>ERZ1673962.33-NODE-33-length-119948-cov-39.847923_pt1 | contig 119948 bp, 101 predicted proteins | sample MGYA00580188_ERZ1673962 | MGnify/ENA primary metagenome ERZ1673962 (study PRJEB41334, sample SAMN05608104) | rock metagenome | biome: terrestrial subsurface; feature: shale formation; material: shale | place: USA: Pennsylvania ...
ATGGTTCAGAGTCTAACAGCCGCTGATACTCCAACTAGCGTGACAGTGGGGGGAGTTGGGGCACGACGATAAGATAACAACTATGATTAAAGATTATTGCTCTCATTTGAAAAGAGATTTAACTAAACTAGATAAGGAGCTCCGCTTTCAGCAAGCCGATCTCGATAAAGAGCTAGCCACAGAGCTTGAGTTATTGCAGTGTCAAAGTAGAGGATGGATTGAACTTGAAGATATTGCACGCCAAATAGTAAGCTCGATAGAATTAAGTTCTGAGGATAAACGTATTATTGTCCAGGCAACTAAGGAAAATTATTATGATTTGTTCATGAGCTTAGAACATGATGAACTTAATTCTATCGTTTCTACTCTTCTTGACATAGGGGATAATCACTATAAGGTACAAGGTGGTAAAGTATCACCGGTAGAAGAAGCGTTAAGAGAAATAGCTGGGCAAAGTAAAATAAATGAAATAAGAGTTAGGAGGTTCGGAATAAAATTAAGACCTATAAATGATTAATTTTTATATGGGCTTCATACCTCACCCAGTCCTGATAAAACCCGTCCAGTCGTTCTGTCTCGCTGAGATGTGATGCTTCAGCGAGGCGTTCGCGTGCGTCCAGGGGCAGCATGGCGATGCGGGTGTCGAGGTCGTGGGCGTGGCGGGGGTTGCGGTATTCGAGGTCCAGCCCGAGCGGAACCGTGGCGAGACCGACGAGTACATGTCCGTGGCGGTGGGCGATGGAGACGTAGAAGCCTGCCGGTAGCGCAGGGTGATGGGGCGCCTGGCCACGCGGCGACCAGTCGGCCAGTGGCAGCGCAATGCCTTGGGCCGCGGCGAGTTCACCGAGCAGAAGGCGAGCGAGGTGTGACTCGGCTTCTCGTTGCTGGCGACGGCGGGCCTTGGCAGATGACACGGGGGGGGCCGCGTTATCCACATCCGGCTGGCGAGCGCGCAGCGAGCGACGGCGGGAAGTCTCAGTCGAGGAGCTGGCAGAGGAATCAGCCGAATCAGCACAGGATGCTGGCAGCACACACGCCTCGGCCAGCCACAGGCGGGCTGGCCGAGGGGATGATTCAGAGCTGTGATTCGGCAAGGCGCGGGCAGCGCCGCCAGTCGCAGACGCCAGTGAAGCGGCGAGAGCATGGGGATCATGCGAGACCAGCGGCTCGGTGCTTGGCAGCTCGTTGTTAAGCAAGCCAGTGCTAAGTGAACCAGCGCTCGGCGAAGCGGAGCCATCCGCTGCAGCATGCCCCAGCACCACGCAGCGATAGGCGGGGTGATCGGTCGGGCGCGTCGCAGGCTCGATTGCCGAGTTAATCTCAACCGGCTCGCTTGTCTCGCTCACATCCTTGCCTTGCCTGGCCGTCATGATGGCGAATCAGTTCTTCGGATGCAGGATCACCAGATCCCCACGCAACGCGACGCCCGCGACGATATTGCCCGCATGGCACTCGTACTTCTCGCTGCTGGAGTAGGGCACCTTGTCATAGTCGCTGCGAATGTTGATGACCGCATTGGCCCCATATTCGCGCGCCTTTTCCTGCAGCTCACGCAGCGCCGACAGGAACACCCAGCGACAGGCTTCCGCATCGCTCTTGTTGGTCGCGTTGGTCTTCGGGTTCACCCGCGCCCAGCCGCGCTTCTCGATCCGCTCGTAGGGCTGCTTGTCACCGAAGAAGAAGGCCACGTCCTTGCCCAGTCGCTGACTGGCCGCGGTGCTGGCCATCACCGGCATGATCGGCAGGAAGTGCTGCGTGTCCCGCGCCACCGCCGGGGCGGAGGCCACAAGCCCCGCAGAGCCGAGCAGCAGTGCAGACACCAGTGTCAGCACATGCGAGGCGCGACCCGAGCGAGCGCGCGTGGCAGGTGCCGCGGAACGTTTCGAGGATGCAAGCGACTGAGCAGAACGTGACGCCATCTGAGACCTCTCCTAACAGGGTGATTGACTGGCGCGACGCCAGTGAATATCGCCGTCAGCCAGCCAGGGGCGTGAGCCAATCACACCATAGACCATGCAGCGGGCGCGTATCTTGCGCCAGATCCGACCCGCTGCAAAGTCGTATGTTGGCGACACCTTGCAAAGGCGTCAGCGCGAAGCGTGATGACAGGCGCCAGATCAGATTGCCAATGACTCACTCGCCCTGCCAGCGACGCAGAATCAGCGAGGTATTGATACCACCGAAGGCGAAGTTGTTGCTCATCACGGTGTCCGTCTCGATCTCGCGGCCTGCGCCGGTGAGGTAGTCGAGCTGCGCACAGCGCGGGTCGAGACTGGTGAGATTGGCGGTACCGTGGAACCAGCCATCGCGCATCATCTCGATGGCGATCCAGGCCTCCAGCGCGCCACAGGCACCCAGCGTATGGCCGGTGTAACTCTTGAAGGCGCTGATCGGCGTGGAATCGCCAAACACGGCATGGGTGGCATGGCTCTCGGCGATATCGCCGCGCTCGGTGGCGGTGCCATGGGCGCTGACATAGCCGATCTCTGAGGCCTCGACACCGGCATCCTCCAGCGCCATGCGCATCGCGGCTTCCATCATGTTGGCGTCCGGCTGGGTGACGTGACGGCCATCGGAGTTGGTGCCGAAGCCGAGAATCTCGGCGTGGATGGTCGCGCCGCGCGCCAGGGCGTGCTCCAGCTCTTCCAGAATCAGCGTGCCGGCGCCTTCACCGATCACCAGGCCATCACGCTCGGCATCGAAGGGCCGCGGTGACAGGTCCGGGCGCTCATTGCAGGTGCTGGTGGCGAACAGGGTATCGAACACGGCGGCATCGGCGGCGGACAGCTCCTCGCAGCCACCGGCGACCATCGCGGTCTGGCGGCCGAAGCGGATCGCCTCATAGGCGTAACCGATGCCCTGGCTGCCGGAGGTGCAGGCGCTGGAGGTGGTGTGAATTCGCCCCTTGATACCGAGAAACACGCCGATATTGACCGGCGCGGTGTGCGCCATCATGCGGATATAGGAATTGGCGCTGAGCCCGTCGGTGGAGTGGTTGATCAGCATGTTGCCGAAGTCGGCCACCGCATCCGGCTCACCGGCCGAGGCACCGTAGGCGATGCCCATCAGGCCGCTCTCCTTGAGCGGGCTGTCACTCAGGCCAGCTGCTTCCAGCGCCAGCTCGCTGGAGCGGGTCGCCAGCTGCGCCACACGCCCCATGCTGCGCAGCGCGCGACGGTTGTAGTGACTGGGCAGTTCGAAATCGTTGACCGGCGCGCCGAGGCGGGTGTTGAGGCCGTCGTACTTGTCCCAGTCCTCGATATAGCGGATGCCGGTGCGCCCGGCGGCCAGATTGGCGCGCAGGGTCGGCCAGTCATTGCCGATGGGCGAGAAGCCATGCATGCCGGTGACCACGACACGTCTGCCGCGCAGTGCGTGAGAGGAAGTCGTCATCAGAACATCCCCCCGTTCACCGCGATGGTCTGGCGGGTGATGTAGCCGGCATCCTTCGAGCACAGGAAAGCCACGGTGGCGGCGACTTCCTCGGCTTCCCCCGCGCGACGCATGGGAATCATCTTCAGCGCCTCTTCCATCTCGACGCCTTCGGTCATCTCGGTGGCGATGACGCCCGGTGCGACGGCATTGACGGTGATGCGGCGCTTGGCCAGCTCCACCGCCAGCGCCTTGACCGCGCCGATCAGCCCCGCCTTGGCGGCGGAATAGTTGACCTGACCCCGATTGCCCATCATGCCCGACACCGAGGACATCACGATGATGCGCCCCGGCTTGCGGCGGCGTACCAGCGGCATGGAAAGCGGCTTGATGACGTTGTAGAAGCCATCGAGGTTGGTGCGGATCACGCTGTCCCAGTCTTCATCGGTGAGCGCCGGGAAGGCGTTGTCGGCATGGATACCGGCATTGCAGACCACCCCGTAGTAGCAGCCGTGGGCCTCGATATCGGCTTCCAGCGCGCTGCGCGCGGCCTCACGGTCGGCGACATCGAAGCTCAGGATGCGTGATTCGCCGCCCAGGGCGCTGATCTCACGCGCGACTTCCTCGGCGGCGTCACGGCGCGAGCGACAATGCAGCACCAGGTTGTAGCCTTCGCGGGCCAGGCGCAGTGCGATGGCGCGGCCGATGCCACGGCTGGAGCCGGTGACCAGAATCCACTCGCGTGCTTCAGGGGCAGCGGTGGCAGTTTCAGTAGCGGGGGGTGTGACAGACATCAGACATTACCTTGCGATGAGGCACCGGCAGCATCCTGCTGTCCGGGTGAGGATTCTTGTGCGGTCTCTTGCGTAGACGCCGCGGAGGGCAGTGCCTCGGGCGCCGGCTCGAAGACATTGACGCCGGCACGCGCGACAGTGGCGCCGTGCTCGTCGCTGATGGTGGCCTCGAAGGCGCCCAGACCATTGTCGGCGCGATAGTCGAGCTGAACATGAATCTGCCAGCGGCAGTCACAGGAAAAGGCGGCGACTTCGCTCTCATAACGGCGACTCCCGAGCAGAAAGCCGACCCGTGGCGGCTGGCCGCTGCGCGCGGCCTGCAGGCCCGACCAGGCGGCGATGGCCTGCGCCATCCATTCAAGCCCGACCCAGGCGGGAATCACGGCCAGGCCGTCGCCATCCTGCTCGGCGAACAGGTTGTCTGGCGTCGGGGTGATGTCGGCGCTCAGCGAATGCTCGTCACAGCGCAGCACGCTATCCAGCAGGCACATGCCGGCATCATGGGGCACATAGGGGCCGATGGCGCAGGGCATGGCGGGATAGCGCGCCTCACGGGGCTGCACCTCAGCGCCAACAGGGGAAGCTGAGTCGGTGCTCGGGGTCAGCATGCAGAGGACTCCGGGTCGGTGGTGTGGCGCTCCAGCACCAGCGAGATATTGTTGCCGCCGAAGGCGAAGGCATTGCTCATCACCCGCAGCGGCGGGGTCTCGGGGCGGTCACGATAGACGATGTTGAGCGCAGGCAGCGCCGGGTCCAGCGCCTCACGCGGCGTGGCATGCGGCGGCAGGCGGCCATGTTCCAGCGCCAGCCAGCAGAAGGCGGCTTCCAGTGCCCCGCAGGCCCCCAGCGTATGGCCGGTGAGGGCCTTGGTCGAGCTGACGGCGGGCGGACGGGGCTGATCGATATCAGAACCGGCATCAGAACCGCTGTCAGAGTCGGCGTCCGTACCGAACAGGCGGCTGATGGCGAGGCTTTCCATCGCATCATTCAGCGGCGTGGCGGTGCCGTGCAGGTTGATGTAGTCGATCTCGCCGGGCGCGCGCCCGGCACTGGCGAGCGCGCCGCGCATGGCGGCCTCGGCGCCGCTGCCATCGGGGCAGGGCGCGGAAATATGGTGGGCATCGCTGGATTCGCCGACACCGGTCAGCTGTACGCCGCCGCGCTCCGGCGTGACCACGAACAACACCGCGGCCTCGCCCAGATTGATGCCATCGCGCTCGGCTCCCAGCGGCTGACTCTGCTTGCGGCTGACGGCCTCCAGGCTCATGAAGCCTTTCACCGTCATGTGGCACAGGCTGTCGGCGCCACCGGCGATCACCGCATCGCACTGGCCGGAGGCCAGCAGGCGGCGTGCACTGGCCAGGGCCTTGGCGCTGGAGGTGCAGGCGGTGGAGAGGGTGTAGATCGGCCCACGCGCGCTGCTCAGCCAGGCGACACACTCGGCGGGCGCGCCCAGTTCCTGACGACGATATTCAAATCTTTGCGGCCAGCTGTCGGCGCTCGGCGTGCCCTGGGCGACGGCGGCGCGCTGGGCGTCCATCGCGGCTTCCGTCTCGCCGATGCCGGAGGTGCTGGTGCCGAGCACCACGCCGATGCGCTCCGGCGCGATGCCCTGACGCTTGAGGGCTTCAAGCTCCGGTGCCAACTGCTCAAGCGCGGTGGCCAGCAGGCGGTTGTTGCGTGAGCGCAGCGGGGCCGGCCAGTCGCTGTCATCCACTAGCCGCGCGGTGACGCGCCCCAGCGACAGCGGCGTGCCGGGGCTGAAGTCATCACTGACACGCAGGCCACGGCTGGCGCTGAACAGCGCACTGCTGATCAGGCCGTGGTCTGCACCCAGCGGGCAGACGATGCCGGGGCAAGACAGGCGGCAGGCGTTGCCAGTGTCGCGGCCCTGGGTAGTAGCGGTGGCCACGGTTGCAACAGATTCAGTCATGCGCGGGAGCTTCCGGTGAGTCGTCAGGATCGTTCTGTGTGCTGGGCGCTGCCAGCGGTTCCAGCGTCAGCTGCATGTCGGCCGCCGGGTCGCGCAGGGTTACGCGGCCGCTGGCAACGCGGGTCAGCTCGGCGATGGTCACACCTTCTTGCGTGATGGTGCGCTGCGCGGGCTGGCGGCGTTGCTGCCAGTCGCCGCGTTGTACCAGCTGCCAGCCTGTGTTCGCAAAGGCGTCATCGATCGCGGCCTGCGGCCAGTGTACCCAGGCGATACGCCGCGCCAGCCAGTCGGCGCTGAAGGGCAGCTTCTCGAGCACCTCGGGGCGTGCCTTCTCGAAACGGCTGCCGTCGGCGTCATGCACCAGCGTCAGCAGGCGTTGGCCCTGCACGCTGAGCATGACCAGCCGCATGGCCTCGGGCGATTGACGCAGTACGCCGATGAGAGGCGGCAGATTCTGCTCCTGCTCACTCTCGCCAGCCTCGGCATCGGCGTCCACAGCGACAGTCCGTTTTGCGTTGTCATCACTCTCTATACGCGCCACACGCAGAATCAGACGTTGGGTGCTGGTCTGCTCGAGATTCGCAAGCGCCGGCATCGGGCTGACAGCCTCCAGCGGCTGCGGGGCGAGCAGGCTGCAGCCGCTCAACAGCAGCGTGGCGGCCACGGCGAGGCTAGCCAGCCTGAGGCGGCTGCGCAGCCCTGCTGAGCACAGTCCTGTGGAATCAGCGTGAGAGGCGAAAGACATGTTTTTCATGACGCTACTTTACCTGTTCTCGCCGACGCTTGCTGCGCGGCCGAAGGCGCTGAGGTCAGCCACCGGGTCGCTCTCCTGCACCGCGTCATGCACGAGTGCCTGTTCGGGCGCGGTCAGTCTGGCAAGGGCCGTCAGGCGGCGGCGACTGGCGCTTACGAAGGGGTTGGCCGTGTCCCAGGCGTAACCGGCAAGCACCGCGCTGATCATCTGGCGAATCCGCGCATGCGGCTCGGGATGATAGATGATGTCGGTCAGACGGCTGTCGTACCAGGCGGTGACGAATTCGCGGAAGACCTCGATGCCACGGCGCAGCGGCTGCTCGTATTCGCTGGCCCAGTCGGGGCGCTGCTCATCGCGGGTCGCGGTAAGCTCACGTGCGACCAGTGGCGCGGCACGCAGCGCCGATTCCAGTGCGATGGTCACGCCGGAGGAGAACACCGGGTCCAGAAACTCTCCGGCATTGCCGAGTAATGCATAGCCCGGGCCATGCAGGCGACTGACATCGGCGCTGTAACCGCCCAGCGATTGTACGGCGTTGGCCGGTCGAGCATCACGCAGCAGCTCCGCCAGGCGCGGTTCTTCCATCACCCACTGCCACAGGCGTGTCTGCGCATCGTCCTCGGCGCCAGGCTCGATCAGCTCGCGCGGGCCGACCACGCCCAGCGATGCGCGGCCATTGGCGAAGGGAATCAGCCAGTACCAGACATCGGGATGCGTCGGATGCGAGGCGATCAGGATATTGTCGCGGCGATAGCCCTCGGCGGGCGGCGCGAGGTCGGCGATGCCATCGTGGACATGGCCGAACAGCGCCATGCGCGGCTCCAGGCGCGGGTCACGCTCAAGCGATTCGAGCCGCGCCAGCACGCGGCCATAGCCGCTGGCATCCAGTACGAAGGCGGCCTCAAGCTCGCGGCCATCCGTCAGCGTGAGGCGTGGCCCCTGTGCATGGCTGGTGACGTCGCTCTGCGCGGGGCGGGCGGGAGTGAAGCCCGTGACCGTGGCACCGAATTCGACCTCGGCACCCGCCGCCCGCGCGCCCTCGATCAAACGCTGATCAAAGTCGGCGCGCTCCACCTGCCAGGTGGTGCCGGGGCCGTCACTGAACTTGTCGCGGAAGTCGATCACGCGATGCTCGCCGCGGCGGGTGAAGGCCGCACCGGTCTTGCGCTGATAGCCACCGGCGGCGGCGGCCTCCATCAAGCCGCAGGCCTCCAGATGCTGCATGCAACGTGGCAGCAGGCTCTCGCCGATGGAGAAGCGCGGGAAGTGGCTGCGCTCCAGTACGCGCACCGCATGGCCCGCGCGTGCCAGCCACGCCGCCGCCGCCGCACCGGCGGGTCCGGCGCCGATGATGATGACTTCCTTGCGTGGTGGGTTGTTGCTGCGATCTGCCGATTCCATGGCATCGTCCCCTGTCGTTGTCGATATCGTTATCGTTATGTGTTCATGTTGCGCTGCGTTCCCTGCGGCTTGCTTGCTTCTCGCTTCTGTCTCGCCTCAACTGCGCGCGAAGGGCACCAGGCACCAGGTGGCGCTCAGCCCCAGCAGGCAGGCCAGCCCCAGTGCCGCCAGCGCCGGTGTCTGGCTGAAGCTCAACAACCCAAAGGCTAGCAGGCTGGAGGCGCACGACAGCGAAATCGCCAGCAGGCTGGCCTGCGATGCACGGCTGGCGCTGGTCTGTGCTTTGCCTTGTTCGGCTTTTTCATTTGCGCTGCGCGTGGGATTACCTTTATCTGCGCTGCGCGCCGGATGCTCGGCACAGAAGATGCCAGCATCCAGGCCAATCCCCAGTACCAGCAACAGGCCCAGCAGGTGGAAGAGGTTGAGGCCGACGCCTGCCAGCGTCAGGGCCGACAGCGTCAGTACCAGTCCGCCCAGCGGCGGCAGCAGGGCTCGCCAGGTGCTGCGACGATAGCGCAGCGCCAGCAGCAGGCTGATCAAGACCACCGCGCCGCCGACCAGCCAGGCCATCTCGCTGCGAATCCTGCCCAGCGTCGTTGAGAGCCTGGCGACCTGATCGACATACTCGAGGCTGTCGTCATCCGCGGCGAGGCGCGCAAGCGCTGCGCTGCCGTGGGCCGTGACATCGCCGAAGCGCACGATGCCGATGGCGGCGCTGCGCGAATCGAGCCACAGTCGCTGACCCATCTCGCCGGCCGGCAGCGCGACCCAATCGGCCGGGCGCAGCGGGTGGGCGTCTGCGATGGCCTGCTCGGCACGTGTGACCAGCTCGGGCGGCAGGCCTGCGGTGCTCAGCACCTGGGGCAGCAGGGTGCGGGTGCGCTCACGCATGGCGCCGAGGTTGGCCTGCTGCTGTTCAAGTGTCGGCAGTTGCTGAGCGAGGCTCGCCCAGTGGCCCAGCTGCTGGCGTGCATTCAGCTGCTGGAAGGTGCCTTCCAGCGCATGCAGGCGCGTGAGCAGGGCGGCGTCAGTCTCGGCCTGCACGATCAGATAGCGCAGGCCGTCTGGTTCGGCGAGCAGGCGCTGGACCTCGCGTTGCTCATTGATCAGAGACGCAGGCGAGGGATTGAGCTGCGTGAGGCGGTCATCGCTGCGCAGTCCGTAGAGGCTGGCCAGCGCGGCCACCAGCAGCAGGCCCAGTGCCTGCCAGCTGCGCTTGCCGGGAATGGCGCGCGCCAGACATCCTGCGGCGCGGGCGGCGGGGGAGTCCACGCGGGTGGCCTGCGCCGGCAGGGGCAGTTGCGGCAGCCACAGGCGCACGCTCAGCCAGGCACCGATCAAGCCGAGTGCCGCGAACATGCCCATCTGGCGCAGGCCGGGCATCGGCGTCAGGGTGATGGCCAGATAGGCGGCGAGACTGGAACACAGCCCCAGCGTCAGGCCCGGCCACAGCGCGGCGAGCCCGCCACGGCCATGCGTCGCCAGACGGCGCATGCACTCCAGATGCAGCACGTAATCGATGGAGATGCCGATCAGGCTGGCGCCGAAGGCCAGCGTCAGCACATGCAGGCTGCCGAAGGCCCACCAGGTCAGCGGCAGCGCGAACAGCACGCCCGTGGCCACCGGCACCAGCAGCAAGGGCAGCCGCCGTGGGGTGCGGAACACCGCCCACAGCAACAGCAGCACGCCGAACAGCGAGCCGAGCCCGATGGTCGACATCTCCTGTTTGGCCTGTTGCGCGCCGTTGCTGGCATGGAAGACCAGTCCGGAGCGCAGCAACCGGATGTCGGGATAGTCGGCCGTCACGCCATTCACGGCCTGCTCCAGCGCCTGCTGGTCACTCATCGCATAGGCGCTGCCTGTCAGGGTGGCGCTGATCAGGCGATAGCCGCTACCGCCTTCTTCGCTGTTCTGCTCGTCACTGTCCTGTTCGTTACTGGCTGAGCCAGCGGAAGCCGGCGTGCGCAGCAACAGCTGGCCGCCGGACAGCGACAGGTTGGCGGGCGTCAGCCAGCTCTGCCAGGCGCCGGCGAGGCCGAAGGGGTCGCGGATCAGGTCGCGCTGGCCGCCGGGCTGGATCAGTTGTCTGAGGGCGCGCGCCTGCCAGTCATCGTCACTCAGGCCTGCAAGCGACGGGGCGATCAGCGCCGGCTGGACCTCTGCCGGCAGGCGCAGGCTTTCGAGGCTCTTGCCGTCATCCAGCCTCGCGATGGGCGCGAGCGCCTGACGCAGAGCCTGGGCGGCTGCGTCACGCTGCTTGCGTGCGGCGGCGCTGGCATCGCGACTGCCGACCAGAATCACCAGCCGGTTGGCGGTGTCATCCAGCGATTCGGCGCGCGCCGCCAGCGGGCTGCGTTCCTGCTCTGGCAGCATGGCGGTGATGCGGGTGTCGATCGCCCCACGCCAGGGGCTCTGCGGGACGATCTTCGCGGCCAGCAGCAGGGTGCACAGCAGCAGGGCGGCGGCCCATAGCCAGCGCCAGACGGCGCGATCCAGCCCCTTGCGCGGCTCACGGCTGGGCGATGTCATCGCTCGCAGTGACCGCCGGCGGTGAGCGCCAGCTCCAGGCGGTCACCGTCGCCGCTGTCGAGGTTCACGTGTTCCAGCCAGCTGCCACCGTCGATCTCGAGGCGCTCGATGGCCTCGGCGAGGCGAGCATCGTTGGGCGTCAGGCTGGCCTGCCAGTCATCCGGCGTGCCCGTCAACGTCAGGGAGAAGTGCTCCTCGAGCGCCTGCCAGTCACCGTGGAAGAAGCTGATCAGCAGCTCCGCCATCGCCTGCTGGTCGGCCGGTAGCGGCTCGCCATTCGGGCCTTCGCTGGCATCGGGGCGCATCTCGAGACGGTCTTCAATCGGTGAAGTGGTTTCCCACACCAGGCCTGCGGGTGCGTTCGGGTCACCGATCAGACGGAAATGACCCCGGCTCTCGAGCTCTGCGCCGACATCCTCGAGCCAGCGCGTCTGCTGAAAATCACCGCAGACTGGGGCGGTGCGCGCCAGCTGTTGCGTCAGGGCACGGGTGTCGAATCTGGCGGCGCTGGACTTGGGAGCACTGGTCTCTGAGGCACTGGTCTCGGATGCGCTGGCCCAGGGGGCACCGGCAGTCAGCAGCAGGGCAGTGGCGGCAATGGCAAGGCGCGAAGTCATCACGGCGTTCCTTGTGTTTCTGAAGGGGAGGCAGGCGAATCACTGGTGTGTGTCAGCGCTTGTTCGGCCTGCCAGGCGGCCAGCCGCTCGCTGAGCGCGGCGGGCGAGGCCAGCAGCATCTCGCCATCCTCCAGCCCGACCGCGACCTGCACGCTGTAGCCGCGGGTCAGGCGCTTGCCGCTCTCGACATCGCGGATCACGTAGTCGAGCTTGAGGCGGTTCTCCCACTCGCGCAGCCGCGCGGTGACGGCGATGCGCTGACCGAAGCGCGCCGGGCCGGCATAGCGCAGGCGCAGGTCGATCACCGGCCAGGCGTAGCCGGAATCGCGCATCTGCGGGTAGTTGTAGTCGAGCATGTCGAGCAGCTTGCAGCGGGCAATCTCGAGATAGCGCACGTAATGGCCGTGCCAGGCGACTTCCATCATGTCGACGTCGTGGAAGGGCACTTCCATCTCTACCGTGGCGGTCGGCATCGGGGTGTCTGTGGGCTGTTTCATGGCATTGTTCTCGCTCAAGGCTGCCTCGTTCATGCGTTGGCCTCGCCGGCGCTCAGGGTCCAATGGCGCTCACGGATGCGCGCGCACAGCAGGCGCAGGTCGGCTTCCAGGCCACGATCTTCCTCGAGGGGCGCGATGTCTTCACGCAGTTCACGGGTGAAGGCGGCCAGTCTGGGCGGCGTGGCGTCTTGACCCGTGATGTCGGCGCGCTGCTCGCTGCCCTGCACAGCGGCGTGCAGGGCAGCGGCGGCGACCTGTTCCACCAGTGTCAGCACGCGCAGCGCATCCCGCGCGGCGATGGTGCCCATGCTGACCTTGTCCTGATTGTGGCACTCGGTGGAACGCGAGAAGACGCTGGCGGGCATGGTCAGCTTGAGGGCTTCCGCCGTCCAGGCCGAGGCGCCGATCTGCACCGCCTTGTAGCCGTGATTGAGCGGCGCGCGTTCAGGCGTGGCACCGCTGAGATTGCTGGGCAGGCCACGGTTGTAGCGGCTGTCGACCAGCAGTGCCAGCTGGCGGTCGAGCAGGTCGGCCAGGTTGGCGACCGCCGTCTTGAGGCTGTCCATCACCATTGCCACATGGCCGCCGTAGAAGTGGCCGCCGTGGAGAATCTTGCCGGCCTCGACATCGATCAGCGGGTTGTCGTTGGCACTGTTGAGCTCGGTCTCCAGGAAGCTGCGCCACCAGCTGAGGCTGTCCTCGACCACGCCGATGACGTGGGGCGCGCAGCGCGTCGAGTAGCGGTCCTGCAGGCGCGGCGAGTTGATCGGCGTGGCATCGACTTCCGGCGCCGCCGGGTGGGCCAGATCATTGCGCAGCCACTGAGCCACGCGGGCCTGACCGGGATGCGGCTTGGCGGCGAACAGGTCGGCATCGAAGTGGTAGGGGTTGCCTTCCAGCGCCTGCACGCTGAGCGCGGTGATGCGCGCGCTCAGGCGGCTGAGGTAGGTGGTGCGGCCGTAGGCCAGCGCGGCGAGGGCCGTCATCACGGCGGTGCCGTTCATCAGTGCCAGGCCTTCCTTGGGGCGCAGCACATAGGGCGTCAGGCCGTGTGCCGCGAAGACCTCCGCCGTCGGGCGCAGCGCGTGGGGCTGGCCTGCGCCGGAGCGCACCCAGACCTCACGCTCGCCACACAGCACGGCGGCCACATAGGACAGCGGGGTGAGATCGCCGCTGGCGCCCACCGAGCCTTCCTCGGGAATGCGCGGCAGGATGTCGTGATTGAGCAGCCATACGAGGCGCTCCAGCAGCGCCATGCTGACCCCGGAGACACCACGGCACAGCGAGACGAGGCGCACCATCACCACCGCGCGACTGCTGACCACATTCAGGTCTGCGCCCATGCCACAGCCGTGGAAGGTATAGAGGTGGCGCGGCAGGGCTTCGAGGTCCTCTGCCCCCTGCACGGCACGCGTCACGGAGTCGCCGTAACCGGTGGTGACGCCGTAGACCACGCCTTCTTCTTCCAGCAGGCGTTCCAGCAGGGCCGGGCCGGCCTCGATACGGTCGCGGAAGGCGGCATCCGAAGTCAGGCGCACCTCACGGCGGCCTTCGGCGACATCGATCAACTGCTCGAGGGTGATATCACTGCCGTCGAGAATCAGGGCGGAGGAAGAGGTGGCGGGCTGTGACATGACGAGGTACCTGGCGAAGAGAGAAGCGTGAAAATGCGCTGAACGTGAAGACCGAACAAGGTGAAGGCCGCTGAGCCGGGCGCGATGCGTCGTTGTCGCAGGCCCGGCGCGGCTCAGACGTCCTGTTTCGGAGCCGACGCGCTGTCTGGATTCGACGTGCTGTCAGGCGCCTGATGCCAGAAGTCGAAGAAGTTGAACCACTGCAGCGGATGGCGCTTCACGCGCGCTTCCAGATGACGGGCGTGGCGCTGCATGGCCTGCTGGATCCACGCCTCGCGACCGCTGCGCTTGACGGCGCGGCTGTCATCGAAGGGCGCGAAATCGACCCGGAAACGCGGATGGGCGCCGCCCTGTTCGCGAATGCAGCTCAGGGTATAGACGTGACAGCGCAGCAGCGCGGCCAGCATGAAGGGCCCCTGCGGGAAGGGCGCGGGCTGATCGATGAAGTCACAGTGCAGCACGCGCGGTGAGGCCGCGGCACTCGCCGGCGACGCGGGTCTGCTGCCTTCTGACGTGTTGGCATCTGCCTTGCTATCGTCGGCGGTGGGCGGAATCGGCACGCGGTCGGCGGCGATGACCACGAAGCCGCCGCGATTGACGCGATCACCCAGCGCCATGGCGGTGGCGGGCGTGATCTCGCTGACCTCGATCATCTGTGGCGGCTTGCGCCCGGTGGCCTGCTCCAGCAGCTGATTGAACTTCTCGGCGTGGCGCGTGTGCACCAGCGCGCACAGGTCGATGTCGTGGCGCTCGCCGATGGCATTGATCACATCCAGATTGCCGTGATGGGCGACGAGGATGATGCCGCCCTCGCCACGCAGCGCGGCGTCGCGCAGGTCTTCCGGACCGGTGCCGGTCAGCGAGGACAGCGGAATCTCGCCGCTCCAGGCCGAGACCTTGTCCATGATCGCCTCACCGAACTGCATGAAGTGGGCAAAGCTTTTCGCCCACAGGCGCACGCCGCCAAGCTCTGGCTCAAGGCGCTTGAGGAAGTCGAAGGAGGCGCGCCGCGCCACCCCGCGCAGCAGGAAGTACCACACCAGCACCGGAAACAGCGCGATGCGAAACGGCCAGGCCCCGAGGCGACGACGAATCGTCACCATCAGGCGCATGCCAGTGGTGGAGCCGGTTTCCGACAGGCGTGCCCAATGGGTCATTCGTGTTTCCCCTTCGCGTCGTCAGGCTGCGAGGGGCGACTGACATGAGTGGATGATGTCCTGCCATTGCGTCCCGACAGCGTGCGCCAGGCAAGTTTCGGCGAGCGCAGCAGCATGCCGAGGAACAGCCGCGTGTGCATGGCGCTGATCAACAGGTTGTCGTGTCCGGGGCGGAAGTGGCTGACGCCTCCGGTGGGATAGCTGACATGCACCGGCAGGTTGGCGACCTCGCCATCGGCCCAGTACCAGCGCACCAGCACCTCGGTGTCGAAGGACATGCGGTCGCCACAGTCATGACGCGCCAGCAGCCGGTTGGTGGCGGCCAGCGGGTAGAGGCGCACGCCGCACATGGTGTCGCGGATGGCCAGCGACAGGGTGTTGATCCACACCCAGATGTGCGAGGCGTAGCGGCCATAGAAGCGGATGCGCGGCACGCTGGCGTCGTATTGCGGATAGCCGATCTGCAGGCAGTCGGGATTTTCCTGCATACCGTTGAGGAAGGCGGGCAGATCGCCGACGTCGTGCTGTCCATCGGCGTCCACCTGCAGGGCATGGGTGAAGCCGAGCTGCTCGGCAGCCTGCAGCCCACTGCGCACCGCAGCACCCTTGCCGCCATTCTGCTCGCGACGCACCAGGTGATGACCCTCGGCAGCCAGCTGATCCAGCACCGCGGCGCAGGGCGCGCTGCAGCCATCATCCACCAGCACGATGGGCAGCCCGAGTGGTGCCAGACCCGCACACACGCCGGCGATGGTGGCGGGGTGGTCGTAGACCGGAATCACCACACAGGCGCGCAGTGGCGACTCGCTGACGGGGGGAGAGGATGTGTGGCCGGTCATCGGCGCCTGGGGCTGGCTCATGACGCCTCCGGTGTGGGTGTCGTCTGGGGTGAACTAAGTGGCGAACTGAGTGGTGGACTGAGAGGTGTGTCATCGGTTTCAGCACCGTAGCGCAAGCGGCCGCTGGCGTGCAGGCCCGCGCGGGATTCCAGGCGGAAGTCGACGCGCAGGCCGTGGCTGTCGGCGACCAGTGTCGTGGCCAGCGTGAAGCGCATGCCCGGCAGCAACAGGTTGGAGAACTTGATGCGCTCCAGGCGCTGAAAACGGCTTTCCTGCACGCCGACACCCGCCAGACGCAGACGGCGGCCGAGATCGCGAGCCCACTTGAGCATCACCACGCCGGGCACCAGTGGCCGGGCGGCGAAATGGCCCTCGAGGTAGCACAGGCTGTCGGGCACCTCGGCTTCCAGCGTCAGCTGCTGCGGGCCGCTGGAGGTTTCGCCCAGCCAGCGTGGCAGACGATGATCATCGAGATCGGCAAACAGCCGTGTGACGGAGTCCGCCGTGAACTTGCCCTGGGCATTCAGCGGCAGGCGCGTGACGAAGCGCCAGTAGCGCGGCAGGGCGATGCGCTCGAAGCCCGGCATCAGCGCACGGCGCAGACGCGCGATCAGGTCGCGGCGGCTGGCGTGGTCCTGCGGCAGCGCGCTCTCGTCCATCACCACCACCGCCCCCAGGCGATGATCGCGAGTGGGCATCGGCAGGCAACGTACCTCCAGCACCTCCGCTTGCGCGCTGAGGCAGCGCTCCACCGCGCTCAACGAGACCCGCTTGCCGGCCAGCTTGACCAGCCGATCACTGCGTCCCAGCAGCTGGAAGCGTGGTACTGCGTGGTGCTCGCCCTGCGACGACGGCTCAGACGCCACTGGCGCGGCGTTGTCGGCCTGCTGCCACCACTGGTCCGGCTGTTCCAGAAACGGCGAGCGCACCGCGAAGTCGGGCGAGAAGCGGAGCTCGACCTCCGGTAGCGGTGTCCAGTGGGGCGTCTCGTGCTGGCGGCGATGCGCGATGCCGCCCGTCTCGGTGCTGCCGTAGATCTCGATCACCGGCGCCTGCAGGCAGTTCTCGGCGTGGCGGGCGGCCTCGGTCGGCAGCGGGGCACCTGAAGAGAAGACCCGCAATACCTGAGCCTGAGCCTGGCTCGCCACGCGGCTCTCGTCACTGGCCTGGGGCAGGCGCGCCAGCTGGGCTGGCGAGCTGACCAGCTGGCAGCGATACCCGAGGCCAGATAACTGCGCGATGGCGGCGGCCAGCTGCTCCGGGTAATGACAGGCTTCGCTGAGAAACGGCACCCCTTCGCTGAGCGGGCGCAGCAGCGACACCAGCAGACCGTAGATGTGCTGGTGACTGACCTGGCTGAGGCTGACGATGTCTGTGGTCAGCTCAGAAGTGGAGTCAGTGTCTGACGCCAGCGGCCACAGCGTGCGATGCACGGCCAGTTCGGCCTCGAGCTGATCGAAGCGCTTGGCGATGCGCAGCGGCTCACCGGTGGAGCCGGAGGTGCAGAGTTCCAGCGCGAGACCCGCGCCGTCAGGTGTGATCTCGAACGGTGTATTCGGTGCGGCAACAGAGCTGGCAGCGCCGGTAGAGGCGGTAGAGCCGGTAGAGCTGACAGTGCCGGGTTGCTCCGGCGGCCAGCCAGCGGCGCTGGTCTCGGGCAGCTTGCCATCACTGCTCTCGGCCAGGCGGGCCAGGGTTTCCGGGCGGTCATCGCCGGGCAGCACGGCGAGCATGCCGCGCTCCCACAGCGCCAGCAGCTGCGCGCAGGCGCCAAGCGCCGTGGGCTGGAACAGCACCCAGCGCGCACCGGGCCGGTGGCCAGCATGCGCTGCGGGCAGGTTGTCCAGCCACTGATGCCAGGCATCGACGCGTGCCATCAGCTCGGCACGACTCAGCGGGCGCAGCGGCTGACCGGGACTGGCCAGCCAGCAGGCCGGCGCCGCGGGTGCGAGTCGGGCGAGCTGGCGCCAGCCATGCTGCGACAACAGCGGTGTGGCCGGTGTGTCCGGGCTGACGGGAGATGAGTCAGGCATCAGGTGTGTGAACTCCGCAGGCGGCGGCGAACCAGCCATTCACCGCCGAACAGGAGGCCCATCAGCACATAGCTGATCAAGCCGTTGTAGAGCGTCCAGGTCGCCAGGTCGGCATGCAGTGCCGTCCAGCCGGCGATGCTGGCATTGAAGATGAAGAAGCCGCACCACACCCGGGTGACCTGTCGGGTGTAACGCACGCCGGCGGCGGACAGATCAGGCTCCTGCAGACGTGCGAGGCGCTCGATGACCGGCATGCCGCGCCACAGGCTGGTGGCGAATACGCTGAGCATGGCCAGATTGACCAGCACCGGATAGGCGCGCAGCCCCAGTTCCGCCTCGCTGAGCAGGCTGATGGCGATCAGCAGCGCGGCCAGCGTCAGGCGCAGGAGCCACGGCAGGGGCAGACGCTGGATCAGCAAGGCGCCCAGCGCGATCAGTGCCCACACCCAGGGCGAGACATGTCCGCTGGTCGCGTCGCCCGCCGGGTCTGCCGTCAGCCGCGAGAGCAGGGCATAGACCAGCAACGGCCAGCACACGGCGGCCACGACGCCCAGCCCGCCAAGCAGCAGCCTCGGCAGTGACGGGCGCCGCCCTCGACCAGAGGACAATGACGTCATGCCTGGCGCTGCATCAGCTGCTCGACGGCGGTCACGACATCATCGAGGCTGCGTACGCTCTTGAAGTCATTGGCTTCGATGCGGCGGCCGGTGAACTTCTTGAGTTCGACCACCAGGTCCACCGCATCGATGCTGTCGATATCGAGGTCTTCATAGAGCAGCGCCTCGGGGTGGATGTCAGCGGCATCGATCTCGAACAGCTCGATCAGGGTGCTGCGCACATGGGTATAGATCTCTTCGCGGGACGCGGTCTGTTGCTCAGCGCTCACGACGGGCCTCCACGAGTTCACGCAGGGCATTGAGGCTGGCGAAATGCGCGCGAGTGTCCTCGGCTTCGGCGTCCAGCGTGATGCCGTATTGCTTCTGCAGCGCGAGACCGAGCTCCAGGGCGTCAATCGAATCCAGTCCCAGGCCGTCCACGAACAGCGGTTCATCGGCGACGATGTCGTCCGGCGTGATGTCCTCAAGCTCCAGGGTGTCGATGATCAGTTGCTTGAGTTCCAGTTCCAGCTTGGCGCTATCGCTCATGAGTATTCCTCGTGTCGGCGTACCGATAATGGCCGGTATGAATGGCAGCAGGCTTTATTAACGGCGGGAAGGCCGAATATCTTAATCACTTTTTCTCGCTATCTGACCAACATCGAGATCAGGGGCAGTGCGGCGCCGCGCGTTGTCATGACTCGCGAATCCGTTGCTGAAAGTCGGCCAGCTCAGCGGCAAAGTCGCTGGCCAGGCGGCGCGTCAACTGGCGGGCATCGCGTGACAGCGGCACCTCATCCTCTGCTGCCGGTGGCGGTGCGACATGCGCCGTCATGTCCGGCAGCACCTTGATATTGAGCATCACCCGCCGGGCCGGGATGTGATACCAGGGCTCGCCCTTGGTCAGGGTGCTGGGCTGGCAGTCGATCAGCACGGGGGTGATCTCGCTTGGCGTGCGCAGCGCGATGTTGGCGGCGCCGCGGCGGAATTTCAGCGCGCGCCCGGGCACGCTGCGCGTGCCTTCCGGAAACAGGATCAAGGCATTGCCGCGCGCCAGGCTCGCGCCGGCGGCCTCGAGCACGCCCTGCGGCTCTTCATTGGTGATGTAGCCCGCGGCGCGGATGGGGCCACGGGTGAAGGGGTTGCGTGCCAGCCGCCCCTTGACTACGCAGTCGGCGTGGGGAATCAGCGCGAGCAGGAAGACCACGTCGATCAGCGTCGGGTGATTGGCCAGCACCAGCAGGCCCGGGCGTTGCAGGCGCTCGCAGTCGTGCAGGCGATAGTCGAGCACGCCCAGGCCGCGCATCAGGCCCACGAAGCCGCGCATGCAGTGATGGATGATGCTGCGCGCAAGCTTCTGTCGTTTGTCGGGGCGGCGTACCACCAGTGTCAGCAGGGGCCACATTCCCCCCACCAGCAAGCCGCCCAGCCCGAAGGTCAGGAAGCTGATGGCCGTGGCGATGCCACGCCACAGGCCCCCGAGGGGAGATGACAACATGCGTGGCATCAGTCTGCTTGCGGCGTCGGTGAGGCGGCGTGAGCGCGGCTCAGCTGCCAGTGATGGCGGCGACAGGCGAGCGTCTCAGCCCCGGCCTGCTCAAGCCAGGCAATGACCTCAAGCGGCGTCGGGGCGCTGTCCGTCATTGACTCGCCTGGCGTGGCGCTCAGTGTCCATGCGCTGTCATCGTCACTGTTTCGGCTCAGGCGCAGGGCGACGGCGCTGGCGCACGCCGGGTAGTCACCGTGGTGCAGGAAGGCCTCCGGCGCGGCGATATCGGAGAACAGCACGATGACGTCCTCGCGCTCGCTCAGATAGCCGAGCGCCTCGCTCATCAGCGCCTCGAATTCGTTGCCACAGGCGGCGAGGGCTTCCAGCGGCTGATGGGACTTGCCGGTGATCGAGTACATGCCCAGCACGGCGTTGTGCACCGAGAGCGAGAAGCGTGCCGGTGACAGGGCTTCGTCGGACTGGGTGGCGGCATCCAGCAGGGCGAGAATCTTGCCGGTATCGCCATGGCGCGAGGCATGGATGATGGGCAGGTCGGCGTCAGGGTCGAGCGCGAACAGCAGCTTGCAGCAGGCCTGGCCGACCGGGCTGAGTCGACGACGCTGCATGGCCGGGACTTGCTCGGCACGCGGGGAGGGGGTGATATCTACGCGGCTGTCGTGGGCGGTGCGGGTCGCACTCGCCTGCCAGGCTCGCCAATCAGTCAGACGCATGAGGTTCTTGTCCGTGAACGCATCGTTGCCATATTGGGGCCTCAGTGTACCGCACAGGGGTTGGGCAGCCCAACCGGACTCAGGCGTGTTGGCACTGAGCAGGCGGCGTGGCTACGCGTGTCGTTGGCAGGATAGCAGCTTGCAGGGCGGCACAAGGCGTCTGACGTGAGGCGTCGGGGGGCGATGCCCTGCAGCGGATCACCGCTGTGGCGGCGCTGGACAGCGGCGGAAGAGGGTGTAGGGTATCGCCGCACTGAGACTGGCGCCCGGGGCGTCATGGGGTAAAACGCTGAGGACGCACAATGATGACGGTCATCAACAGGTCGGTGGAATGAAGGGTGGCTCGCGGGGCCTGCTGCGTAGACGGGCTCGCGCAGGGCAGGCGACCCGAGCGCACTCGCAGGCACTGGTTCGCCTTCTGTCGCTCTCGGAGTGGTTGCCGGTCATCCGGGTACTCGGCCTGCTGCTGTGCGTGGTGGCCTTGATGATGCTGGCGCCCTTGCTGGTGTTGCTCGGTGAAGCGGATGCGGATGCCAGCGCCTTCCTGATCTCGCTGGGCATCACGCTCGGCTCGGCGGCCATCATGCTGACGGTATCGCGCAAGGTGGAGCTGCAACTCAAGCCGCGTGCGATGTTCGTGCTGACGACGCTGAGCTGGGTGCTGGTGTCGGCCTACTCGAGCCTGCCGTTGATCTTCGGTGCCACCCACCTGGGCGTGACCGATGCCGTGTTCGAATCGGTGTCGGCGATCACCACCACCGGCTCGACCGTGCTGTCTGACATCGAAGGGCTCTCGGATGGTCTCAAGCTGTGGCGCGGCCTGATGCAGTGGGTCGGCGGCATCGGCATCATCGTGATGGCGATCGCGATCCTGCCGTTTCTGAAGGTCGGCGGCATGCGCCTGTTCCAGACCGAATCCTCGGACTGGTCCGACAAGGTGCTGCCGCGTGCCGGTGGCGTGGCCAAGGCCATCGGGCTGGTCTACGTCGGGCTGACGTTGCTGGCCATCGTCTGTTACTGGCTGGGCGGCATGCACTGGCTGGATGCGCTGGTGCATGGCATGACGTCGCTGGCCACCGGCGGTTTCTCCAATTATGACAGCTCGATGGGCGTCTATTCCGACCGGCCCTATCTGCTGTGGATGGCCTCGGCTTTCATGTTGCTGGGGGCGCTGCCCTTCGTGCTGTTCATCCGCGCCTGGCAGGACCAGGCCGGCGTCCTGTGGCGTGATGCCCAGGTGCGCGGCTTCCTGCGTCTGCTGGGGTGGGTGATCGCCTTGCTGACGCTGTATCGCGTCGTCAATGGCGAGGCCATCTTCACGGCGCTGACCCAGGTGACCTTCAATGTCATCTCGGTGGTGACCACCACCGGCTACGCCAGCGACGACTACAGTGCCTGGGGGCCCTTTGCGGTGGTGGCCTTCTTCTATCTGACCTTCGTCGGCGGCTGCAGCGGCTCGACCAGCGGCGGCATGAAGATCTTCCGCCTGCAGATCGGCCTGATCATGCTCGGCAACCATCTGCGCTCGCTGATCCATGCCAATGGCGTCTTCTCGCAGCGTTACAACGGTCGCGCGCTGCCCGATGAGGTGGTGCGCGCCGTGATCGCCTTCTCGTTCTTCTTCTTCATCACCATCGGTGGCCTGGCGCTGGCGCTGTCGTTCATCGGGCTGGACCTGATCACTGCGGTGACCGGCGCCGCCACGGCCGTCACCAATGTCGGCCCGGGACTGGGCGAGATCATCGGCCCGGCGGGCAACTTCTCGAGCCTGCCGGACAGCGCCAAGTGGTTGCTGTGCATCGGCATGCTGATGGGGCGTCTCGAGATATTGACCGTGCTGGTGCTGTTCTCGCCCAGCTTCTGGCGCAAGTAGCGGCCCACGAAAAAGCCACCGTCGATTGACGGTGGCTTTTTCGTGGCTTTGGTCGTGCCAAGCGCGGGGGCTATGTGGCTTGCGCCGTCTTACTGCGCGACCTTCTCGCCGTCCGTCGCCTCGGCGGCATCGAGCTTCTCGTCGAGGTCGATGGAGAGCCCTTCGCGATTGAGGATCGGGTTGGCGTATTGCACCAGCCACCAGTCCTTGAGCTCTGCGGGCACCTCTGCGAGGCGGTTCTCGAAGGTGGCGCGCTCGGCACCGCTGATCGCCGAGACATCCAGCGCCGAGGCCAGACGCGGCTCCTCACGCAGCTGCGGGCGGCTGGCGGCCAGCTTCTCGAGTGCCAGCTGATGGCTCGGGTAGAGGGTGTAGTAGGCCAGCACCTGACGGTCGACTTCCTTCACCACGTCTTCCGGGGTCTCGAAGTCGCCCTTGAGCGGCTCGCCGAACACCAGCTTGACGCGCCCCTTGTGGCCGCTGATACCGGCCGCGATGGACTTGATGTCCTCGTACTGCACCTTCTCGTAACGGCCTTCATTGGCGACGGCCGCCAGCTCGCGCGCCTTCTGCAGATCACAGGGGTCGAACTCGTAGCTGATCGACACCGGCACGATGTTGAGCTCGCTGACCGCCTCGCTGAACGGACGCGTCTTGTCGGCGGTGCGCGCCGCCATGGTCAGCATCTTGATGATGGCGCTCTCGGTGCCGTCACGGCCGTCCTTGGCGCGCCCTTCACGCTGGGCCAGCCAGATGGAGTGCTGGTCGTGGGTCAGCGAGTGGCGGATATAGCCCGACAGCGACTGGTAGGCGGCCAGCATCGCGCGCTTGCCCTTGGCGGAGCGCGGCACGATGAAGCTCTTGTTGAGGCGCATCAGGTCGGTGACGAAGGGCTTCTGCAGCAGGTTGTCACCGATGGCGATGCGCACCGTGTCACGCCCGTGACGATAGAGGGCGTAGTTGACGAAGGCCGGGTCCAGCGAGATGTCGCGATGGTTGGACAGGAACAGATACGGCGTGTCCGGCGACAGACGCTCCAGCCCCACCGTCTCGAAGCTGGTGGTGGTAGTGTGGATCATGCGCGCCATGTAGACGGCGATGCGGCTCTGGAAACTGGCAACATCCTTGACGCCAATCATCTCGCGCTTGATGGCCAGGCGCGCGATCTGGCGTGCCAGCCACGGAAAACGCTGGGTCAGGCCCGGCAGGCGGAAGCGAGTCAGGGTGTCGAGCAGCTCGCGGTCCTGCTCCAGGCGTACCAGCACCTCCGCTACCTCGTCGTCGTGGTAGGGGCGAATATCGGCGAACGGGGCCTGTTCGCTGGTCGTGGCAGGCTTGGGTGTTGCAGTGTCAGTCATCGACGCACGTCATCCGGGTTTGTCATTCTGAAAAAAGAGAAGGTCGGCAGCGGGCCGAAGGCTCAGCTGGCGGGCTGGGCTTCACCACCCAGCCAGGCGGTCATCTGCTCGATCACGCCGGACAGCACCTGAGCCATCAGCGCGAAGTCGGTCTCCAGACGCAGGATGGGGTCTTCGCCGTCATCCTGGGCGTTGGCTTCATCGACCACGGCATCGGCGAACTTGAGGCTCTTGAGCGCCATGTCCTCACCGAGCACCAGCGCGACGCGGCCATCGACTTCCAGCGCCAGCTTGCTGACCACGCGGCCCAGATTCAGCGCCGTCTGGATTTCCTCGCCGTCGAGATCGAACTGACGTGCACGCAGCACACCATCTTCGCCGCCCGGCGCCTTGAGTTCGACCTGGTCACCGACGATCAGGTCCTCCGGGCGTGAGCTGACATCCTTGAGCCAGGTGGTCATCACCTGGGAAGGCGGCTGCGCGACGGCCAGCGGCGTGACCTTGAGCGTGCCCAGTGTCTGACGCAGCAGGTCCAGCACTTCCTCGGCGCGCTTGGCATTCGAGGCGTTGACGGCGATCAGGCCGCGCCGGCTGTCCCACCACAGGTCGGTGCGCGAGGAGCGCGTGAAGGCGCGCGGCAGCAGCTCCTCGTAGATCTGCTCCTTGAGGGTCAGCTTCTCGCGGCGACGCAGCGGACGGCCTTCGGCGGTCTCGCGCTCGGCTACGCGCTCCTCGAGTTCTTCCTTGACCACGGCGGAGGGCAGTACGCGCTCCTGGCGCAGGGCGCTGATCAGGAAATGGCCCTGAATCTCGTGCACCAGCAGGTCGCTGTTGCGACCGCCAGGTGCGACCCAGCCGATACGCTTGGCTTCGACGCCGGTGACCGGGCGGAAGACATGCTCCGGCAGGGCGTCGGCGAGACGACCCTCTTCCAGCGGTGCGCTATCGTGCAGGCGATACAGTTGCAGGTTCTTGAACCACATGCGACCAGTCCTTGAGTCCGGTGAACGGGGGCTGCCCGTCTGAATGGCGCATATTATGGCGAAACTCATGCGGCGGGTCATCCGCCGTGGACGTGACCCTGCGTCACACTGCGGTTGCCGACCATCTCGCGCGAGCACAAAGACATACTGTGTGCACGCTGTGGCGCTAGTCTGAGATCGACCTGGCGGTGCGCGGTCTGGCGGTTTGCGGTATCGCCCGACAGATATCGATCAGCAGGCATCGACCAGTAGATATCGATCAGCAGGCATCGACCAGTAGATATCGATCAGCAGGCATAGACCATCAGGCTTGAGACGCGGAGGGCGGCAGAGTGATCGACGACGTTGTTGTAGAGACTGCGGTGGGGACTGCTGAGGAGAGGGTTGTGGAGGCTTTTGCGAAGAGCAGAGCTTCGGGCGCGAGCGCGCTGAAACGGACACGACCACTGACGCTGGCGGCGCTGACCCTGCTGCTGTTCGGCTGCAGCGGGGAGCATGACGCCCACGACAAGACGGCCAGCGCGGCCGAGACCAGTGCAACGGTCACCAAAGAGGCAGCCGCTGACGGCGAATCTGCCCCTGCGGCGCTCGGGCTGGAGCCTGAGATGTTTGCCGAGGGCGCGATCGTCGGTGGGGTCGAGACCGTCGACTGCACCTTGAGCGGCGGCACGCAGACGACCTGCTATCAGTTCCGTGTGGCCGGTGCGCCCGCGGACCCGCAAACCTCGCCGGAGGGGCCTTTCTGCCCGCCCAATATCCACTCCGGTGAGGAGAAAGGCGGCACCTGGATGGATGGCGAGGGCACTCTCTATCAGGTGGACGGCGAGTTCATCAAGAATCTGGCCACTCTCTACAAGGACAAGGAGTGGCAGATGTACGACGTCAACACGGGCGAGATCACCGTGATCGATGGCGCGCGTGGCTGTGAGGTGGCGGGGAACCCGAACCCCATCGAAGGCTTCGACAACTTCTGTCTCGAGTGTCCGCTGGATGAGCTGGGCGGTGGCATCGAGAAGACTGTCGTGATTCCCAGGGTGCCGGTACCGGCCGCCGAGCCGACCTCGCTTGCCGGCCGCTCCAATACCGGCGTGGCGCTCAATGGCGTGCTGTTCGGCCCGCCGGCGCCGCTGGAGCTGATCCTGAGCTCTCACACCCTGGGGGTGCTCGATGATTGTGGCGCGCATGCCAATCCGCATGAAGGCTATCACTATCACACCGCCACTGGCTGCTCCGAGATCGGCATTCAGGAAGATGGCCATTCGCCGATGATCGGCTATGCGCTGGATGGCTATGCCATCTATGCCAGAGAGGACAAGGACGGCAATGTTCCCGCTGACCTGGATGAGTGTGGCGGCGAGACGGACCCGGTGCGTGGCTATCACTATCACGCCTCCGCGCCGGGGGTTAACCAGATCTTCGGCTGCTTCATGGGCGAGAAGGGGCACTTCCTCGACGAGGAGGGCGGCGAGAGGCCGCCGCAGGGTCCGCCCGGCGAGTAGCCGTCTTGTAGGGATGGCGAGCAGGGCCGGTGCCATCATTCAGCCAAGCGTTTGTTTTTCTGTCCGTCACCGGCATAAGATCAGCTGACGATGGCCATACGGCGCGATCGTTTCACGGACGGGAGGCAGGGATGCAACACGACAGCAATCCACCGCAGGCAGCGGACGGCAGTCACACAGACGTCGGCACTCACACTGGCGTCGGCAATCACGCAGACGTCGTCAGTCGCACGACCCTGACGGTGCGTGGCTACCATCTGGATGGCTATGGGCACGTCAACAATGCCCGCTATCTGGAGTTCTATGAGGAAGGGCGCTGGGAGTTCATGCTCGCGCATCTCGATCTGGCCGCGCTCAAGCGCGAAGGCATCGCGATGGTAGCGGTCAACCTCAACCTGGATTGGCACTATCCCGCCACCGTGCATGATGAGCTGGTCATCACCACGCGGCTGTCAGAGCTCGGGCGACGCAAGATGATCATGCGCCAGGAGATCCATCTGGGCGAGCGGCGCATGGGCGAGGTGCATCCGCGCTCCGGGGCGCTGGTCTCCAGGGCGGATTTCACCTTCGTGCTGATGAATACCGACACCGGTCGCGCCATGCCGCTGGACGGCGAGATCGGCGCGCTGCTGGGCGCGTTGGTCAGTGAAGAAACGGCCTGATCGCCCTCAGCGGCGAGGCATGAGCCAGCAGGCCGCGCATATTGACGGCCGTACTACCGTACTGAGGTGTCCTTGCGGCGTCGTGTGAGCTGCTAGGCGCGCTCGCAAGTGATATAATGCCGCCACTTCGGTGCCGCGGAGCTGGCACCCCGTGTCTGCTTCACGCCACTGCCGCGCTGCAGTACCGACGGAGCATGCGTCGTTGCTGCAGTGGCGCCAACAGTTGAGTTCAAGGATTTGACGAATCATGGGTGAGATCGCCAGAGAGATACTGCCAGTCAACATCGAGGACGAGCTCAAGCAGTCGTATCTCGATTACGCGATGAGCGTCATCATCGGGCGTGCCTTGCCGGATGTTCGCGATGGCCTCAAACCGGTTCACCGTCGCGTACTGTTCGCGATGCACGAGCTGAACAATGACTGGAACAAGGCCTACAAGAAATCTGCCCGTGTCGTCGGCGATGTGATCGGTAAATACCACCCGCACGGTGACAGTGCGGTCTACGACACCATCGTCCGTATGGCCCAGCACTTCTCCATGCGTTATGTGCTGGTGGATGGTCAGGGCAACTTCGGTTCCATCGATGGCGACAGCGCCGCGGCGATGCGTTACACCGAGGTGCGCATGGCGCGCCTGGCGCACGAGCTGCTGGCCGACCTCGAGAAGGACACCGTCGATTGGGTCGACAACTATGACGGCACCGAGCGCATCCCTGCCGTGCTGCCGACCAAGACCCCGAACCTGCTGGTCAATGGGTCCTCCGGTATCGCCGTGGGCATGGCCACCAACATCCCGCCCCACAACATGGGCGAGGTCATCGACGGCTGTCTGGCGCTGATCGACAACGGCGATCTGACCATCGATGAGCTGATGGAATTCATTCCGGGGCCGGACTTCCCGACCGCCGGTATCATCAACGGCCGTGCCGGCATCCTCGATGCCTACCGCACCGGTCGTGGTCGTATCTACGTGCGTGCCGTGCATACCATCGAGCACAACGACAAGAACGGCCGTGATCACATCATCATCACCGAGCTTCCCTACCAGGTGAACAAGGCGCGTCTGATCGAGAAGATCGCCGAACTGGTCAAGGACAAGAAGATCGAGGGCATCGCCGAGCTGCGTGACGAGTCCGACAAGGACGGTCTGCGCGTGGTCATCGAGACCAAGCGTGGCGAGTCCGGTGAAGTGGTCGTCAACAACCTCTTCTCCCAGACCCAGCTCGAGACCGTGTTCGGCATCAACATGGTCGCGCTGCACGAAGGGCAGCCGAAGATCCTGAATCTCAAGCAGATTCTGGAATCCTTCGTGCGTCACCGTCGTGAAGTCGTCACCCGTCGTACCCTGTTCGAACTCAAGAAGGCGCGTGAACGTGGCCACATTCTTGAAGGTCTGGCGGTGGCGATCTCGAACATCGATGAGGTGATCGAGCTGATCAAGGGCTCGCCGAGCGCGGCGGAAGCCAAGGAAAAGCTGATCGATCGCGAATGGCAGCCGGGTCAGGTGGTCGAGATGCTCGAGCGCGCCGGTGCCACTTCCTGCCGTCCGGAAGATCTGCCGGAAGGTCTGGGGCTGTCTGAAGACGCCAAGCACTACCGTCTGTCGCCGGCCCAGGCTCAGGCCATCCTCGAGCTGCGTCTGCATCGCCTGACCGGTCTCGAGACCGAGAAGCTGCTGGCCGAGTACTCCTCCATCCTCGAGCGCATCGCCGAGCTGATGGAGATCCTGTCCTCTGCCGACCGCCTGATGGAAGTCATCCGCGAAGAGCTGCGCGAAGTGCGCGCCCAGTACGCCGATGAGCGCCGCACCGAGATCATGACCAGCCGTCGTGACCTGACCATCGAAGACCTCATCAACGAGGAAGACATGGTGGTGACGGTCTCGCGCAGTGGTTATGCCAAGACCCAGCCGCTGTCTGACTACCAGGCCCAGAAGCGTGGTGGCCGCGGCAAGTCCGCCACCTCGATGAAGGACGAGGATGTCATCGAGCACCTGCTGGTCGCCTCGACCCACGACACCGTGCTGCTGTTCTCCAACAAGGGCAAGGTGTACTGGCTCAAGGTCTACGAGATGCCGCAGGCGTCACGTGGCTCGCGCGGCAAGCCGCTGGTCAACCTGATTCCGCTGGACGACGGCGAGTGGGTCACCACCATCCTGCCGGTGCGCGATTACGCCGCCGACAGCTACATCTTCTTCGCCACCGCCAACGGCACGGTCAAGCGCACCGCGCTGAGCCAGTTCTCGCGTCCGCGCAGTGTCGGCCTGATCGCGCTGGACATCGAGGAAGGTGACCGTCTGATCGGTGCCGACATCACGTCCGGTTCCGACCACGTCATGCTGGTGTCCTCCAACGGCAAGGCGATCCGCTTCGAAGAGCAGAACGTGCGCGTGATGGGTCGTACCGCCCGTGGTGTGCGCGGCATGCGTCTGCTCGACGATGCACAGGTCATCAGCCTGATCATTCCGCGCACTACCGCGATCGATGACAACGAGATCGAGGTCGAGAGCGCTGATGCGACGGCGGAAGGCGTCGAGAGCGCTGATGTGGCAACCACCGAGGGCGCGACGGAAGACAGTGTCGCCAGCGGTGAGGTGCCGCAGTGCTACATCCTGACCGCGTCCGCCAATGGCTTCGGCAAGCGCACGCGTCTGGAAGAGTTCCCGCTGCGTGGCCGTGGTGGCCAGGGCGTGATCGCGATGCAGACCAGCGAGCGCAACGGTGATCTGGTCAGCGCGGTGCAGGTCAGCGACAACGATGAACTGATGCTGATCACCGACCGCGGCACCCTGGTACGTACCCGCGTCGCCGAGGTGTCCACCACCTCGCGCAACACCCAGGGCGTGACCTTGATCCGCACCGCGGAAGAGGAGCGTCTGGTCACGACGGTGCGTGTCGACGAGCCGGAAGAGGTCGTCGTGGTGCAGGATGAGCTGGACGAAGAGGCGCTGAGCACCGACGAACAGGTGCAGGCGGGAGATGACGCCGAGTCGACGGATACCCCGCCGACAGACGCGGAATAAGACGCTGGATTGCGACCGCCTTCGGGGCGGTCGCTTCACTTTCGGGAAATAAGACGACATGACACGCAAGTTCAACTTCTGCGCCGGTCCTGCTGCACTGCCGACCGCTGTCCTGGAGCGCGCCCGCGCCGAGATGCTGGATTATCAGGGCCGAGGACTGTCCGTCATGGAGATGAGTCATCGCTCCGACGAATTCGTGGCCATCGCCGAGAAGGCCGAGGCGGACCTGCGCGAACTGCTCGAGATTCCGTCCAACTATCGCGTGTTGTTCATGCAGGGTGGCGCCTCGACCCAGTTTGCGGGTGTGCCGCTGAACCTGCTGGGTGCGGGTGGCAGTGCCAACTATCTGTATACCGGTATCTGGGGCAAGAAGGCGATCAAGGAAGCCGAGCATCTGGCGGTGGGCAGCCACGTGGCGGCCTCCAGCGAGAGCAATGGCCTGATCGCCGTGCCGCGCCAGAACGCGATCCAGCTCTCGGGCGATGTGGGCTACCTGCACTACACCGCCAACGAGACCATCGGCGGCCTCGAGTTCGACTATATCCCCGAGGTGGCAGCGGATGGCGTGCCGCTGGTGTGTGACATGTCGTCTTCCATCCTGTCTGGCCCGCTGGATGTCAGCCGTTTCGGCGTCATCTATGCCGGTGCCCAGAAGAACATCGGTCCGGCGGGTCTGACGCTGGTCATCGTGCGCGAAGACCTGCTCGATCGCGCCCGCAAGGACTGCCCGACCATGCTGAACTGGAAGACGGCCGCCGAGGCCAACTCCATGTTCAACACGCCGCCGACCTACGCCTGGTATCTCTCCGGGCTGGTGTTCGAGTGGCTCAAGGACGAGGTCGGTGGCCTCGCCGCCATGAACGCGATCAATGATCGCAAGGCGCAGGCGCTCTACGCGGCCATCGATGGCAGCGACTTCTATTCCAACCCGATCGTGACCGAGAACCGTTCACGCATGAACGTGCCGTTCGTGCTGGCCGATGACCGTCTCGACAAGACCTTCCTCGCCGAGTCCGAAGCGGCGGGTCTCTTGAATCTGGCCGGTCACCGCAGCGTCGGTGGCATGCGTGCCAGCCTCTACAACGCCGTGCCGGAAGCTGCCGTCACTGCGCTGGTGGACTTCATGGGCGACTTCGCGCGCCGTCACGGCTAAGGGAGGAGGTGAGATGTCGGATTCCAAGGAGAGCCCTGCGTCGCAGGCGGCGGGCAAGGCGGTGACGCTGGATGATCTGCGTCAGCGCATCGACGCCATCGACAATGAGCTGCTGAACCTGATCAGCGAGCGCGCGGGCTGCGCGCAGCAGGTCGCCGAGGTCAAGCTGGCGGCCGGTGACGTGGGCGAGGATGGCCAGGTGCAGTTCTACCGCCCGGAGCGCGAAGCCCAGGTGTTGCGCCGCATCATGGCCAACAACCCCGGCCCGCTGAAAGGCGAGGAGATGGCGCGTCTGTTCCGCGAGATCATGTCCGCCTGTCTGGCGCTGGAACAGCCGATCCGCCTGGCCTATCTCGGCCCGGAAGGCACCTTCACCCAGCAGGCCGCGCTCAAGCACTTCGGTGACAGCGCCGTGACCAAGCCGATGGCCGCCATCGACGAGGTGTTCCGCGAAGTGGAGGCGGGCGCGGTGCAGTACGGTGTGGTGCCGGTGGAGAACTCCACCGAGGGCGTCATCAACCACACGCTGGATTCGTTCATGGGCTCGCAGCTCAAGATCTCCGGCGAAGTGGTGCTGCGCATTCACCACCATCTGCTGGTGGGCCCGAATACGCGTCGCGAGAAGATCTCGCGCATCTATTCCCACGCCCAGTCGCTGGCCCAGTGCCGCAAGTGGCTGGATGCCCACTTCCCGCACGCCGAGCGCATCGCGGTGTCCTCGAATGCCGAGGCCGCGCGTCAGGTGCGCACCGAGTGGCACAGTGCGGCGATTGCCGGTGACATGGCGGCCAAGCTCTATGAGCTGGAGAAGGTCGAGGAGAAGATCGAGGACAGCCCCGACAACTCGACGCGCTTCCTGATCATCGGTGACAGCTCGGTGCCGGCGTCCGGCGATGACAAGACCTCCATCGTGGTGGCGATGCGCAACCAGCCGGGGGCACTGCACGACCTGCTGGCGCCGTTCCACCGTCACCAGATCGACCTGACCCGCGTCGAGACGCGTCCGTCACGCTCCGGTGCCTGGAACTATGTCTTCTTCATCGACTTCCGTGGCCACCGTGATGACCCGCTCATCACGGCGACGCTGGAAGAGCTGCGCCAGTGCGCGGCGGACGTCAAGGTACTCGGGTCCTACCCGGTCGGTGTGCTGTGAGCGAGGTTGACCACACGCGCCATGCTGCGTCGTCAGACCTGCTGTCCTCGCTGCCGTCAGCGGAGCGTCTGGCCGGCGAGCGGCGTATCCTGCTGGTCGGGCTGGGCTTGATCGGTGGCTCGCTGGCGGCGGCATTGCGCGCGGCGGGCCATCGCGGCGAGATTCTCGCCTGTGATCGTGACTCCAACGAGATCTGCCTCGGCCAGCGCATGGGGCTGATCGACGGTGGCAGCACGCAACTGGCGGCGCTGGTACCGGGTGCCTCGCTGATCGTGCTGTGCGTGCCGGTGATGGCGATGCAGAGTGTGATGGCCGAACTGGCGCCGTTGCTGGATGATGACGCCGTCATCACCGATGTCGGCAGCACCAAGGGCGCGATCCGCGATGCGGCGCTCGGCGTCTTCGGTCGCATGCCGCCGAATCTGGTGCTCGGTCACCCGATCGCCGGGTCCGAGAAGAGCGGTGTCGCGGCGTCCAATCCCGAGCTCTATCGCGATCACAAGGTGATCCTGACGCCGGAGCCGGACAGCGATGCCGAGGCCGTGGCACGCGTGGCGGCCATGTGGTCGGTATGTGGCGCTCAGCTTCTGAGCATGAGCGTGGCGCGCCACGACGAAGTGCTGGCGCGCACCAGCCACCTGCCGCACCTGCTGGCGTTCTCGCTGGTCGACAGCCTGGCGCGCCAGGATGAGCGGTTGGAGATCTTCCGCTACGCGGCGGGCGGTTTCCGTGATTTTACGCGCATCGCGGGCAGTGACCCGGTGATGTGGCGCGACGTCTATCTGGCCAACCGCGATGCGGTGCTGGAGGCGTTGGATGAATTCGAGGCCGGGGTAGCGCGGGTGCGCGCTGCCGTGACCGCGGGCGATGGTGAGGCGATGCTGGGGATATTCACCCGCGCAAGCCACGCCCGACACTACTTCAATACCCTCTTGAAACAGACGAGTTATCAGACCATGGAACAGCAGAACGTGCGGTACCGTGCACTGCCGGGTGGGCAGGTTCAGGGGCGCATTCGTGTGCCGGGCGACAAGTCCATGTCGCATCGCTCCATCATGCTGGGCGCATTGGCGACCGGCGTGACCGAAGTCGAAGGCTTCCTGGAAGGGGAAGACAGCCTGGCCACGCTGCAGGCCTTCCGCGACATGGGTGTGGTCATCGAAGGCCCGCATCAGGGTCGTGTCACCATTCACGGTGTGGGTCTCAACGGCCTGAAGCAGCCGCCGGGCCCGCTGTATGTCGGCAACTCCGGCACCGCGATGCGCCTGTTCGCCGGTCTGCTGGCCGGTCAGGCCTTCGACACCGAGCTGACTGGTGATGCCTCGCTGACCAAGCGTCCGATGGACCGCGTCGCCAATCCGCTGCGCGAGATGGGCGCGGTGATCGATACCGCAGACAACGGCCGTCCGCCGCTGCGTATCCACGGTGGTCAGCCGCTCAAGGGCATCCGTTACGAGATGCCGATGGCGTCCGCTCAGGTCAAGTCGTGCCTGCTGCTGGCTGGTCTCTACGCCGAAGGCGAGACGCGTGCCATCGAGCCGGCGCCGACGCGTGACCACACCGAGCGCATGCTCAATGGCTTCGGCTACAAGGTCGAGCGTCAGGGCGCCGAGGCGTGGCTGAACGGTGGCGGCAGCCTCGAAGCCTGCCCGATCGACGTGCCGGCCGACATCTCCTCCGCGACCTTCTTCCTGGTCGCCGCGGCCATCACGCCGGGCTCCGACCTGGTGCTGGAGCACGTCGGCATCAACCCGACGCGCATCGGCGTGATCAACATCCTCAAGGCGATGGGTGCCGACCTGTGCGTCTCCAATGAGCGCGAAGTCGGCGGCGAGCCGGTGGCAGACCTGCACATCCGTTATGCGCCGCTCAAGGGCATCGACATTCCGGAAGATCAGGTGCCGCTGGCCATCGACGAATTCCCGGCACTGTTCATCGCCGCCGCCAACGCCGAGGGCATGACCCGTCTGCGTGGCGCCGAGGAACTGCGCGTCAAGGAATCCGATCGCATCCAGGTGATGGCGGATGGTCTGGCGCAGATCGGCGTCGAGCACGAAGTGGTCGCGGACGGCATCGACATCCGCGGCGGCGCCTACGGTGGCGGTCTGGTCGACAGCCACGGCGATCACCGCATCGCGATGGCCTTCAGTGTCGCGGCGCTGCGCGCCCAGGGCGAGATCCTGATCGACGACTGCGCCAATGTCGCGACTTCCTTCCCGAACTTCGTGGCGCTGGCCGCTGAAGTCGGCATGCAGGTCGAGAATCTCGGTGCCGTGGCACCCGGCCAGGAGGCTTCATGAGCGGGGAAGCGACACCTCATCACAGCCAGATCTGCGACGCGCCGGTGTTGACCCTTGATGGCCCCGGCGGGGCAGGCAAGGGCACCATCAGTCGTCTGGTCGCGGCGAGCCTGGGCTGGCATCTGCTGGATTCCGGTGCGCTGTATCGCCTGACGGCACTGGCCGCCGAGCGTCATGGCGTGGCGCTGGAAGACGAGGATGCCGTGGCGACCATCGCCGAGCACCTCGATGTGCAGTTTGACGCCGAAGGCGACGCCACCAGCGTGATTCTGGAAGGCGAGGACGTCACCCGTGACATCCGTCTCGAGTCGGTCGGCAACAATGCCTCCATCATCGCGGCCCAGCCGCGCGTGCGGACTGCACTGCTGGCGCGCCAGCGTGCCTTTGCGCGTGCGCCGGGCCTGGTGGCTGATGGTCGCGACATGGGCACGGTGGTCTTCACCGGTGCGCCGCTCAAGATCTTCCTGACGGCGAGCGCCGAGGAACGTGCGCGTCGTCGTCATGCCCAGTTGCAGGAAGCGGGTGTCGATGCTAATATTTCGAGCCTTTTGACAGAAATACAGGCGCGCGATGCGCGTGACATGGGCCGGGCAGTCGCCCCGCTCAAGCCTGCAGACGACGGCGTGATCCTCGATACGACGGATCTCGACATCGACCAGGTGATCGAACGCATCCAGCAGCTGCTGGTCGAATACGGCCTGGTAGCGGCGCGCTGAGACTCGAATCTCAGCCTGTAGGTCGTCAGAACAACGGATTGATCGCCTGCTGTTGCAATACGGCCTCCGGGTCGGGCAGCAGCGGGTTTCGCTCGCTTCGCGAGTGATGATGCAGAACCCAGATGACACCGAGGTGTCATCAACCCCCCGGCAAGGTGTCATGGGGTGCATCGGCGGCAAGCGGAAAGCCGGTGTATCTCGAACCAGCGTCAACGCCCCCGGGGATATGTAGATATGGCCCGTGCTTGCTGGTGGTACGGAGACTGCGGTGCAAGCCGCCCCAAACGTTGATCATGTAGGAATACCATGAGCGAGAGCTTTGCTGATTTATTTGAACAGTCACTCCAGGACATCAACATGGAGCCGGGCGCAATCGTGTCCGCTACCATCGTGGATATCGATGGCGACTGGATCACTGTCAATGCCGGTCTGAAGTCTGAAGGCCAGATTCCGTCTGAACAGTTCCGTGACGAAAGTGGCCAGCTGTCCATCAGCATCGGCGACGAAGTCATGGTTGCACTGGAAGCCGTGGAAGATGGCTTCGGTGAGACCCGCCTGTCCCGCGAGAAGGCCAAGCGTGCCGAAGCGTGGAAAGAGCTGGAAGCCGCCTTCGAGAAAGACGAGATCGTCAAGGGCGTGATCAACGGCAAGGTCAAAGGTGGCTTTACCGTCGACATCAACACCATCCGTGCCTTCCTGCCGGGTTCTCTGGTCGATGTCCGCCCTGTGCGCGACACCGCCCACCTCGAGAACAAGGAACTGGACTTCAAGGTCATCAAGCTCGACGCCAAGCGCAACAACGTTGTCGTGTCCCGTCGTGCCGTCCTCGAAGCCGAGAACAGCGCTGAGCGTGAAGCCCTCCTGGCCACTCTGCAGGAAGGTCAGCAGATTCAGGGTATCGTCAAGAACCTGACCGACTACGGCGCCTTCGTCGACCTCGGCGGCGTTGACGGCCTGCTGCACATCACCGACATGGCATGGAAGCGCATCAAGCATCCGTCCGAGATCGTTGCTGTCGGCGACGAGATCAATGTCAAGGTGCTGAAGTTCGACCGCGAGCGCAACCGTGTGTCTCTGGGTCTCAAGCAGCTGGGCGAAGATCCGTGGGTCAACATCAAGGCTCGCTACCCGGAAGGCGCCAAGATCAACGCACGCGTCACCAACCTCACCGACTACGGCTGCTTCGCCGAGCTGGAAGAGGGCGTCGAAGGTCTGGTCCACGTGTCCGAAATGGATTGGACCAACAAGAACATCCACCCGTCCAAGGTCGTCAATGTCGGCGATGACGTGGAAGTGATGATTCTGGACATCGACGAAGAGCGTCGTCGTATCTCCCTGGGTATCAAGCAGTGCACCACCAACCCGTGGGAAGACTTCAGCGGCAAGCACAACAAGGGCGACCGTGTCTCCGGTACCATCAAGTCAATCACTGACTTCGGTATCTTCATCGGTCTGGAAGGCGGCATCGACGGCCTGGTTCACCTCTCCGACATTTCCTGGAACGAAGCTGGCGAAGAAGCCGTGCGTCGTTACAAGAAGGGCGAAGAAGCTGAAGCGGTCATCCTGTCCATCGATCCGGAACGTGAGCGCATCTCTCTGGGCGTCAAGCAGCTCGAGAGCGATCCGGTCTCCGAGTACCTGGCCGTCAACGACAAGGGCGCTATCGTGTCCGGTCGTGTTGTCGACATCGATGCCAAGGAAGTTCAGGTAGAGCTGGCGACTGACGTCATCGCTATCCTGAAGGCTTCTGAAATCAGTGCTGACCGTGTCGAAGACGCACGCAACGTCCTGAGCGTCGGCGATGCTGTCGAAGCCAAGATCGTCGGTGTGGATCGTAAGAGCCGCCTGATCAACCTGTCCGTCAAGTCCAAGGACCAGGTTGAAGCACCGCGTCGCGATGCTGCCAAGCCGCGTACCCAGGAAGTCGAGAGCAACGGCCCGACTACCATCGGTGATCTGATCAAGCAGCAGCTGGGTCAGGAGTGATCCCGAGACACTCCGCCTCCTCGTGAGGTGGGGTGTCCGGATCCACGCTGAGGTGACATGCCTCTGGTAGTCACCTCAGCGTCTCCGAATCGGTATCCTGCATGAGACGCATGTCATATGCGGGAACGAAAAAAACCGCCACCCTTCGGGGTAGCGGTTTTTTCATGCCTGGTCGTTACGGGTGGCTGCTGGTCATTGTTGGTCGTTGCTTGTCATTACCAGTCGCCACCTGCCAACCACCTCATCTGGCGTCGCTCAATGCGCTTGCGAGGCTGCGGGCTGACTGACCTTGGCCAACAGTTGCATCTGGCGTAGCGAGATCGTGCAGTACAGGCTGCGGTAGAGCGTCGGTTCCTGCGTCGGGTCGGTCTTGAGCAGGCGAGCTTCCAGTTGGTGAATGTCGCTGGCCAGCTGTTCCGCGTCCGGGGTCTGAGTCTGTCGTGCGGCTGTCCGAGTCATGTAAAGGCGCTCCGTGAGTCCATGGTCGTGGATGGGATCAGGGTCGGCTCTTCTTGTGGGTGTCTCGAGGTGCGTCGCCACGCTGGCCTGTCATGGCCCTTCGTGTGTTGGCGTGGCGGAGTCTCTGCCTGCTCTTGCGGCAGTTCTCGACCTGCGTGGCAGGCCTCAAGGTCGCAAAGGAGCCTTTGCCTGACACTGCAGCCTTCGCGCGTGACTTCCTTGCTGGGCTGCAGCTACTGCATGGGTCTGTGCCGTATCTCTATGCCGGTATTTCTATACCGGTATTTCTATACCTCGGCTGTGTGACGGGTTCTGCGGTGCCTGACGTCTTGCCTATCAAGCATAGCGGAAGGTCTACAGTGCACCTTGATCCGTGTCAGAAGGATGACGTTGCGCTGACAGGCTGTTGCGAAGTGGCAAGTGCCAAGTAGCAACAGTCCGAGCCTCAGTACATGACGGGGCGGCCGTGCGCGACTCAGGTCGCCTCGTGACTGCTCTGCTCGCTGCCTGGGCCGGCGTTTGCCGCTGCCGTCTGGCGCTCCAGGTTGGACAGCATGCCACGCAGGATGGAGAGCTCGCGACGTGTCGGCTCGGCACGCGCGAACAGGGCGCGCAGCCGCTCTTCGGTCTGGGAGTGGGGCTGGTTGAGGAAGCCGGAGCCCTGCAGGGCGCGACCGAGATGCTCATGGAAGTAGCCGAGCTGTTCGCGGGTCGGCAGCTGATCATCCTCACGGCGCGCGACAGGCGCCTCCTGAGGCTTGTCGAGCGTCAGGCGCCATGCACTGCGGCACTCGTGCGCCAGCACCTGGACGGCCTGTGAGACGTTGAGGATGCCGTAGTCCGGGTTGGTGGGGATCGATACCTGATGCGTGCAGCAGGCGATTTCCTCGTTGGTCAGCCCGAAGCGCTCGCGGCCGAATACCAGCGCCACCTTGCCATCGCGCGCGATATCCATGGCGTGCGCCGCCATCTCGCGTGGCTCATCGAAGTGGGGCAGCGGGACGCTGCGCAGACGAGCGCTGGCCCCGATGACCAGCTGGCAGTCATTGACGGCGTCTTCCAGGCGCTCGACCACGCGCGCATTTTCCAGCAGCTCCGCGGCACCGCTGGCCATGCGTGTCGCTTCCTCGTCGGGGAAGCAGCGCGGATTGACCAGCACCAGGTCCTTGATGCCCATGGTCAGAATGGCGCGAGCGGTGGCGCCGATGTTGCCGGGGTGGAAGGTCTGCACCAGTACGACACGCACATTGTCGAGGGCGCTAGTGGTCGGGGAGGCGGCGGGGGTATCAGTCATGAGAAGGTCCTGGGCAAGCGAGGCGCGCGGCCTGAGCGGTTGGCGTCATCGGTCGTGACCGTAGGCATTTCAGCCTCAATACATCGTCAGCCTCGATGCACTGTCATCACCAGGCGCAATGTCTCGGGTCGCGGCAAAAAGTGGCGCCTAGTGTAGCGTGGTGAGCGGGAGGCGTCAGGTGCCGAGAGCCGCGGCGCTTACTGCATGAGGGCCACGGCGTTCACTGTATGGGTCTCGCGCTGCTCACCGCATGGAACTCGCAGCGCTCGCCGAATGACAGGCATGAAAAAACCGCCCCTGCTTGCGCAGGAGCGGTTCGGGTCACGACGGGTGAGTCGTGGGGTGAGGCTGGCTTACATCATGCCGCCCATGCCACCCATGCCGCCCATGCCACCCATGTCGCCGCCGCCGGCAGCAGCCTTGTCTTCCGGATCTTCAGCGATCATGCATTCGGTGGTGATCATCAGACCGCCGATGGAGGCCGCGGACTGCAGTGCAGAACGGGTCACCTTGGCCGGGTCCAGCACGCCCATCTCGAACATGTCGCCGTAGACGCCGGTAGAGGCGTTGTAACCGTAGTTACCTTCGCCAGCCTTGACGTTGTTGAGCACGACAGAGGCTTCTTCACCGGCGTTGGTGACGATCTGACGCAGCGGCGCTTCCATGGCACGCAGTGCGATGGCGATACCGTGAGTCTGATCTTCGTTGTCGCCTTTCAGGTCGACCAGCTGACCCAGCACGCGAACCAGGGCAGTACCACCGCCAGGCACGACGCCTTCCTCGACGGCTGCACGAGTGGAGTGCAGGGCGTCTTCGACGCGAGCCTTCTTCTCTTTCATCTCGACTTCGGTGGCAGCACCGACGCGGATGACGGCAACGCCGCCGGCCAGCTTGGCGACACGTTCCTGCAGCTTCTCGCGGTCGTAATCAGAGGAGGTTTCCTCGATCTGAGCGCGGATCTGGGCAACGCGTGCTTCGATATCGCCTTCGTTGCCGGCGCCATCGATGATGGTGGTGTTTTCCTTGGACATGGTCACGCGCTTGGCGGTGCCCAGGTGGTCCAGGTTGGCCTGTTCGAGGTTGAGGCCGACTTCTTCGGAAATCACGGTGCCACCGGTCAGGACAGCGATGTCCTGCAGCATGGCCTTGCGACGGTCACCGAAGCCCGGTGCCTTGACGGCAGCGACCTTGACGATACCGCGCATGGTGTTGACGACCAGAGTCGCCAGCGCTTCGCCTTCGATGTCTTCGGCGATGATCGCCAGCGGCTTGCCGGACTTGGCAACGCCTTCCAGCACCGGCAGCAGTTCGCGGATGTTGGAGATCTTCTTGTCGACCAGCAGCAGCAGCGGGCTGTCCAGCTCGGCGACCATGGTGTCCGGCTTGTTGATGAAGTACGGCGACAGGTAGCCGCGATCGAACTGCATGCCTTCTACGACGGACAGCTCGTTCTCCAGACCCGAACCTTCCTCAACGGTGATGACGCCTTCCTTGCCTACACGCTCCATGGCTTCGGCGATGATGTCACCGATGGAGGAGTCGGAGTTGGCGGAGATGGTGCCGACCTGGGCGATGGCCTTGGAGTCGGTGCACGGCTTGGCCAGGTTCTTCAGCTCGGCGACGATGGCGATGGTGGCCTTGTCGATGCCGCGCTTCAGATCCATCGGATTCATGCCAGCGGCGACGGCCTTCAGGCCTTCGTTGACGATGGCCTGGGCCAGAACGGTAGCGGTGGTGGTGCCGTCACCGGCCTCGTCGTTGGCCTTGGACGCAACGTCCTTGACCAGCTGGGCGCCCATGTTCTCGAAGCGGTCCTTCAGCTCGATTTCCTTGGCGACGGAAACGCCGTCCTTGGTGACGGTCGGAGCGCCGAAGGATTTTTCCAGTACCACGTTACGGCCTTTCGGGCCGAGGGTAGTCTTGACCGCGTCGGCCAGGACATTGACACCACGCGCCATGCGCTTGCGTGCATCATCGGAGAAACGAACGTCTTTTGCAGCCATGTTTATCTCTACCTTTAATCAGTAAGTCGAAGCGTTGGAACCCGAAAAAGCTGAAACTCAGCCTTCCACCACGGCGAGGATGTCGCTCTCGCTCATGATCAGCACCTCTTCGCCGTCGATTTTCTGCTTCTCGACGCCGTAGCCATCCTTGAAGATCACGGTATCGCCGACTTTCACGTCCAGCGGGCGAACTTCACCGTTTTCGAGGATGCGACCGTTACCGGCAGCGAGAATCTCGCCACGGGTCGGCTTTTCCTGGGCGCTGCCGGGCAGAACGATGCCACCTGCAGTTTTCTGTTCTTCTTCCACGCGACGAACCACGACGCGATCGTGCAAGGGACGAATGTTCATTGCTCACGTTCTCCTGATGGTAAATCCCGCCAGCTCCCGTTCTTTGTCGGTGAGTCTGGCGTTCAATGGGGTTGCCTACCGAGTGTTGGGCCCCGCCGCTGAGGGCGTGGCCGTTATCCATTGCACCGCTTTTATGGTGGCGGGGGGACAGCTTTCAAGTAGGCGATCATAAAAAAATTTCAAATCGGCGCATCTTGTGCGTCGCATAAAAGCTACGCACCCTGGATGCAGTCTGTCTTCCGCGGGGTTCCACTAGATGAATCAACGGCTTGAGTGTATCCGAGCCGTTCACCGTTGGCATATAGCTGGCAGCCTCCAGACGGTGTCCATTGGTACAAGACGCCAGGGGGTGGCCATCGGCCAGGGTGTGCATTGTTGCAAGACGCAAGGGTTCGGGCGGGTGGCCCACAGAGCGCGAACTCTGCCAGTGACAGGCGCTGGGGTGGGGGTGATGCAGGGCAGGGGCAGACAGTGCAAGGCTGTGCAGGATCGGACGGGGCAGAACAGGACACGTGATGGAGCCTGTGAGGCGAGATATCACGAATCAAAAAGGCCCGGCACTGGCGTTCCAGTGCCGGGCCCATCGCTTTCCAACATGATTCTCAAGCAGACGATTGCGCGTGGTGCTTGTGCGTGACAAGGCGCTAGAGGCGCGGCTCGTCACGGCTGATGTAATCGCCTTCCAGCGGCTCGCCGGTCTGCTGGCTGCTGCCTTGCTGCCCTGCATGGTTGCCATTTGCGTGCTGCTGATCGCCATCGCTGCGTGATGCACTGTCAGCACGGGCGTCGGCTTCCCAGTCACCCGTGCGGGTGCTGCGCGAGGTTCCCGCAGCCGAGAAGCGGCCCTTGAAGAAGCGCGCGATCGCGCCATTGCCGCTCAAGCCGCGCGCCAACAGTCCCCGTGAGGCGGGGAGCAGGCACAGCAGGCCGAAGGCGTCAGACAGAAAGCCCGGTGCCATCAACAGGGCGCCGCCGAAGATGAGTGCCGCGCCTTCCATCAGCTCGCCGGAAGGCATCTCGCCACGTTGCAGGCGTTCCTGGGCGCGCATCAGTGTCGCGCGACCTTCGCGGCGAATCAGATGCAGGCCGACGGCGCCGGTGATCAGTACCAGCGCCAGGGTCGGCAGCAGGCCGATCTGGCTGCCGAGGCTGAACAGCACCACGAAATCCAATAACCCGAACAGGGTAATCACTAACAGTATGGGCATCGTCTCTCCCGAAGCAGGTAAATGGCAGGTTGCGCCAATGCGTCAAGGGTAAACCAGCCGCCGGATGGGGAACAGTCGAATCGGGCTCATGAACGGGCCATGATCTGCTGATGAGCCGCTGATGGTCGGCGGAGTGGATGGCTGGCGCTGCAGGAGTAGCGGTGCCATGCTGAACGATGTTGCATGTTGCAGTGCACAATAGAGGGGCTGGGCAGGGAGAGCTGGCCAGGGCGAGTTGGACAGCGAGAGTTAGGCAGAGAGTGTCGGACAGGCAGAGCCCAAGCGTCCGCAGGGGGGCCGGGCCGAGGCTCACTCATCAGCATTCCCTGCTTTCGCGCCCGCTGTTGACGGCGTGCGTTGACGCCGTCAGTGCGTTGCGTTGGCGGATCTCGCCTGCGTTGAGGCAGGGCACGCCGTGATCTGTTGCACTGCATCATGAGAATTCACCGCGAGCTGGCAGCGGGCGTCATCGCGAGGCATTCTCTGTCACGATGACGCTCAACACTGAAGGACGCGGTGCGGGACACTCGACACATAGATCGTGACGCCCGTACGGCATGCGGGCCTCGCATCCGGCAGACGTTCCTTACTGCCGGCAGACAACCTGGGAGACGGGACATGAAGCTTGACGACAAGGTCATCGCGATTACGGGCGGCGCTCGTGGGCTGGGGTTGGCCATGGCGCGCTATCTGGGCGAGAAGGGAGCGGTACTGGCGCTGCTGGACATCGAACAGGACGGCCTGGATGACGCCGTCGCGAGTCTGGAGGCTGCAGGCATCAAGGCGCAGGGTTTCGTGACCAATGTCGCGGAAGAGGACTCCGTCACGGCGGCCTTCTCGGCCATCAAGAGCGCATTGGGGCCGGTGAGCGGTCTGGTCAACAATGCCGGCATCACCCGCGATGGGCTGCTGATCAAGGCACGCGATGGCGTGGTGGAGAAGACCATGTCGCTGTCCAGCTGGCAGCAGGTCATCGATGTCAATCTGACCGGTGTCTTCCTGTGCACGCGTGAAGCGGCCAGTCAGATGATCGAAGCCGGCCAGCCGGGCGTGATCGTCAATATCTCCAGCATCTCGCGCGCCGGCAACATGGGGCAGAGCAACTACACTGCCGCCAAGTCCGGTGTCGCGGCACTGAGCGTGACCTGGGCCAAGGAGCTGGCACGTTACAGGATTCGCGTCGGTGCCGTGGCGCCGGGCTTCATCGCCACAGAGATGACCGCCGGCATGAAGCCGGAGATGCTCGACAAGATCAAGAGTGGCATCCCGATGCGCGACCTGGGGCGCCCGGAAGATATCGCCAGCAGCGTGGCCTTTATCTTCGACAATGACTACTTCACCGGGCGAGTGATCGAATGTGATGGTGGTCTGCGCATCTGACCCGACGGCTGGCGTCAGCCGATGAGACCCAAGCCCCCGCGATGGCAGCATCGTGGGGGCTTTCTCTTGAGGCGATGCATCCAGCGCAGGCCGCTGCGCGTAGAAGTCAGTATTGCCGTTCATTGCTACAAGGAGACACGTCATGCAACGTCGCCAATTCATGGGGCTGGTGCTGGGGGCGGGAGCGATGCTGGCGCTGCCCAGACTGTCTGCCGCGCGTCCGGAGCTTGAGCTCGAGCGTGGCGCGGACATCACGCCGCTGACCCTCGAGGAAGACGAATGGCGTGCCCGCCTGAGCCCGGAGCAGTATCGCGTGCTGCGCGAGGAGGGCACCGAGCGGGCGGGCTCCAGCGAGCTCAACAAGGAGCATCGCGAGGGGGAGTATCGCTGTGCCGGTTGTGATCTGGCGCTGTTCTCTTCTGCCACCAAGTTCGAGTCCGGCACCGGCTGGCCCAGCTTCTTCGATCATATCGAAGGCCGCCTTCTGACCAAGACCGACTACGGACTCATCTGGCCGCGCACCGAATATCACTGCGCGCGCTGCGGCGGGCACCAGGGGCATGTCTTCGAGGATGGCCCTGAACCCACCGGCCTGCGCTGGTGCAACAACGGTGTCGCGCTGCGCTTCGTGCCCGCGTGAGGCGCTTGGGAGGCATCCCGGTTGGCGCAGTGAGTGGCTAAAGCAATCTTGCCGCTTTGTGGTAACGTGACGACATCGTGATACAGACGGCCCGGTCGATTCCACGACCGGGCCGTCTGTATATTGCCGCATGAATTCTGCTGTAAGGGACTGACGTTTCATGGACGCTACTGCAACTGACGCTACCACCTCCCGTCCTGCACCGACGCTGTCGCCCGCTGCCACCACTCGCCGCATCCAACAGGCGCTGGCCGGTGAGCTTGGGGTGCGCGAAGAACAGGTCACCGCCACCGTCGAGCTGCTGGATGGCGGCGCGACCGTGCCGTTCATCTCGCGCTACCGCAAGGAGGCCACCGGCGGGCTCGATGACACCCAGATGCGTCAGCTCGAGGAGCGCCTGCGCTATTTGCGTGAGCTGGAGGAGCGGCGTCAGGTCGTGCTCGAGTCGATCGCCGAGCAGAACAAGCTGAGCGCCACGCTTGAGCGGGATGTACTGGCCGCCGACAGCAAGCAGCGCCTGGAAGATCTCTATCTGCCGTATCGCAAGAAGCGCCGTACCAAGGCCCAGATCGCGCGTGAAGCGGGGCTTGAGCCTCTGGCCGATGCGCTGCTCGCGGACCCGACGCTGGAGCCGGAGGCTCAGGCGGCTGGTTTCGTCGCTGCCGACAAGGACGTGGCCGATACCAAGGCGGCGTTGGATGGCGCCAAGCAGATTCTGATGGAGCGCTTCGCGGAGGACGCCGCGCTGGTCGGTCGCCTGCGTCAACGTCTGTGGGACGACGGCATCCTCAGCGCGCGCGTCATGAAGGGCAAGGGGCAGGAGGGCGCCAAGTTCTCCGATTACTTCGAGCATGACGAGCCGCTGCACAAGGCGCCCTCGCACCGTGCGCTGGCCATGCTGCGTGGCCGCAACGAAGGCGTGCTGAGCCTCGCGCTCAAGCTGGAAGGCGAGGACGACCTGCCGCGTCACCCGATGGAAGGCGCCATCGCGGCGCATTTCTCCATCGAGGATCAGGGGCGTGCCGCGGACCGCTGGTTGAAGGAAGTGGTGCGCTGGACCTGGCGCGTCAAGCTCTATACCCATCTGGAAAGCGAACTGATCGGCCGCCTGCGCGAGCGCGCCGAGCAGGAGGCCATCCAGGTCTTCGCCGACAACCTGAAGGACCTGCTGCTGGCGGCGCCGGCGGGCCCCAAGGCCACGCTGGGGCTGGACCCGGGGCTGCGTACCGGCGTCAAGGTCGCAGTGGTGGATGCCACCGGCAAGTATGTCGATCAGGCCACCATCTATCCGCATGCGCCACACAATCGCTGGGACGCCTCGGTGGCCGAGCTGGTCAAGCTGGTCGAGCGGCATGACGTCGAGCTGATCGCCATCGGCAACGGCACCGCCTCGCGCGAGACCGACAAGCTGGCCGCCGACGTGCTGACGCGCCTGTCCGGCCGTCGCCTGCAGAAGGTGATGGTCAACGAGGCCGGCGCGTCCATCTACTCGGCTTCGGAATATGCGGCGCGCGAATTCCCGGACCTGGACGTGACCATCCGCGGCGCGGTTTCCATCGCCCGCCGCCTGCAGGACCCGCTGGGTGAGCTGGTCAAGATCGAGCCCAAGTCCATCGGCGTCGGCCAGTACCAGCACGATGTCAGTCAGGTGCAGCTGGGGCGCAGTCTGGAGGCCGTCGTCGAGGATTGCGTCAACGGTGTCGGCGTCGACCTCAACATGGCCTCAAGCGCGCTGCTGTCACGCGTCGCCGGTCTCAATACCACGCTTGCCGAGAATATCGTCGCGCACCGGGATGCCAACGGCCGTTTCGCCTCGCGCCAGGAATTGCTCAAGGTCAGCCGGCTGGGCCCGCGCACCTTCGAGCAGTGTGCCGGTTTCCTGCGCATCGCCTCCGGCAAGAATCCGCTGGATGCCAGTGCCGTCCACCCGGAGGCCTATCCGCTGGTCGAGCGTATCGCCAAGGCACACGGGCGTGATCTGCCGAGTCTGCTGGGTGATAGCGCCTTCCTGCGCACTGTGAAGCCGACGGAATTCACCGATGAGCACTTCGGTCTGCCGACGGTGACCGACATCCTGCGTGAGCTGGACAAGCCGGGACGCGACCCGCGACCCGAATTCCGCTTCGCCGAGTTCAAGGAGGGTGTCGAGACCCTCAAGGACCTCGAGCCGGGCATGAAGCTTGAGGGGGTCGTCACCAACGTGACTCACTTCGGGGCCTTCGTGGACATCGGCGTGCATCAGGACGGCCTGGTACACATCTCTGCCCTGTCGCAAAAGTATGTTGCCGACCCGCGCGAGGTGGTCAAGGCGGGCGACATCGTCAGCGTCAAGGTGATGGAAGTCGACATCCCGCGCGCGCGCATCGCGCTGAGCATGCGCATGAGCGATACTCCCGCCGAGAAAGGCGCGGCAGGCGAGGCGCGACGCGGCGCAGAGGGCGGTCGCGGTGGGCGCTCGCAAGGCGGCGGTGGCCGTCAGGAGCGCGGTGGTCGCGGCAGCAATTCTGGCGCGAGCGGCGGCGCGGCACCGGCCAACAATGCGATGGCAGCAGCACTGCTCAATGCGCGCAAGTCGAAATCATAAGCCTTGAAAGCATTTTTTACGCGCCCATAATGTGGGCATACTGACCTGACGCGAACGGTAGCTGCCGTTCGCGTCTTGCATGGCATCCGGTGCAGCACGCGGGCCATGGTCATCCAATTCGACCGGAGAGGCTGGGCTTCTCCCCATGCGAAAGGGTTCATACCTTGTCCGAGCAACTCGCGTCCGCCATTGCGCGACTCACGCCCCAGGCCCGTCAGGGTCTCTTCGGGCGCCTGCGCCGTGGTATCGAGAAGGAAGGCCTGCGGGTTACCGCTGGCGGTGACATCAGCCAGACGCCGCATCCGCGTTCTCTGGGGTCGAAGCTGACCCACCCGTACATCACCACGGACTATTCCGAGTCTCTGCTCGAGTACATCACCCCGGTGTTCACTCGTCCCAAGGAGTCGCTGGAGTTTCTGGCTGACCTGCATCGTTTCAGCTATCGCAACCTGGGCGATGAGCTGATCTGGCCGGCCAGCATGCCGCCGCGTCTGCACGGCAATGACAGCGTGCCGATCGCCGATTACGGCACCTCCAACAGCGGCACCATGAAGCATATTTACCGCAAGGGGCTGGATGTCCGTTACGGACGCATCATGCAGTCGATTGCCGGTATCCATTACAACTTCTCGCTGCCGGATGACTTCTGGAGACTGCTGCAGGGGCTGGAAGGGGCAGAGGCGGAAGATGCGCGCGACTTCCGCTCGCGTCGCTATTTCGAGCTGATCCGCAACTTCCGTCGCCACAGCTGGATCCTGCTCTATCTGTTCGGCGCCTCGCCGGGCATCGATGAGAGCTTCCTCGATGGCGGCAATGATGATCGCCTCAAGCGTCAGGCGGACCGCAGCCTGGTCTCGGCCTACGCCACCAGTCTGCGCATGTCGGACCTGGGCTATCAGAACAAGGTGCAGGCGCAGCTCAAGATCTGCTTCAACTCGCTGGACAACTTCGTCGGCACGCTGCGTCACGCCATCGTCACGCCGTGGAAGGACTACGAGAAGCTGGGCGTCAAGCAGGCCGATGGCAGCTGGTCGCAGCTCTCCAGCAACATCCTGCAGATCGAGAACGAGTATTACTCCGACATCCGTCCCAAGCGTGTCACCCGGCAGAACGAGACGCCCAGCCAGGCACTGGAAGGGCGTGGTGTCGAGTACATCGAAGTGCGCTGTCTGGACCTCAACCCCTTCCTGCCGGTCGGGATCGACGAGACGCAGATCCGCTTCCTCGATACCTTCCTGATCTGGTGTCTGCTGACCGAGAGCCCGTGGATCGACGACGAGGAATGCGCCACGCTCGACAACAGCAAGCGTCGCGTGGTCGAGGCTGGGCGGGATCCGGAACTGACCCTGAGCGTCAATGGTGAAGAGCGTCGCCTGCGCGATCTGGCGGCCAACATCATGGATGAGCTGGGAGAGGTCGCGGGCCTGCTCGACAGTGGCGACAAGACAGGCAGCGCGCACCGTGATGCGCTGGCGGCGCTCGCGCCGCGCTTCGACGATGCCCAGACCACACCGTCGGGTCGTCTGTTGACCAGCATGCTCGACAACGGCAGCAACTTCGTCGACGAAGTGCTGGCACTGGCCAAGGGCCAGGCTGAGCAGTTCAAGTCAGAGCCGACGGAGCGTGCGCGCGGCTATCTGCTCGATCAGCTGGTCGAGACCTCGCTGCAGCAGCAGGGCGATATCGAGAAGGGCGATCATCAGGATTTCGACACCTTCATGGCCGAGTACTTCGCGTCCGCCCATGGTACGCAACCGGCGTGATCTCGTGACGCAACGCCAATTCATGTTCAGGTCATCGCGACACGGCATGATAGATATCAGTCGCTGATAGTGACGGATTCGGCTATCGCTTCATCATCGGCGCCTCAGGCTTGAGGCGCCGATGATGTATGTGGCCTGTGCAGCCAGACTGAGCGCGGCTGCGGGGCACGACGTGGTGCAAGCCTCAATGCAGTCGCAGGGCCTTGATGGCCTTGCGGCTGCGTCATTTCTCACCCATGACTCCACTGGAGTTCCACCGGCAAGGACGGCAAATGACACAAGCGGACAAACAATCGGGGCAGCAGCCGGTAGCGCGCAAGGGCGGGCTTGCCCGCCTGGCGAGCTGGAGCGGGCGTCAATGGTGTCTGTTGGGAGCGCTGGGGTGCGCCTTTTTGCTGGGCGTGGCCTTCGTGCTGCAGTTCGCCTTCGATCTGGCGCCGTGTTCGCTGTGCATCTTCCAGCGCGTGGCGGTGGCCGTGGCCGGCGTCTTCTTCCTGCTGGGAGCCTTGCATGGCCCCGGACGCATCGGCACGCGTATCTACGCGCTGGGCGCACTGGCCGGCAGCATTGGCGCGGTCGTGCTGGCGGGTCGCCATATCTGGCTGCAGTCACTGCCGCCGGATCAGGTGCCGGCCTGTGGCCCGGGCCTCAACTACATGCTGGAAGTGCTGCCGGTATGGGACGTGATCACCCAGGTGCTCAACGCCTCCGGTGAGTGCGCCCAGATCAGCGCACAATGGCTGGGGCTCTCGATCCCGCAGTGGTCGTTGATCGGCTTCTGTGGGCTGGCACTGGTACCGCTGGCGATGCTGTGGAGCAGCTTCCGCCGTTGAGGCAATATGCCCTGCCACCATGGTGGGGGGTTGGCAGCGTGCACGGCATGGAGGATAGTGGGTTGGCAGCGGGGCGAGCACCGGATGTCAGCCCCTATCGTTCGGGTCATGCCAGAGGAGGCGCCCATGCTGGAGGAATGCACCACTGCGGCGGAACGCTTTCGTGGCGTTCATCAGTTGGTTGATCGCTGGCTGGACCAGCGACGCGAGATGCTGGTCTGCTTCATGGATCTGCACGAGGCCTGCGTCAATGACCTCGAGCAGCTCGAGATGACACGCGTCAATCGCTTCATCGAGCTTTTGATGGACTACATCTCTGCGGGGCATTTCGAGGTCTATCCTCAGCTCAAGGAAGAAGGCCGTGTCTTCGAGGACACCGCGGCGCTGGCGGTCTGCGAGCAGTTGATGCAGCGCCTGGAGCCCTCCACCGAGCTGGTGCTGTCCTTCGATGAGGATTTCTCCAGCCCTACCCGCTGCCAGCACTATCGCGCCCGACTGCCGGAATGGCTGGCCCGCCTGCAGCAGGGGCTGACCGAGCGTTTCGCGCTGGAGGATCAGCTGATCCAGCGTCTGCATGCGGTGCACGAGCCTATTGCCCAGTCGGCCCCGTCGGGTCAGTCGGTGTCCTGAGGCCGCCTCCCGCCAGGCACCCATCAACAGGCACCCATCAAAAAGCCCCGTCAGCGAATGCTGACGGGGCTTTTTGATGCTCATCCGATGCGTGTCTCGAAAGAGGCTTACATCAGTGAGGAGGCTTCCGGACGCTCGATCTCGGTCAGTTCGATCTCGCCGGTCAGCAGATCACGCTCGAAGGTTTCCTTGTCGATGTTGAAGCCAAGGAATTCCTGGGCGAGATACATGTCTTTCTCGGCGTTGCCCAGACAGCTGGTGCCACCCGGTGACGGCGTCATGTTGAAGACGATGCCGGTGCCCGGGTTGATCTTGGCTTCGCCCATCACGAGCTTCTGCTTGCTCTTGTCGATCAACTGCGGACGAACGCCACCGAAGCCCTTGGCGAAGCTGACGTCCTTGACGTCCAGGCTCGGCACGATCTTCTTGATGTCGCCGTGGAACAGACGCTCACGCAGCACCGGCACCTCGAACATGAAGTTCTTGAAGATGTAGTTGCGGATGTCGCGCACCTTCATCAGGTCCCACAGGGCCTTGACGACGTTGCGGTCCATGCGCAGCACCTTGAGGAACTCCCAGAAGGTCTTGCCGTTGTAGCGCTCCAGCAGCGGCAGCATCAGGGCGGTCGGACCGAAGCGGGTCTTGCCTTCCACCAGCACGTCCGGGTCGCCGTGGACGGCGGCGAACGGCAGGTTCTCGTTCTGGATGGTGTAGACCTTGCCGTTGAGCACCTTCGGGGTGAAGTAGAAGGAGCCGGCCATCGGCAGGCAGGACTTGTCCAGGCCGTAACCCATCTTGTGGGCGAAAAGCAGGGAGTGACCGCCGGCGCTGACCACGACATAGCGTGCGCTGAGCTCGCCCTTGTCGGTCTTGACCTTGTAGACGTCACCTTCCTTGCGGATGTCTTCCACGGCGGTCGAGAGGCGAACGTCGAAGTTCATGCCTTTCTCGGCCGCTGCCTTCTCGCCTTCGCTGACGAAGGCTTCCGACAGGGTGGTGTAGTTGACGGCGGTATATTCGTCGGTGGAACCCAGCGCGACGATTTCCTCGTCAGGACGACGACCTTCCACCACCTTCGGCTCCAGCTCGGCGATGTCATCACGCTCGAGAAGCTTCAGGTTGGGGAACAGCTGCTTGAAGGTGTCGAAACGCTTGCGCAGGAACTGGCATTCCTTGGCACCGACCGCCAGCACCATCTTCGGATACTTGTAGACGATGTGATCGCGCTCACTCTCGCTGAGCTTGGTGGCGAAGTTGACCACCATGCCCGCGGTGCGCTTGGTCACACGCGCCTTCTCGACCGTGTAGTTGGTCTCGATGTCGCCGCAGTGAATGGTCTGGGAGTTGTTGCGACCGTGCGAGTTGACGATCGCGACGTGGTCGTACTTTTCCACCAGGCCGACCGACTTGAGGTCGGTGTAGCGGGCGAGTTCATAGAGAAGGGCGGTGCCGGACACGCCGCCACCCACAATCAGGACATCGTATGTCGTTGAGGACATGGCTGCTCACGCTCAAGGTTGGTGAGGGACATCCCCCGGACCCGACCGGGATTCCGGAGGCCGTCCTGCCGTGACGGGGCAAAAGTTGCCGCACCAGGCTCGACGGTTCGATGGACACACATTATAGACACATCTTGTGCGAAATGATTCAGCAAATAAGGTCGACTTTATGGTGAATGCTTGTAGCCACATGAAAACCTTATAGCTGAGGCTGCTCGACCTTATGGATCGATAAAATCCATGTAAATCAGCTCCTTATCAGTCGCGCAGCGAAATGATCCGCCAATCGCGCGCGTCAGCGGCGGCGCGCAGTTGCCCATCCGGGTCCACTGCGATGGCAGTATCGACACGCTCCAGCAGCGGCAGGTCATTGATGGAGTCGCTGTAGAAGGTGCTGCCATCCAGGGTGTGGTCACGTTCGGCCAGCCAGGCCTCGAGGCGGGTCACCTTGCCGGCCTGGAAGCTTGGGACGCCGCTGACGCGTCCGGTGTAGCGGCCGTTGACGATCTCGGGCTCGATGGCGATCAGCTCATCGACGCCCAGGCGGTCCGCGATGGGAGCAGTGATGAAGCGATTGGTGGCGGTGATGATCAGCAGGGTGTCGCCGCGTGCCCGGTGACGTGCCAGCAGCTCTTCCGCCCGCGGCAGGATGATGGGCTCGATCTTGGCGGCCATGAACTGCTGGTGCCAGGCCGCCAGTTGCTCCGGACTGTTCTCGGACAACGGCTTGAGTGAGAAGGCCAGGTATTCGTGAATGTCCAGCTCGCCACTCTGGTAGAGCTGGTAGTAGCGCTCGTTGGCTTCACGGTAGACGTTGGCGTCGACAGCGCCCTGTTCGACCAGAAATTCGCCCCAGGCGTGATCACTGTCCCCGGCGATCAGGGTATTGTCGAGATCAAAGATGGCCAGACTCACGGAAAACTCCTTGCTCTGCCCAGCCACACTCGGCTGGGCGACAGACACGGACAACAGAGCACGATAGGGTGCCGGCCCAGTGTTTGCGCGGGTGTACGGTGGCCGACGAGCAGTCTCGCACGGCCGTGTTGCACTGCAATAGCGTGAAGGCAGCGATTATTGCAGAGGTGCTCGGGCTTTCACACCGCCAAACCGCGTATTGAAGCGCTTTCAGCCTTTGTGGAAGAATGGTTTCAATTAACGAATCAAAGGTGACATCCGTGATCGACGCTGACGGCTTTCGCCCCAACGTTGGCATCATCATTGCCAACTGTGAGGGCCAGCTGCTCTGGGCGCGCCGGGTAGGACAGAATGCGTGGCAGTTTCCGCAAGGGGGCATCAAGCCAAACGAGACACCGCAACAGGCGTTGTTTCGTGAACTCGAAGAAGAGATCGGCCTGAAAGCTGAGGACGTCGAGATACTGGCCTGCACCCGTGGATGGCTGCGCTACCGGTTACCCAGACGCATGGTAAGAACGCACTCCCGACCGATCTGCATCGGTCAGAAGCAGAAGTGGTTCCTGTTGCAGATTCGCTGTCAGGACAACCGCGTAAGTGTGGATACCACGCCCAATCCTGAATTCGATGGCTGGCGTTGGGTAAGCTACTGGTATCCGCTGGGGCAGGTCGTGGCCTTCAAGCGCGAGGTCTATCGACGCGCCCTGCGTGAGTTGGCGCCGCGTCTGCAGCGTCTGGTGGACACCGAGCGGCTCAAGGCGCTCGCCGAGGGGCTCGATGGCACAGGTGCCGCAGATTCCGGGGCCGATGGCGCCAGCTCCGAGGGTCACGGGCGTCATTCGTCCGGCTGATGGCGTTGATGGGCGCGGGTGGCTGAGCGTGGGTCACGCCGCCTTGGCTGAGCAATCACCTTCTCGACGTCTTCGATGCGCGAGATACACCATGCTTGAGGTACTCCATGCTTGAGGTGCTACGTCGTATCGTTCAGGAGGTCAATGGCGCACGTTCTCTGGACGCGGCACTGGCGACCATGGTGTTGCGCATACGCAAGGCCATGAAGACGGACGTCTGCTCCGTCTATCTGCTGGCACCGGAAAGTGATCGCTTCGTGCTCAAGGACACCATCGGTCTGCGCTCGTCGTCGGTGGGGCAGGTCAGTCTGGCACGTGGCGAGGGCCTGGTCGGGATGGTGGCGCTCAGAGAAGAGCCGCTCAATCTCGAGGATGCGCCCGCACACCCCCAATTCCGTTATTTCGAGGAGACCGGAGAGGAACGCTTCTCCAGCTTCCTCGGTGTCCCCATCATCCATCAGCGTCGCGTGCTCGGGGTGCTGGTCATCCAGCAGCACGAGAAGCGCCGTTTCGATGAAGGGGAGGAAGCTTTCCTTGTCACCCTCGGCGCGCAGCTGGCGGGAGTGCTGGCCCACGCGCTGGCCACCGGGGCGCTGGGCAAGCTGGCCGGTACCAGCGGCCAGGCGACCTTCTCCGGCGTGGCCGGCTCGCCCGGCATCGCCATCGGCAAGGCCTTCGTGCTGTCTCCGCCCGCCGACCTGGACGCTGTCCCCGACCTGATCCCCACCGATATCGAATTCGAGATCGCACGCCTCAAGGAGGCGATCAACGCCGTGCGCGAAGAGATTCGCGTCGCGGCGGAGCGTCTCGCCAGTCGTATCTCCACCCAGGAACATGCGCTGTTCGAGGTCTATCAGCAGATGCTGGGCGACGCGGCGCTGGGGCAGGAAGTCGAGAAGCGCATCCGTGAAGGACAGTGGGCGCCGGCGGCGCTGGCCGATATCGTGCGCCGCCATGTGCAGTATCTCGAGCGGGTCGATGACGACTATCTGCGCGAAAGAGCCGCCGATATACGGGATCTTGGGCGCCGCGTGTTGTCACACCTGCAGGAAGAGGGTGACAGCGGTCCGATCGAATACCCGGAAAACACCATCCTCATCGGCCACGAGATCAGCCCCGCCACGCTGGGGGAAGTCCCGCGGGAACGCCTCAAGGGGCTGGTCGCGGTCAGTGGCTCGAGTACCTCGCATGTCGCCATCCTGGCGCGTGCGATGGGGATTCCTACCGTGCTGGGCATGGTGGATCTTCCGTTGTCGCGACTGGGCGGTGCACCGGTCATTCTCGATGGTCACCGTGGTCGACTGGTAGTGCGTCCCGAGCTTGAGCTCGGCGCCTACTATTCACGGTTGATCGAGGAGGAGCAGGCGTTGAGTGCGCTGCTGGAACAGGAGCAGGATCTGCCAAGCGTGACTCCGGATGGCCATGTTCTGCCGCTGATGGTGAATACCGGCCTGGCGCTGGATTCCGTCGCGTCGCTCAAGTCGCGGGTCGGCGGGGTCGGGCTCTACCGCACCGAAGTGCCGTTCATGATGAGTGACCGCTTCCCCAGCGAGCAGGAGCAGGCGCGTCTGTATCGTGAGCAGCTGCTGGGCTTTGCGCCGCTGCCGGTCACCATGCGCACGCTGGATATCGGCGGCGACAAGGACCTGCCCTATTTCCCGATCAACGAGGCCAATCCTTTCCTGGGCTGGCGGGGCATCCGGGTGACGCTCGATCACCCCGAGGTGCTGATGGTGCAGCTGCGGGCCATGCTGCGTGCCGCGGAAGGGCTGGACAATCTGCGCATCATGCTGCCGATGATCTCGGGAATCGAGGAAGTCGATGCGGCGCTGGCGCTGGTCAATCGGGCGCTGGTCGAACTGGCCGAAGAGGGCATCAACGTGTCGCGGCCGAGTGTCGGCGTGATGATCGAGGTGCCGGCGGCGCTCTACCAGCTGGAAGCACTCGCCACCCGGGTCGACTTCTTCTCGGTAGGCTCCAATGATCTCACCCAGTATCTGCTGGCGGTGGACCGCAACAACCCGCGCGTGGCGAGTCTCTACGATGCCTGCCATCCGGCGGTGTTGCGCGCCCTGGCGCGTCTGGCGGAAGAGTCGCGTGCGCTCAAGATGCCGGTGAGCGTCTGCGGTGAGCTGGCGGGCGACCCCGCCGGGGCCTTGCTGCTGCTGGGCATGGGCTTTGACAGTCTGTCGATGAATGCCCCGAGCCTGCCGCGCGTGCGTGCGGCCATTCGGCGGGTGTCACTGAGTGCGGCGCAGGGGCTGGTGGACGAGGTGCTGTGTCAGCCCACCGCCGATGAGGTTCATGACCTATTGCTCCACCGCCTGCAGGCCTGGGATCTGGCCCATCTGCTGCCGCCGCGCGACAACGCGCCTGTGGCACAGAAGGCTGGTGAGACGACTAGCTGAGCCGCCAGCTGCCGATATCTCCTTCCTCGTCGCTCCCCGTGGCGAGCAAGCGGGTCATGGCCCTGCGGCTGGCGATGGTATGGCCCTCAGGGCTGAAACGGCGCTCCAGCAGGGTCAGGGTCTGCACCACACCGGACGGATCAGTCGTATCCCTTGTCGGGTGGCGTTGCCAGCGCACCAGGGTCGAGGCCCGCGTGCCATATTCGGCGCTGACGATGAACGGGCTGGACAGCAGGGCTTCGCGTTCGGGCGTGAGCCCGGTGGCCGGCAGCTGAGTCGGCGCGGGCCGCCAGTCATCCTTGAGCAGGTCGAGCAGCGCGTCGTCGCTCAATGGCCGTGCGGTTGTCTGACCAACACGGGCTGACGGGTCGAGGAGGGCTGCCAGGCGGCCACTCAGGCGTCGTTGCTTGGGCCAGGCGCTCTCGGGATGGCCATTGCTCAGGCTGTGGATGCCCGCGCCGAGGCGGCTCACCTCGGCCCCTTGTGGGCCATGATGCAGGCGCCACAACGCCTCGCCATCGCAGACCAGCAGGTTGCACCAGTCCACGGCCTCAAGCATCAGCGCAGACAGCTTCTGTGCGTCTGCTCCCTCCAGTGCCGCGGGCACGCTCTCTCCCGCGACCAGTGCGCGCAACCAGTCTTCAAGGCGCCAGCGTGAGCATCGGCCCAGCGCCTGACGCGCCGCGGCCGCGACCAGCTGGCCACGGCTGATGCTGGCCGTCGGGGCTGGGTGGTCCAGCTGGCGCACGTTGGTCAGCGTGGCGAGGCTGCCGGCGGGGTGCATGACCAGCCAGCCGCCACCGGCCACCAGGTCGCGTCCGCCGCACAGGACACCATCCGGCCACACGCAGAGCCCGGCGGTGGCGCGTGCGTGAAACTCATCCCGGTTGCCGATCAGTACCAGGCATTCGCCCTGCGGCGAGTCCGGTTGCCAGTCAAATGCCATCAGGCACATGTCGCCACTCCATCAGGGGGTCGGGAGAAAATAGCACCTCTGTCACGCTGGCACTGCATGACGCCTGACGGCGGCTTGCGTATGCTGCTGCTTTGTCTCGACAGCTTGCGCTGGTCAGCGGTCGGGCTTGCCGACGCCTCACCTACAGGATGCTTTCAGATCATGTTCTCGCGCCGTGCTTCCTCTGTCGAGCCACCGCCTGCGGCGGCGATGGCTTCGAATGCCCAGAATTCCGCCAGTGGCCTGGAGAAGGTCTGGGCGCGCATGATTCGGCTGACGGCTGGCCCGCTGCTGCTGGCGGAGCTGGCGGTGGCGTTGAGCTTTCTGGTCGGTGCCGCCGTGGTCTGGGACAGCACGCAGCATGCCGCCGTCGATAGCGCGCTGGGGGAACTCCGGCAGGAGCATGCGCTGGCCACGGCGCTGGTCAGCGAGCGCTTGGAAACCCAGCAGCGTCGCCTGCAGATTCTGGCGCGCTATGCACGACGTCATCTCGACTTCGGGGCCAACGGGAGCAGCGCCTATGACGCTGGCCTAGACCAGTTCTCGCTCACCGAGCAGGGCCAGCTGTTCAGACCGGTATCGCGTGGGGGGGCCGCACTCTACGGCGAATTCGCAGGGCCGTTGAGCGATGAGGATCGCGACGCCGGGCGGCGACTGATGCATATGCAGTGGCTGCTGTCGGACCTCTACTCGTCGGACCCCCTGATCTCACGCCTGTTCGTGAGTCTCGATAACAGCATGGTCATGCTCTATCCCTGGTTCAACGTGCTGGACGCCTTCGCGCCGGGCAGCGATTTCATGCCCTACACCGAGGTGCTGCCGGACACCGTGCGTCAGCTTGCCGAGAACACCGACAATGGTGCGGCGCGCGTGGTCTGGCTACCGCCGCATCCGGGGCCTGCCGGTCTGCCGCAGATCACGGCGCTGGCGGAGGTCTCTCTCAGCAATGGCCAGAAGGCGCGTGTCGGACTGGATCTCGCGCTGCCGCAGATGGAGGCGCGCCTGCTGCTGCCGGGGCATGCCCCCTCGGATGCCTTCTGGCTGGTCGATGACCACCTGAACGTCTGGGCGGCCAGCAGCAATGTCGGCGACGGCCATCCCCGGGAGCTGCCCGCGGATATCGCCCGCGCGATGGATACCAGCCTGCGCGGTGCCACACTGGATGACCCGCACGGGACACAGGTGGTGGTGTGGGACAGCTTGCCGGTCACTGGTTGGCGCCTGGTGTCCAGCACGCGACTCGAGGTGCCCGGCCAGGTGCCGCTGCTGACCCTGTTGCTGGGCAGTGGTGGCGCGCTGCTGCTGGTGTTTGCCGTCGTCATGCTCATCTTGCAATGGCGGCTCAGGCGCATGGACCAGCGCCTGGGGCAGCCCTTGGAGTGGTTGGCGCGCCAGAGTGAGCGTATCGAGAATGGTGAGGTGATGGAGGAGTACCCGCCGGTGGGGCGGCAGGCCTATCCGGCGGATGACATCCTGCGGCGTCACCGTGGGGCCGTGGCCTTGCTGCGTCGTGGTCGCGGCCATGAGCTGGATGCCTTGCCGCTGCCGGCCTTCGTGATGCGCCATGGACTGTTGGCGATGGCCAACCCGGCCTTCGAGAAGCTGTTCGGGCTGGTATTGCATGAGGCACTGGGGCGGTCGGTGGGCAGCTTGCTGATGCTGGAGCCCAACCCCAGCGTGCCCAGCAGTCGTGAACTCCGGGTACATGACGCCGAGGGGCGCATGCGGCGCATGCGCCTGGAGCTGTGTCGCTTCAACAATGACCCGGCGCAGGTGCTCGGTGTGATGATCGATGAGTCAGAGCACGATCAGGCCAGCCAGCAGTTGCTGGTCGCGCGTGACCGTGCCCGCGAAGAGGCGCGTCTGAAGAGTGATTATCTGGACATGCTGCACGCTGAGCTGACGCCGCCGTTGCAAGGCCTGGTGCGCAAGCTTGGTCAGCTCAGGCGTGAGCGTCATATCGAGGATGCAGAGCTCAGCCTGCTGCAGGGCCGCCTCGACAGCGTGGCGCAACTGCTGGACGCCTTGACCGAGCGCGAGGAAGTGGTACGGACGCCGCTGGAAGAGAATGACTTCTCGCCGACCGAGACGCTGGGGGCGCTGCTCGAGGACATGCAGCAGCGCCATCATGATGTCGGTTGCCCCTTCGAGTGGCAGCTGGGGCCGATGCCGGAGGCATTGCGCGGTGATGTGCGCCGCCTCGCGCAGCTGTTCGAGCATCTGGCGGAAGGCTGCATGCGCCACGAGAGTGCCAGCCATCAATCTCTGCTGCTTGAGCTGCAGCAAGCCTGTGAGCTGCCGGCCTGTCGCGATGCGGCGTTCTCTGCAGAGGGCTCAGAGGACGAGGGCGCTGGCTGCTGTTGCCTGCGGCTCGAGCTGCGTGGGCATGTCGGGCTCGATATCGGTCATCAATCGCCCTCGAGCCTTGTCATGGCGCGGCGCTTGATCGACGAGCTGGGCGGCAGCTATCGCCAGATCAACGTGGAGGATGAGCTGGCGCTGGAAATCCTGCTGCCGATGACATGGCCGGGCAAGCCGACCGAAACCCGCATTCTGGTGGTGGATGACGGGCCGGTGAATGCGATGCTGGCGCGCACGGTGCTCGGGCGGCAAGGGTTGTTGGTCGATACCGCCAGCAGCGGCGAAGAGGCGCTGGCCGCACGTGGCCAGCATTTCTACGCGCTGGTGTTCATGGATATCTTCATGCCCGGCATGGATGGCGTCAGTGTCAGCCAGCGCTGGCGCGAGCAGGAAGCCGCTGCCGGCAGTGAGCGGCGCAGTGTCATCATCGCGCTGACCGCCAATGCCAGTGAAGCCGATCGCGAGCGCTTCTTCGCCGCCGGGCTGGATGATTATCTGGGCAAGCCCTATCGACCACAGGCGCTGATCGACAAGGTCAGCATGTGGCTGCCTGACGTGACGCTGACGCCCCGCGCGTCCGGCAGCGGCGAAGGTCCAGCATCAACAGACGGCTGACGGTCATGGCGCTGAGAGGCCCGGGCCACTCTCGGCAGACAGTCACCACAATGCAGCATGAAAGGAGTCGGGTATGTGGTGGTGGTATCCCTTGTTGGGCGCAGTCGCCGGCATGATTGCGGGGTTGTTCGGGATCGGCGGAGGGCTCGTCATCGTGCCGGTGCTGGCCGCGGCCTTCGTGCTGCAAGGCGTCGCGCCGGAGGTGTTGATGCACCTTGCGATCGGCACCTCGCTGGCCACCATCGTGGTGACCTCGCTGTCGTCGGCGCGGGCACATCATGAGCGCGGTGCGGTGCGCCTCGATTGGCTCAAGCGCCTGTTGCCGGGGCTGGTGGTCGGCACCGGGCTCGGCGTGGTGCTGGCCAGTGAGTTGAGCGGCGAGACGCTCAAGCTGGCGTTCGGCGTCTTCGTGCTGCTGGTGGCGGCCAAGCTCGGGCTGGATCTCAAGGTGGGCCAGATGGCCCAGGCGCCCGGTCGGGTCGGCCAGTTCGTGGGCGGCAGTACCGTCGGCGTGATTTCCTCGCTGTTCGGCATCGGTGGCGGCACGGTGATGGTGCCGATGCTTTCCAGCTGGCAGGCGCGCATGACCGAAGCCGTGGGGACCGCGGCCGCGGCAGGCTTCCCCATCGCGCTGACCGCCGCACTGACCAACATCGTGGTCGGCTGGCATGCCCCCAATCTGCCGGAGCACGCCATCGGCTATGTCCATTGGGTGGCGTGGCTGGGCATCGTGCTGGCGTCCGTGCCGTTTGCGCGCCTCGGGGCGCGGCTGGCGCATGCCTTGCCGGCCCTGCTGCTCAAGCGCCTGTTCGCGCTGATTCTGGTCATCGTCGGACTGCGGTTTCTGCTGGCGTGAGCGGGAATACGCTGCCTCAGGCAGGTCGTGTTCATGCTTTGACTGTTATGCTCTGCCCGCCTGAGAGGCGATGACTGCATCGCCCAGTACGTTGGTAGAGCCCGACTTCCTCATTCAAGGTTTTCACATGTTGCAATATCCTGAGATCGACCCCGTGGCGCTGGCGCTGGGGCCCTTCAAGATTCATTGGTACGGGTTGATGTACGTGATCGGTTTCGCGGCGGCCTGGGGGCTGGCACGAGCACGTCGCGCACGCGTCGGCCTGAGTCAGGACGCGGTGGGCGACCTGATCTTCTTCGGTGCTCTGGGCGTGGTGCTGGGTGGCCGCCTGGGGTATGCGCTCTTCTATGGCTTCGACAAGCTGCTGGCGGACCCGGTGTGGATCTTCAAGGTCTGGGATGGCGGCATGAGCTTCCATGGCGGTCTGCTGGGCGTGTTGATCGCGATGCTGATGTTCGCGCGTCGCCATCAGCTGACCTTCTTCCAGCTGACTGATTTCATCGCGCCGATGGTGCCGATCGGCCTCGGCGCAGGGCGGCTGGGCAACTTCATCAATCAGGAGCTGCCGGGGCGCATCACCGATGTCTCCTGGGGCATGGTCTACCCGCTCTACGGGCCGGAGCCACGTCATCCCTCGCAGCTCTATCAGTTTGCACTGGAAGGCGTAGCGCTGTTTGCCATCCTGTGGTTCGTCTCGCGTGAACCGCGCCAGAAGGGCTTGATCTCCGGTCTGTTCCTGCTCTGCTACGGTGGCTTCCGGTTCATCACCGAATTCTTCCGTCAGCCGGACTCCCAGCTCGGCTTCATCGCCTTCGACTGGCTGACCATGGGCCAGTTGCTGTCGCTGCCGATGGTGCTGTTCGGGCTGCTGTTGATGGCCTGGTCGCGCGGTCAGGAAGTGGCGCAGCCGCCGGTGCATCGCGCCTCCTGAGGGGCAATGCAGGCGTGAATACAGGGGGCATTCGGTGTAAACTGGCCCCCTGCCAGATACGCAAGAACGCGGCCATCGGGCCGCGTTCTTGCGTATCTGGCAGCGTCAAATATCGTCAAGTGAACGATTCGAATTCATGAAGAGGCTGGCGCAGGGCGATCCACGGCTCCCTCGCCGCGCCAGCCTCTGACACGCCGTACGGACTCGCCACCATGCAACCCTATCTAGATCTGATGCGCCATGTGCTGGAAAACGGCACACAAAAGGGCGATCGCACCGGCACCGGCACCCTGAGTGTCTTCGGCCACCAGATGCGCTTTGATCTGGCCGAAGGCTTTCCGCTGGTCACGACCAAGAAGCTGCACCTGCGCTCGATCATCCACGAGCTGCTGTGGTTCCTGAAGGGCGATACCAACATCGCCTACCTGAAGGAAAACGGCGTGCGTATCTGGGACGAGTGGGCCGATGAGAATGGCGACCTCGGGCCGGTATACGGTTACCAGTGGCGCAGCTGGCCGAACCCGCAAGGCGGTTCCGTCGACCAGATCAGCCAGCTGATCGAGCAGATCAAGACCAACCCGGATTCGCGCCGCCTGATGGTCTCGGCCTGGAACCCGGCGCTGGTGGACGAGATGGCGCTGCCGCCTTGTCATGCGCTGTTCCAGTTCTACGTCGCCGATGGTCGCCTGTCCTGCCAGCTCTATCAGCGCAGCGCGGACATCTTCCTCGGCGTGCCGTTCAACATCGCAAGCTATGCGCTGCTGACCCAGATGGTCGCGCAGGTGTGTGGTCTCAAGCCGGGCGAGTTCATCCACACCCTCGGCGATGCCCACCTTTACAGCAATCATCTCGAGCAGGCGCGTGAGCAGTTGACGCGTGAGCCGCTGGCGCTGCCGCAGCTGGTGTTGAATCCGGAAGTCACGGATCTGTTCGACTTCACCTTCGATGACATTGCCATCGAAGGCTATGAATCCCATCCGCATATCAAGGCGCAGGTGGCTGTATGAGCGATAATGAATTCTCTCCGCTGACGGCGGCGGCTGACACCGTCGTGCCCGTCGCGATGATTGCCGCCATGTCGGTCAACCGCGTGATCGGCGTCGACAACCAGTTGCCGTGGTACCTGCCGGAAGACCTGAAGTTCTTCAAGCATGTCACCCAGGGCAAGCCGGTGATCATGGGGCGCAAGACCTTCGCCTCCATCGGCAGGCCGCTGCCCAACCGTCTCAACATCGTGGTCACGCGTGACAGCGAGTTCAGCCACGATGGCGTGCGGGTCTGCAGTGACCTGGCCGCCGCGCTGAGCATGGCGGACCACCACGCGATGATCGAAGGCGTGGATGAGATCATGGTGATCGGGGGCGGTCAGATCTACGCCCAGGCGCTGCCGGTGGCGACGCGCCTCTATCTCACCGAGGTTGCGGTCGAGATCGAGGGCGATGCCCATTTCCCGGCGCTGGATGCAAGCTGGCAGGAAGCGCAGCGCGTCCCGGGGGAGAGCGGTGAGGGCCTGCCGGCCTATGACTTCGTGCGCTTCGAACGCCGCGACGTCTGAGCCACTGGCTGGCCGGCGTGACCTTTACAGTCAGCAGGTACTGACACAGACTGGTGCCAAACGGAACTGCCCATAGCGTGCAAGGGAGGCTCAGGCCTTGACGATGGATCGCCTCGAAGCGCTGTATTCTGCGCTTGAACATGAAGCCGACACACAGCGACAGCAGCGTGACGGAGAGCGCCAGGCCCGTGCGGCCCTGGAGTCGGAAAATGCCCGCCTGCGCGATGCGCTGGCCCAGCTGGAGCAGCAGGCAACGTCTGCAGCCACGGCAGATGCCGATGCGCATCAGCATGCCCTGGCAGAAGCCGAGCGTGCACTGGCCGCAGAGCGTCATGAGCGTGAGCAGCTCGCTGAGCAACTCGCGGCGGCGCGCCAGACACTGCAGGAGCAACAGGCGCAGTTAAGCGCGGTGAATGAGGCGTTGCTGGCGCGAGATGCGCAATTGCGTGAACTGGTTGAGCAGGCTTCTGCGCCGCAACCCTCCACGAATGCGGAGTCGAGTCAGGCAGCGCAGCAGGAGGCGCAGGCAGAACGCCTGGCCTCAGAGCGCCTGAACGTGAGTCAGCCGGCAGCTGCCGCGCAGTCAGCGACGGCTGCTGATTCGTCCGAGGCTCAGGCGTCGCAAGCCCAGATGTCGCAAGCTCAAACGCCGCAAGCTCAGGTACCACAGGAGCAGGAAGCGCATCAGCAGAACGAGGCCGAGCAGGGCGAGGCCCCGCAAGCACAGCAGGCTTCTCAGCCTGAGTCGGCGCCTTCTCCGCATGCGCTGCTCAAGCAGTGGTACAAGCGCTATCCGGATACCTTCTTCAAGGGTCACACCCGGCCGCTGAAGATCGGCATCCATATCGAGCTGCTGGAAAACGAGCCCTGGGATGACAAGCTGGTGCGACGCGCGCTGGCGGGTTATGTCCATCTGCCGCGGTATCTGAAGGCGGTACGGGCGGGCACGCAGCGCGTGGACCTCTCGGGTCAGTCGGTGGGTGCCGTGACGGAAGATGAAGCACGCCATGCCCGTCAACAGCTCGATGAGCTGACGCGCCAGCAGAAGGCGCGTGAAGAACAGGCGACCGATCAGCGCATCAGCCACAAGCTCAGCGAACTGATGACCAAGCACCGTCCATGAGAACGTGCTGGCAGGTGGTGTGACAGCTGAGGAAGACGCTCGGTCGACAATGATCGGTGCTAACAGACAAGGCCCCTGTGCGGATTCCCGCACAGGGGTCTTGTCGTTGATGGGCGGAAATCCGCACAACTCCTCACAAATCGCCAGTGCTGGCGGAATTCGGCTCACTTGTGCGCGAGTTGTGTACGAACTGTGCGTCTGCAACTTATTGAATTGTCTGGATTGTCTCGTTTATCTGGCGGCTGTGGCGCAATGCTCGCAGTGTCTCGGCTATCCCTGCTCGCGCCGCACCTCTGCGCGGCTTCGTGTCGGAGCCGCGCAGACGGGATATCGAATGCCCTACAAGACCAACAATATCCGCAATTCAAGAGGATTCGCCATGCGCCTTATCAAGCCAGCCCTGACCGCCCTGAGTGCTGCCATCCTGTTTGCCTCAGCGACGGCCATGGCCGACCCGATCACCATCAAGTTCTCCCATGTGGTGGCGGAAAATACCCCCAAGGGCCAGATGGGCAAGAAATTCCAGCAACTGGTAGAGGAGCGTCTGGGCGACAAGGTGGAAGTCGAGCTCTACCCCAGTTCGCAGCTGTACGGGGACGACAAGGTACTGGAAGCCATGCTGCTGGGCGATGTGCAGCTGGCGGCACCGTCACTGTCCAAGTTCCAGAAATATACCGATCAGCTGCAGGTCTTCGATCTGCCCTTCCTGTTCAAGGACATGGGCGCTGTCGAGCGCTTCCAGAGCAGCGAGACGGGCCAGTCATTGCTGACGTCGCTGGAATCCAAGGGGCTGGTGGGGCTCGGTTATCTGCATAACGGCATGAAGCAGCTTTCCGCGTCGTCGCCGCTCAAGACACCGGAGGATGCCGACGGCAAGAAATTCCGCATCATGACCTCCGATGTGCTCGAGGCCCAGTTTGATGCGGTGGATGCCGTCTCGCTGAAGAAGCCGTTCTCCGAGGTCTTCATCCTGCTGCAGACCAAGGCCATCGACGGCCAGGAGAATACCTACTCCAACATCTACTCCCAGAAGTTCTTCGAGGTGCAGCCGTACATCACCGAGTCCAACCACGGCGTGCTGGATTACATGGTGGTGTCCTCGGCGCGCTTCTGGAATGGCCTGCCGGATGATGTGCGTGGCGAGGTCAAGTCGGCGCTCGATGAGGCCATCGTCTACGGCAACCAGCTCTCCGAAGCCAAGAACATGGAGGCCAAGCAGGCCATCATCGATTCCGGTCAGAGCGAGATCATCACGCTCGACGATGCCCAGCGTCAGCAGTGGGTCGACGCCATGAAGCCGGTATGGGGCGAGTTTGCCGACGACATCGGCCAGGACATCGTCGACGCCGCGGAAGCTGCCAACCAGTAAGCCATCAGGCCATCCATCACTTGCCCCATCTTGAGCGCCAGGACATCGGCGGTCTCGCGTGGGGCAAGTGTCCTTGAGCGACATGAGGATTTTTGCCATGGCACTACGATGGCTTCACAAGGCGGAAGAGACGCTATTCTCGCTGCTGCTGGTAGCGATGGTGCTGCTGGTCTTCGTCGAGGTGGTGTTGCGCTTCGTCTTCAATACCGGCATCAGCTGGTCACAGGAGGCCACGCTGTATCTGGCGGGCTGGTTCGTGCTGATCGGCGTGTCCTGGGGCGTCAAGCAGGGCGCGCACATCGGCGTGGATGTCGTGGTCAAGATGCTGCCGATGCTCTGGCAGCGCGTGGCGACCTTGCTGGCGCTGGCGATTTGCATGGCGTACTGCGTGATGCTGCTGGTCGGCAGTTATGAATATCTCTCGCTGATGAAGATGATCGGCATCGAGCTTGAGGACATCGCGATTCCCAAGTGGTACGCCCTCACCATTCTGCCCATTGCCATGTTGCTGCTGATGCTGCGCTTTGCGGTACTGGGCTGGAAGGTGATTCGTGGCGATGCCAGTGGCTTCGGCTTTCATGACGAAGGCGAGGACAGCATGCATCTGGTGCAGTCGGACGCGCCGGATGGCCAAGACAACGGCGATGCTGGCCGTGACAGTGATCAGGGAACACCACGATGACCATAGCCACTCTGTTTGCGCTGCTGTTCGGCGGCATCTTTCTCGGCATGCCGATCGCCTTTGCGCTGGGCTTCTCGAGCGTCACCACGATCCTGCTGTTTTCCAGTGACTCACTGGGGTCGGTGGCGATCAAGCTGTTCGAAGCCCTGTCGCATCACTACACCCTGCTGGCGATCCCGTTCTTCATTCTCTCCAGCACCTTTCTCTCGACCGGTGGCGTGGCACGCCGCCTGATCACCTTCGCCACCGATGCCATCGGCCACGTGCGCGGTGGGCTGGCGATGGCCTCCGTATTGGCATGCATGCTGTTTGCCGCTGTGTCCGGCTCCTCTCCGGCCACGGTGGCGGCGATCGGCTCCATCGTGATCGCGGGCATGGTGCGCCAGGGCTATACCGAGTCCTTCGCGGCGGGCGTGATCACCAATGCCGGGACACTGGGCATCCTGATTCCGCCGTCCATCGTGATGCTGGTGTATTCCGCCGCCACGGAAGTCTCGGCGGCCAAGATGTTCATGGCCGGCCTGATTCCGGGGCTTTTGATGGGTGGTATTTTGATGGTCGCCATCTATATCGCGGCGCGGATCAAGAAGTTGCCAGCACAGCCTTTCCCCGGCGTACGGGTGCTTGCGCGTTCCGGCCTGATCGCCATGGGCGGTCTGATGTTGATCTTCATCGTGCTGGGGTCGATCTATGGCGGCGTGGCCAGTCCCACCGAAGCCGCGGCCGTGGCCACGGTGTATGCCTGGTTCATCGCCGTGGTGGGCTATCGCGACATGGGGCCGTTGAAGAACGTGCCGTGGCGCAAGGGCAACGAAGCCTGGGGGAGTGCGGGGTTGCGCGCGCTGTGGCAGGTGCCTGCCGGGCTTCTGGGGTCCTTCACCGATCAGGAGGTCAAGAAGGTGGTACTGGATGGCGCGCGCGTCTCGATGATGCTGCTGTTCATCATCGCCAACGCGATGCTGTTCGCGCATGTACTGACCACGGAGCGCATTCCGCACACCATCGCCGAAACCATCATCGGCTGGGGGCTGCCGGCGTGGGGCTTCCTGATCGTGATGAATCTGCTGCTGCTGGCGGCGGGCAACTTCATGGAGCCCTCGGCCATCCTGCTGATCATGGCGCCGATCCTGTTCCCCATCGCGACGCAGCTGGGGATCGATCCGATCCATCTCGGCATCATCATGGTGGTCAACATGGAGATCGGCATGCTGACACCCCCCGTGGGGCTGAATCTCTTCGTGACGGCGGGGATCACCGGCAAGCCGATGACCTGGGTCATTCGGGCAGCATTGCCGTGGCTGTCGCTGTTGCTGCTGTTCCTGGTGTTGATTACCTATGTGCCGGCTATCTCGCTGTTCCTGCCCAACTGGTTGAGCAGTTGAGGATCACTGCCTGCTGACAAGGTGCGATGGCAGGATTGATTGATGACAGGGCTTTATGACAGAGCTTGATGACAGGGAGGGCGACTGGGCTTGTTGACTGGATTTGATGACCAAGCTTGATAACCAAGCTTGATGACCGATATTGATAGCAGACTCATAAATGAATCATTGGCACAGGGACGGTGCCTTTCATGAAGATAAAGCTGAGAGGAAACCACAACTTGGCATCAGACAAGCACAGCAGTTGACGGGTATTTGTTCTGCGACTTTTGTCGCAAGCGAGGTTTTTCCACAATGAATCCGGGATTAACGCTCAGCGATGCGCTCGGTGATGCAGGAATCCGCGTCAAGACGCATGGTTGTCATGAATCCTTCATTCTTGAGCCCTAGAGTATGCTCACGCCAGACAACCGACCGATGGATAGGTTCAGGAGTGGTGATCGAAAACAGTGTTTTTTTCTGTTGCACATCCTGAAAGCCCGGTATATGGTTTCCCTGCGAGCATTGGATAATAACTAGGCCACAGAGTTTTAGAGGCGTCATCAAGCGCCCGGAACCTTGGTCACTGCCACCGGCAGACACGATCGAACAGTTAACGCTAGTTAAGGAACTATCGCGATGAAAAAGACACTTCTGGCTACTGCCATCGCCGGCGCTGCTGCCCTGGCTGCTACTTCTGCTTCCGCTGCTACTGTCTACAACCAGGACGGTACCAAGCTGGACATCTACGGTAACGTTCAGCTGGCATACTTTTATGTCGACCAGCTCGGCGGCGACGCTGAAAGCGACCTGGGTGACAACGGTTCTACCTTCGGTGCCAAGGGCGAGCACAAGATCAACGACGATATCGTCGGTTACTTCAAGGCCGAGTGGGAATACGACGCTGACGAATCCAAGGGCGGCGGCAACGGCCTGAACGATGGCGACCAGTCCTACGTCGGTGCCAAGGGCTCCTTCGGTGACGCGCGTATCGGTTCCTGGGATCAGCTGATGGATGACTGGATCCAGGATCCGATCTCCAACATCGAATACTTCGACCTGACTGATTCCAGCAGCAACATCACTGGTGATGTTTCCGGTACCAGCACCGTCAAGGAAGGCAACAAGCTGCAGTACATGTCTCCGGTCATGGGCGGCCTGCAGTTCGCTGTCGGTTCCAACTTCGAAGGCGATGGCGAAGACGAGAACGTCACTGATTCCAACCAGGCCTCCTTCTACGCCGGTGGTAAGTACACTGTCGGTGGTTTCTCCATCGCTGCCGTGTATGATGATCTCGGCCAGTTCGATGGTGTTTCTAGCACTACCGTTAATGCAGATGACGATACTGTCAACACCGGCGTTTCCCAAGGCGATATCGGTGAGCAGTACGGTCTGACCGCACAGTACACCGTCGATGCACTGCGCGTTGCTGCCAAGGTTGAGCGCTACGCTGCCGACGCTGACAACGCTGACGTCGACTATTACGGTGTCGGCGCGCGTTATGGCTACGGCATGGGCGACGTCTACGGCGGCTATCAGTATGTCGATGCAGAAGACGGTTCTTCTCTGGCTATCGCCAATGGCGGTGACGACAGCTTCAACGAATTCAACCTGGGTGTGACGTACAACATCTCTTCCGCGATGTACACCTACATTGAATACGCCCAGTACGACCGTTCTGGCGATGCTGGTGATGGCGCTGCAGTCGGCATCTACTACGGCTTCTAAGACGTCTTCAATCGTCTAGCAAGCTAACGAAAGCCGGTCCCTCGGGGCCGGCTTTTTTACGTCTGTCTCTTCTGCGATGACTGACTCCCTGTCCGGTGAAGGGAGGGTAGCCAATGCGCAAGCATGAGCGTCATGGTCACGAAAAAGCCCCTTTGATCTGATGATCAAAGGGGCTTTTATCATGCGCCTCTCAGGAAAATCATGGCGCTGGCGGATAACCGGTCAGCGCTATTATCCGGCCATCATTTCATGGCGTCGAGATCTTCACGCTTGGGCAGTGCGGCATAGGCACCCGGGCGAGTCACGGCGAAGGCGCCGCAGGCCGCAGCACGCTCCAATGCGGCGTTGAGATGGCTCTCGTCTTCGCACCAGTCGCTCAGGTTGTCGGCATTGATGCCGGCTTCGCTGAGAGCTGACAGGAAGCCCCCGATGAAGGCGTCGCCACCGGCCGTGGTATCGACCGCCTTGACGGTGGGCGGCGTGATGCTGACGGTCTCGATGTCGCCGCTCTGCTTGCGCACCAGGGCACGGATCACGCCCGGGCCATCGGTGAGCACGATCAGGCGCACACCGGCCTTCAGGCGCGCTTCGAGCCAGTCGGTCTGCGGCTGACTGCCGGTCAGGGCCTCGACCTCTTCCTGGGACAGCTTGAGGATGTCGGCGTTGTCCAGCAGCCGCGTGACCAGGGTCACATCGACCTGCTGGTTCGGCCACAGGTTGTGACGCAGGTTGGCATCCACGCTGACCAGAGAACCTGCAGCACGCGCGCGTGACGCCAGCACGAAGCTGGTGTCCGCGATGCCGGCGTCGGTCAGGCTGTTGCTGCACAGGTGGAAGATGGCGGGGGTCGCGAACAGCTCAGGCCCGGCGTGCTCAGGACGGAACAGCAGGTCGGCGGCCGGCGGACGATAGAAGTCGAAGCGGCGTTCACCCTCTTCATCGCGAGACACGAAGGCGAGCGCGGTGCGCGCATGGCTGGTGCGCTTGACGTGATCCATCTGCACGCCATGAGCGCTCAGTTCGTCATGCAGGAAGTCACCGAAGCTGTCCTGACCCAGCATGCCGACGAAGTGACTCGGCAGGCCGAGGCGGGCACAGGCCACCGCGACGTTGGCCGGTGCGCCCCCCGCGTAGGGCGTGAAGGTTTCCTGCTCGACGGCCGGGCCGCCGAGCTTGTTGGAGAGCATGTCGACGAGCGCTTCGCCGAACGCGATTACCGGAGTCATCAGGAGGAGGTTTCCTTGCGAGTGGTCGTCGTGGAGCCTTTGGCTTTCTTGCCCGGCGTGTCGTTGCTGTCATCCGTCTGGGTGGCGCCACCGGCAGGGAAGTGCTCGCGGACCAGTGCCAGCAGGCCCTGCGTGGACGGATCGAAGGCCTTCACGTCGGTATCGATACGCGCGCTGATTTCCCCGGCGATGCGCTTGCCGAGCTGCACGCCCCACTGGTCGAAGGAGTTGATGTTCCAGATCACGCCCTGCACGAAGACCTTGTGCTCGTAGAGGGCGATCAGTGCGCCGAGATTGCGCGGTGTCATCTCATCCAGCAGCAGGGTGCTCGACGGGCGGTTGCCCGGGCAATTGTAGTGCGGATCGAGGTTGCTGCCATCCTGGCTGCCTTCCATGAAGGCGTTGGCCTGCGCCAGCATGTTGGTGATCAGTGCGAAGTGGTGCTCTTCGGTACCCGGCTCCGGCTTCAGCGAGGCGATGAAGTCGATGGGCACGTAGCGCGTGCCCTGGTGCAGCAGCTGGAAGAAGGCATGCTGGCCGTTGGAGCCGGTCTCGCCCCAGACGATCGGGCCGGTCTTGTAGTCCACCGGACGACCGAAGATGTCGACCGACTTGCCGTTGGATTCCATGTCCAGCTGCTGCAGGAAGGCGGGCAGCTGATGCAGGGCCTGGTCGTAAGGCACGATGGCCTGGGTTTCGGCACCCATGAAGTTGATGTACCAGATGCCGATCAGCGCCATCAGGACCGGCATGTTCTCGGCCATCGGCGCATTGATGAAGTGCTGGTCCATCTCATGGGCGCCTTCCAGCAGCTCCATGAAGCCTTCATAGCCGATGGACAGGGCAATGGGCAGGCCGATGGAAGACCACATGGAGTAGCGACCGCCAACCCAGGCCCAGAATTCGAAGACGTTCTCTTCGCGAATGCCGAATTCCTTGGCCGCCTTGCGGTTGGTGGAAGCCGCGACGAAGTGGGCACCGACGTCGGCATTCTGGCCGGCGTGCTCCAGGAACCAGCGGCGCGCCGTCTTGGCGTTGAGCAGGGTTTCCTGGGTGGAGAAGGTCTTGGTGGAGACGATGAACAGCGTGGTGGCCGGATCCAGGCGCTTGAGCACCTTCTGGATGTGGTTGCCATCGACGTTGGAGACGAAGTGGAAATTGATTTCCGGGTGGCGATGCTTGAGCAGCGCACGGCAGGCCATGTTGGGGCCCAGATCAGAGCCGCCGATGCCGATGTTGACCACGTCGCGAATCCGCTGGCCGTCGAAGCCTTTCCACTCACCGCTGCGCACGGCTTCCGAGAAGGCGCGGATCTGCTCGCGCGTCTTGTGGATTTCCGGCATCACGTCCTTGCCATCGACGATGACCGGCGTGTTGGTCTGGCTGCGCAGTGCGGTGTGCAGCACCGGGCGATTCTCGGTGACGTTGATGATGTCGCCGGAGAACATCTGCGCGCGACGTTGAACGAGTGCAGAGTGCTCAGCCAGTTCGACCAGCGCCTCCATCACCTCATCGGAGATGTGGTGCTTGGAGTAGTCGAGAAACAGGCCGCCGACGCGCAGGCTCATCTTCTCGAAGCGCTTGGGATCCGCCGCGAAGTAATCGCGGATGCGGTCGTTGCGGGTCACCTCGCCCAGCCGGGTCAGCGCCTGCCAGGAAACACTACGGGTCAATTGCAGCATGGAAGTGTCCATCGTATGGGTTGTTGAAGTTCATCGGGGCGGGTCGCATTCTGTGGCGGCCCGACGCACGCTTGCAGGCGAGGCGAAAGTCACTGTCAGCCGGGAGTCGTGTCGATGACACGATTCAGGCGCTGAGTGCTCTCGGTTGGTCGACAAGGTGCGCAAGGTGCCGGCCACGCCGTGAGCCGCGTGGCCGGCTGTCATTCACTCGCCGCTTGCCTCATCACCGCTCAGCGGTGAGATGTGCTGAGCCAGAAGATGCTGAGCGCCCGGCGGCAGCCAGACCGGGTCGAGGCGCGTGCAGGCGGTCTCGACACACAGGAAGCTGCGCGCATTGTCGACGCTGGTGTCGGCCGGCGGCGCGTCCCCGGGATGCCAGACCACCGTGGAGTCAGAGCCCTGCTTGGCGATGCGCAGCTGACGCTTGCCGTCTTCGAGCACCTGAATCTGGCTGGTCTGGTAGATGCGGTCCAGCGGGCCGCGCACGCCCAGTTCGCCCTGCTGGTCGAAGCGCGAGAAGTCCTGGCGCTTGTCCAGGTAGCTGGCGCCGGCCAGACCGGTGACGCGACACTCGAAAGCATTTGGCACTGCGAAGTAGGTATGCAGTGCGCCGGTCATCTTGATCGGGGCCTCGCCACGGTTTTCCGTGATCAGCTCGACCTTGAGGAAGCGGCGGCTGGCAAAGATCACCACGCGCGGAGAGAGGGCGGCGTGCAGCGCTGAGAGCGGTGAGGCATGGATCTCGACGCCTTCGTCTTCCTCGTCCACCGCATCGATGCGCCAGTCGGCCTTGCGAGCGGGGCCGTGCAGTTCGCTTTCGCCCTCGGGGAATTCATCCGCGAACCAGGGCCAGCACAGCGGAATGCCGCCACGAATGCTGCCCGGCAGGGCGGCGGGCGTTTCCGTCACCCACAGCCAGGGAGAGTCGCCCGTCGGCTGATAGTGCAGCACCTGAGCCCCCTGGTGGCAGACCACCAGCTCGCCCCACTCCTGGTTGAGGATCAACAGCGAGCGGCCCTGCCATTCGACAGTGCGTTGGCCAGCGGTGTCGGCGATCAGTGCGCGCAGACTTTCGGGGATCATCTCGAGCTACCTCGATGGTTCAGGAGGTGGCGGTGCATCATGCCACCTCTTCATTGTGCAGAGCCTCGGCGGCGCCCAGCAGGCCGGTCCACGGCGCGGTCACCACCCAGGTGGGTATCGCGGCATTGTAACGGCTCAGACGATTCTTGTCGGTGAAGGCGTGGCGGAAATCGCTGCGCATCAGCAGATCCAGGTTGCGCGGCAGCACGCCACCGCACAGATAGACCCCGCCACGCGCCCCCAGCGTGAGTGCTGCATCGCCGGCGACCGCGCCAAGAATCTTCATGAAGCGCATCACGGCATCAAAGGCGAGAGCATTCTGCGGTTCATCGCGATGCAGGTGCTCATGCGCTGCCTGGCTGACGTCAGCGGCGCTTGCCAGCGGTGATTCCTGCTGACGCAGCTCGCCCAGGGCCTGATAGATCTCGAGCATGCCCTGGCCACACAGCAGGCGCTCCACCGAGACGCGACCATGGCGACGGCGGAAGATGCCGAGCAGACCATCCTCGATCTCGTCGGTGGGGGCGAAGCTTGCATGTCCCCCTTCGGTCGCGAGCGGGATCCAGTTGTGCGTGCCGCGCACCAGACCCGCGACACCCAGGCCGGTGCCGGGGCCGATCACCAGGCGTGGCGAGGCCGCGTCACCACTACCTTCGGTGAGCTCCTCACCGATGGCCAGGCGTTCGCTGGCCTCGATGTGTGGCACGCCCAGCGCCATGGCGGTGAAATCATTGAGGCACTTGAAGCGCTCAAGCCTCAATGATTCGCGCACCTCGCGCTTGAGAAACGTCCAGTGATTGTTGGTCATGCTGACGCGTTCATCATGCACGGGGCAGGCGAAGGCCAGGCAGGCCTCGACGGGTTGCTCGGCCTCTGACAGGCCCAGCATCCGATAGTAGGCCTGGATGGCCTCCTCGAGTCCGGCATGCTCGGCGCAGGCGAGCGTCTGGATGTGCTGCAGGGTGTGGCTGCCCGGCTGGACAAGTGCCAGCCGGGCATTGGTGCCACCGATATCGCCTACCAGAGCAAGGCGATGGGAGGTGTCGCGGGTCATCGTCCGGCATCCTTTCTTTGCGTCAGTGCCTCAGGAGAGTGACAGGGTGCGCCCATCACATCAGGTCGTGGCCGCTGCCCGGCAGGTCGCCGTAGCCTGCAAAGCTGGAAGCGCCTTCCTCGGCACCGCCGACCAGTGAGCGCATGCCCGAGAACAGCTCGCGGCCCAGGCCGTGATGATAGCTGTCGCGAGTGATGGTCTCGGCCTCGCGCTCGGCCCATTCGGCTTCATCGACCAGCGCCGTGAGGGTGCCGGCATTGGCATCCAGGCGGACCGCGTCACCTTCGCGCAGGCGTGCCAGCGGACCGCCGTCGAGCGCTTCTGGTGTCATGTGAATGGCAGCCGGGACCTTGCCCGAGGCACCAGACATGCGGCCATCCGTCACCAGTGCGACCTTGAAGCCGCGGTCCTGCAGGATGCCGAGGTAGGGCGTCAGCTTGTGCAGTTCCGGCATGCCGTTGGCACGCGGACCCTGGTAGCGCACCACGGCGACCATGTCCTGCTCCAGCTCACCGGCTTCGAAGGCGGCCTTCATCTCATCCTGGTCACTGAACAGCTTCACCGGCGCCTCGACGAGACGATGCTCTTCCTTGACGGCGGAGACCTTGATCACGCCGCGGCCGAGGTTGCCGTCCAGCACGGTCAGGCCGCCTGTCGGGGCGAACGGGTTGGCCACCGGGCGCAGCACATCCTCGTCGAGGCTGTCGGTGGGGCCGTCCTTCCAGACCAGCTTGCCGTTCTGGAGGAAGGGCTCGCGGACATAGCCGGCCAGGGTGCCGCCGTCTTGGGTGGAGATGTCGTGGAGCAGACCCGCCTTGAGCAGTTCACGGATCAGGAAGCTCATGCCGCCGGCCGCCTGGAAGTGATTGATGTCGGCCTGGCCGTTCGGGTAGATGCGCGTCAGGCTCGGCACCACCGCGGAAAGCTCGGTGAAGTCATCCCAGGTGATGGTCACGCCCGCTGCGCCGGCCATCGCGACCAGGTGCAGGGTGTGGTTGGTGGAGCCGCCGGAAGCCAGCAGGCCGACCATGGCATTGACGATGGCGCGGGCATCGATCTGGCGATAGAAGGGACGGTAGTCGCCGCCGACTTCACTGTTGCGGATGGTCTGCTCGGCGGCGTGACGCGTCAGGGCTTCGCGCAGCGGGGTGCCCGGATTGACGAAGGACGCGCCCGGCAGGTGCAGGCCCATCAGCTCGACCATCAGCTGGTTGGAGTTGGCGGTGCCATAGAAGGTGCAGGTGCCCGGGCTGTGGTAGGACGCGGACTCGGCTTCCAGCAGCGCATCGCGGCCGACCTTGCCTTCGGCGAACAGCTGACGGACACGCGCCTTCTCGTTGTTGGGCAGGCCGGAGGGCATCGGGCCGGCCGGCACGAACAGCGTCGGCAGGTGGCCGAAGCGTGCGGCAGCGATGAACAGGCCCGGGACGATCTTGTCGCACACGCCGAGGAACAGGGCACCATCGAACATGTTGTGCGACAGGCCGACAGCGGCGGCCATGGCGATCAGGTCGCGGGAGAACAGCGACAGCTCCATGCCCGGCTGACCCTGGGTCACGCCATCGCACATCGCGGGCACGCCGCCGGCGAACTGGGCGGTGGAGCCCATTGCCTGGACGGCTTCCTTGATGATGCGCGGATAGTCCTCGAACGGCTGGTGGGCGGACAACATGTCGTTATATGACGAAATAATGCCCAGGTTGGCCGAGTTCATCAGCTTGAGACGATTCTTGTCGGTCTCGCCACAGGCGGCAAAGCCGTGCGCCAGGTTGCCACAGGAGAGCTCGGAGCGGTGTACACCGCGGCGCTGCTGGCTTTCCATCAACTGCTCATAGGCGGCGCGGCGTTCGCGGGAGCGGTCGATGATGCGCTGGGTCACGTGCTCTACGGTCTGGTTGACTGACATGCTCTTACCTCATGTATCAGGCGGCGCAGGGCGCCGAGGCTGGCGAAAGAAAGCGTTTCCCGCTGTGTGGGCGTGCTGCTATCCGGCGACGCTATCCAGTGGTGATGGCGGTGTAAAGCCTCTGGCCTCACTCGTGTCGCGTCGTTCGGTTACCGGGGTAGCCTACAGTAGCGTGTCATGGCGCTCGAGAAACGGTTTTGTTCGGAATATTCGGTAAATTTAACAAAAAAACTGCTTGAAGACTGGACGACTTTCGGCCAAATTATGGGAAAAGCGTGTAGGATAATTTCACGGAACGCATTGCAGGCTTTCGTTCCTGGATCAGGTCTGATCCTGCACCCGCCATACGCCACAGGAGTTGAGTCATGACATTACGCGTCGCCATCAATGGTTTTGGTCGCATCGGTCGCAACGTGCTGCGTGCGCTGTATGAAGGTCAGTACAACGATCGTATCCAGGTCGTCGCCATCAATGATCTGGGTGATCCGAAGCTCAACGCTCACCTGCTGAGCCGCGATACCGTCCACGGCCGTTTCGCCGAGACCGTCTCGCACGACGAAGAGAATCTGTTCGTCGGTGACGACAAGATCCGCATCCTGGCCGAGCGTGACCCGGCCCAGCTGCCGTGGTCCAGCCTGGACATCGACCTGGTGATGGAATGCACCGGTCTGTTCACCAAGCGTGCTGCCGCTGCCAAGCACATCGAAGCCGGCGCCAAGCGTGTGCTGATTTCCGCGCCAAGCGGCGATGCCGATGCGACCGTCGTATTCGGCGTCAACGAAGATGTGCTGAAGGCCGAGCATCAGGTCGTTTCCAACGCGTCCTGCACCACCAACTGCCTGGCGCCGGTCGCCAAGGCGCTGAATGATGAAGTCGGCATCGAGAACGGCCTGATGACCACCATTCACGCCTACACCAACGATCAGAACCTGTCGGATGTCTACCACTCCGACCCGTACCGTGCCCGCAGCGCGACCCATTCCATGATCCCGACCAAGACCGGTGCCGCCGCGGCGGTGGGTCTGGTGCTGCCGGAACTGAACGGCAAGCTGGATGGTCTGGCGATCCGCGTGCCGGTCATCAACGTGTCGCTGGTCGATCTGACCTTCACCGCGTCGCGTGATACCTCCATCGAAGAGATCAACGCCATCGTGGCCAAGGCCGCCGAAGGCTCCAGCGTGCTGGCCGTCAACGAGCTGCCGCTGGTGTCCATCGACTTCAATCACGATGCACACTCTTCCACCTTCGACAGCAATCACACTCGCGTCAGCGAAGATCGCCTGGTCAAGGTCATGGCGTGGTACGACAACGAGTGGGGCTTCTCCAACCGTATGCTCGACACTGCGTTGGCAATGCAAGCCGCCAAGTAAGCGCTTGGTGAGTCCCGCGCGGCCTTTGATCCCTCATCGATCAACCGACAAGGCCGCGCGGGACAGCAAGAATTCGGGGGCCTGTCAGTCTGTCGGCAAGACAGGAGGGCAGGCTCCCAACAGGTGAGGACGAGTGGCCCGAGGATTCTCGCGTCGCGCTCAGGCTCCACGGACAAGGCAATGCCATTCGTCCCCTTTGAATCGGTGGTCGGTCAGGGTTGGCGCCAAGACCGGCTTCGATGCTGCTCGGAATGACATCGCGTCATCCATTTTTGAACCTCTCCCAATGGGAGAGGTTTTTTTTGCGCACCACGAAAGTGCGGGAGGTGCTTCAAGGCGCAAAGTGTCGTTGTCTTGCGTCAATGGCGTGACCTTATGGCAACTTTTCTGAGCACGATCGCGACAGAGTTGGGTCAGGTGGTGTGAAACGTGCGCTGATACGTCGAGAAAGGTGGTCAACATGTCGTCATCGTAATTCACGGTCGAGTGAAATTAGCGAAACTGTGGCGGTGTGTTACACTTCGCACCTGTTGGCCTTGCGTCTATCGGTGAGCCAGGTCATGACAACGTCAAATCATGCAGGCGGCCCTATGGCCTGCGAGTGATCCATTGTTGTGCGCAATTCAGGGAAGGTATTGCCACACTGCCGCACACTCTCCGGCAGTTATCTCGACTTCCACAGCAGGCTGTCTCAGATGCACGATGCCATCCGCGAAGCTCATGAATTGATCGGTGCTACCTTGCGCGACCCGCGTACCCAGCGCGAGGGCAAGGTCGTGGGTATGGACCTGGGGCGTGAGCAGCCGGCGATCTATGTGCTATGGCAGGAAAGTGCCGCAGCGGAGCGCATCGGCATGGAACCGGACGATTTTCGCGCGTTGCTCGAGCACCTGCGGGCGCGCCTGCCGGTCAAGGCGCCTTCCGCCCAGCAGGACAAGGACAGCAGGCAGTCGCGGCGTCACAGGCGCAAGGCCCCGCGTGCTACTGCCCAGCCGACTGGCGAGAGCAACGACGGCCGCAGCGGCGCACCTGATGCCCCGTCCTCCGCGCTCATCGACGATGCCATGCCGCGTTCCGCGCAAGGCTAGAGCTGTTCCAGACCAGCTCTGTTCAAGGCCAGGTCTGATCAAGGTGAGTCCCCAAAAAGCCCGAAGCTTATGCTTCGGGCTTTTTGCATCCTGGGGTTTTCCCTTCGGCGCCGCTTGCGTGATATTCGCCCACAACATTGCGCGTGCGCTGCCGATAAGGGAGATAGTCAGACGCAAAGGCAAAGGTCGCAATCGTTCATATGCCGTCATCTGCCCGGATCTTCGCGCAACCAAGCGTTGGGGGTGCTGCTGGCTGCCAGCGCCATGGATAGGGCATTCTTGAGCAAACCGCATGACAGAGAAGGGGTTTCACGTTGCCTGAATCATTCGCGGATAGTCGTTTGCTGCAGCATCATTATGCTGTCGTGGCAGATGTGTTGTTCACGCTCAGTGCTGATGGTCAGCGCCTGATTGCCATGAATGCAGCGGCGGAACGCCTGCTGGGATATACGGTGCGGGATTTTCTCAAGCAGCCGGAGCTCTGGCTTTCGCTGGTGATCACCGCCGATCGGCAGCGATTGAGTGACTTTCGCGCCTCGATGGGGCGGGTCGAGCGTACGACGTATCGCATGCGCGACCGCAGCGGGCAGCTGTTGTTGCTCGAGGAATGTCTGTGGAGTTCCGGCGTGGGGCATCCGCTGTGTGGACGAGTGACGGATATCACGCAGCGTGACAAGGCCAATGAGCAGGAGCAGCAGCTGGCGCGTGCCTATCGTCTGATGATGGTGCGCAGCCGTGACCCGATGGCGATCCTGCTGCTTAAGGATGAAAGCCTGGTGATCAGTCATGCCAACCCGGCCTGGCATCTCTATCACGATGCGGCCTGTGCGCATTCCCGCCTCTCGCTTGAGCACCTCTACCTCCCTCATGTTCTGCGTAGCCTCGAGAGAGCCGAGCCCTGGCAATGCGATATCAGTCTGTCGCTGCCGCGGGGGGAATCCAGATTGTCCGTACAGATGGTCAGTCTGGGGCGCTCGCTCGCCGACGAGGGGCGTCAGGTGGCCGTGATGGCGCGCGACATCACCCAGGTACATCAACGCCTCGAGCATGTGATCGATCAACAGCAGCGTCTGGCGCGGCGGGTGGATGAGACACCCGGCGCGCACTACGCGACCGCTGGTGAATGGCCGCCAGAGGAATTGGAGTATCTGTCAGCAGGCAGCGAGGCGCTCACCGGGCTCTCACATGACCTGCTGATGGCAAGCCCGGGTCTCTGGCAGGCCAGGTTGGCGTCGGATGAGCTGGCCATCTGTCAGCAGCGCTTCGGCGAGGCCGTGCGGGAGCGCCATAGCCGTCTGAGCCTGTGTTACGCCTTCGTGCATGTGGATGGGCGCAAGCGCTATCTCCAGGATGACATGCAGCTGAGTTACTCCCCTGAGGGAGAGGTCACCGCCGTGCTCGGCAAGCTCAGTGACGTCACCCAGCGCGAAGCGCATCGGCGCCAATTGGACAACCTTGTCCAGCAGATGCGCGGCGTCGTCTTCCAGTGTCGCCTGAGCCAGGAGGGCGAGCTGCGTTATACCTACCTTTCGCCAGTTGCCTCGCAAGTGCTGGGGCTCGACCCGCAGGCCGTCATCGACGACCCCATGCTGCTGCTGGCGCGCATCGCGGGTCGCGAGCGTGAGCAGCTGCTCATGTCACTGCAGACCAGTGCCCAGCAGCAATCGCCCTGGGAGGCGGAGATACGCTATCAGCATCCGGATGGTCAGGAGCGCAGGCTGGCGTGTGTCGGGCTGCCGCAGGTGATCGACTCCCCCGAGGGCGGTGTGATCTGGAATGGCTATTGTGATGATGCCACCGCTCGATACCGTATCGAGGATGAGCTGCGCCAGAGCGAGGAGCGCTATCGCTTCATCCTCAACTCCGTCAGCGATCTGGTCAGCATCGAGGACTCCCACGGCATCTGTCAGTACATCAGCCCCTCGGTGGAAAAGCTCTGCGGTTATCGCCCGCAGGAGATCATCGGCCAGGAGATCAAGCAGCTGATCCATCCCGATGACATGCTGCGCATCGCGCAGGAGGTCCATCGTGCCGCCTGTCTCGGCGAGGTATTTCGAATCGACTTCAGGATTCAACACAAGTCCGGGCATACGCTGTGGTTCGAGTCGATCTCGACGCCCTCGATGGACCCCGCCACCGGGCGTTATCAGCGCGTGCTGTCGGTGTCACGCAACATTCATGAGCGCAAGCTGGTCGAACAGCGTCGCGAGCATGAGGCGATGACGGACGCCATGACCGGCGCCATGACCCGGGCCAGCTTCCTCGACACGCTCGAGACCCTGCTGAGCTCGTCATCGCGGGAGCAGATGGCGTTGATCCTGTTTGATATCGACCACTTCAAGCGCGTCAATGACACTCACGGCCATGCGGCGGGCGATCAGGTGCTGATCAGTCTTGGTGAAGCGTGTCTTGCCCAGCTGCGGCGCGATGACTGCTTTGCGCGTCTGGGCGGCGAGGAGTTTGCCGTCCTGCTCACCGATGCCGGTACCGCCACCGGTGTCGGAATGGCCGAGCGCCTGCGACAGCAGATCGCGGCGCTGGAGGTGCGCTTCAAGTCGCTGACCCTGCGCTGCACCATCAGCATGGGAGTGGCGACACCGCTGCCGGGGGAGACCCGGGATGGCTACCTGCACCGTGCCGATATGGCGCTCTACAGTGCCAAGCGCAGCGGTCGCGATCGGGTGGTGCTGGCATCGCAGTCCTTGAGCGAGGACAATTGAGCCAATACCGGTGATCACTCGGGCACACCTGCAGCCGGTGTCTCGGGTTGTGGATCGCGTCATGCAAGTGGATCACGTCATGCAAGTGGATCACGTCATACAAGGAGTAGGCGATGCGAATGTTACGTGGCTGGTGCGCTGGCACCCTGTTGTTTGCACAGTCGGTATTTTCCGCCGGACAGGCCATGGCCGCCGAGGATGCACCACTGGTCAATCGTCTCGAGGGGCCGCAGGTGGTGACGGAGACGGTGACCTATCGGGCCAATGGTGAGGAGCACGTAGGCCTGATCGCACGCGATGCCAAGGCGCAGGGGCGTCGACCCGGTATCCTGCTGGTGCATGAGTGGTGGGGCTTGAACAGCTATGCCCGCAAGCGTGCCGAGCAGCTGGCGGGGCTTGGTTACGTGGTCATGGCCGTCGACATGTATGGCGGTGGGCGCACGGCCGAGCACCCCAAGGAGGCCGGTGCCTTCTCCTCTGCGGTGATGAGTGACTGGCCGAAGGCGGAATCCAGCTTCAATTCGGCGTTGGCGGTGCTGCGCTCACGCCCGGAAGTCGATGGCGAGCGCATGGCGGCGATCGGCTACTGCTTCGGCGGTGCCGTGGTGCTCAACATGGCGCTGACCGGAGCACCGCTCAAGGCGGTCGTCAGCTTCCATGGCAGCCCGTCGATTGCCGTGACGGAGCCCGAGCCGTTTGCCGGCCGGGTCGTGATCCAGAATGGCGCGGCCGATACGCTGGTGCCGCAGGAGGATCTCGACAAGCTGGTCGCGACCTTCCAGTCACTCGAGACGCGCACCACGCTGATCCAGTATCCGGGCGCCAAGCACGCCTTCACCAATCCGGAGTCGAATGCCAAGGCGGCCAAGTACGATCTGCCGCTGGGCTATGACGCGGCCGCGGATTCGGCTTCCTGGCAGGTCATGCTCAACCTGTTCAATGAGGTCTTCAAGACACCGAAGAAATCCGTCAAGACCTGAGGTGTCAAGACCTGAGGTGTCAAGACCTGAGCTGCAAGACCTGAGCTGTCGTCACCGGTGCTGAAGGTGATCGACACGAAAAAGCCCGCCCGGGGAGTTTCCGGGCGGGCTTTCTCATGGGGCCTTCTCTAGCAGCTATTTCATGAGTCTGTTTCAAGGTCTCTGGCAGGAGGCCATGGCAAGGCGTTCAGCGATGGCTGAGCGCGCGCTTCAATCCAGCTCCTTGAGCGACAGCACCTGGTGCGCCAGACGAATCATGTCGGGGTCGCCGGTGTGTTTGCTCGAGACATCCGACAGCTTGATCACCGGCACCCATTCCTGACCCTCGGGACGGGCTTCGGTCATCTTGATCACCATGTTCATCGGCTGCGGGCCGACATCATTGGTGAAGTTGGTGCCGATGCCGAACGACATGCCGATACGTCCGGCGCAATAGCGCACGATGCGATCGACCTTGTCGGTGTCCAGGCCATCGGAGAACACGATGGTCTTGTTCTTGGGGTCGATGCCCAGCGACTCATAGTGACGGATGGTGGTCTCGGCGAAGTCGATGGGGTCACCACTGTCGTGGCGCACGCCGTCAAACAGCTTGGCGAACTTCTTGTCGAAGCTCTTGAAGAAGGCCTGGCTGGTGAAGGTGTCAGACAGGGCAATCCCCAGGTCGCCGCGATAGACCTTGACCCAGTTCTCCAGCGCCAGGATGTTGGCCATCTTGAAGCCGAAGCGCGCGGCATGAAACATGAACCACTCATGGGCGTGCGTGCCGATCGGCTTGATGCCGTGGCGCTGCGCCATGTGCAGGTTGCTGGTGCCGATGAAGCAGCCGCGGCCGTGGTCCTTGAGGCCCGCGACCACCTTGTCGTGCACATCGTAGGAGTGCCGACGACGAGTGCCGAATTCCGCCACGCGGATGCCGAGTCGCTTGTAGTGCTCGATCTTGGCTAGGGTGCTGTCGCGCAGGGCCTGATCGCTGTCGCGTTGATCTCCGCCCAGTTGATACCAGAGCTCGCTGATCATCGCCATCAGCGGGACTTCCCACAGGATGGTGCGATACCAGTAGCCTTCGATATGCACCTCCAGCTCATCACCGGTCTGGGTGATGGTGATTTCGGAGGGATCGAAGCGGAAGCCCGCCAGGAAGTCGCGGTAGGTCGGGTCCAGGAAGGGGCAGTGAAGCTCGAGGAAGGATTTCTCTTCCACGCTCAATGCCAGTTCGGCCATGTTGTCTACCGCGATGCGCAAGGCCTCGCCGAACCCCGGCGGGAACGAATGCTCGCCACGGTTGATGAAGGCGTAGCGAGCGCGCGCATACGGAAACAGTTTCACCACGGCGTTCTGCATGGTGAACTTGTAGAAATCATTATCGAGAATCGAGTACAACATCGAGGCTCGCTCAGTATCAAGGCGGCTCGGGGGAACCGGAATCGCTGGCAGGGCAGGCGCTGCGAGAGGCAGGCATGCCCTGCTGGCACGGGGAAGCAATGTCGACGCATTATCCGTGCAGGCGCGCTGCACGTTCAAGCCGGAGTGCCCAGGCGCTGGTCAGGTGCTGAAGGCCATGATGCCGAACATGGTCAGCATCATGCCGCCGAACATCAGCAGGCCGGCCAGCGACAGGGCGATCAGCAGATAGCCAAGAATCAGCCCGGCCAGGGCCCAGCTGTCACCGGCTTCGCCACTGCGGCGGATCTGGCTGCGCGCAATGTGGCCACACACGACGCCGCCGAGTGCCGCAGGCGCGAGCAGGCAGCCGAGCACGCTCAGGGCAAAGGCGGCCACTGCCATGAGATTCGTGCTGGCATGGGTGTCCTGCGCGGGCGGGGTCGGTGCATAAGGCCCTTGAGAGGGCCCTTGAGAGGACTCTTGAGCGCGCCCCTGGGGCTGTGAGCCGCTCGTGGACGTATCGTCGGGCGGCGTGGGAGTCTCTGTCATGTGGGTCTCGTTGTCCTGCATCATGACGACACACTAGCATGTCCTGGGATGTGCGGCATGTCTGCACCAGCGGTGGGCATGGCAAGACTATGAGGAGAGTGCGGTGACAGGGCAATGGCAGGCAGAGGATGAGGCAGCGACAGGGGCGGCGGCACCGGCGGCGACAGGGTCGGTAACAGACCAGCAGCAGGCTGCGAGCGCCGCAGATGCCGCACAGAAGCAGGGCTGGCGCCTGGAGGTGCTGGATTCCCTCGACGCCCTCACCGCCAGTGAATGGAATGCGCTGGCAGGCGATGACTATCCCTTTCTGCAGCATGCCTATCTGAGCGCGCTGGAAAGCTGCGGTGCCGCCAGCGCCGCCAGTGGTTGGCATCCTGCCCATCTGGTAGTGCGAGACGCCGATGGCCGCTTGCTGGCGGGGCTGCTGCGCTATCTCAAGCTGCACTCGCGTGGCGAATATGTGTTCGACCAGCAGTGGGCGGAGGCCCTGGAGCAGGCCGGTGGGCGCTATTATCCCAAGCAGTTGACTGCCGTGCCGTTCACTCCCAGCGATGGCCCACGCCTTGTCACCTCGTCGCAGTTGGCGTCGCCCGCAGCCCGGCGTGCCTTGCTTGAGTGGTTATGGCCGCATCTCAAGGCCGGCATCGCACCCGCGGCTGAGCCGGGTAGCGCGCTGCGTCGTTATGAGCACAGCGGGTTTCATCTGCTGTTTGTCTCGGCACAGGAGCGGCAAGACTGGCAGGCGGCGATTCCGGAGCTGATTTCGCGTCCCGGGATGCAATATCACTGGCAGTCACGCGGCGAGCCGGACTTTGCCACCTGGCTTGAGAGTCTGCGTTCCAAACGGCGCAAGGAGATCCGGCGCGAGCGGCGCAAGGTCGCCGAGCAAGGCTTCACGCTGACCAGGCTCGAGGGAGCGCAGATTGGCCCTGACGATATCGAGGCCTTCTACCGCTGCTACTGCATGACCTATCTCGAGCGCGGCCAGCGCCCTTATCTGCCGCTCGATTTCTTCCAGCAGCTCAGGCGCAGCATGCCCGAGCGGTTGCTGCTTGTGCAGGCGCGAGATGAGCAGGGCGCGCCGGTGGCGGCAGCCTTGTGTCTGATCGGCAGTGATTGCCTGTATGGTCGTTGGTGGGGCAGCGAAGTGCATGCCGACTGTCTGCACTTCGAGGTCTGCTATTACCAGGGGCTCGAATTCTGCCTGCAGCGAGGGCTCAAGCGCTTCGACCCCGGCACCCAGGGTGAGCACAAGATCAGCCGCGGTTTCGCGGCGTATGCCACCGGGTCGCTGCATTGGCTGATGCATCCCGGGCTTCAGGAGGCGGTGGCAGAGGCTGTCGAGGAGGAGGCGCGCTGGCTCAGCAAGGCGCGTCAGCAGGTGACGGCAATGCTGCCCTACCGGGAGCCCGCGCCTCAGACAGCGCAGGAGCGATGACCCTCAGCCTTCGTCACTGCCATCCGCTATCCGCTGGCGGATTCTCCCGCGGAGTCAGAGGCAAGAAAGATTGCGAATAGAGCACTACACTGAGTTATATATGAATGCTCTAATCCAGAGGCGCCCATGCTGATCAAGGACTGCGATTCACGGGAATACGACCTGCTGGTGCTCGAGGTGCTGGCGCAGGATGCTGCGCTTGCCGCGCCAGAGCGCCACAAGGTGCTGGAGGCCCTGCGTGCGATACGTGCCCGTCAGGCGCGTCGCCGTGCGCTGGCAAGCCAGCTGGATGCCTTGTTGGGGACGCGGGATGATTGGGTCGTGCTGCATGATGTGCGTCTGGCGCAGGCAGAGGGCGTGATCGAGATCGATCACCTGCTGATCAACAGCCTCATGCAGGTCTGGGTGCTGGATGCCTCCTGTTTTGATCTGACGCTCTCGATCACTCCCTTCGGTGAGCTGTTGGCCCATGGCGGACGAGTCGCGCAGGGCGGCGAGACCCCCTCAGGCGAAGATGGTGTCATGGCACATGCTGTGACGCCGTGTCCCTTGCAGACGATCCCTGAGCGTAGCCGCGCCATCGTGCAATGGCTGGAGGCCTCCTCGTTGTTGCCTGTGCGCCTGGGGATGACCCTGCAGCCGCAATTGCGCTATCGCATCGTGGTGGCCGATGCGGCTCAGGTCAGTCGGCCGCCGGAAGATATCGTGGACAGTCGTGCGCTGCTGTCCTTCGCGCGCCTCAAGCGCCAGTGCCTGCAGGTGAGTGGCAAGACCGCTTACGTGACACGGCTGCGCAGTTTTACCCACCGCCTCGATCAGCGCCGCCTGCGCCAGCTGGGGCGCGCCATCGCGACCCAGCATGTGGCCCCCAATACGGATTGGGTGGCGGAGCTGGGCCTGGCCGCTGGCACGCGCGCGACGGAGGGCGACGCTGCCACTCAGGTATCCCCGCTGGCCTATCTATGGCAACCGCCACTATCGCCTGAAGAACTGGTGCGGGCCTCAGGCGAAAGCGCTGCCATGGCGGCAGAGTCTGATGACATGGAAGGGACGTCGGATGACACGACGCTGGCGGTCCAGCGTGGCGTGACATCTACGGCTGCCCTGAAACGGCAGTGCGGTTTTGGGGGCCGAGGGTTGCAGGCCGCGCATTGGCAGCCCGGGCACCAGGCCCCGGATCAGGATAGCCCAGAAGGTCCCGTGAGCCCGCAAGCGACAGGCGAGCAGTCGGGGGCTGCGGCCGACAATCAGCAGGGCGCGTCTTCCGCCCAGTCGCAGGACGAGGAAGGCTTGCCGCGCTGTCAGGGCTGTCGGCGATGGCTTTCCACCCAGAGTGTCGACTTCTGTCGCCAGGCAGATCAGGCACGCGCGCTGGGCGGGCGCCTGCTCTGCAAACGCTGTCGCGACGCCTCATGCCAGTGAGACAGCAGCACGGCGCTCTCATCAAGTTCAGCCTTTCAGCTTCAGGCTTCTGTCCCAGCCCTCTGTCCTAGCCCTCTATCCTCCCAGCACTTTGGCCCAGCACTTTGGCCAGTCTGGCGTTCCAGGGCGTGGTGCAGGGTGTGACGGGGCCCCAAGGCGTCAATTTTCTTTTCGGCTTCTGATTGTTTTTCTCCAGTGTAATCAGGCAACTGCATCAACCAGGGCGTACAGATCAGTCGTTGCGATGTTTTTGATGTTGCAGTGCAACAAAGACTGTCTTATGCTGCGTTGCAGCGAGGATGGAACCTGGTCGATAGCACTATCTGACCGCGACGGCTTGATAGTGACGGCTTGATAATGATGGCTCGGTCACTACGGTGCACCAGCCCGGTTCAGTCCTGATAACCGAACGGAGCAACGCTCCGGTTCATTTCAGCGTGATGCCAATACCCTGGAGGGTGCCTACATGTTCAATGCCAACTTCGAGAAGTCCGCTCAGCAGTTCGACGATATGTTCCTGTCTCCGCTGCGTGCGTTCAGCGCCCTGAGCATCGATTACAGCGAGAAGCTGATCGGCGCACAGATGGAACTGACCAAGTCCTATGCTGATGCTTCCCTGACCCAGGCGCGTTCCATGCTCGAGATCAAGGACAGCGAAGGTCTGAAGAACTTCGTCAAGGAGCAGCAGGAAACCGTGAAGACTCTGGGCGAGAAGCTGCAGAACGACACCCAGAAAGTGGTCGAGCTGAACCAGGAATACGCCAAGAAAGGTCAGGAACTGGCAGAAAGCAACGCCAAGTCCGCCTCCGAGGCTATGCAGAAAGTCGCCAAGTAAGCGACTGCTGCCGACGCTCTCAGGCGAGCGTCCCCAACGCCCATCCGGTCTTCCGGGTGGGCGTTCGCGTGTCTGGAGTATTGCTGAGCAGGTGGGGAGGCGCGCGACGCTAGCGGCGAGCGCTGCCTTGGGCCACAATGACCTGCCACGCCGCCGGTGATTGCCGGCAGCATTTATTCGATCAGTGACAGGTGATAGACATGGCACAGGCCACAGCGCGTCATATTCTCGTTTCCAGCGAAGAACAGTGTGCAGCTCTCAAGACCGAAATCGAGAACGGCCGCGATTTCGCTGATGCCGCTCGCGAGCACTCCTCCTGCCCGTCCGGCCGCAGTGGCGGCGACCTGGGTGCCTTCGGCCCGGGCATGATGGTCAAGGAATTCGACGAAGTCGTGTTCAGCGCCCCGGTCAACACCGTGCAGGGCCCGGTGAAGACCCAGTTCGGTTATCACCTGCTGGAAGTCACCAGCCGCACGTGAGCCTTCTGCCACGCTCATGAGATGTCATGAGCGTTTGGCAGGATGTGACGAAAACGCCCCGACCATCACTGGTCGGGGCGTTTTTTGTGTCGCTCGGAAAGTCAGCTTTCCTGTGCGTCAGGCGCTTGGCTAGACCTCCTGATAGAGCTGGCTGCCTTCACGCTTGAACTTGTCGGCCTGCTCCTGCATGCCGGCCATCACGCTGTCGGCATCGCCGGTCAGGCCATGCTCATTGGCGTAATCACGCACTTCCTGGGTGATCTTCATCGAGCAGAACTTCGGCCCGCACATGGAGCAGAAGTGGGCGACCTTGGCCGAGTCCTTGGGCAGCGTCTCGTCGTGGAAGCTGCGCGCGGTGTCCGGGTCCAGGCCCAGATTGAACTGGTCTTCCCAGCGGAACTCGAAGCGCGCCTTGGAGAGCGCATTGTCACGGCGTTGCGCGCCCGGATGACCCTTGGCCAGATCGGCGGCATGCGCGGCGATCTTGTAGGTGATGATGCCGGTCTTGACGTCGTCCTTGTTGGGCAGGCCCAGGTGCTCCTTGGGGGTCACGTAGCAGAGCATGGCGCAGCCGAACCAGCCGATCATCGCGGCACCGATGCCGGAGGTGATGTGGTCGTAGCCCGGGGCGATGTCGGTGGTCAGCGGGCCGAGGGTGTAGAAGGGCGCCTCGTCACACTCGCTGAGCTGCTTGTCCATGTTCTCCTTGACCAGGTGCATCGGCACGTGACCCGGGCCCTCGATCATGACCTGGACATCGTGCCGCCAGGCGATCTTGGTCAGCTCGCCGAGCGTCTCGAGCTCACCGAACTGGGCGGCGTCATTGGCATCGGCCACCGAACCCGGGCGCAGGCCATCGCCCAGTGACAGGCTGATGTCGTAGGCCTTGCAGATCTCGCAGATGTCCTCGAAGTGGCGATAGAGGAAGCTTTCCTCGTGATGCGCCAGACACCACTTGGCCATGATCGAGCCGCCGCGCGAGACGATGCCGGTCACGCGGCTGGCGGTCAGCGGCACATAGCGCAGCAGGACGCCGGCGTGGATGGTGAAGTAGTCGACGCCTTGCTCGGCCTGCTCGATCAGCGTGTCGCGGAAGATCTCCCAGTCGAGGTTCTCGGCCACCCCATCGACCTTCTCCAGCGCCTGATAGATCGGCACCGTGCCGATCGGCACGGGAGAATTGCGCAGAATCCATTCACGGGTCTCGTGGATGTTGGCGCCGGTCGAGAGATCCATCACGGTGTCGGAACCCCAGCGGATCGCCCAGGTCATCTTGTCGACCTCTTCCTCGATGGAGGAGGTGACCGCCGAGTTGCCCAGGTTGCCGTTGACCTTCACCAGGAAATTGCGGCCGATGATCATCGGCTCGCTTTCCGGGTGATTGATGTTGGCGGGAATGATGGCGCGGCCGCGGGCGACTTCCTCACGCACGAATTCGGCGGTGATCTCGTCGGGCAGGTTGGCGCCGAAGCTGTGGCCCGGATGCTGGTGGCCCAGAATGCTCTCGACGGCTTCGCTGCCCTGATATTCCTCACGCAGCGCGATACGACGCTGATTCTCGCGAATCGCGATGTATTCCATCTCCGGGGTGATGATGCCCTGGCGCGCGTAGTGCAGCTGGGTGACATTCTTGCCCGGCAGGGCACGACGCGGGCGGTGGTCCAGCTCGAAGCGCAGGGACGACAGGCGCAGGTCGGCCTGGCGCACGCGGCCATATTCACTGCTCAGCTGATTGAGCTGTTCGGTATCACCGCGTTCCTCGATCCACTTCTCGCGCAGCGGCGCCAGGCCCCGGCGAATGTCGATCTCGACCGCCGGATCTGTGTAGGGGCCGGAGGTATCGTAGACGACGATCGGCGGGTTCTCTTCCAGACCGCTGGAGGTCTGGGTCGGCGAGCAGCCGATCTCGCGCATGGGCACGCGGATGTCCGGGCGGGAGCCTTCGATATAGATCTTGCGCGAGCCGCTCAGCGGTGCGATGGCGGCGGCGTCGACCTGTGCTTCGCTGGCGAGATGGCGGCTGCCATCCTTGCGACCGGCACGCGCACGTGCCTTGGGGGCAGCCTCAGGCTGCGAGGCGAGCGGTGACTCGGCGGCGTTGGTGGCTTGCGGGTCTTGTGTCGTCGGGGCAGTGCTCATGCAGGTCTCCTCAAAGGGCGACGTCACGGCTGACGTCATCATGGGAAGACCGTGCGCAGGGAGAGGATGGTCGTCGCCGACTCCTTGCCAGCAGGTGGCCCGGGAGCGAGGCGGCCGCGCGCAGCGGCTGGCCATCAGCTTGATTCCTACGCCGGTCCTAACCGGTTCAGGTTCCACGGGACCCCTTGCTGGCAAGCTCGCGCGTCAGGGCGGCGAAGCATGCATGCAGGATCTCAGCCGGTTCCACCGGCACCCCGTCAAGCGTGTGCAGATTTCAATGCGAGGGTGTTGCCCGGAGCGTCAGGCTTGCCACGGGGAGCATTCTCGCATCCAGGCTCTGTTGGCCTGTCAGTCGTGCCATCAATGGGGATGGCGTCATCCCGAGCGGCTCATGGCGAGTGCCGGGACGTCAGTCTGTGATGACTCAAGCGCGATCGAGGCCCATCTGCCAGAAGTCGATCTCGAGTCGCGTGGCGTCCCGGAAGACATCGACCAGTTCACCCAGTCGGCGCTCCGAGACTTCCGAGAGACGCGCATCCAGCCATTCACGTTCGGCTTCGACGGCTTCCTTGAAGTCATCGCTTGAGTACATCGCGATCCAGTCCGCGTATGGGTTGTTCTCGATCTCGGTGGTGTCCTGATCGAGCAGCCACTCGGCGATCTCGCCGTAGCCGATCAGGCAGGGCGCGAGCGCCACGTGCAGATCGAGCAGGTCGCCGCGCTGGCCGCAATCGAGCACGTAACGGGTATAGGCCAGGGTGGCGCGGGATTCCGGCAGCTCGCTCAGGTCATCCTCGCTGATGCCCCACTCGCTGCAGTAGCCGATATGCAGATCGAGCTCGGTATTGAGGATGGTGTCGAGACTGGCCGTGGCCTGACGCAGCTCCGCGAGGGTGCGGCTCTTGTAGGCGGCCAGCGCCCAGGCGCGTGCGAAGTGGATCAGGAACAGGTAGTCCTGCTGCAGGTAATGGCGGAAGGACTCCTCCGGCAGACGACCTTCGCCCAGCTGGCGAACGAAGTCGTGCTCGAGATAGTCACGCCATTCCTCGGCGCAGGCACTGGTCAGGTCGTTGAAACTAGGCATGACGCATCCCTCGGTGAGCGTGCTGACGACCCGTGATGGGGCGACAGGTCTCTGGCGCAAGCGTGGCCAGTACCGGAACAGGAGCAGGGGAAAAGCGAGGGAGGTGCCGACAGTCACCGTGAGAAAGTGGTGACGATATCGAGTGGCATCGCTTCGCGCTTGATCCCTACGCCGGTACTAGCCGGATCAGGTTCGGCGGGATCGTCATTCACGCAAGAACATCGCCTGCGCATGACATCTCAGCCGGTCTTACCGGCACCCCGTCAAGCTGTGACATATGAGTCACGATGCAGCGAGTGTAACAGCCCTGAGGCGCAGAAGAAGGGCAGTGTGAGCAAAAATGCATACGACTTTGGGAGGCATGCCGAACCTGTGAAGAGTCTCAAGCGGGCTTATTTATGGAAAGCCTCAAGCGGCAAGGTCGGCCATGAGTGACGGCAGGTGGCGCGACAGTCGCGCAAGGTCACGCGGCTCATCGACATCCCAGCTGGTCGGCAGGCAAGCGGCCGTTCTCCCGGCCCGGGCCAGCAGCGCCAGAGTGTCCCGGCAGACATGGGCATGACTCCAGCGGGGTAGCAGGAAGGCTTGCGGGCAGGGCGCCTTGAGGCCGATCAAGCCATAGCCGCCATCGTCGGTGGGCTGAAGCACCGCATCGTGAGTGCGCAGTCTATGGGCTGCCTCGCGCAGCCGCTGGCTGTCCAGCGCCGGCAGATCGGAGCCCATCAGCAATACCGGCCCCTCGGGCAGATGTCGGGCCATGGCCCGGGACATTCGCTCACCGAGCTCCCCCTGCGGCTGTGCCTCGAAGGTGAGATCGGCAGAGGCATCGACAACGCTTCGCAGCCGGGCTTCCAGCGCTGCTCTTAGAGCCGCCTGTTCAGGTGCCTGACTCGACGGCTCGGCAGAGGGCGTCAGCATCACCACGACCTTGCCGAGGCGCGCGGCGCAGGCGTGGTCAACGATATGGCTCAGCATCCGCGCATAGAGTCGAGCTGCGCCCTCGGGGCCGAGTGCGGGGATCAGGCGTGTCTTGCAGTGGCCGGCGATGGGCAGGCGACCGAAGATGATGAGAGTGGGGCACACCTCTGACGCGGCATCAGCTGTGGGCAAGGGAGGCAACGGCGCGTCACGCATGGGGCATGCCGCGCTGCTCACAGGCCTGCGCCGCGGCGCGATAGCCGTAGAGGCGTGCCAGACGTGCAGGGGAGACGCCACACCAGGCCGCCAGCCGCAGTCCCCACATCTTGACGATGGTGCGCCAGACGCCGTGGGTCTCCCAGCGTCGACCGCTGGTCGTGACGCGCGCCGCCAGGTTCATTGGCGGAGTCAGATGCTTGAGCTGGGCACTCAGCCAGATATCTTCCATCAGTGGCATGTCGGCAAAGCCGCCGATGGCCTCGAAGGTTGAGCGCTGCACGAACTGGGTCTGGTCGCCCGTGCTGATGCTGGTCAGCCGCGAGCGCAGATTCATCATGGCGGCGATCATCGGTAACCACGGCGACTCGCCCTTGATGCTGACATCGAAGCGGCCCCAGTCGCTGCGGCGATGCGTCGTGACGGCCTCCTTGAGCAATGCCAGCGCATTGTCGGGCAAGTCGGTATCGGCATGCAGAAACAGCAGCCATTCTCCGCGTGCACGCGCGGCTCCGGCATTCATCTGGCGTGCCCGGCCCGGCTCACTGCTCAGCACGGCATCACACAGCGGTCGGGCCAGTGAGGGGGTGCCATCCGTCGAGCCACCATCCACCACGATCACTTCACAGTCCCCGCCCGCGCGCAGGCGACTCAGGGCAATCAGGGTTTGCACGATGCCGGCTGCCTCGTCATGCACCGGCATCACGATGCTCAGCCAGGGAGCGCGCGTCAGGTGCGTGCATGTGCTCGACAGGGAGTCCCGGCTGGCGGGCGTCCGTGATGCTGGGGGTGGCTGCTGATTCATGGCGGCAGGCTCCGACGATGGCGTATTCGTTGGATCATACGCAGGAGTTCGTAGGCTGGATGCACGAGCGAGAGACGCTCTCTCAACGCGTCATCGCTCATTAAACGCTTGGCGTCGACCCAGTGTCGCTCCATGGCCACACAATGCCTAGCTGGCCATTGGGTGCACGCGAGGGCACAGGACTACATTTCTGTAATTCGCAGGCGGGGCATGCAAGGCAGGTTTTCAGAATCTGTAGCAGGCAAGCGCTGCATTCATAAGCCCTCTGCCAAGCAGCTCCTGGAAAGAGAGCTTGGGGAGAGGGCTTGGAGAAGAGAGCCTGGAGAAGAGAGCCTGGAGAAGAGAGCCTGGAGAGAGGGCTTGGAGAGAGCGCGTGGATAAGGGCCAGAGCCTCGCTTCTCAAAAGCCCGTTCTGCTGTAGGTCAGGCCATCAATCGAAGGTGAGGCGATAGAGGCCAGCCGCGCCACTATCCGAGGTGAAGTACAGGCTGCCATCAGGGCCGAACAGGACATCGAGCGGGCGAATCCAGCGCTGACCGCTGCTGCTGTCCTGCAGGCCGGTCAGTACCGGCACCAGGCGTGCTTCAGTGTCTGGCGTCGCCAGCTTGAGGCCCAGCAGGCGAGGCTCACGGCGGCTGGCCGGGTCACCCGCGGCGTTGCCGGAGGGCGCCGTGCCCCAGCTGCCGTGGACTGCCACCACGACATCCATGTCTGCAGCCAATGGATGCTCTGGCGGTACCACCGCGATTCCCATCGGTGCACTGCGAGCGGGGATCTCGGCCAGTGGCGCTGCAATCTCGTCACGCTCGCGCGGTGAATCGCTCGTGATGCAGTCATCCGCCTGCCAGTTGCCATCGATCCACTGATACCAGGGCATGCCATGGAAGCTGCCTTCGCGGGCAGCAACCACCAGCTCGCGAGGTTGCTCATAGCCCCAGTGGTCGGGGCCGTTGTTGGTGGCCAGCAGGCGCGGCTCACCTTCCCTACCTGGCTGCCAGGCGAGGCCTACCGGGTTGCGCAGTCCAATGGCCCATGGCTGCCAGTGCGGCGCATCGCCGGATTCCTCAAGGCGCAGCACGCCACCGCGGCGTTCACTGAAGGAGTAGCCCTGCTCGCTGCCTGCGAGGTATTGATTCGAGCAATTGCCCTGGATGCCCAGCGCCAGATAGAGGCCACCATCCGGCCCGAGACTCAAGGTGCGCGAGTTGTGGCCACCGCCGCCGGGCAGGGCGATCAGCTCACGAAAGTCATCGCGGGTGAGAGTCTCGCCGGGTGAATAGTCGGCGACCAGCAAGGCTGCAGTGGTCGCGACATAGAGCTTGTCACCGCGCACCACCAGCGAGTGTGGATAGCCCGACAGTTCGACCAGCGTCTTCACGGCAGAGAGATTGCCGTCCGGCGTCAGCTGAGCGCGATAGACACGCTCGGCCCGCGAGCCGATCAGCAGCTCGCCAGCATCAGTGAGGTGCAGCATGCGTGGACTGTCGAGCGAGGCCAGCCGCTCGAGCGTGGCGCCCTCAGGCAGCTTGAGCGCAGGGGCATCGCTGGGCACTTGCTGAGCGTTCACCAGCGACAGTGAGGAAGCGGCCTCTGTCTCTGCCTGGGCTGGCAGAGACAATGCGAGACAGGCCGCCGTGGCACTTGCGACCAGGCGTGTCGCCACACTTGTTGCCAATCTTGTCGCCAAGCCTGTCATCAGGCGTGCCGGCAGGCGTGTCGATATCGCCCGGGACAAGGAGGGGCGCCGGGGCGATGCGCCACTTGTGAGGTGAGCGACGTGAGCGGCGTGAGTCTCGATCGGCATCCTTGCCTCCTGTCATTGAGCCATGCGCATTCAGTCTGGGAGCTGATGGCCTGATCCGCCAGTGTTGCCCTCAGCCGCGCTTGCTGGCCTTGCGGCGATGCTTGAAGTAGCGGCGCCAGCCCTTGAGCGAGAAGAAGGAGTAGGTGCGCGCATAGAAGCGGGCTTCCTGCCAGCCCGGTTGTTGCTCCATTTCCTGCGGGCTCTTGCGCCAGCGCTTGTATTCCCACTGATACTGGGCCGGCGCCAAGGCGATCGCCGCTTCCACCGAGGCATTCACCCCGCGTGCCGAGGCGACTTCCTCTTCGCAATAGACATCCTCATCCGCAGCGAGGAAGTGGATGGCGAAGCCATGGCCATCTTCCAGTCGCTGGGCGACACCGGTGACGACGCGCGCATCGGTTCTCGCCACCAGCTTGGGCAGCAGGGTAGCGGTATAGGCGGGGCGGCCATAGAAGTCGGCGAAGACGCCGCTGCCACGGCCCGGCTCCTGATCCGGCAGTATGCCGATCGCTTCGGCGCGCTTGAGCGCCTTGAGCAAGGCAGCGACGCCACGCGAGTTGGTGGGCACCAGGCTCGCGCCCATGCGTTCACGGCCATTGCGGATGATCGGGTCGAGGCGCTCGAACTTGGGCGGCTCGTACATGGCGGTGAACGGGAAGTGGCTGGAGAGCCAGAAATTGAGCACTTCCCAGTTGCCGAAGTGCGGCGCCAGCACGATGACGCCGCGCCCCTCGGCGCGGGCCTCGTCGAGCAGGTTGCGGCCGTGGACCTCGAGAATCGAATCGCGCACGGCGTCTTCATCGCCCAGCCACACCTTGCCCAGTTCCAGCATGGTGGCGGTGGAATGCGCGAGGCTGTCGCTTGCCAGACGCGCGCGCGCCTGCCTGTCGAGCTGCGGGAAGGCCTGGCCCAGATTCTGGCGCGTGACCCGGCGCTCACGGGGGTTGCACAGCTGCACCACACGCGCCAACGGGCGCGCCAGCCACCAGAGCTGGCGGGTGCTGAGCCCGGACAGTCGTTGCCACAGACAGGCCACGGAGTTGGCCTTGAGAGGAGTCAGGCGCTGTTCCATGGCCTGTTCGAACCGCTTGAGAGTCTTGTCCATCGTCACACGTGAAGTTCCGGTGGTCTGGCGTGAAAGATCGCGCCTGTCTGACGCGAAGGCAGGCGCCGTGACATCGTCAGGTGTCGCGGTGCCGCACTCGAATGATGCTCATTGTGCCAGAGGGGGGCGGTGCCTGCAGGCTCCATCGTGGCAGGCGCAAGACACTGGCGCGGGGTATCATTCAGCACTCAGACCGTCGCCACCTTCGATACGTTCACCTGCTGCGGAATTGCCCGTGCCGCCGCGGTATCGCGCGTGGCGCCGAGTCGTCACCGCCAGTCGTGTGGTGACGTCGATCCTCATCGCCAGTGTCCCTTGCCGCGGAGCCCTGATGTCAGCCCCTGATTCCCCCGTTCCCTATCCGCCTTCAGATACTGTCTGCCCGCTGTGTGAGGCATCCCAGAGCCAGCATGTACTGTACCTGGTACAGCGACGCAGGCCATGCCCCGAGACCGGTCAGCGACCGCCCGCCGACGAGCGCGATTACCTGCGCTGCCCGGAATGTCATCTGCTGTATCTGGCGCCGTCCCAGCGCCTGGATGCCAGGGCAGAGCAGGACATCTACGACCAGCACGAGAATGACCCGGCAGACCCGCGCTATCGAAGCTTCCTGGCCAAGCTCTTCACGCCGATGTGCGAGCGGCTCGCGGCCGGGGCCCGCGGGCTCGATTTCGGCTGTGGGCCGGGGCCTGCCCTGGCGCAGATGTTCGAGGAGGCGGGCCATCCGATGGCGCTGCACGACCTCTATTATCATCCGAACCCGTCAGCGCTCACCCGCCAGCATGACTTCATCGTCAGCACCGAGGTGATCGAGCATCTCTACGCGCCGGGCGAGGTCTTCCGCCAGTGGTTGCGTTGCCTCAAGCCCGGCGGCCTGCTGGGGGTGATGACGCAGCCCGCCTCGGATGACCCGGAGGCGCTCAGGCGCTGGCACTACCTGCGCGATCCGACGCATGTGTGCCTGTTCAGCCCGGCGACCTTTGCCTGGCTTGCGCGCACGCACGGACTCGAGCTTGAGCAGGTCGCCAACGACAGCGTCATCTTCCGCGTGCCCCAACCCGCCTGACAAGGGCGTGGAGCAGGGCGCGGGACAGGGCGTGGGACAGGGCATGGATAGGGCGCGGGACAGGGCATGAATAGGGCGCTAGACAGGGCGCAGCGACACGCAAGACGATATTGTCGTCAAATGACGCAAAAAGGCTTGGATTTGGCGCGGACTGTCACTATATTGCCCGCGCCTTGACGTATTCTCGCAGGGTAAATTCCCCCTCCCGACGATATCCGCACCTTGCGGCATTGGCTGATCGCTGACTAGCGGCCGGCCGAGGATCTGGTCATGCCCCGTCATCTGCTGTTGATGTCCCTTGCGCCCCTGCTCGGCCTTGCCTTGCTGGGGATCGGTAACGCCATGCTGACCTCGCTGGTCCCGTTGCGGCTGTCTGCCGCCGGCGTCTCGAGCGAGGCGATCGGCCTGATCAGCTCGGCCTACTATCTGGGCCTCGGGCTCGGCGCGCTGGTCAACGACCGCCTGCTGCTGCGCATCGGCCATATCCGCGCCTATGCCGGCTTCGCCTCGCTGGTGGCGGTCGCGGCACTGGCCATGGGGCTGGGTGATCACCCGGTGGTGTGGTTCCTGCTGCGCATGATGATCGGCTGGTCGCTGGTCGGGGTGTATCTGGTCATCGAAAGCTGGCTGCTGAGCGCCGCCGACCCCGCCGTGCGCGGGCGTCTGCTGGCGCTTTACATGATCGTGCTCTACGGCGCGGGGGTGCTCGGTCAGCTGCTGCTGGGCGTGACCGCCATGCTGAGCCTCGAGGCGGCCTTCATGCTGGTGGCGATGCTGGCGGCGGCCTCGGTATTGCCGCTGGTGCTGCTGCCGCGTGTCTCGCCGCTGATCGAACAGTCCGAGCCCCTGAGCCCGTGGCGCCTGATTCGCATCACGCCGACGGGCGTGTTCGGCTGTCTGGCCTCGGGACTGGTGGTGGCGGTCATCTACAGCCTGCTGCCTCTGGCACTGGGCGATGGCGGCACCCTGAGCACCGCGGAGATCGGTCAGCGCATGGCGCTGGTGATTCTCGGCGGCATGCTGCTGCAGTACCCCATCGGCCGCTGGTCTGACAGCCACGATCGCCAGCAGGTGCTGATCATTCTGTCGATCGCCATCGTCGGCTTCGCCGCCTTGCTGATGGGGCCGGCGCGCGAGGGTATCGCCCAGCTGACGGTACTGTTCCTGCTTGGCGGCGCTGCCTTCACCCTCTATCCGGTGGCGGTCAGCCACGCCGCCGATCGTGCGCCCGCCGGTGCCCTGGTGCGCATGAGTCAGGGCCTGCTGTTGATCAACGCGGTGGGGTCGACTCTGTCACCGCCGGCGGTATCGCTGCCGATGGCCGAAATGGGCGCGATGCCCGGCATGGCGCTGAGTCTGGCGGTGATGGGTGGCGGCATGCTGCTCTTCTTCGTCTGGCGACGAGTGATGCGTCCGGCGCCGCAGCCGTTGGCACCCTTCGAGACCCATGCCCCGCAGACACCGCTGGGCACCGAGCTTGCGGTCGGGCCTGAACTGGTCGAGGCCGCCGAGGAGCACCTGCGAGACGCCGAGGCCGATGACCCGCTGGTCGAGGTCACGCGTGAGCTGGTCGCCGACATGCCGGAGCTGATCACGGATGCCTCGCTGGACAGCCTCGAGGAGATCGAGGTCAAGGAGGAGCAGGCGCTGCATGACGAGCAGGCCTTGAATGACGAGCAATCATTGCAGGACGCGCAGCAGCAGGTGCTGCCACGCGATGACGCGCCGCTGGCGCGCGACTGAGGGCCGCTGGCGCGGCGCTGTCCAGACCTGTCTGGCCGGGCCTCCCCGCCCGGGAATCAGCGCGCGGGATCGACCAGATTGCCCTGTGAGCTGTTGCGCCGGAACCAGCCGGTGACACTGGCGCGCGCCTGATGCGTCGGCAATACCTCATGGGGGATCTGCTCGGAGAGGAAGCACACGAAGGTGCCGGCCTCGGGGGTGACGCGTGCCATTTCGCGGCTGTCATCCTCGGGGTCGTAGAGCACGATCTCGCCGCCGCCATCGCGCGGCCAGTCCTCATTGAGATAGAGCACGCTGGAGATCAGGCGATTGCCGCGGCCGCGAAAGCTGTCGAGATGCTTCTTGTAGAAGCTGCCGACCGGATAGTGGGCGAAATGGGCCTCATACTCGAACAGCCCCAGATAGAGGGCACGGTTGAGCTCATCCTTGAGCACGTTCATCGCTTCCAGATAGGCGCGCTGGGCGCGTGAATTACGGTCCAGCCAGCGAATCGCGTCGCCGCGGATGTCCGGGCGCAGATCATGCTCGCGTCCGCGCCCGATACCCGCCGCCGTCAATTGCTGCCGCGTTTCAAGCTCCGTCAGTTCATCATTGAGCTGACCGATGACCTGTCGCGGCAGGAAGTCGGGGCGCACGCTGTAGCCATGCTCGACCAGTTCATCGATCAGCAGGTTGAGTGCGACAGGGTCCAGCAGTGGGGCGGGTGCGGGTGCAGCGGGCATCAGGCGCTCCGAACGGGAAGTGGCATGGCATCGTGGGCGAGGAGTTATAGTCCAGTGCCATTGTCGGTGCAATATCGTCAGGGCAATGGCAGTGGTGCGATGACATCCGGGCAATGACGAGCTGCTTGCCTGATTCAGAAGCACACAAGCTCAGGATCTTGAGCTTCAGGGCCGAGGCGGCACCGGGCGCGGCGGCAGATGGCGCAGCGGGGCACCAGGCGGTGGCGCTGCCTTGAGGCTCACGGCATGGCCGAAGCCGATGGCCATCAGTTCGACCAGCATCATCGAGGACAGCCCCCACAGCACCTGGTCGGCCACGCGATAGCTGGGCACGTACCAGGTCTCGTCGCCGACGGTGATCACATCGGTATGCTCGCGCTCGTCCTTGAGCAACATGCTCAGCGGCATCTCGAAGATCTGCTCGATCTCGCCGGGGTCTGCGCGCAGCGGCAGGTCAGCGGGAATGCGCCCGACAAAGGGCGTGACGCGCATGCCGTGCAGGGAAATCACGTCGCTCAGCTGGCCGAAGACCTCTACGGCGCTGGGCGGCAGCGCGACCTCTTCCTCGGCTTCGCGCAGCGCGGTGGCCAACAGATTGCTATCATCGGGTTCGGCCTTGCCGCCGGGGAAGGCCACCTGGCCGGGGTGCTGGCTGAGATGGCTGGCACGACGCGTGAGCAGCAGCGTCGGTTCGGGACGATCGATCAGCGCGATCAGGACGGCGGCGCGTGGCAGCTGGTGGTCGGTCGCAAGGGGTTGATGTGCTTGCAGGCGTTGGCGCAGGGCTTCTAGCATGTCGTTTCCTCGTAGGCATTCATCATGTGGCGCGAGGGTCCTGACGGTCAAGGCGACTGCCATGCCGCTGGGCCCACCGCGCAACGAGGAAGCGGAGACGGGATGTCACTGAAGGGCGCCTTGAGATTTCATGGGAGAGCGAATGAATTATTGCAGTCACTGTGGTGAAACGGTGCGTCTGGCAGTGCCGCAGGGCGATGATCGTCTGCGCTACCTGTGTGATAGCTGCGGCACCATCCATTATCAGAATCCGCGCATCATCGCGGGCACCCTGCCGGTGCGGGATGGCAAGGTGTTGCTCTGTCGGCGTGCCATCGAGCCACGCCTGGGCTATTGGACCCTGCCGGCCGGCTTCATGGAGAACGCCGAGACCACCAGCGACGCCGCTGCCCGCGAGACGCGGGAAGAAGCCGGCGCCGAGGTCAAGCTGCAGGGGCTCTATACGTTGATCGACCTGCCGCACATCAATCAGGTCTACATGCTGTTTCGGGCCGAGCTGATCAGCGACTACTCGGCGGGCGTCGAGAGTCTCGAGGTGGCGCTGTTCGCCGAGGAGGAGGCCCCCTGGCAGTCACTGGCCTTCCCGACCATGGAAGTGACGCTGCGCCGCTACTTCGAGGACCGCCGCCACGGCGAGGGTGACGAGCATTTCCCGCTGCATCTCGAGCAGATCGACCTGGAAACCCGCGAGCACTTCTTCAACACCACCTTCCTGCCCGCGAGCTAGATCGTCTGGCCATTGCTGACCTCGCGTGCCTCGTTCTTCGGGGCGCGCGGGGTCAGAACGTTTCCAGTCGCCAGCAATCGAAGGCGACTTCTTCATAGGGGTGGGCGTCGCGCAGCGCCGCCACGGCAGCGACGATGAGCGAATCGTCACATACCAGCTCTATCTTCAGTTCGGCGACGCGCTCCAGCGTGCCGCAGGCCCCGATATGCGGATTGGCGCTGGCCAGTGGCCGAAACTGGCCGGTGCCGCGTGTCTCGAAACAGCAGGCCTCGTAGTCGCCGATGCGCCCTGCACCGGTGGCAAAGACGGCTTCCTTGACGTGTTCGGCGTCATTCTCCGGGACGAAGAACGCAAGCTTGTACATCGGATGACTCCTGGCAGAAGGGTGAGAGGGCGCTGTCATCAGGAGGCCCTGATCGACAGGGGTGCGTCAAGCGTGGCAACGGATGCTGGCAGTGCCTGCGTCACGCTCCCGGATGATGGCATAATGCGCGCTGCAACGGCCAAGGACATCGCCATGCTCAAATGGATCAATATCTCACTGCTGCTGCTGCTGGCATTGCTTCAGTATCGGCTGTGGTGGGGCGAAAATGGCATCACCGAATTATTCGATATTCGCGCACGCGTGCAGCAGCTTTCCAAGGAAGATGCGGTGCTGGACAACCGCAATCAGCGGCTCGGTGCGGAAGTGGTCGACCTCAAGAATGGTCTGGCGGCCATCGAGGAGCGTGCACGCAATGACCTCGGCATGGTGCGCAAGGACGAGCAGTTCCTGTGGGTGCCCAATGTCGCAGTGCCGGAACGCAAGGCGCCATCGCCCGATGAAGTGGCGGACGGTGCGCTGGAGGGCAAGGGCCTGGAAGGCGGGCTGCCCAAGGTGATCACGCCATGATGCCGACAGACGCCTCGCGCGAGCCCCGTCTGTGGTATCTGGTGCCGGCCGCCGGCGTGGGCAGTCGCATGCAGGCCGACCGCCCCAAGCAGTATCTGGAGCTGTCGCCCGGCGGCTGCGTGCTGGAGGCGACGCTGGCGACGCTCAAGCGCGCGCTGCCCGAGGCAGGACTCTGTCTGGTGCTGGGCGCCGACGATGGCTATTTCTCGCCGTCGATGGTGCCGTGGCAGGACTGGCTGCGCGCCGATGGCGGCAGCGAACGTGCCGACAGCGTGCTGGCAGGCCTGGATTGCCTGAGCCGTCACGCCCATGACGATGACCTCGTGCTGGTGCACGATGTCGCGCGTCCCTGCGTTCGCGAAGCCGATATCCATGCGCTGGTGGCGACCGCTCGCCGCAGTGCCGATGGCGCCATCCTCGCGGCCCCCGCCAGTGACACCATGAAACGCGCCGCGCCGGCCGGCGACTCCCGCCCACATGGCGATGGCGATGAAGAGCGTGCGCCGAGCATCGCGCACACCGAATCCCGCGTCGGCCTGTGGCATGCCTTCACGCCGCAGGCCTTCCCGCTGGGCCTGTTGCGACGGGCGCTGCGTGAAGCGCTAGGGGAGAACCCCGCGCTCATCACGGATGAGGCCTCGGCACTGGAGGCCTGTGGCCGTGCCCCCGTGCTGGTCGCCGCCGCCCGCGACAATCTCAAGATCACCCATCCGGAAGACCTCGCCATGGCGCGCCTGTTGCTGGCCGCGCGCGAGGCGCTTCCCGATAGCCCCCGGACGTCTGCCTGACATGACTGAGCAATCTGCAACACCCGCTGCTGCCACTCCCACCGCGCAATCCGCGACCTCTTCCCCGCAGGCTGGCCATGTGCCGATGGCCCTGCGCATCGGCCACGGCTTCGATGTGCATCGCTTCGGCGATGGCGATCACCTGATGATCGGTGGCGTGAAGATCGCCTACGAGCATGGCTTCGTGGCGCACTCCGACGGTGACGTGCTGCTGCATGCGCTGTGCGATGCGCTGCTCGGCGCCTGTGGCATGGGCGATATCGGCAAGCATTTCCCGGACACCGACAGCGAGTGGTCCGGCGCCGATAGTCGTGGCCTGCTGCGCCACGTGATCGGGCTGGTCAATGCCGCCGGTTTCGGGGTCGGCAATGTCGATCTCACCGTGATGGCGCAGGCGCCGAAGATGGCGCCGCACATCCAGGCGATGCGGGAAGTGATCGCCGAAGACCTGCGCGTGCCGCTGGCGGTCGTCAACGTCAAGGCCACCACCACCGAGCGGCTCGGCTTCACCGGTCGCAAGGAAGGTATCGCCGCCGAGGCGGTGGTGCTGCTGGGCGCGCTGCCGACCGCGGGCGGAGCCGAGCATGTCTGAAGTGAATGACATGTCTGAGTCGCCCGAGGCGGATGCGCTGTTTGCCGAGGCGCTGGCGGCACTGGACGCCGCGGGCAGCGAGGCGTGGGTCAAGGAAGCCGAATTGATGCAGCGCTGGCCGCATGCGCATGGCGGCCCGCTGGGAGCCGGCGACTTCCGCCACACGCCGGAGGACTTCCGGGTCACCGAGCTGATGGATTTCGTGCCCGAAGGCCACGGCGAGCATCAGTGGCTGTGGGTCGAGAAACGCGGCCTGACCACCGATGACCTATGCCGTGTACTGGCCAGCCTGTGTGAGGTCGCGTCGCGCGATATCGGTGTGGCCGGTCTCAAGGACAAGCAGGCGATCACCCAGCAGTGGATCTCCGTGTGGTTGCCGGGGCGTGAAGCGCCGCAGGATCTCAGCGATGCGCTGGCCGAGAAGGGTGTCCGCGTGCTGGCCAGCGTGCGTCATCCGCGCAAGCTCAAGCGTGGCGTGCATCGCGGCAACCGCTTCGCGCTGCGTGTCAGCGGTGAGGCCGTTGCGCATCCCGAGTTCGAGGCGCGCTGGCAGACGCTGATGCGTGATGGTGTGCCCAACTACTTCGGGCCGCAGCGCTTCGGCCATCAAGGACATAATCTCGGCCGGGCGCGTGCCGTGCTGGTGCGTGGCTGGCGCAAGCGCGATGACCGCAGCGGCATGCTGCTGTCGACCGCGCGCAGCTTCCTGTTCAACGAGGTGCTGGCCGCGCGTCTCAAGGCGCATTGCTGGGCGACGGCGCTGAGCGGTGAGGTGTTTGCGCTCAACGGGACGGGCTCGCGCTTCGTCACCGACGGCAGCGAGTCGGCCGAGACGCTGGCGCAGCGCCTGGCGAGTGGTGATATTCATCCCACTGGCCCGCTGTGGGGCATCGGGCGTGCGGAGGCTCATGCTCAGGTCGCCCAGCTCGAGCAGGTCCTGGCCACGCGTTGGCCGCAGCTGTGCGAGGGGCTCGAGAAGGCCGGCGTCAAGGCGGAGCGTCGTCCGCTGCGTCTGATGCCCGGCAAGCCGCGTCTGGAGTGGGATATCACGCCAGAGCAGTCGCACGCCGAAGGCAGCGAGGCCAGTGTCTGGCTGCACTTCGATCTGCCGCGCGGCAGCTTCGCGACGGGCCTGTTGCGTGAGCTGATCGCCCACCCGCTGCTGTAGTGCCGCCAGGCGACATGACGACTATCCGATGATTCGCAAAGGAGTGAGATGATGCGCAGGATTCTGCTTTCCAATGATGATGGCGTGCACGCTCCGGGGCTCAAGGCGCTGCATGACGCGCTGGCCGGGCAGGCACGCATTCGTGTGGTCGCGCCGGACCGTGACCGCTCCGGGGCCAGCAACTCGCTGACGCTGAGTCGGCCGTTGTTGCTGTCCGCGATGGAGAACGGCTTCTACAGCGTCGACGGCACACCCGCGGATTGTGTCTATCTGGGCGTCAATGGGGTCTGGGACGAGAAGCCTGACATCGTGATTTCCGGCATCAACCATGGTGCCAACCTGGGCGATGACGTGCTGTATTCCGGCACCGTGGCGGCGGCGATGGAAGGGCGCTCGCTGGGCATGTCGGCGATCGCGATGTCACTGTGCGGCAAGACCCACTTCGAGACCGCCGGACGCGTGGCGGCGAGCCTCGTCGGCGCGGCCGAGACCCTGGCATTGCCGCCGCGCTCATTGCTCAACGTCAATGTGCCGGATGTGCCGTGGAGCGAGATTCGTGGTTTTCGCGTCACGCGTCAGGGCCACCGTGGCCCGGCGGGCGCCCCGATCGAGGTCAAGGACCCGCGTGGCCGTACCCGCTATTGGATCGCGCTGGCCGGCGATGGCATCGATGATGGCGATGACACCGACTTCGCCGCCATCGCGGCCGGCTATGTGTCCATCACGCCGTTGATGACGGATCTCACCTCCCATGGGGCGCGTCACGATGTGGCGCAATGGCTCGAGGCGCTGACCTGAGCGACGTAGCGCCAGCCAAGGCTCAAGATTTCGCTGTGAAGTCCTCGTTCGAAGGATATGAATCAAGACCATGAAGGACGTGTATCAGAACGCTTTCCCGCTTGCGCAGTCAGACAGCGCAGCGGGAATCGCCGGGCCCTTGCATCTCAGGCGACCGGACCCGGCGCAGCTGAGCGGGATCGGCATGACGTCCCAGCGCACGCGAGACCGCATGGTGGCGCGCCTGGAGGATGCCGGCATTCGCGATGAGCGGGTGCTGGAGCTGATGGCCAGTGAGCCGCGTCATCTGTTTCTCGATGAAGCGCTGGCGCACCGTGCCTATGAAGATACCGCGCTGCCGCTGGGGCAGGGGCAGACCCTGTCCCAGCCTTACATGCACGCCCGCATGACGGAGCTTGCCCTGGCGCAAGCGCCGCGCCCGCGCGAGGAGTGTCGGGTGCTGGAGGTCGGCACCGGTTCGGGCTATCAGACATTGCTGCTGGCGCGTCTGTTCGCTCGGGTGTCTTCGCTCGAGCGCATCGCCGTGCTGCACGCCAGGGCCGTTCAACGCCTTGGCTGGTTCGGGCTCGACAATGTCGAGTTGCGCCATGCCGATGGTGGGCATGGCTGGCAGGACGATGACTCGGCATTTGATCTGATCGTGGTGACCGCCTGCGCACCGCATCTGCCGCAGGCGTTGTTGAAACAGTTGGCCCCGCAGGGGGTGATGATCGTGCCATTGGCCGAGGACGACAGTGATCGTCAGTGGCTGACACGAGTGCGCCACGTCGGCGACACTCAGGATATTCAGCGGTTCGAGGCCGTGCGCTTCGTGCCGTTGCTCGAGGGAGTGATCAGGTGAAACGAGCTTTGAGCGTGTTCTTCAAGGGCGCTGGCATGGGGGCGGCGGATGCCGTGCCCGGAGTATCAGGCGGCACGATTGCCTTCGTGACCGGCATCTATGAAGAATTGATCGAGTCCATCAAGCGCTTCGGCCCCTCCGCCATCGGCGTATGGCGTGAGCAGGGCTTCAAGGCGCTGTGGCAGCATTTGAATCTGGCCTTTCTGCTGCCGCTGGTCGCTGGCATCTTCGCCAGCCTGATCAGCGTGGCGCATCTGGTGACCTGGTTGATGGAGGCGCAGCCGCTGCTGCTCAACGCCTTCTTCTTCGGGCTGGTGGTGTGCTCCGGGGTGGTGGTCGCGCGGCGTATCACCACCTTCCGAATGGGCTATCTGGTGTGGTTGGCGCTGGGGCTGGTGCTGGCCAGCAAGTTGCCCAGCCTGTTGCCTGCCGCCACCGATGCCTCCTGGGTGCTGGTGGTCGGCGGCGCCATCGCTATCAGTGCCATGCTGCTGCCGGGCGTTTCCGGCAGCTTCCTGTTGCTGACCATGGGCCTCTACGGCACGGTGATGACTGGTATCAAGAGCTTCGATCTGCAGCTGATCGTGCTGTTCGGCAGCGGCTGCGCCATCGGGCTGTTCACCTTCTCGCGTTTGTTGTCGTGGTTGTTTCGTCATCATCACACCGCGACACTGATGCTGCTGACGGGCTTCATTCTCGGCTCGCTGCCGGTATTGTGGCCGTGGCGCACCATCACCGATTATCGTCTGGGACCCAAGGGTGAACAGGTTCCGCTGGATTACCACTTCATGATGCCGGATACCTATACCAGTGTGACCGGTGAGCCTGCCCAGCTGTGGGCGGCACTCGCCCTGATGCTGGCCGGCGTATTGCTTGTCTGGTTTGCCGGAGAGCGCTCCGGCCCGGATGACGACTCCAGCAATTCCCGCAAGGAGCAGGAACATGCGTGACAGGATGGACAAGGGAATCAAACTGACGTTGGCAGGTCTGGCGCTGGGTGCACTGACAGCCTGCAGCACGGCGACCACTCGCCCGCAGGTTCAGGACCTCAACGCCGGCAATGCGCGTATCACCTCCGACACCTATACCGTCCAGCGCGGTGACACCCTGTATGGCATCTCCTGGCAGAGTGGCCAGGATTTCCGGGATGTGGCGCGCATGAACAGCTTGAATCCGCCCTATACCCTGCAGCCGGGGCAGACGCTGCGACTGGACCCCAACACCCAGCTGCCGGCGAGTGCAACGGGCGCTTCCGGCACGAGCGTCGCCTCGAGCGGTGGCGTCGTTGCCACGCCGATGGGCGGGGGCAGCGACAGCTCGATCGCCGGCGGCAGCGAACTGCCTGACTGGCTGGCACCGGATGAGTCCGCCATGGCTCAGCAGCAACAGCGCACCAGCCAGGCCCAGTCGCTGACGACCGGCTCGGGTGGCGTGTCATCCGCCGCCACCGGCGCCGCGGCGGCTGCCGGGCTGGGGCCTGTCTATCAGGAGGGCAGTGAAGAGGCACTCGCCGAGACGGCGCGCAACGCTGCCAATGACAGCGCAGAGCAGGCCAGCAGCAGTGCTGAGCAGGCCAGTAGCTCTGCTATACAGACAGCCAGCCAGACGGCCAGCGAGGCAGCTACCAGTGTGGCTGCTGCCCAGGCCGAGGCGCGCAAGGCTGCCAAGGAAAAGGCCGAGCAAGCCGCCGCTGCCGCCGCAGCAGAGCGCGAGAAAGCGGCCGCTAGCGTGAAAAATGAGGCTGCCAAGGTTGAAAAGGGCACCAACGTCGCTGGCGAAACCGCCAAGGCTGCACCGGCCAAGAAGACCTATGTTCCGGTAAAAAACGTTGACTGGCAGTGGCCTACGCAAGGCGAGATCATCGGCAAGTTCGGCGAGTCCGAGAGTGTCACCGGCGGCATTGATATCGCTGGTCAAAAGGGGCAACCTGTCAAGGCAGCAGGGCCGGGAATCGTGGTCTACGCCGGAAGCGGAGTACGTGGTTACGGTAACCTCATCATTCTCAAGCACAACGACCGCTATCTGAGCGCCTACGCCCACAACGACACTCTGCGTGTATCAGAGAACGATGTGATCGACGCCGGACAGGTCATCGCCACTCTGGGAGCCACTGACGCTGAACGTGCGCAGCTGCACTTCGAGATTCGCGAGGATGGGCAGCCCAAGGACCCACTGAAATTCCTGCCTAAACGCTGATTCCCACCGCTGCCACAACAACAAGTTCCTGGCACCAGACCAGAGACAACGGGGTATCGACATGAGCATGCTGGAAAAGGATATCGATCAGGCTGAGGTTGAGTTGTCCCTTGAGGATGTCGAGGAGGACGACGATACGCTTGAGGCAGAAGCGGAAGAGGCGGCATTCGAACGCGCCTTGAATCGTGAAGAGCGCAAGCACTACCAAAGCCTGGATGCGACCCAGATCTACCTCAACGAGATTGGTTTTTCCCCGTTGCTCAAGCCCGAGGAGGAGGTCTACTTCGGGCGTCTGGCACAGGCGGGCGACCCCGCCGGTCGCCAGCGCATGATCGAGTCCAACCTGCGGCTGGTGGTCAAGATCGCGCGGCGCTATCTGAATCGTGGTCTGTCGCTGCTCGATCTGATCGAGGAGGGCAATCTGGGGCTGATCCGCGCGGTGGAGAAGTTCGACCCCGAGCGCGGCTTCCGTTTCTCGACCTACGCCACCTGGTGGATTCGCCAGACCATCGAGCGGGCGCTGATGAATCAGACGCGCACCATTCGTCTGCCGATTCACGTCGTCAAGGAACTCAACATCTACCTGCGTGCCGCGCGCCAGCTGACCCAGAAACTGGATCACGAGGCTACCGCGGAGGAGATTGCCGACTTCCTCGACAAGCCGGTCGATACCGTCAAGAAGATGCTGGGGCTCAATGAGCGCGTGTCATCCGTCGACTACCCGATGGGCGGCGAGAGCGACAAGCCGCTGATCGAGACCATCGCCGACGAGAATGACACCAGCCCGGAGTCCAGCCTGGTGGATGTCGACGTCAAGGCGCATGTCGATGAGTGGCTGGCGGAACTGACCGAGAAGCAGATGGAAGTGGTGGTGCGTCGCTTCGGGCTGCGCGGTCATGAAGCCGCGACGCTGGAGGAAGTGGGCGAGGAGATCGGCCTGACGCGTGAGCGGGTGCGTCAGATCCAGGTCGAGGCGCTCAAGAAGCTGCGGCGCATGCTCGAGAAGCAGGGGCTGACGCTCGAATCCATCTTTGAATGATGCGCGGGCACAGTCGTCATGGCTGTCGATACCCTGATGCAGGTTGCCAGTGAAAACGGCCCGCTCGTGATTCGAGTGGGCCATTTTCATATTGTGTCATCATTATTCTGGCAGAGTGGGGGCATTCTGACGTACTGCGCTCGAGTGCAGGATGTCCCATGACACTGTTGTCAATTTGGAAACGCTGTATCGTGCAACAAAGTTAGCCAACTAACTGGACGCCCAAAAGAGCGACGATTAGACTAAGGCCACTTTTTCCACGACCCGCTTGAGCAGGGCTGAGGCAGTAGTCCAGCCGATGTGTGAGCTACCTTTTACCTTGTCCTGGTGCTTTCGAGGCGCCATGCAGGTCACGACTGTCACTGATCAGGAACAACGCATACATGGCCAACATTCGCATACTGCCACTGGTGCTGGCGATGGGTTTTGCGACCCAGGCTCAGGCTGCCAATCTGCTCGACATCACGCGTGATGCATTGACCCACAACGCCAGCCTGTCCTCCTCTCGCTCGCTCTATCAGAGCGTCGAGGACAATGAGCGTATCGAGCTTGCTGACCTGCTGCCCCAGATCACTGCCACGGGAACCGTGTCGCGTACCGATGTCACCGGCAATTCCCAGAGCGGCACCGAAGGCGATTACACCGACAGCAATATCGTGGTCAACGTCAACCAGCAGCTGTTCGATGCTGCCGACTGGTATGAGCTCGCGACCAGCAAGGACACCACCCGTCAGCAGAAACTGCTGCTGGATTCCGATCAGCAGCAGCTGCTCTATGACGTGGCGTCTGCCTATTTCACCATCCTGAACAATCGTGATGTGCTCGATGCGCGCATCGCCCAGGAAAAGGCCTTCTCACGCCAGCTGGACCAGGCCAATCAGCAGTTCGAGGTCGGTCTGATCGCGATCACGGATGTGCAGGAAGCCAAGGCATCATTCGATGACGCGCGTGCCCAGCGCATCGCGGCCGAAGCCGATCTTCAGGTCAGCTTCGAGGCCCTGCAGCAGCTGACGGGCCAGCAGTACGATTCCATCGATGGTCTGGAAGAAGATCTGGCGATCGAAGCGCCGGTGCCGGCCAGCCGTGGCAAGTGGGTCGAGATGGCATTGTCCAACAACCCGCTGATCGGTGCTGCCCAGAAGGGTGTCGATGTCGCCAGAGGCGATGTGAAGACCTCCCGCGCAGGCCACCTGCCGGAAGTCGGCGCCTTCGCGACTTACTCCTACGATGAAACCGACATCGATACTGCCGGGGGGTATCAGGAATACAACCAGATCGGTATCCAGGCCTCCCTGCCGATCTATACCGGTGGCCGCACCTCCGCCCAGGTACGTCAGAGCACCCATCTGCTCGAGCAGAGCCAGTACGACCTGCTCGATCAGCAGCGCTCCACTACCCAGAGCGTGCGCTCGCTCTACAGCCAGGTGCGCAGCGACGTCCTGACCGTCAAGGCGCGCAAGCAGGCGATCGTCTCCAGCCGCAGTGCACTGGAAGCGACTCGCTCCGGTTATGAAGTCGGCACCCGTAACATCGTCGACGTGCTGGACGCCGAGCAGGCCCTGTATCAGGCGCTGGCGGACTACGCCTCTTCGCGTTACACCTATGTGCTCGATCTGCTCAACCTGCGTCAGGCGGCAGGTATCATCGATATCAACAGCGTGCGTGACCTCAACGAGAGCCTCAAGGCAGATCGTCAGGTGTCCCTGGTGCTGAATGATGAGAGCTCCGACGAGCTGGAAAACGCGACGCCCTGATCGTCCCGCGCTGGCTATCGCCACGTGCTGCATACACCCCCGCAGGCCCTGCCTGCGGGGGTGTATGCGTTTTGGGGCATGCGTTTGAGGGCATCAGTGGGTCAGGTCACTGATCGTCAGGCATGTGTTCACCAGGCAAGTATTCACCAGGCAAGTGATGGTCAGACAGGAGGCGCCGAAAATGCAGCGCGCAAGGGCAGCGCGGCCTCGAGGCAGGCAGTTTCGTGGTGGTCTTGGTCGAAAATCCTGCATGTGTTTTAACAGGCAGTGGTTTCTGTCGGTGATTTGGGGAAAGTTTGGTGGTTTTCAGCGTGACCTGACGGCGATGATGGAAAATAATTGAGGGGCTTGCTCTGCTGTCTGTCATTTTCACCGATCACCCTGGAGTCCCCTCATGTCCCGCCCACTGCGCGCTGATATTGATCTCGATGCACTGCGTCACAACTATCAGCTGGCCTGCGAGCTGGCGCCGCATTCGCGCGCCCTGGCCGTGATCAAGGCGGACGCCTACGGGCATGGTGCGGTGGCGTGCGCGCAGGCACTGGCGGACCTCGCCCCCGCCTTTGCGGTGGCCACGATAGAGGAGGCGCTGGCGCTGCGGGCGGGCGGCATCTCTCATCCGATCGTGCTGCTTGAGGGGGTGTTCGAGGCCGCGGAGTACGCCTTGGCGGCCGAGCATGACTTCTGGTGCGCCATCCACAGCGAATGGCAGTTGGCGGCCCTCGAACAGAGTGAGCTTGCGCAGCCCTTGTCCTGCTGGATCAAGTTCGACTCAGGCATGCATCGTCTCGGCTTCACGGCCGAGCAGGTGCTGGACGCCAAGGCGTGCCTCGAGGCGTGTGGCAAGGCGCGTGACCTGCACCTGATGACGCACTTCGCCAGCGCTGACAGCCTGACACCAGACTACTTCCAGCAGCAGATGGCGGCGGTGACGGCCCTGGCGGCCCAGGCAGAGCTGCCGCTGTGTCTGGCCAACTCTCCGGCGACGCTTGCCTGGCCAGAGACGCATGCGGCCTGGAACCGCCCGGGCATCATGCTCTACGGAGCAGACCCGCTGGAAGGCGCCAATGATGCCAGTCGGCGCCTGAAGCCGGTGATGACGCTGTCTTCGGCCATCATCGCCGTGCGTGAGATCGCCATCGGCGAGCCGGTAGGGTACTCGGGGCGCTTCGTGGCGACGCGTCCGACGCGTATCGGTGTCGTCGCCTGCGGTTATGGTGATGGCTATGATCGCCACGCCGTGGATGGTACGCCAGTGCTGGTGGATGGTCAGGAAACGGTGCTGGCCGGCAAGGTGTCGATGGACATGCTGACGGTGGATATCACGGACCTGCCCGAGGCGGGTGTCGGTTCACGTGTGGTGCTGTGGGGCGAGGGGCTTGAGGTCAATCGCGTCGCCGCCAGCTGCGATACCATCAGCTATACGCTGCTGACGGGGCTGCTGCCGCGCGTGCCTAGACACTATCATGGCGGCGTTGGCAGTGCGGCGGACGACAAGGGTGTCGCGCAGTTGGCCAGCGCTCAGCCGCTGGATACGCACGCCTGACCTGACGGCAAGGCTCGCGCGGTCTACAATGGCCGCCGTTGCCCGTCGAACGAGAGAGTCATGGCCAAGAAGAGCTATCCCGAGAGTTTTGCACACCCCCGCTACTGGCTGACCTGGCTGGGCATCGGTGCCATGAAGGCTTCGGCCTATCTGCCCTGGTGCGCCAAGTTGTGGCTGGGGCGTGGCCTTGGTGAGCTGGCATGGCGCTTCGGCAAGCGTCGTCGTCATATCACCGACACCAACCTCAAGCTGTGCTTTCCCGAGTGGAGCGAGGCGGAGCGCGCGCGTCAGGTACGCAAGACCTTCCACGCCAACGGCATCGGTATCTTCGAGACGGCCACCGGCTGGTGTCGTGATCCGGAGCACATGCGTGATCGCGTGACCTTCAAGGGGCAGGAGCACATGGAGCGCGCCATGGCCCAGGGCAAGGGGGCGCTCATCGTGGGCATCCACTTCTCGACCCTGGATCTGGGCGGCGCACTGCACTCGCTGTTCTTCCCGGCCGATGTCGTCTATCGCCCCCACGACAACCCGCTGTTCGAGCGTTTCATGACCCGTGCGCGCAATCGCATCTTCGGGATCGCCATCGATCGTCACGACCTGCGGGGCGTGGTACGTCGCATCAAGAGCGGCCATGGCGTGTGGTATTCACCGGATCAGGACTTCGGGCGTGATGTCAGCGTGTTCGCGCCGTTCTTCGGCATCGATGCCGCCTCCATCAAGCTGACGGCCAAGATCGCCCGCATGACGGGCGCGCCGGTGATGCCCTTGATGTTCCACCGCAATACGGACAATCGTACCTATACGCTGGAGTATCTGCCGGCGCTGGACAACTTCCCGAGCGGTGATGACGTCGCCGATGCCACGCGTATCAACGCCTTCATCGAAGGGGCGATCCGCAAGCATCCCGAGCAGTATCTGTGGCTGCACCGTCGCTTCAAGACACGTCCCGAGAAAACCGATCCGTCCCTGTACTGAGGTGAATTATGAGCAACGACATCTCTTCTCACGTCACCCTGGCCGAGGTGGAAGCGCGGTTGGCCGCTGGCGATACCTTCGTGCTCAATCAGGTCGCGGAATGGTGCCCGGATTGCACCGAGCGTCAGCGTCCGGCATTGCCTGCCTTCGAGGCGGCGCTTGCCCGTGGCGGTCTGCCACTGGTGACCTTATGCGTGCAGCAGACCCGTGGGGTCTATCTCAGCGATGCTCATGCACAGCTGAGTGAGCGCATCGGTGGTGCGGGCTATCCGCGCACCTTGCTGGTTCGCCACGGCCAGCCGGCGAGCCTCGACAGTGGGTTGAACCGCGTCGAGGTAATGAGCGAACCCGATCTCGTCGCCTACGCCGAGGCCTTGATCGCCGCGCTGTAGACCGACCCCCCCGGCAACGATCTCCCGCTACTGTCAGGGGGATGACGCGAGTGATGCACAGCAAAGACCCCCGTTCGGCATTTCGCCGAACGGGGGTCTTTGCTGTGTAAAGCGGCACCCGACAAGCAACATCACCTGCCCGAGCTGCATGCGTGCGGTCAACCGAGTGCCGCCTATCGTGTGCCTATGACAAGACGTGCGGATGACGGAGCAGGCTTTCAACCCATCAGAAGGGCTGAGGCAAATTCTTTTACTGAAGTGCGACATCATGTTGACAAAGCTTTAGTTTATTACCATCTTGGCAATAACGAGTCAGGTGGCTGACACGCCTCCTGATCGCCGCTTTCAGTACCCTGGAGTGCGCCTGAGGCGTCATCCGTCAGGGGCTGACTCCGCCGCGACAATTCTCACATGACATAAGGAATCGACATGCTCAACTACGCCATCATCTTTCTGATCGTCGCTGTCATTGCCGCCGTACTGGGCTTCGGCGGCATCGCCGGCACCGCAGCGACCATCGCCAAGGTCCTGTTCGTGATCTTCCTGGTGCTGTTCCTGGTGTCCTTCTTCAAGAGCCGCCGCAAGCCGTAAGGCTCTGATTCCCTGCCACGGGTCAGACTGACGGCAACAGGTCGCAAGCCGTCATGTGTTCGGATAGTACGATTCAGAAATAGTACGACTCACAGACAGCAACGCCCGCGACGGTGATCGACCGTCGCGGGCGTCTTGCGTTCAGGCGCTGGTTTTTTACCACTGAGGGCTGGGCAGGTTCAGACGATGGTGACCGGCCTGCAGGCCGTGTTCGATGAAGCGACGATCCACCTCGAATTCGGCCTGGGCGAGAATCGCCTCCACCACCTTGTCGGCATGCTGTTGCAGCAGCACCAGATGGCCGTATTGCGCGCCCATCAGGGACAGGGTCTTCAACAGCTCCAGCAGGGCCAGACAGATCGAGAGGTCATCACGGCCATAATGCAGAATCGGCGTGATGGAGCGGTAGAGGAGGCTTGCGAAGGACTCCATCTGCCAGCTGACACGCACGGCCTTGTGATCATCCACGCAACAGTTGCACAGCGGCACCGACATGCGCTCGCTGAGCAGCTCCGTCAGCTGGTGCATGCACAGCCGTGCCGTGCCTGGGTCATTGATGCCGGGCGACAGCGCCTTGATGGCGACTTCCATCAGCTGGGTCAGGCCGTGCTCGTGCAGGTCCTCGACGGACTCCCCATCCAGATAGCCAAGCGCGGCACGCAGGTTCTTGATCAACTCGGCCTGCTGCTCTTCGTCGAGTTCTTCCCCCGCCGTCGCGCCCTCTGGCAGGCCGTTGGGCCACTCGATGCGCATCAAGGGCATGCCGCTGACGATGAAGGCGCCCAGCGCGAAATCCAGATGCACCACCATGTCATGCTTGATGGCCAGCTGGCGCAGCGCCGAGAAGTCGACCTGCTGGATGTAGCCGCGCCGGCGTGCCCGCAGCAGCTGGCACTGGTCGTCGTCACGGCTGACCACGCGCTCGCAGAAGCCATCGTCACGATTGCGCTGACGCAGGCGCTCCAGCGAGAGGCGGGTGCGGCCGGACAGGCGCCGCGCGACGGCGTTGATCTGCACCGACTGCGAGACCTGATGGATGAAGTAGACGAACATCCCCAGGCAATTGACCATCATCAGCACGCCCAGATAGACCGCCAGCGAGCGCCACAGGGTCGGGGAGTCGCCCGTATTGGGTACCATCAGGTTGACCAGCAGGAACAGCAGGCTGCCCAGGTAGTGGCCGAGTACCAGCTGGTGATGACGCTCGGTCACCAGGCCCAGCAGCAGCTTGTGGGAGAACTGCGCGCCGGCCTGGGTGAGTACGCTCATCACCATGGTGAAACTGAAGACCATCAGCGAGATAAGGCCGCCGACCAGCGCCGCCAGCAGGGTGCGCGGGGTGTCATGTTGCTTGAAGGTCAGTGCTTCGAAAAAGTCGCTATTCGGCAGCGAGGAAGGGTCCGGCAGCCCGGAGGGCATCACCGAGATCAGTCCCAGCAGGGTATAGACCATGGCCAGCATGCTGGGGAGATAGGCGATGCTGGTGGTCCAGGTTCGCAGCCACATGAGGGGTTGCTGTAGCCAGCGATTCATAGACGATTCCCGAACGGATGGATTGGCAAGCTACTGTTATGACGGCTCGCGCCGAGCACTGCAAGTCAGCATGACGTGCTGGCAGGAGGGTTCAGGGGGCGAGGAGGGGAGGAAAGAAGCAGAATAGGGCAGAGCAAAGCGGGCGGAACAGGGCGTACAGAGCGGCCAGAACCGAACAGGGCAGACTGAGCGGACGAACTGGAACGGACAGACTGGAACGAACAGCAGGGCCCGATGGCAAGACGCCCCCACCGGATGACCGGTGAGGGCGTCTAGCGGCTTGCGTCGATCAGCGTGGCTGACCCCGCCGGCTCATCAGGCGTCGATACGCTTGTACTTCATGCGCTTGGGAGCATCGTTGCCGACACGCGCGTGATAGTCCGCTTCGTACTCGGTATAGCTGCCTTCGAAGAACACCACGTTGGAGTCACCCTCGTAGGCGAGGATGTGGGTCGCGATGCGATCCAGGAACCAGCGATCGTGCGAGATGACCATCGCGCAGCCCGGGAAGGCCAGCAGAGCCTCTTCCAGTGCACGCAGAGTCTCGATGTCCAGGTCGTTGGACGGCTCATCCAGCAGCAGCACGTTGGCAGCCTGCTTCAGGGTCTGGGCCAGCTGCAGACGGCCACGCTCACCACCGGACAGATCAGACAGACGCTTCTGCTGGTCAGTGCCCTTGAAGTTGAAGCGGCCGACATAGGCGCGCGACGAGACTTCATGGCCATTGATGTTGAGCATGTCTTGACCGCCGGAGACGGCTTCCCAGACGGTCTGATTGTCTTCCAGACCATCACGCAGCTGCTCGACGTAGGCGACCTTGACGGTCTCGCCCAGCACGACTTCGCCGCTGTCCGGGGTGTCCTTGCCGGTCACCAGCTTGAACAGCGTGGACTTGCCCGCACCGTTGCCGCCGACGATACCGACGATGGCACCCTGAGGGATGGTGAAGGACAGATCATCGAACAGCAGCTTGTCGTCGAAACGCTTGGTGACGTTGTGCAGCTCGATGACCTTGTCGCCCAGGCGCGGTCCCGGCGGAATGTAGATCTCGTTGGTCTCGTTGCGCTTCTGGAAATCACCGGACTGCATTTCCTCGAAGCGGTTGAGACGCGCCTTGCTCTTGGCCTGACGGCCCTTGGGGTTCTGACGAACCCACTCGAGCTCCTGCTGGATGGCCTTGTTGCGCGAGGCTTCCTGCTTGGCTTCCTGCTGCAGGCGAGCGTCCTTCTGCTCGAGCCACGAGGAATAGTTGCCTTCGAAGGGGATGCCCTGGCCACGGTCCAGCTCGAGAATCCAGCCGGCGACGTTGTCGAGGAAGTAGCGGTCGTGGGTGATGGCGACCACGGTGCCGGAGTAGTCGTGCAGGAAGCGTTCCAGCCAGGCGACGGATTCGGCGTCCAGGTGGTTGGTCGGCTCGTCCAGCAGCAGCATGTCCGGGCTCGAGAGCAGCAGACGGCACAGTGCGACACGGCGGCGCTCACCACCGGACAGCACGCCGACATTGGCATCCCACGGCGGCAGGCGCAGTGCTTCGGCGGCCACTTCCAGCTTGCGCTCGAGGTTGTGGGCGTCGGAGGCCTGGATCAGGTCTTCCAGCTTGGCCTGACGCGCGGCGAGGGCATCGAAATCGGCGTCCGGCTCGGCGTAGGCGGCATAGACTTCATCAAGTTCGGTCTGGGCGTTCTTGATGTGGGCCAGGGATTCTTCCACGCACTCGCGCACGTTCTTGGAATCATCCAGTTCCGGCTCCTGGGGAAGGTAGCCGACATTCAGACCCGGCATGGGACGTGCTTCGCCGTTGTAGTCCTGATCGACGCCGGCCATGATGCGCAGCAGCGAGGACTTGCCCGAGCCGTTGAGACCGAGCACACCGATCTTGGCACCCGGGAAGAAGGACAGCGAGATGTCCTTGAGAATCTCGCGCTTCGGGGGAACGACCTTGCCCACCCGGTTCATGGTATAGACGTAAGATCCTGTTGCGCCTGTTTTGTTACCTTTTGACAATTTTACTCCTCCATCTGTTTGTTTCTTAAGTTATTTTGGGTAAAAGAACTTGTATCTGTGTAACGGAAAAATTTGCAGTACCTGCGCATAGTGCTAACCTGAATATTGTAACCTTTTTGGTGGATATATCCATGACTTTCTCAATCAAAGAAATACGTTTAGTTGATGGGAGTAGGATGAAATTACTTCTTAAAAACTGTGTTCCTGATTACTGGCCGAGCCTTTATGTTCTTACTAATATGCGTAATCGTTCGCCAAATACGCAACAACGTTTTTTGAGTGATATTATATTTTTCTTTACATGGTTGGATATAGAAAAAATCAATATAGAGCATCGTCTTAAAAACAGGCCAAATTCACAATATTTGACCGATGTTGAATTGTCGAAGTTTGTTAGAAAAGTTAACTTTACTAAATTTACATTAGATAAATTACTTTATAAAAGTTCACTTCACCCTACGGCTTATCGTCAAGTAAGTGCATCACATGCTGAATCAAGAATGATAACAGTCAAAAATTACCTTTGCTTTATTTATGAAAATTTAGGTCAAGTGGATGAAAATAATTACCAAATTTCTAATTTAATAAAACGTATCAATCTCAATATAAAAATATCTAAACCTACCTGGAAAAGAAAACTAATACAACCTAAAAGGTTAAATTCTGAACAAGAATATGTATTGCTAACGAGTTTGCATCCTGATTCTGATAATAATCCATGGCCTAAGTCTGAGATATATAGGGTTAGAAATTTTTTAGTTATACTTCTTCTATTTGACTTAGGGATAAGAAGAGGTGAGTTGTTAGGAATAAAATTATCTGATATTGATTTTAGAAAAAATCGTGTGCAAATAATTCATCGTCCGAATGATCCAGATGACCCCCGACTAATAGAGCCACTTATAAAAACTAATGAGCGTAGTCTTCCAGTAAGTGAAGCGTTAATGGCGATAATTAATCTATATATTAATTATCGAGGATGCTATAAGCACAGTAAAAAACATCCCTATCTAAGGAAACACTGCACAAATCCTGCCGTTGGTGCCTGATCGCCACCGACGGGGT
>ERZ1673962.34-NODE-34-length-118721-cov-4.754732_pt1 | contig 118721 bp, 114 predicted proteins | sample MGYA00580188_ERZ1673962 | MGnify/ENA primary metagenome ERZ1673962 (study PRJEB41334, sample SAMN05608104) | rock metagenome | biome: terrestrial subsurface; feature: shale formation; material: shale | place: USA: Pennsylvania ...
AAACTGGCCGACTTTTGCTCCGCCCCAGTGGCAGGATTTTACGCCGCCGTTGACAAGCAAACCTCTAGTACGCTTCGATTCAGCGCACCACCTCGCATCTTTGGCCACGAACATCATGGCGGGAAATCTGACACGTGAAGCACGTGATGCGACGGGCTTTGAGACATGGCTGGATGATCGTTTTGAAGGTCATGATCACGGGAACTGGCTGGAGCAGTTTCCACTCCATGCCGCGTGCAATTACTGCCTGATGCTCGGGACTTCCCTGCTGCGGCACTATACGTCCGCTCCCTCCGCGGTACCTGATGAAGAAAAGTGGTTTACCTACGACCTGGGATTTAATGTGGCGCATCGGGGTGAAAACAGTATCCGAGACGCGTTGAACGGCCTGCAGAGGTTACCGGGAGGCCCCCATGACGGTCCCCGGAAAATCTTCCCGAAGATGTATGATCGTCTTGCCTACGATTACATAGAAGACCCGGACTACGATACATTTCGAAAGATCCTCCGGTCACACATGGTCGAGACGTGGCCTCTCGGCGTCGGCGATGAACTTTTGGGGGAGCCGGTTACAGAGAGGAGGCTCCATTCCGTTCGCACTGCGGCTCGGGCTACCGGAATTGATCAGCGCCGGCTCAGGAAGATCCTCGCGGCAGAGGGCATCGTCCCTGAAACAGGCCTTCCCGATGCTTGGGAAATCTTCGATGCCAAGCTGGGGAAACCCATACTGGACTCTGCCGCGTCCCTGGTCACGGCAAAGGATTTTGCAGAGGGAATCGGCGCATCAAGGTCTCAGTTCGATTTACTCGTGGCAGGCGGTGCGCTCTCGCCACACCTTCCCTCCATGGAAACTGCGGGTACCAAAGCGATATGGGATCCAGCCGATGGCGTGCGTTTCCTGGAAAGTGTTTTCGTGGGCGCGTCTCCCTTAAGACAGGCACAGCACGGATGGGAACACATATCGAAGTCAGCCGCACGCCTGATGGTTGGCCCAGAGGTCATCATCAGCGCCATCCAGGAAAAGCGTATCGTCAGGATCGGAAATCATGCCGACTTTGACGGCTACGCAGCGCTCTACGTCTATCACGACGAAGTCCGCTCGGTGTTGTCTCCAGAGCCCTCTTTGAACCAGAGCATCGAGTTGTTTGCGAAGACTGTCGGCATCGGACAGCCCATTCGCTTGAGGCGCCTGGTCCTGAATGGGCACACCCCTGCGACACGTATGACGCACCCAAAACTCAAGACAAAGCAGTTGTTTATCACACGCGAGGACGCTGATGCGTTTCACCGGCGCTTCTACACACCCAGGACGATGGCACAGGCCTACGGCAAGAGCTGGCAATCCATGACGGCAACTCTTCGTGCAACTGGTGTTCAGGCGTTCTCACCGGACGGAGGCGACTACGGAAACTTGTACGAACGTAAGCTCGTCGACGCAGAGTTCTCATAAATAATTGATAACTAAAAATAAACAAAAAAGGGCAGCGCAATTGCGCTGCCCTTTGCCGATAGATTTAGGCGTGATTAATGCCCCTTTTGGAAATCTGTTGTGGTGATTCACGGAAATCGGTTGAGGTAATTCACACATAGCCCCAAATTCACCTCAGCCGCATTTGGAATAGCCGCAGGAGGCGCAGGTCATGCAGCCTTCGATCATGCGCATGTCGTATTGGCCGCAGGACGAACAGGCTTTGCCGCGGGGCTTTTGCCCGATGACGGCCACTTCAGCTTGCGGGTCGGTTTTCAGGCCCATGCCTTCGCCTTCGATGAACCCGGTTTCGACCAGATGCGTTTCGATCACGCCGCCAATCGCCGCAAGGATCGAGGGGATGTACTTGCCCTTCATCCATGCGCCACCGCGCGGATCAAACACGGCTTTGAGTTCTTCGACCACGAAAGACACATCGCCACCGCGCCGGAACACCGCCGAAATCATCCGCGTCAAAGCCACGGTCCAGGCGAAATGTTCCATATTCTTGGAGTTGATGAAAATCTCGAACGGACGACGATGCCCGCCATGGACGATGTCATTGATGGTGACATAGATCGCGTGCTCGGAATCCGGCCATTTGAGTTTATAGGTATTGCCTTCAAGCTGTTGCGGACGGTCGAGCGGCTCGGAGAGATAGACGACTTCGGCGCCTTCATCGGATTCGGGTGTCGCTTCCGAAGTTTCGGACACAGACAAAACCGAGCCCGTCACATCGTTCGGGCGGTAGGTGGTGCAGCCCTTACAGCCGCTGTCCCAGGCGGCCATATAGACCTCTTTGAAATCGTCAAAAGAGATGTCTTCCGGGCAGTTGATGGTTTTGGAGATTGAGCTGTCGACCCATTTCTGCGCCGCCGCCTGCATCCGCACATGATCCAGCGGTGCGAGCGTTTGGGCGTTGACGAAATACTCCGGCAATTCCGCATCCGCGCCGAATGTGTCTCGGTACATTTTGACGGCGTAATCGACGACCTCTTCTTCGGTGCGCGAGCCATCTTTTTGCAAAACTTTGCGGGTGTAAGCATAGGCGAACACCGGCTCGATCCCCGACGACACGTTGCCCGCATAGAGCGAAATCGTCCCGGTCGGTGCGATGGAGGTCAACAACGCATTGCGAATGCCGTTCTCGCGGATCGCGTCTTTGACGTCCTGATCCATGTCTTTGAGTGACCCGGAGGCCAGATATTTATCCGCATCGAACAGCGGGAAAGCACCTTTTTCCTTGGCCAGCCCGGCAGAGGCCAAATAGGCGGCACGCGCAATCATTTTGAGCCATTTTTCACAGGTCGCGGCAGCTTCTTCAGAGCCATAGCGCTGACCGATCATCAACAAAGCGTCGGCAAGCCCGGTGACACCAAGGCCAATGCGGCGTTTGGCGGCGGCTTCCTGGGCTTGTTGCTCAAGCGGGAAGCGCGAGGCATCAACCACATTGTCCATCATCCGCACGGCAGTGGCGACCAGATCAGACAGCTTTGCCTCATCCATCTCCGCGCCCGGCGCAAACGGGTTTGCGACCAAAGTGGCCAAGTTGATCGAGCCCAAAAGACAGGCACCATAGGGCGGCAAAGGTTGCTCGCCACAGGGGTTGGTCGCCGCGATGGTCTCGACGTAATTCAGGTTGTTGAGTTTGTTGATCCGGTCGATGAAAATCACGCCCGGCTCGGCGTAGTCATAGGTGCCCTTCATGATCTTGTTCCAAAGATCGCGCGCCTCAACCGTGTGATAAACCTTGCCGCCGAATTTCAGATCCCAAGAGCCGTCGGCCTTAACCGCTTCCATAAAATCATCGGTGATCAGGACCGAGAGGTTGAACATGCGCAACCGGGCGGCGTCTTGTTTGGCCTCGATGAAATGCTCGATGTCAGGGTGATCGCAGCGCATTGTCGCCATCATCGCGCCGCGACGCGACCCCGCCGACATGATCGTGCGGCACATCGCATCCCACACATCCATGAAGGACAAGGGGCCGGAGGCGTCCGCCGCCACCCCCATCACATCCGCGCCCTTGGGGCGAATGGTGGAGAAATCATAGCCGATGCCGCCGCCTTGCTGCATGGTCAAAGCGGCCTCTTTGAGCATGTCGAAAATACCGCCCATGCTATCGGGGATCGTGCCCATGACGAAACAGTTGAACAGAGTCACAGTGCGGCCCGTGCCAGCACCTGCCAAAATCCGACCTGCGGGCAGGAATTTGAAATCCTCAAGCGCACCGTAGAACTTTTCTTCCCACGCCGCGCTGTCTTTTTCGACAGAGGCCAGCGAGCGCGCAACGCGACGCCAACTGTCTTCGACGGTTTGATCCACCGCTTTTCCGCCCGCCTCTTTCAGGCGATATTTCATATCCCAAATTTGTTCGGCGATGGGGGCGGCAAAACGTGTCATGTGCAAGGGTCCGATTTTGTTCGAGTCAGCGGTTTAGAGGGTGGGATGTATCGTGCTATAGGTCCAAGATCAACGCGCAAGACGTGCAAATGTGGCTTGAACATTTTGTGTGCAGATCTAATTTGAACACCACAAGTAGGGGTAGATGATGTCCGACTACATAAATCTAGTAAAACTTTGCGTGGGTGTCGATAGTTTTGATCAGCTTCAGGCCTATATTGACGCCACCCCCGGCGAGGCGCGCGGCCATGTCACGCGGATGTGGCCGAAACAAGCGGACGCGCTTTTGAATGGCGGGTCGCTTTACTGGGTGATCAAGGGCGTGATTCAGGCGCGTCAGCTCATCACCGGCCTCGAAGAAGTCATCGGCACGGATGGCGTGCGGCGCTGTCGCATTGTCTTGGCCAAACCTTTGATCCGAACCCAAAATGCCACCCGCCGCCCGTTCCAGGGCTGGCGCTACCTCAAACCCGAAGACGCCCCCGCAGACCTGCCCAAGGGCCGCGAAAGCGAGCAAGAATTGCCGCCAGAACTGGCACAAACCTTGGCCGAGATTGGATTGATTTAAGGGTCTCTCAAACGCAGACCGCGCCTCAGTCGCCCATCCCCAACATTTCTTTGAGCGCCACCATGGTCGCGCGGGTGTCATCAGACCAGGCGGCTGTGCGGCTTTTGAACAGGGTCGCTTGGGATTTATGCACCGGCTCGCAATTGAGAATTTTGAGGTGATTGGCACGCAGGGTTTCGCCCGTTGACGTGATGTCAGCGATGGCTTCTGCGGTCAGGTTTTTCACCGTGCCTTCGGTCGCGCCCTGAGAATCAACCAGTTGATAATCGGCCACACCATTGGTTTTCAAAAACTCGCGCACGAGGTGGTGGTATTTGGTGGCGATGCGCAGGCGAAAACCGTGACGCGCGCGAAAGGCGGCGGCGGCGGCATCAAGATCGTCCAACGTGTCGACATCAACCCAGACTTTCGGCACGGCGATGATCAGATCGGCATGACCAAATCCCATCGGCGCGATTTCCATCACCTTGCTGTCCCAAGCCGCCAATTTATCACGCACCAGATCGGAGCCCGTGACGCCCAAATGAATCCGCCCGGCCGCCAATTCACGCGGAATTTCAGAGGCGGACAACAGAACCAATTCAAGTCCGTCAATGCCCTCGACCACGCCGGAATACTCGCGTTCAGCGCCCGCACGCGACAGGGTCACCCCCGCCTGCGCGAACCATTCAAAGGTCTTTTCCATCAACCGGCCCTTGGAGGGCACGCCCAGTTTGACAACCATCACGCGTCTCCTTTCAGAGCCAACATCAACCCCGGGCGCATCACGCCACCCACGGCCGGGATGGACCGCCCCTGCCCCAAAACGGCGGTGAGCGCATCATAGCGCCCGCCGGTGGCCACGGGCGGCAAATCCGGGCGGCCTTCGGCGTAAAAACCAAAGACAAACCCATCGTAATATTCCATCGAGGTGCGGCCATAGGAGGCCTCGAATTCGAGATGTTCGACATCGACACCACGCGCCGCCATCGCATCCGCGCGGCGGCTCAACCGGGTCACAGCGTCAGAGATCGCAGGCATATCCACCACGATGTCGCGCAGCGCAGAGAGCACATGTGGCACGGTTTCTTTCAACGAGAGAATGTCGTCGAGCAGCTCGATTTCCGCCTCTGAAATCGGCGGCTCATTGGCATCTTCGCGCAAAGCCGAAATACGCGCGTCAATTTCGGATTGGGTGCGTAAACCGATAAAAGGTGCCTCCGCCTCCGCAAGATTCGCCGTCACGCGTTCAAGACTGTGTTGACGCAGGTCTGTTCCGCCCTCGGAAAACCGGGTCATCAGCGCGCGAAACCGACGGGGCCGCCAGATATGGCGCAACAGGGCGCTCCGGCGGCGTTCGGTGGTTTTCAGCCCGTGCACGGCGGCCACCAGAATGCCAATATCGCCCGTCGCGGCGCGCAGATCATAGCCCGCAAGCGCATCGGAAAAGGTGGCAAAGACTTCGGCGTCGGCGTCGGCGGGATTGGCGCCGTCAAACACCTCATAGCCGACCTGAACATATTCATTGGCGCGCTCGGGCATCACCTCTTGTTTGCGGAACACTTCGCCCGCGTAGGTGTAGCGCGCCGGTTCGGCACCGTCCGACATATGGGTCTGAACCACGGGCACGGTAAAATCCGGGCGCAGCATCATTTCGCCGCGATCCGGGTCCGTGGTCATATAAGCGCGGGCGCGGATGTCTTCGCCGTAGAGGTCCAAAAGCACCTCTGCTGGTAGCAGAATATCCATCTCAACCGGATGCGCGCCCTTGGCCTCGAAACCCGATTTCAGGCGTGCGGCCTCGGCGCGCACGGCGGCTTTTGGAATGTCAGTGCGGGGCATCAGGAATAGCTTTCAATGATCTCGCGCACCTTGGCGACCATCTCGCCACGGGGCACTTCGAATTGGTTCGGGCGGTCTTTCCATTCCTCAAGCGAAGCGTTTTCCGCCAGTTTGGTGCCAAGGATCAGGTCCTTGATCTGCACCACGCCCTTGGCCTCTTCATCACCGCCCTGAATGATCGCCACCGGGCTCATCCGTTTGTCGGCGTATTTGAGTTGGTTGCCAAAATTCTTTGGATTGCCAAGGTACACTTCGGCGCGAATGCCCGCTTGGCGCAGTTCCGTGACCATCGCCATGTAATCATTCATCCGGTCGCGGTCCATCACCGTGACCACAACCGGACCCTGCGCGGGGGCCCCCATCCGGCCCTTGGCGGTCAGCGCGGCCAAAAGCCGGTCAACACCGATGGACATGCCCGTGGCGGGCACCTCTTGGCCGGTGAAGCGTTTGACCAGATCGTCGTAGCGACCGCCGCCCGCAACCGAACCAAAATCGCGCACCCGGCCTTTTTCATCTTCGATCTGAAAGGTCAGTTCGGCCTCATAGACCGGCCCGGTGTAATAGCCCAAGCCCCGCACAACCGCCGGATCAATCACGATGCGATCGGGGCCGTAGCCCTGCCCGGCCAGAAGATCGGCGATCTGGCGCAACTCGTCGACGCCATCCACCCCGGTTTGTGCCCCTTCGACCAACGCGCCAAGACGCGCAATCGTCGCATCGTTGTCCACTTGGCGACCGTTGACGAAGCCCAAGATCAGTTCGACCTGCGTGGTCGCAAGTCCCGCACCTTTGGTGAAATCGCCGCTTTCGTCTTTGCGGCCTTCGGTCAGCAAAGCCATAACGCCCTCGTCGCCAAATTTGTCGTGCTTATCAATCGTGCGCAAGACGATGCCACGCACATCCGCAAACTCTTCGGTGTCGGGCAGCCCCGCCGCCTCCAACACCCCGTCCAAAACCTTGCGGTTGTTGACGCGGATGATGTAATCGCCGCGCGGGATGCCAACGGCCTCAAGCGTATCGGACAGCATCGCGCAAATCTCGGCATCTGCGGCCACGGACGGCGCGCCGACAGTGTCCGCATCGCATTGATAAAACTGGCGAAAGCGTCCGGGTCCGGGCTTTTCATTGCGCCACACTGGGCCCATCGCGTAACGGCGATAGGGAGCGGGCAACTCATTGCGATACTGTGCAGCAACACGGGCCAAAGGCGCGGTCATATCATAACGCAGCGCCAACCAATCACCGGGTTTTTCCGCCTCGGGTTCCTCTTGCCAGGCAAAGACCCCCACATTTGGACGATCCACATCGGGCAGAAATTTGCCAAGCGCCTCCACCGTCTCCACCGCCGAAGTTTCGAGCGCCTCAAAGCCGTAGAGATGATAGACCGCCGCAATCTGATCGAGCATGGCTTTGCGTTCGGTCACCTCGGTGCCAAAATAATCGCGAAAGCCTTTGGGCGTGATCGCCTTGGGGCGTGGAGTTTTCTTGGGCTTGGCCATGGCCTGTCCTTTACGTCTGTCACCGGATGCGGCATAGCCCACGAGGGCCAAAGGGGCAAGCCGGGGACCGCATCCGACGGGTGAAAACCGGGACAAACTGCCGTATCCTTGGACCACAAGGTCAGTCACGTCACAGATTACGTTAACGGGAGAGCCAGAATGAGTACCGAAGATCGTACCCTTGCACTTGAGGAACAGGTCGCGCATTTGAGCAAAACGGTGGATGAGCTGTCCGATATTGTGGCCCGGCAAGAGCGCGAGATCGAAGTGATCGGTCGGCGTCTTGGCATGTTGATGCAGGCGGAAGCGGTACGTCAATCCGATGGCGAGGGCACTGTGGCCTTGGCCGATCAACGTCCGCCGCATTGGTAGACGTCATATGGTCCGTTGGAAAATGTGGCCGAAATTCATACGCCTCAGCGGATTTCCTCGGACATGACATCGCCATTGTGGAGCAACAATTCCAACCACCCTTTTTGCGCGCCAAAGGTCGGATAGACTGACACAAAGGCCAATTGTTTCTCCAAAAGCCCCACCTTATCCGCCGGACAGCGTTGTTTGCGCTTCACACCACAGGTTGAGGATTTGATCGCTTCATAGCTTTTGTCGGCTTGTGACCAATCGGCCTCATTGCTGTCAGAGTAGCGCAGAACCTCATGTAGGCCCGCCGCCCCAAACATCACCAAGGACGCCGTCACCTGACGCGGACAGCCATCGGCAAAGCCTGTGATAAACTGCGTGCGCGGGCCAGTGTTGGCCGGATCGGTATCAAAAAGCCGCCAAACCGTTGTGCCCTCGCGCGGGAACTGATCGACCTCACGCCCCATGCTGCGTTTGTTGGCTTCGCAGGCGATACCGACCTCACCAAAAGGCAGGATCTCGCCGGGCTGTACCGTAGCCTTCGGTGAGTCATGGCTGGCTTTGGGCTTCAAAAATCCAAACAGCGGCTTGTTCGGCGCTGCAGAGACTGTGGGTGCTTGGATCTCAGGGGGGGCGCCAAGGGACTCGGGAGTCTCATCTGGCGCGGGAAGCACGGCGGGAACGCCATGCGTCTCTGGCCGCGCCACAAAGGATTCCGGTTCAGCGGGCGCAGCGGGGTGTTTCGGTTTCAAGAACGCAAAGAACCCGCCTGTTTTCGCCTCTTTGGTCACAGCAGATTTGGTCTCAGCCTCCTGCGTCTCTTCCGGCACCTCCAAAACCGCCGCCCCATCGACCGTCTCAGGCATAGCAATCAACGTCGCGCTCTGCTCGGGGGATGTGCCCGTCACCACCTCAATCTCGGTGCCGCTCAAAGGCGAGGCCTCGGGAGATGCAGGCTTCAAAAAGGCGAAAAGTCCCTTTGGCTGACCCGGCTTTTCACCTGTCTCAACGGCGTCCTCGGTTTCGGCGGCCTCTGCGGCGGCGGCAAAGGCACGGGACAATTGCGCCTGAGAGAGGCCAGCGGCGGGGACGTCCGTGTTCGAAATCGGCGGGTCTGTCGGACTCTGAAGCTGACAGCCAGACAAGGCCACGCTGGCCGCCAGCACATAAACCGAAAGCCTCGCCGCCATCACAGATCCTCCACCATCACAACCCCGTCGAGCGATTTGATCGCTCCTTTGATTTCGGGCGTTATAACAAAGGACTGTGGAATGTCGATGTCCACTTCGTTGGGATAATCCGGCGCCATGATGCAAAAGGCCACAGCCCCGCGCGCCGGTTGCTTGGCTTCGCGGGTGGTGCGGGTCAACAGATCGCCGACCTGCGCAATCGCCACCACATCGTCACAGAAAATCCGCAAGCCCGCGCCCCCCGCATCGGCCACGACGGCTTCCATCGGACCGACCGAGCGAATGGTCGGGTCGAATTGGCCATCGTTGAACCGCCCTTCCAGCGTGACAACGACCTTATCCGTGGTTTCAAACACCTGTCTTGAGCTGTCGAAATCGTCTTTGCGCGGGAACATGGCGATGCCGGACAATTGCCCGGTGCTGTCGGAGATATTCATGCGGAAATAGCGCGTGCCTTTGCCCGATTTCATCTCGCGAAAGCCCGACACCATGACACCGACCTTGACGATGGCGGAGCCTTCAGCCTCGGCCTTGGCTTGGGCATCAGAGATAGTGCCGATTTTCTTGCGTCTCAAAGCGCTGGCGTAGTCGTCCAACGGGTGACCGGAGAGGAAAAACCCGATGGCCTTTTGCTCTTCCATCAGTCGCTCAGAGGCCACCCAGTCGCTGACCGGGGACAGCCGCGGTTCGGGCAGGTCGTCACCCGCCTCGCCAAACAGCGACACCTGGTTCGAGGCCTTTTGGTCATGGATCGCAGCGGAATATTGCACCAAAGGATCGAGGCTCTCGAACACCCGGCGACGATTCGGGTCCAAAAGATCAAATGCCCCGGCCCGCGCCAACATTTCCAAAGGCCGCTTGCCAACCCGTTTCAAATCGACCCGGCGGGCAAAATCAAACAGGGTGACGAACGGCTTGCCCGCCTCCCGCGCCCGCACAATCAATTGCATCGCCTCGCCACCAACGTTTTTGAGCGCGCCCAGCGCGTAGACCAGTTTTTGATCGACCACATCGAACGTCGCCAAAGAGCGGTTCACGCAGGGCGGAATGATCTCGATCTCAAGGCCGCGGCGGACCTCTTCGGCATAGATCGCCAATTTGTCGGTGAGGTGAATATCGCAATTCATGACGCCGGCCATGAATTCAACCGGGTGGTTCGCCTTCAACCAGCCGGTTTGATAGGACACTACCGCATAGGCCGCCGCGTGGGATTTGTTGAAGCCGTAATTGGCGAATTTTTCCAACAGGTCGAAGACTTCAGAGGCTTTTTTCTTATCGACGCCGTTTTGCGCCGCCCCCGCCTCGAATTTCGGGCGCTCGGCGTCCATCGCCTCTTTGATCTTTTTCCCCATGGCACGGCGCAACAAATCCGCACCGCCAAGCGAATAGCCCGCCATGACCTGAGCGATCTGCATCACCTGTTCCTGGTAGACGATGATGCCTTGGGTCTCGGCCAGAATGTGATCAATCGTCGGATGCACCGATTCCAATTTCTTGCGCCCGTGTTTCACGTCGCAGTAGGTCGGAATGTTTTCCATCGGACCGGGACGATAGAGCGCCACAAGCGCCACGATGTCCTCGATACAGGTCGGTTTCATCTGGCGCAGCGCGGTCATCATGCCCGAGCTCTCCACCTGAAACACCGCGACCGTTTTGGCGTCTGAATAGAGCTTATAGGTTTTGTCATCATCCAGCGGGATGAGGTTGATCTCATTTTCCGCGCCCTCGGGCGGCTCATAGAGCGTGGTGCCGTCGGCCGCGATGTGCAAAGGCCGACCCGATTTGAAAATCAGGTTCATCGCCGATTGGATCACGGTCAGGGTTTTGAGACCCAGAAAGTCAAATTTCACCAAACCAGCCTGTTCGACCCATTTCATATTGAACTGGGTCGCGGGCATGTCGGAGCGCGGATCTTGGTAAAGCGGCACCAATTCGTCAATTGGACGGTCGCCAATCACCACACCGGCCGCGTGGGTGGAGGCGTTGCGCAACAGGCCCTCGACCTGTTGGCCATAGGTCAAAAGCCGGTCGACGACCTCTTCGTTTTTGGCCTCCTCGCGCAGGCGCGGCTCGTCGATCAGCGCTTGGTGAATGGAGACGGGTTTGACCCCCTCCACCGGGATCAGTTTTGACAGGCGGTCCACCTGACCATAGGGCATTTGCAACACCCGACCGATGTCGCGCACGGCAGCTTTGGACAAAAGCGCACCGAAGGTGATGATCTGACCGACCTTGTCGCGACCGTATTTTTGCTGAACGTAGCGGATCACCTCTTCGCGGCGATCCATGCAAAAGTCGATGTCAAAGTCAGGCATCGACACACGTTCGGGATTCAAGAATCGTTCGAACAGCAAGGAATAACGCAGCGGATCAAGATCGGTCACGGTCAGCACATAGGCGACGAGCGAGCCCGCCCCGGAGCCGCGACCCGGCCCCACCGGGATGCCTTGTTCTTTGCCCCATTTGATAAAATCGGCCACGATCAGAAAGTAGCCGGGAAAGCCCATCTGCTCGATGATGCCAAGCTCGAATTTGAGACGCGCATCATATTCCTCGCGCGGGGCAGCGGGTTCGATCACCGCCAAACGGGCCTCAAGCCCCTCCCACGCCTGTTTGCGCAGCTCCTCGACCTCGTCATCGGCGAATTTCGGCAAAATCGGATCACGCTTATAGGCCTTGAACGCGCATCGTTTGGCGATTTCCACCGTATTTTCAATCGCTTCCGGCAGGTCGGCAAAGAGTGCGGCCATTTCCGCAGGGGATTTGAAATAATGCTGATCGGTCAGCCGCCGACGCGGCTCGGACTGGTCAACATAGGCCCCTTCCGCGATACAAATCAGCGCATCATGGGCCTCATACATCTCCGCTTTCGGGAAATAGACATCATTGGTCGCCACCAGGGGCAGACCCAAATCGTAGGCCCATTCCACGAAAGACCGCTCGGTTGCCCGCTCGGCCTCGGTGTGCTGACCATCTTCGCCCGGATGGCGTTGCAGCTCGACGTAAAGCCGGTTTGGATAAATCTCTTTGAAGCGCTGCAACAGCGCGCGGGCCTGTGGTTGGTGATGCTCGGTGATCATCCGCCCAATCGGGCCCAGTGCGCCGCCGGTGAGACAAATCACCCCCTCAGAATAGCGTTCCAACTCCTCCACCGTAACCTGCGGCAGGGCACCGTGTTTGTCGATGTAAAGGCAGGAATTGAGCTTCATCAGATGCTCATAGCCCTGCTCATTTTGCGCCAGCAACACGACCGGCGCCGGGGGTTTGGCTTTTTCGCCCGGCTCGCCTTCGGCAAAGGCCACATCCACCTGACAGCCAATGATCGGCTGAACCCCGGCACCTTTGGCGTATTCGGAAAACTCCAGCGCGCAAAACAGATTGTTGGTGTCGGTGACAGCCACCGCAGGCATGCCCATATCGGAGACCATGCCGCTTAATTTCTTAAGCCGCATTGCGCCTTCGAGAAGCGAATATTCGGTATGGACCCGAAGATGGATGAAGGAGGGACTGCTCATTTGTGGCATAAGCTAACGCATGGCGACAACCGCCGCCAAGTGCAAAACGCCTCTTGTCCACAGCTCATTCCACGGCCCCAAAGCGCTCAGTTTTTCACCAAACGTTCAAACTCTATGCAGGAGCAGCGTCGGAATCCCTTGCAAATTGCCGCTCATCCCGGTTTCCTTGGCCGGAAGGGCACGCGTTTTCCACCGCATCGGACGCGTCTGTCATAAAGAGAAAGCGGTAGGTCTGACACGATGGAGATCACTTTTCGGCTCAACGGCGAGATTGTTCGCACCCGCGAACCTGCAACCCGCACCTTACTGGATTACCTGCGCGAAGGGCGTGGCCTATGTGGCACCAAAGAGGGCTGCAACGAAGGCGATTGTGGGGCCTGCACCGTGATGGTCGAGGATGAAAGTGGCAAAAAGCCGCTGAACGCCTGTATCCTGTTCCTGCCGCAGCTTCACGGAAAATCCGTCACCACGGTCGAAGGCCTGTCCAAAGGCGACACGTTGCACCCGGTGCAAAGCGCGATGATCGAAGAACACGGCAGCCAATGCGGCTTTTGCACCCCCGGCTTTATCATGTCGATGGCCACGGCGCATGCGCGCGGCGAGACCAGCCACGAAGACATTCTTGCGGGCAATCTGTGTCGCTGTACCGGCTATGCGCCGATCCTGCGCGCCGCGAAAAAGGCCGAATCCGCGCCTGTGCCCGAAGGCTTTGAACATATCCCCTTTGCCGCCCCCGCCGTGGTGCAGCGCCCGGAAACGGTGGACGAATTGGCCGCGCTCTACGCCCTGCGCCCCACTGCGACCTTGATTGCCGGGGCCACCGATGTCGGGCTTTGGGTGACCAAACAGATGCGCGATTTGGACGAGGTGATTTTCCTGAACGGCGTCAGTGATCTCAAGGGCATCACCGAGACGGACGACGCGTTTGAGATCAAAGCCATGACCCCTATCGCCGATCTCATCGCCCTGTTCAAACCCTATGCGCCCTCGCTGTCGGAGATGTTCCGCCGCTTTGCCTCGACCCAAGTCCGCGCCGCCGCCACATTGGGCGGCAATATCGCCAACGGATCACCGATTGGCGACAGCCCGCCGCCGCTGATTGCCGCCGGGGCCACCGTGACCCTGCGCAAAGGCGAGGATCAGCGCACAATTCCGCTCGAAGCCTTCTTTATCGCCTATGGCAAGCAGGACCGTCAGCCCTCTGAATTTGTCGAAAGCATCACCGTGCCCAAAGCTGGACTGGCCAATCTTGCCGTTTACAAGCTCTCGAAACGCTTCGACCAAGACATTTCCGCCGTCTGCGGCGCATTCAATATCGCGGTTGAGGACGGGATCGTTCGCAGCGCAGTGATCGCCTTTGGCGGCATGGCAGGCACCCCCGCGCGGGCCAGAACCATTGAAGCGGCTTTGATCGGTCAGCCCTGGAATGAGGCCACGATTGCCGCCGCGCTGCCCGCCTTTGCCGAGGATTACACCCCGATGAGCGACATGCGCGCCTCGGCCGGTTATCGCCTGACAGCAGCGCAAAACATGCTGCGTCGGCTTTATGCCGAACGCTCCGGCCTCGCCACCTCGGTCCTCTCGATCAAGGAGGGCGTGTAATGTCTGTTGGGTCTTCGCATCCCCATGACGCCGCCCGCCTGCATGTCACGGGTCAGGCCCGCTATATTGATGACATCCCGCTGCCCGCAGGCACGCTGCATCTGGCCTTTGGACTTTCCTCAGTGGCCCACGGGGACATCACGGCGATGGACCTGTCGCGCGTGCGCGCCGCCCCCGGTGTGGTCCGCGTTTATACGGCGGAAGATTTTGGCGATCACATCCCCGATTGTTCGCCCTCTCTGGGGGATGAACCTCTGCTCACCGCCACCACTGTCCAATATATTGGCCAGCCGGTGTTCTTGGTGGTCGCGACCTCACATCATGCCGCGCGCAAAGCCGCCACGCTGGGCAAGATCATCTATGATGAGAAACCCGCGCTGTTTGGCTATGACGAGGCTCTGGCGGCGGAGAGCAGGTTTGAAGATGGCCCACGCATTTACAGCTGTGGTGACGCAGCCGAGGCGATCAAATCCGCCGCTCATGTGATCGAAGGCACGCTGCACATGGGCGGCCAAGAGCATTTCTACCTCGAAGGCCAAGCCGCCGCCGCCCTGCCACAAGAGGGTGGGGATATGGTGGTCTATGCCTCGACCCAACACCCGTCCGAAATCCAACACAAGGTCGCCCATGCGCTGCATGTCCCGATGCACGCGGTGCGGGTTGAAACCCGGCGGATGGGCGGCGGGTTTGGCGGCAAGGAATCACAGGGTAACTGGCTTGCCATCGCCTGCGCCATCGCCGCGCGCGACACGGGCAAGCCCTGTAAAATGCGCTATGACCGCGATGACGACATGATCATCACTGGCAAACGCCACGATTTCCGCATCTCCTATACCTGCGGATTTGATGAACACGGTCGCATAGAGGGCATCGAGTTTATCCAGGTCACGCGGGCCGGATGGTCGATGGACCTGACCCTGCCCGTGGCTGATCGCGCCATGTTGCACGCGGACAACGCCTATTTCCTGCCCAATGCCCGGATTGAAAGCCATCGGTTGAAAACCAATTCGCAATCCAACACCGCCTATCGCGGCTTTGGCGGCCCGCAGGGCGTGTTGGGGATTGAGCGTGTGGTGGATCATATCGCGCACACGTTGGGCCGTGATCCGACCGAGGTGCGGCGGCTGAATTATTATGACGAAATGGTGGTTCCGACGGCGGGCGAAGGTCTGCCGGAAGATCATGTGCTCTCGCTGGATGGCGATCCTTTGTCGCGTGGCGGTGCGGAGACGGACACCGGGCACGGCGCCCATGCTGGCGGGCAACTCACGCCGCGCGGCAAGCTCACACCCTATGGTCAGGAGGTCGAGGATTTCATCCTTCATGCCATGACTGAACGGCTTTTGAAGGACGCCGATTATGCCGCGCGCAAAAAGGCGGTGGCAAAATGGAACGCCGAGAACCCGATCATCAAAAAGGGCCTTGGGATTTCGCCGGTGAAATTCGGCATCTCCTTCACCCTCACCCACCTCAATCAGGCGGGCGCCTTGGTGCATGTCTATAATGACGGCTCGATCCATATGAACCATGGCGGCACGGAAATGGGTCAGGGCCTGTTTCTCAAAGTCGCGCAGGTCGCCGCTCAGGTCTTTGGCGTCTCGGTCGAGACCGTCAAAATCACCGCCACAGACACCGGCAAAGTCCCCAACACCTCCGCCACCGCCGCCTCGTCCGGCACCGATTTGAACGGCATGGCGGTCAAGAACGCCTGTGACGCGATCCGCACGCGGATTGAGGTGTTTATCCTTGAACGGTTTGGCGAAAGCGAGGTCACATGGGCCGAGGGACGTGTGCGCTTTGGCCCTCATGACATGGCATTCTCGGAGATCGTCAGCCTCGCCTATATGAACCGTGTCAGCCTGTCCTCGACCGGATTTTACAAAACGCCAAAGATCGAATGGGACCGGATTGCGGGCAAGGGGCGACCGTTTTTCTACTTTGCCCATGGCATTGCGATCACAGAAGTGGCGCTCGACACGCTCACCGGCGAAAACCGCATTTTGCGCGCTGATATTTTGCATGACGCGGGCGCATCGCTCAATCCCGCAATTGACAAAGGTCAGATCGAGGGCGGCTATGTACAGGGTGCAGGATGGTTGACCACCGAGGAATTGTGGTGGGATGCCAAGGGGTTGCTGAAAACCCACGCGCCCTCCACCTATAAAATCCCCGCCTGCTCTGACGCGCCCGACGTGTTCAACGTCGCCCTTTGGGAGGGGCGCAACCGAGAAGATACGATTTATCGCTCCAAAGCGGTGGGTGAGCCGCCGTTTATGTTGGGCATTTCGGCGTTCTTGGCGCTCTCGGATGCCTGCGCCGCCTGTGGGCCGAACTATCCGGCACTCAACGCCCCCGCCACCCCCGAAGAGTTGCTCAACGCCATCGCGCGAGCCCGCGGATGAGTTTTGATCGCGACGCTTTGGCCCAAGCCATCGCCCAACATGGGCGGGTGGCGCGGGTGGTTGTGGCCGAGGTCCAAGGCTCTGCCCCGCGCGAGGTTGGCGCGGCAATGTTGGTTTGGGCCACGCCGGAGGGGTTTGGCCAATCGGGCACGATTGGCGGTGGAACATTGGAATTTGAGGCCGCGAAAGCCGCGTTTTGCGCACCGCGCCTGAACCGTCTGCCACTTGGCCCCGCTATGGGACAATGTTGCGGTGGGGCGGTGACGCTTTTGACCGAAGTCTTTGACACCGTTAAGGATATTCCACAGGACATTTATGCGCGTGGTCCCGGCGAGATGCCGTTTGCGGTCAAGAAGGTCCTCGGCTTGGCGCGCGCACAAGGGGTTTTGAAACCCGCGCGTCATGGTGACTGGATGATCGAACCGGTCCGACGTGCCACCCGCCCGCTTTGGGTCTGGGGTGCCGGTCATGTCGGTCGTGCCATCGTCAACACCCTCGCCCCGCTGCCCGATTTTGCCATCACATGGGTCGACACCGGGGCTGATCGGTTCCCCGACCATATCCCCGAAACCGTCGATCCGCTGATCGCGGCTCATCCCGAAAACGTGGTGCATCACGCGGCTGCACATGCCGAACATCTGATTTTGACCTACTCCCACGCGCTGGATCTGGAGCTGTGTCATCGGCTTTTGAACCATGGCTTTGGCTTTGTCGGGTTGATCGGCTCACGCACGAAATGGGCGCGATTTCGCGGACGGCTGCACGATTTAGGGCATTTAGATGGCCAAATTGACCGCATTTTCTGTCCAATTGGGCAACCGTCCTTAGGGAAACATCCACAAGCCATTGCGATTGGGGTGGCCGCAAGCCTAATCTCATCCACAGAGATCGCAGACTCTTACGGGGAACAGACAGGGTGACAGAGCTATTGAAACTCTCGGGGCTGACGCGCCAATATCCCGGCGTGCGCGCCAATGATGACGTGTCCTTTTCCATCGGAGCCGGTCAGGTTCACGCGCTTTTGGGCGAAAACGGTGCAGGCAAATCCACGCTGGTGAAAATGATTTACGGGCTGGAAAAACCGGATGCGGGATCAATGCAACTGCGCGGCACGCCCTATGCACCCAACAATCCACAAGCGGCGCGGACCTCAGGCGTGGCGATGGTGTTTCAACATTTCTCGCTGTTCGAGGCGCTTAATGTGGCCGAAAACGTCGCGCTTGGGATGGAAAACCCGCCGAAAATGCACGCTTTGGCGCAGTCCATTCGCGAGGTGTCCGACGCCTACGGCTTGCCGCTCGACCCGGACCGGATTGTTGGCGATTTGTCGGCAGGCGAACGGCAACGGGTTGAGATCATCCGCTGTCTTTTGCAAGACCCCAAACTGTTGATCATGGATGAACCGACATCGGTTTTGACCCCGCAAGAGGTTGAAATCCTGTTCAAAACCCTGCGCAAATTGCAATCTGAAGGCACCTCGATCCTCTATATCTCCCACAAGCTTGAAGAAATTCGGGCGCTGTGTGACGGGGCAACAATCCTGCGTCTGGGCAAGGTGGTGGGAGAATGCGACCCCAAGGTCACGACCGCACGAGACATGGCCGAGATGATGGTGGGGCAGATATTGCATGTACCATCGCGCGAGGGCGGAGAAACGGGTGACGTGTTGCTGGATGTTCAAGGGCTCGATTTTGCTCCAGCCAACCCGTTTGGCACCCGGTTGAAAAACGTGTCTCTGAGCCTGCGCGCGGGTGAGGTGCTTGGCATCGGCGGCGTGGCAGGAAACGGCCAGGACGAGCTTTTGTCGGTGCTCTCAGGCGAGGCGAAAACCAGCAAAGGTGCGATCACCTATTGCGGTCAAGACATCAGTGGCCTTGGCCCAAATGCCCGGCGTAAAATCGGCCTTTTGGCTGCGCCAGAAGAGCGCCTCGGCCATGCCGCAGCACCCAATATGAGCCTGACGGAAAACGCGGTTCTGACCGGAAATATCCGCAAGAAACTAAGCAAAAACAATTTTGTAAACTGGAAGAAAACCGAAGCGTTTGCCCGCGACATCATCGCGAAATTCGATGTGCGCACCCCCGGCCCCGACTCGGCTGCGCGCTCATTGTCGGGGGGTAATTTGCAGAAATTCGTCATCGGCCGCGAAGTGCTCCAAGACCCGACCGTGTTGGTGGTGAACCAACCGACATGGGGCGTGGATGCGTCCGCGGCGGCGGCGATCCGGCAATCGCTTTTGGACCTCGCGGCCAAGGGCGCGGGGGTGATCGTGATCTCACAGGACCTCGATGAATTGATGGAAATCTCGGACCATTTCGCCGCCCTCAACGAAGGCAAATTGACCGCGCCCCGTGTTGCCAAAGGCCTGACCGTCGATGAGATCGGGATGATGATGGGCGGTGCACATGATTTGGAAGAGGTCGCACCATGATTAAATTCGTCAAACGCCCCGAACCTTCGAAAGCCTGGACCATCGCGACACCGATTTTGGCGGTGATCCTGACGATGATCCTGGGTGGAATCCTGTTTGCGCTGATGGGCAAAGACCCGTTTGCCGCCATCCGCACCATCTTTTGGGACCCGTTGTTCAACGACCAATTCGCCGCCTATTCGCGACCGCAACTTTTGGTCAAGGCGGCCCCGCTGATCCTGATCGCGATCGGTCTGAGCCTTGGGTTCAAGGCCGGGATTTGGAACATCGGTGCCGAAGGACAATATATCATGGGCGCGCTTGCGGGCGCGGCTGTGGGATTGGCGTTTTACCCGACGGACGCATGGTGGATTTTCCCTCTGATGGTGATCGCGGGGGGAATTGGCGGTTTCTTATGGGCGATGATCCCGGCGATTTTGAAGACCCGGTTCAACACCAACGAAATCCTTGTGTCCTTGATGTTGGTCTACATCGCCGAACAGCTTTTGGCCTCGGCGGCGCTGAGTTGGCTGCGCAACCCGGAGGGCAACGGCTTTCCCGGATCGCGCAACCTGAGCCAGATCCCGGCAATGTCGAACCCGGAATTGATCGCGGGCACGGGCACGCATTGGGGCGTCGTCGCAGCCTTTGCCGCCGTGGTTGCAGCCTATGTGTTGATCAACAAACATATGTTGGGATTTCAAATTCGCCTGACCGGCGAAAGCCCACGCGCGGCGCGGTTTGCAGGCGTCAAAGACAAACTTTTGGTGTTGTTTTGCCTCGGCACGGCAGGCGTGCTGTCGGGCTTGGCCGGGTTGTTTGAGGTCACCGGCCCCGCCGGGCAAATCTCCATCGACTTTGGCGCAGGCTACGGCTTCACCGCCATCATCGTCGCCTTCCTGGGGCGCTTGCACCCGGTTGGCATCCTCTTGGCGGGGCTGTTATTGGCGCTGACCTTCATCGGCGGCGAATTGGCGCAATTCATGTTGGGCCTGCCCTCTGCCTCGATCCAAGTGTTCCAAGGCATGTTGCTGATGACACTTTTGGGGATGGATATTTTCGTCAACTACCGCTTGATGGTCGTCAAAAAGGAGGCTCTGTGATGCCCTCTTCTCGTGTCTGGTTTTTACTTGCGGCCTTAGGGACCCTGATCCCGTGGATCTTTTTCGGAAGCTGGTTTGCAACCAACGGCTTTGCCCCGATCTCTTTCTTGCTAGACCTATTCGCCAATGGGGCCGCAGGCGGTTTTTCAGCCGACGTGCTGATCTCCATAGCTGTTTTCTGGATTTGGTCCTATTTCGATGCACGTCGTGAAGGCGTGGCACGATGGTGGCTGGTCTTGCCTGCGGGCTCCACTGTTGGGCTTTCATTGGCCCTACCGCTCTATCTTGGTTTGCGTGAAAAGGAGGCCATGTGATGGATTTCGGCTCAATCAATCCCGTCGTCCTATTGGCCTCTCTCATGGTCGCCTCAACTCCGATCCTATTGGCGGCTTTGGGCGAAATGGTGGTGGAAAAATCCGGGGTGTTGAACCTTGGGGTCGAGGGCATGATGATCACCGGCGCGGTCTGTGGATTTATTGTGGCGGTCGAGAGCGGATCACCAACTTTGGGCTTTATCGCCGCAGCTATTGGCGGCATGGCCCTTTCCATGGTGTTTGCGCTTTTGACCCAGGTGTTTTTGACCACACAGGTGCCCGCTGGGCTTGCGCTAACGTTGATGGGCGTGGGCTTGGCCTCGCTTCTAGGACAGAATTATCAAGGCCTTAAACCGCCTCCGGTGACCGACCTGAACATTCCCGGCCTGGATCACATCCCGGTCATTGGCCCGATCCTTTTTCAACATGACATGATAGTTTATGTGAGCCTTTTGTCGATTGCCGGCGTCTGGGCGTTTTTGAAATATAGCCGGGCTGGGCTGATCCTGCGCGCGGTGGGCGAAAACCATTCGGCGGCCCATGCGCTTGGCTATCCGGTGCGGATGGTGCGGATCGTCGCGATTGGATTTGGTGGCGCGATGGCCGGGCTTGGCGGCGCGTACATCAGCCTTATCCGGGTGCCGCAATGGACCGATGGGATCACCGCGGGCTATGGCTGGATCGCTTTGGCGATTGTGGTGTTTGCTAGTTGGAAAGCCTGGCGGATTTTAATCGGCGCTTATCTTTTTGGTGGGATCACGGTGTTGCAATTGAACCTGCAAGCCGCTGGGGCGAAGGTTCCGGTGGAGCTTTTGTCGATGTCACCCTTTCTTGCGACGATTGTGGTTCTTGTTGTTATTTCCGCGCGCAGGCATGGTGCGAGCAACGCGCCCGCCATGTTGGGCCGGATTTTTCACGCCTCGCACTGAGGCACAGGTTTAGCCTCCGCGTGAGGTGATTTTAAACGAACAGGGAGTTCAAAGATGAAACGTAGAACCTTGCTGACCGCAGCCACTGCCTCCGTGCTGGCGCTCGGCCTTGCCGCACCGTCTTTTGCCGCAGACAAAGTCAAAGTTGGCTTTATCTATGTTGGTCCGAAAAATGATGGCGGCTGGTCGCAACACCACCACGAAGCGGCGGAGGAAATGGCCACGCATTTTGGCGATGCGGTTGAAATCGTCGTACAAGAGTCCGTGCCAGAAGGGGCCGATTCCGAGCGGGTCTTGACGCAAATGGCGCTGTCCGGTGCCGATCTGATTTTCACCACCTCGTTCGGCTATATGGACCCGACCGTCAACGTGGCGGCGAAATTCCCGAACGTGAAATTCGAACACGCAACCGGATATAAAACCGCGCCGAACCTCGGCGTCTACTCCGCACGTTTCTATGAAGGCCGCGCGGTTCAGGGTTATTTGGCCGGGAAAATGACCAAGTCGAACAAGGTCGGCTATATCGCCTCCTTCCCGATCCCCGAGGTCATTCGCGGCATCAACTCCGCCTATATCCATGCCAAAAAGGTGAACCCGGATGTCGAGTTTAACGTGGTCTGGGCCTACACATGGTTCGATCCGGCGAAAGAATCCGATGCGGCACAGGCCCTGATCGACCAAGGCGCGGACGTGATTTTGCAGCATACGGATTCGACCGCCCCGCAAGCCGCCGCCCAAAAGGCCGGCAATGTCTACACCTTTGGCCAAGCCGCCGACATGGCCGAATATGGCCCGATGCCGCGGATTTCTTCGATCATCGACGTCTGGGCTCCCTATTACATCGAACGCGTTCAGGCGGTGATGGATGGCACATGGGAAACGGACAACACATGGGACGGCATCGGCGCGGGCATGGTCGGCATTGGCGAGATTTCCTCCGCCGTTCCCGCCGACATCAAAGCCGAAGCCGAAGCCCTGCGCGACAGCATTGCAGCGGGCGAGTATCACCCGTTCACCGGGCCTCTGAACAAACAAGACGGCTCTGTCTGGCTGGCCGATGGCGAAGTGGCCGATGATGGCACGCTCGCAGGCATGAACTTTTACGTCGAAGGCCTGAGCGGCGACATTCCGCAATAAGCCTTGCGCGATTGACGGATTATGGCCCGCGCCGAGAGATCGGCGCGGGCTTTTTATGGTAAGATCTGCGCGAGGGGGCCCGCAAACCACGCAAATCTCATTCAATTCCCCGAATTTGATTGATGCGGATCAAGGTCGCGCCACGACTCTCATGCCACTGATAGCACCAACATAAGACCCGCGAACAAAGGAGAGTCCCATGTCTTGGGCTGAAAAAAACGAATCCATGCGCGAAGCATTGCGCGCCCTCAACAAAGCCAATCGCAACATCCCGGTCGGATTTGGCGCGATGTCAAAAGCGGCAATGGAAGGCGATGCGCTTGACGCCAAAACCAAGGAATTGGTGGCGCTGGCCATTGCCATAGGTGTGCGTTGCGAACCCTGTGTCGGCTTTCACGTCGAGGCATTGATGAAACATGGCGGCACCCGCGAAGAATTGTCCGAAATGTTGGCCATCGGCGTCCAGATGGGCGGTGGTCCGGTGTTGATGTATGCGGCCAAGGCTTTGGAATGTTGGGACGAATTGTCCAACGCCTAAGCTCCTCAAAAACAGAACGGCGCGGGAATCCCGCCTCGCGCCATTTTCGTTTCTCCCGCACCACCGGCTTTAGCCGCGCGACACATTACAGACCTTGCCACCGCCTTCTTTGGCTTTGCAGTCCATTTTCAACGTGTCTTTAGGCTCGCCAAACAACCAGATGCTCGCCATTTCAAAATAATATTTCGCCAATTCACCAAAGGTGGCATCTTCGGGTGGACCAAGCCCTTCGGGCTCAGCGGCGGCAACATCTTCGCCAAACGCCCCGGTGCCATCATCATAGACAATCGTCCCGGTCTCCGTAGACGCATCGACATGCTCAATCTCAAAGGTTTTCGCCGCAGATCCGCCTTTCGGCGCGGCAACCCGCATTGTCGACAGGGTCGGTGCCTCATCCTCGTCATCGCCCTGCCAATACGAGCCCGTCACCGACATATTGCTCGAGACGGCTTTCATCATCCCGCTTTGCGCCTCAGAATACTGCAAATAAACCAAGATCGAAATCGTGATCCCGACCACAAAACTGATCAGACTGAGTGCTTTACCAAAGGTTCCCATTGGACAATTCTACCGTTTTAACCGCTATCGTCATCAATATCGCAACAAAACATGGCGAGAATTGGGAAGGCTTAGGGACATTTGATGAAACACAGTGAGAACCCAACGCGCACAGAGAACTGGCAGCCGCTTGCCGCAGTGCCGCAAGCTTTGTAAGGTCTGCGCCAAGTAAGCTGTGGGTTGGGAGGACATCTATTGAAAATTTGTCGAAGCAAACGCGACATCCGCGAAGCCGTCGCCGCGTTTCACGGCGCGGGCGAGACGGTCGGATTGGTGCCAACCATGGGCTATTTGCATGACGGGCATCTGACATTGGTGCACGCGGCGCAGGCCGCCTCTGACCGGGTGATTGTATCGATTTTCGTCAATCCGACCCAGTTTGGCGACCCCTCCGATCTTGACGCCTACCCGCGCGACGAGGCCCGCGATTTCGCGCTTTTGGAAGCGGCCGGTGTGGATGCGGTGTTTTGCCCTTCCGCTGACGAAATGTACCACCCTGAGAAACAGACCACCGTTGTGACCGAGCAGCTGGAGCACCTGTTGATGGGCGCGCTTCGGCCCGGCCATTACAAAGGTGTCTGCACGGTGGTGACGAAACTTTTTAACATCACCGGCGCAGATCACGCGTTTTTTGGCGAAAAGGATTACCAACAGCTTTTGGTGATCAAAACCATGGTCCGCGATCTTGATATGCCGATTGAGATTCACGGCGTGCCCACGGTGCGTGAGGTCGATGGGCTGGCAATGTCGTCGCGCAATGTCCGCCTGACGCCTGAGGATCGCCAAGCGGCACTGATCCTCAACAAAGCGCTGGCTTATGGCGCCTATGAGGCGTCGGACGGGCGCACGGCGGATCAGCTTGAGGCGGACATCCGCACCTTTATCTCTCGCGAACCGCGCGCCACCATCGAGAGCGTCGATGTGCGCGACGCCGCCACGCTGGAACCGATCGAGGGGCTGATTGAACGCCCCGCCGTGATCTTGCTCGCCGCGCGCTTTGGCGATGTGCTATTGATCGACCAACGGGTCGCAGACCCGACGTAAGTTCGGCCCAGATCCCCGAACTCAGGAGGAACCCATGTCCATACAGACCGAAACCATCCGCCGCGTGACGGTGCCGCAAATCCGAGACCGCAAAGGCGGCGAGCCCATCGTGTCGCTTACCTCATATCATGCGCACACCGCCGCAATTGCCGAAAAACATTGTGATTTTCTGCTTGTCGGCGACAGCCTCGGCATGGTGATGCACGGGATGGAAAGCACCGTTGGCGTGTCTTTGGAATTGATGATCATGCATGGCAAGGCCGTGGTGCGCGGCACCAAACGCGCGTTGATCGTGGTCGATATGCCCTTTGGTTCCTATGAGGAAAGCCCGTCGCAGGCGTTTCGCAATGCCGCGACGATCATGAAAGAAACCCAATGTCAGGCCGTCAAACTCGAAGGCGGCGCGCGCATGGCAGAGACGGTTAAATTCCTGACCGAACGTGGCATTCCGGTGATGGGCCACATCGGCTTGACCCCGCAATCGACCAACGTCATGGGCGGGTTCAAAACCCAGGGCCGCGACGAAGACACCTGGCAAATCCACATTGATGACGCGATCGCCGTGGCCGAAGCAGGCGCTTTTGCCATCGTGGTCGAGGGTGTCGTGGAACCGCTCGCGGACAAAATCACCAAAGCCATTGACGTGCCGACCATTGGAATCGGAGCATCAAAGACCTGTGACGGTCAGATCCTTGTCATGGAAGACATGTTGGGCCTCAACGAATGGGTGCCAAAATTTGTCAAAAAATATGGCGCCATGGGTGATGCAATCAACGAAGCCGTGGCGGAATATGCCGCCGAGGTCAGATCGCGGGCCTTTCCGGGAACGGCCAACGTCTACGGCTCCAACAAGAAATAAGCCCAGAAAAAGACAGAGCGCCCTTCGGGGCGCTTTTGTTTGAGTATTTGGGCTACAATGAAGCCTGTGTTAGGCGTGCGCTAAGGTTAACGTGTCAGGCTGAAGGCGCGGTACAGGCTGGAGAGCCGATGACCGCCTGCGATGAAGATGACCGCCTGCGATGAAGACTCCCGGCCCGTGGGCCCAAACCGTTCTGGTGACGCCACAGCGCCATGAACCAGCGGCCGGGACACAGCTTCGCTTTTCTGGCACCGTTTTCATTGCAGTGAAAATACTCCGCCCGGCCTGATCTGCGCACAGACGCACACAGCCAGTTCGCGCGCGGATATTTACGCACAGACAAAAATCACCACATGATGAGGCAACAGAACAAGGAGACTCATTATGACGTTTCGTCCCGTAAAATCGACATCCGTTGGCCAGCCGACCCTAGAGGGCGCAGGCGTTCATCTCTACCGCGCCTTTGGCTTTCACAAGCCGCGCGAGTTTGACCCGTTTTTGTTGTTCGACGACTTTCGCAACGACGATCCGAAACAGTTTGAAAAGGGCTTTCCCTGGCACCCGCACCGCGGCATCGAGACCATCACCTATGTTTTGGATGGCGAGGTCGAACATGGCGACAGCCTTGGAAACAAAGGCGTTTTGGGCGCAGGATCGGTGCAATGGATGACGGCAGGCTCCGGCATCATGCACCAGGAAATGCCGCGCGGGAATGCCCGTGGTCAGATGCATGGGTTTCAACTTTGGGCCAACCTGCCCTCCAGTTTGAAAATGACTGCGCCGCGGTATCAGGACATTCAGGCCCATGATATTCCCGAGATCATTGACGATGACGGCACCAAGGTGAAAATTGTCACCGGTTCATTTTGGGGCAAACACGGACCTGTGGATGGGGTGGCGGCGGACCCGCTGTACCTCGACATTTCCGTGCCGCCGAACACCCGCAAAGTGTTGCCGGTCGATACCTATGCCAACACCTTTGCCTATGTGTTTGCCGGGGCGGGATCGTTTCGTGATGCGTCCAATCCCTACGGCGTGCGGGTGGAGAAAGAGGTGAATGGCGCGGAAATCAACATCCGCGACATGTCGGGCAACCGCACCTTGGTGACTTTCGACACCGGCAATGAGATCGTGGTAAACGCCGGGCCTGAGGGCGTGCGGTTTTTGTTGGTTTCAGGTCAGCCGATTGAGGAGCCTGTGGCCTGGCACGGACCGATCGTGATGAACACACGCGAAGAATTGATGCTGGCGATGCAAGAGCTCAACAACGGCACGTTTATCAAGGATCAGCGCGATCATTGATCTGCTATCCGAGACACCGCGCCCTTCACCGAGGGGCGCGGTGAAACCACTCAAAGCATGGACGGCAACACCATATCCGGCGGCCGGTGACCATCGGCAAATGTGTGAATGTTCAGCAGCACCTTTTCCCCCATTTCGATCCGCCCTTCGACCGTCGCCGAGCCCATATGGGGTAGCAAAACCACATTGGGCAGTTCGCGCAGGCGCGGATTGATCTGATGCCCATGCTCAAACACATCCAAGCCCGCGCCGCCAATATCGCCAGAGCGCAAGCCCCGCGTCAGGGCGTTTTCGTCAATCACTTCGCCCCGCGAGGTGTTCACAATCACCGCCGTCGGCTTCATCAGTTTTAACCGCCTTGCGTTGATTTGGTGAAAGGTTGAGGGCGTGTGCGGGCAGTTGATCGAGAGGATATCGACGCGGCTCAACATCTGATCAAGGCTGTCCCAATAGGTGGCCTCAAACCGCGCTTCAACATCGGGGTGAAGTCTGCGCCGGTTATGATACTGTACCGAGAGGCCAAAGGCATGGGCCCGGCGCGCGACAGCTTGTCCAATGCGACCCATCCCCAAAATCCCAAGCCGCTTGCCAGACAAGCGTTGCCCCATAAAGGCGGTCGGAGCCCAACCGCCCCAATTGCCCGCCTGCATCACCGCCTGCCCTTCGGGGATACGCCGCGTGACGGCGAGGATCAGCGCCATGACCATATCGGCGGTGTCCTCCGTCACCACGCCCGGCGTGTTGGTGACAAGGATGCCGCGATTATGGGCGGTGATCGTGTCGATATGATCGACACCCGCGCCGTAATTGGCGATCAGTTTCAACCGCTCCCCCGCCTGCCCCAACATCTCCGCATCCAACCGATCCGTGACACAGGGCACCAAAACATCGGCCCGCTGCATCGCCGCAATCAGCGCCTCACGCGACAGTTTGACGTCATCTTGATTGAGCTCCACATCGAAGAGTTCCATCATCCGCGTCTCGACCACTTCAGGCAACGCGCGTGTGACCACGACCTTTAGCCGACCCTGCACCATAACCGCACCTCTTCCTTTCTTTTTCGCCCCCATACTGGCAAACTGGATTGCATCCCGGCAAGGCGTAAAGGATAAGTTCCGTGACACGCTGGCGCGCAAGGCACGCCTTCTTTTTATGAGCAGGTCAGATTTCACAATGGTATCCAGTGGCTCCTCTTATGGGTTTCATCGCCTCACCCCGCTTTTACGCGGGGTTTGCCTCATGACATTGACATGTTTCCTCGGTTTGGCCCCGGTTTCTGCCGCCGAAGATACCGTGCAAAATCCAACCGCCCCGCCGATCGAGCAGATGCCACAAACAGGCCCAACGCGCGGATCGGCCACCAACCTGCCGTTGCCGCGCTTCGTCTCGCTCAAGGCCAATGAGGCCAATGTGCGTCGTGGGCCATCGCTGTCGCACCGGATTGACTGGATTTTCACAAAACGCAACTACCCGCTTGAAGTCATTGCCGAATATGGTCATTGGCGGCGTGTCCGCGACATGGAAGGCGCGACTGGATGGCTGCATTACTCGCTGATTTCCGGGGTGCGGACAGCGCTCGTGACGGATGGCACTGTAGATTTGTTTTCGCAGCCTGACACCGGATCGCGTTTGACGGCACAGGCCGAGAAAGGCGTGATTTTGCGACTGTTGGAATGCAACATCTCATGGTGCAAAGTCTCAGCCTCGGGCTATAAGGGCTGGGTGTTGAAATCGGGCCTTTGGGGTGTGCGTTCAAACGAAATTTTGGAGTGAGCCGGTATGGAACAGCTCAAATCCCCCCTCGCCGCCCGCAACATTCCAAAGGGCGTTAAATCCTGTGTCGTGCATGGTTTTGGCAGTTGGTTTGACGCGATTGGCCACGAGCGTCACGATTTTTTCACCAAACTTTTGCCAAAGCTGACCCGTGAGGGCATCACCCCCTATTTGGTGGAGGGCGACAGCCGTACCTCTCGTGCGCTTTTGCTGGAAAATCATCTCCATATCATCGTCGGTGGCCCGGCGATGTTTGGCCCGACGATTCTTCATGCCTATCCCTCTTATCTGTGGGGGTTTTGGTATTTCGACGAGCTGGGCCATGGCGCCAACAGTTCGCTGCGCTTTTCCCGTTTTCCCGAACATGAGGTGGATCGGGAACAGGCGGATTATTTTTTCAATGGCGTGACTGGGTTTATGTTGCGCGAAAATGTCTCCAAATTGGGTCAGGAGCCGCGCATGGATGCGCCTTTGCGGCCCGCGACGGCGACGATCCTGTGTCAGGCCATCGAAAATGAGACCCCGCGCACGCATTATCTCACGACGAAAGAGATGATTGTCACCGCCGCTGAATTTGATCGCGATGCGGTGGTCTATGTGAAACCGCATCCGCATCAGGGTAAATTGGGACGCAGGCACATCCTTGAAATCTGTGCCGATCATCCGAATGTCAAAGTGAGCGACGCCTCGGTTCACGATCTGATCGAAGCGGCGCGCGTCGTGATCACGCAAAACTCCTCTGCCGGGTTTGAAGCCTTGATGCAACGAAAGCCGGTGGTCACCTGCGGCAAAAGCGATTATTGGCACGCCACGCTTACCCCACGAAACATATCTGAATTGCGGGATGCGATAGGTTTTGGCCCTGAAACAATGTCCTCTTTTGACTATTCAGGGTTTTTCAACTGGTTCTTGGAAAAGCAGTGCCTTGAACCCGCCAAAGACAATTTCGCTCCCCGTGCTTGGGCGCGTGTGCGTGACAAGCTGATGCTCGACTAACGCCTTCTAAGCCTTAGGGCGAAAGGACAATCCTATGCGCGACACGCGTTTGAATATTTCGGCGGGGCTGGCCTCTGTCTCTGTCGCGACGATTTTGATCATCGCAAAGCTCTGGGCCTTGGGGCAAACCGGCTCGCTCTCAATTGCGGCGTCTTTGGCCGACAGCGGCATGGATTTGATGATCGCCTTGGGCGGATTGATGGCGATTTATTACGCCTCGCGCCCGCCCGACGAAGACCACGCCTTTGGTCACACCTCCGCCGAAGACCTCGCAGCACTGGCCCAATCCGCGTTCATTTTGGTCTCTGCCGGGATCATCGCCGTGACCTCAACCCGACGTCTGCTCTCCACCGTCCCGGTCGAAGTTCAGGCCGAAGGCGCGGGCATCGCGGTCATGGTTTTGTCGATCGTTTTGACCATCGCGCTTGTGCTCTGGCAAAGACGCGTGGCGCGCCTGACAAAGTCGAAAGTCGTTAGCGCAGACAGCCTGCATTACGTTGGAGATTTGGTGCCCAACATCGGGGCAATTGTGGCACTTTTTGCCGCCAAAGCCTTTGGCATGCACCAGATCGACTCTGTTGTCGCTTTGGCTGCTGCGGCGATTTTGGTGGTTGGGGCTTTGCGCATTGGCAAATCGGCCTGGGACGCGTTGATGGATCGCTCCGCTCCACAAGACATGATCGACGACATCGAAAACATGGCCAGATCCTACCCAGAAATCCACGCATTCCATGATCTGAAAACCCGCATGGCAGGGTCGAAACCGTTTGTGAACATCCATATTGAATTGAATGGCGACCAGACGTTGCGTGAGGCCCACGCGATTTCCGCAAGCCTCAAACATCACATTGTCACCGCCTACCCCAACGCCGATGTGATCATCCACAAAGACGTATGGGGCGAGGCGGATTAACGCGCTTAAGCGGTGAGCAATCCCCGCCCTTTCAACAGCGCCTCGACGCCCGGCATCCGGCCCCGAAACGCAGTGTAGAGAGCCTCTGCGTCTTGTGAGCCGCCTTTGGACAGAATGTGTTCCTCCAAAAGCCGCGCCGTTTCCGGGTCGAACGCGCCTTTTTTCTCAAAGGCTTCGAACGCATCGGCATCCATGACCTCTGACCACATATAGCTGTAATATCCGGCGCTATAGCCGTCGCCGGAAAAGATATGAGCGAAATGCGGCGTGGCGTGGCGCATGGTCACCGCGCGGGGCAAACCGATCCGCGCCAAAGTTTCGGCCTGTGCAACCATCGGGTCCGCAGGCGCATCAGCATCATGGAAATCAAGATCAACCAAGGCCGAAGCAATGTATTCCACCGTGGCAAAGCCTTGATCATAGGTCTGCGCCGCCAACAACCGATCCAGCATGTCGCGCGGCATCGGCGCACCGGTTTTGGCGTGGGTCGCGAATTCTTCAAGCACCTCAGGCACTTCCAACCAATGTTCAAAAAGCTGACTTGGCAATTCAACGAAATCACGCGCCACAGAGGTGCCCGAAATCGAGCCATAAGTCACATTTGACAGCATCTGGTGCAGGGCGTGGCCGAATTCATGAAACAAGGTGCGGGCATCGTCATAGGACAGTAATGCCGCTTCTCCTTTTGACGGTTTGGCAAAATTGCACACGTTGAGGACGATGGGACGGATGTCCCCTTCGAGCTTTTGTTGGCTGCGCATTGCGGTACACCATGCGCCCGAGCGCTTCGATCCACGCGCGAAATAATCACCGATAAAGACGGCGATATGTTTGCCATCACGGGTCACATTCCACGCCCGCGCATCGGGGTGATAGGTGGTGACATCCAACGGCTCAAAGTCGAGGCCAAACAGCCGATGCGCACAGGCGAATGCAGCTTCGATCATCCGGTCCAATTGCAAATAGGGCTTCAACTCCGCCTCATCGAGATCATGCTCCGCCTTGCGCCGGATCGCCGAATAATAGCGCCAATCCCACGGCTCCAACGGGCCGTTGATCCCGTCTTTCGCCATCATTTCGGCCAAAATAGCACCGTCGCGCTCAGCGGCTTCTTTTGCCGGGGCCCAGACCCGCATCAACAACTCGCGCACGGCCTCCGGCGTTTTGGCCATTTCGGTCTCTAATTTATAGGCCGCGAAGCTCGGGTAGCCGAGCAATTTGGCGCGCTCTTCGCGCAAACGCAAAATCTCCGCCGCATTTTCACGGTTGTCATTGGCATTGCTATTTTCGCCCCGCGCAGACCAGGCTTTGAACGCCGCTTCACGCAAATCACGACGTGGCGAAAATTGCATGAACGGCACAATCAACGAGCGCGACAGGGTGACGACCGGGCCATCCGCACCTTTTTCCTCGCCCGCCGCCCGTGCCGCGTCGATCACAAATTGCGGCAAGCCCTCAAGATCGGCCTCGGCGAGCGGCATGAACCAGTCGCGCTCATCCGCCAAAAGGTTTTGCCCAAACCCAGTGCCCAGAGTGGCAAGCCTGGATTTGATCTCTGCCATCCGCGTCTTTTGCGGGCCTTCCAGCTTAGCCCCAGAGCGCACAAAGGAGCGATAGGTCAACATCAAAACCCGCGCCTGCTCTGGCGTTAGGTCAAGCGTATCGCGGGTCTCCCAAAGCGTCTCAATTCGCGCAAACAGCGCCGAATTTGACGTAATTTCAGAAGAGTAAGCCGAAAGCATCGGGGAAAATTCCCGCATCAACGCATCGCGCGTATCATTGGCATCCGCCCCCGCTGAGCCGTAAAACACGCCGAGAACCTTGGACAAGGTGCTGTCCGAGCGCTCCAAGGCCTCGATTGTATTGGCGAATGTCGGGGCCTCGGGGTCGCTTGCGATCAGTTGAACCGCCGCACGCCCTTCGGCCAATGCGGCCTCGACCGCAGGTTTGACATGCGCATCCTCGATTGCCTCAAACGGCGGCAAGTTGAACGGGGTGTTCCAGTCGGACAAAAGCGGATTGGTCATGAATATCTCCTTTGAGAGTGAAGCTATGCCGCACCCCCGCAAAGGAAAAGGGCTATCCGTGACTATTTCTCCCGCAAATCGGACAGTCTTCCCGTTTTTTGACCGTGATCACCCGCGTCTCTGTGTAGAGCGCGTCATGGATCAACAGCCGCCCGATCAGGCCCTGCCCGGCACCGGTGATCTCTTTGAGTGCTTCCATTGCCATCATGGTGCCCAAAATGCCCGGCAAAGGCGCCGCCACACCCGCCTCGGCACAGGTTGGCACCATGCCTTCCGCCGGACGTTCAGGGAACACGCATTGATAACATGGGCCATTTTTAGCCGCATTATATGTGCTGATCTGACCTTCCCATTGGGTGATCGCCGCCGCAATCAGCGGCGTTTTCTCCGTCACGCAAAGCGCATTCACAAGGTATCGCGTGTCGAAATTGTCCGAGCCATCGAGCACCAAATCATACTCGCGGATCAGCGCCACACAGCTTTCGTCAAAACGGCGATTGTAGGGACGCACCTCGATAAACGGATTTTGTGCGCGCATTGCCTCGGCGGCGGAAAACACTTTCGGCACTCCAAGGCGTGCGTCCGTATGAATCACCTGCCGTTGCAGGTTGGAGGCCTCGACCACATCATCATCAATCACGCCAATGGTGCCCACCCCCGAGGCCGCGAGATATTGCAAAATCGGCGCACCAAGCCCACCGGCCCCGACAACCAAGACCTTGGCCTCTTTGAGTTTCTTCTGGCCCGGCCCACCGATTTCGCGAAGTAAAATGTGGCGCATATAGCGGTCCAGTTCGGCCGGGCGAAACGGGCCCTCTGCTTCGCTGTCCGCCACAGGTGCAACCCGCGCGCGCAAGGCGCGCAGGCCAAACCGATAGGCCATTATCACAGCAGCAAAACCGCCCAAAAGCAGCCACTCGCCAAGGCTTCCGCCCAGAGTGGTTCGCATCGGATGCGCCTCTGGCAGCACGGCCAGCGCCAAGATCACCGCGACATACAAAATGCCGATCATTGCCCAGCGCGCGGGTTTGGGGGCATGAGTCACCGCCCCAACACCCCAAAGCACCACAGCCATGATCAGAAACGGGATCATTATTTACGACCCGTCGAGCCAAATCCGCCCGTGCCACGCACGGTATCGCCCAAGGTCTCAACCACCGAATAGGCCCCCTGCACCACAGGCGCGACGACCATTTGGCCGATGCGCTCGCCATGCTGGATGTGGAACGGTTCCGTGCCGTGATTGATCAACAAAATGCCAATGGGACCGCGATAATCGGCATCGATGGTGCCCGGTGTGTTGACCATGGAAATCCCATGTTTGAGCGCAAGCCCCGAACGGGGCCGGACCTGAACCTCAAATTCGGGCGGGATTTCCATCGCAAATCCGGTCGGGATCAGGGCGCGCGCGCCGGGTTCCAAAACCAATCCAGCCTCTCGCGCCTCCGGCGGAAAATTCGCCCGCACATCGGCTCCGGCGGCATGTTCGGTTTCGTAAGACGGCAGCTTGATCGCCGGATCAGCGCCTTCAAGCCATTGAATTTTAATATCAACTGTCATGTTTTCATCGCTGTCCAAATACTCATTCAACGGCAAATGCCGCGCTCAAACGGTCGGCGATCTTATGAGCCAACTGGCGCGCCACCTCCGCCTTGCTCATCCGTGGCCAGACATCCGTGCCCGCGTCCGAGATCAATACAACCGCATTTTCTGTGCCGCCCATGATGCCAGTCGCGGGCGAGACGTCATTGGCCACAATCCAGTCGCAACCTTTGCGCAGCCGTTTGGCGGTGGCGTGGGCCACAACATTGTCGGTTTCGGCGGCAAAGCCGACCACAAGGCGGGGACGCCCCGTGCTCATCTGGCTGACCGTCGCAAGGATGTCGGGATTCTCCGTGAAACTCAGACTGGGCAATGTGCCTTTTTCTTTTTTAATCTTCGAGCCGCTCTCCGAGCTTACGCGCCAATCCGCCACCGCGGCGGCAAAGACGGCGGCATCGGCGGGCAAAGCGGCCTCCACGGCGGCTTTCATTTCGCGGGCGGTCTCGACGCGGATCACAGTGACGCCCTGTGGCGGCGGTACATCGGCGGGGCCGGTGACGAAACTCACCCGTGCGCCAAGATCGCGCAGCGCGACGGCGATGGCCGTGCCCTGCGCGCCAGACGAGCGGTTGGCGATGTAACGCACCGGGTCAATCGGTTCATGGGTTGGGCCCGAGGTGACAAGGATATGCTTGCCCACCAGAGGGCCTTCGATCAGAGCCGCACGGATCGCGCCGATGATGTCAGGGGTCTCAGAGAGCCGCCCGGGGCCAAATTCACCACAGGCCATTGTGCCCTCTTCAGGACCGACAAACAGCACGCCATCGGATTGGAGTGTTGCCACATTGCGCTGGGTTGCGGGGTGCTCCCACATGCGGACATTCATCGCCGGGGCGACCAGCACGCGTTTGTCCGTCGCCATCAACAGCGTCGAGGCCAGATCGTTTGCCAAGCCATTGGCCATCTTGCCCAAAAGATCGGCCGTTGCGGGAGAAACCACAACCAAATCGGCGGCGCGGGACAGTTCTATATGACCCATTTCGGCCTCATCGGTGAGATCAAACAGGTCGCGGTAAACCTTTTCGGCGGCAAGGGCAGAGGCCGAGAGAGGTGTCACGAATTCTTCCGCCGCTTTGGTCAGAACCGGCACGACACGCACGCCCTCTTCGCGCAAGCGGCGGATCAGATCGAGCGATTTGAACGCCGCGATCCCGCCGCCGATGATTAAAAGAATGGTCTTTCCGTTCAACATCACACGCCCCTTTGCCCCGATCTGCCGTGAGACCGCCCTATGTTCAAGGCGCTGTCCCAAGGCGCTCCGGTGGGCAAAGGTGTAGGGTGCGCGTTTGACAAACTCAAGCCAAACTCAAACCCTCAGCTCAACAGCAGCGAGAGCGCTTCGCCGTGACGTTCCAAGGATTTGCGCATTTTGACCAAAGCCCCGGCCTCCAATTGCCGGACGCGTTCTTTTGACAAAGCCAACTCTTCCCCAAGACTTTCAAGCGTGCGCGGCTCATCCGAAAGCTTACGCGCGCGTAAAATGAATTGCTCGCGGTCGCTAAGTTCGCTCATGGACTCTTTGAGCCATGTTTTCAGTTGCTTTTGATCATGCTCTTCCCCCACCATTTCGGCGGCGGTGTCGCCCTCATCGGCCAAAAGGTCGATCCATTCGCGACCATCCTCATCACCGGATTGTTGCGCGTTGAGCGAGAAATCAGAGCCGGACAGCCGCCCGTCCATCATCTCCACATCGCGAAGGGGCACGCCCAAATCCATTGCGATCATCTGTAACAATTGCGCATGATCCAGTTGCTCGCCCTGTGTCGAGGCTTCGCGTTCCAGCCGGGCCTGAACCCGGCGCATATTGAAAAACAACGACTTTTGCGCAGAGGTCGACCCGGTGCGCACCAAGGACCAATTGCGCATCACATAGTCTTGGACCGAGGCCTTGATCCACCACGCGGCATAGGTCGAAAACCGCACGCCGCGGTCGGGATCAAATTTCTCCGCCGCTTTCATCAGGCCCAATCCGGCCTCTTGGATAAGATCGTTCATCGGCGCGCCGTAACGTTTGAATTTGGCCGCCATCGAAATCGCCAAGCGCATATAAGCGGTGATCAAACGGTGCAAAGCCGCCTCATCGCCATGATCGCGCCACGCGCGTGCCAATGCCTGTTCTGTTTCAAGATCAAGCATTTCCGCTTTCATTGCCCGGCGTGGCAATGCGTTGTCTGATACAGTCATATCGAGTGCCATAAGACCCTCCCGAGGTTTGGCCGCTCTGCCTCCATGAGTGCGATGTGCGTTGGGCATTTGCGAGCGGTGGCTTCTCCTGTTACGACCACAGTACCCCAATTGGATGACTTTGAGTTTCACGAACATGTGCAGTCCCTTCACACTCGTTCTCGGCGGCGCCTCTTCTGGCAAGTCTGACATTGCTGAAAAATTCTGTTTTCACAGTGGGTTAGATCGCGTTTACTTGGCCTCTTCGCAGGTCTATGACGATGAAATGCGCACAAAGGTTGAGCAACACCGCACAAACAGAGGGCCAAATTGGCGCACAATCGAAGAACCTTTTCGGGCCGATCAGGTGATTTTAGAGGCAAAGGCACATCAAATACTCTTGTTTGATTGTGCCACGCTTTGGCTCACCAACCATCTTTTGGCCGATCACGACATCGCGCAGGAGACGGAGACGCTCTTGGCCGCGCTCAAAACCAGTCTGGCGCAGGTGGTCATTGTCAGCAACGAGGTGGGTCAGGGCATCGTCCCCGAAAACGCCCTTGCCCGTCGGTTTCGGGTGGAACAAGGACGGCTCAATCGGCGTTTGGCCGCAGAGGCCGGGATGGTAGTGGGCGTGATGGCCGGGCTGCCCTTTATGCTCAAAGGCGACAGGCCGGAGGCTTTGACATGAGCACATTATGGTTGATCCGTCACGGCCCGACTCATGCCAAAAGCTTTGTCGGCTGGACAGATCTTCCGGCGGACCTATCGGACAGGGCGGCGATTGCGCGGCTTGAGGCGGCCTTGCCACATGTGCCGCTGATCTCCTCCGATCTCAGCCGCGCGGTCGATACGGGCAGCGCCATTCAGGGCCAGCGCCCGCGCCTGCCCCATGATCCGCGTCTGCGTGAAACCCATTTTGGCGATTGGGAAAATCTGTCTTGGGCTCAGATTGAACAGCGCGACACAGACCTTGCCCGCCGGGTGTTTGAAACCCCCGGCGACATCGCCCCGCCCGGTGGTGAAAGTTGGAACAGGTTTTCTGCCCGCGTTCATGCGGGTGTCGCGGCCTTGCAAGGCGAAACCATTGTGGTCGCGCATATGGGGGTGATTTTGGCGTTGTTGCAAAGGGCGCTCGGATGCACGGCCTATGAAGCGCTGGGGCATCAAATTGATCCGCTGTCCTGTACGGTGATCGACTGTCCTGAGGGGCTGGAGGGCGCGTGGAGTTGCACACGCATAAATCACAAATATTGATAAAAACTATGAAAAAATATCCCTTCTCGTGATTCATCAAGCCCATCTAAGATAAGCTCTGACACACAAGGAGTTTCATATGGCTTACGATCTGTTCATTGGTGACAAAGGGTTTTCAAGCTGGTCGCTGCGCGGCTGGCTTTTATTTGAAAAATTCGGCATCCCGTTTCGCGAACACATGATCGGCCTTTACACTGGCACGATGCAACAGGACCTTGCGCCCCTTGCCCCCGCCCGCTTTGTGCCCACCGCGCGCACGCCCGAAGGCTGGGTGATCGGGGAAAGCATCGCCTTGGCCGAAACCTTGGCGGAGCGTCATCCCGAGGCAGGGATTTGGCCCACCGATCCTGAGGCGCGTGTGTTTGCCCGTTGGCTTGTGTCCGAAATGCACGCCGGGTTTACCGCCCTGCGCTCTGCCTGTCCGATGCAGCTTTTTCATCAATATCAGGGATTTGTTGTCTCCGACGCGGTTCAGACCGATCTGGATCGCCTTGAGACGATGCTGGGCCATGCCTTTGCGCATTTCTCTGGCGCTGGCCCTTGGCTGTTTGGTGCTTACTCTGCCGCCGATGCGTTTTACGCCCCGGTCGCGGCACGGATCGCTGGCTATGATCTCCCGGTGTCTGAGCGCCTCACAGCCTATGTTGCCGCGCATCTGAACGATACGGCGTTCAAAGCCTGGCGCGCGGAGGGGATCAAACTCAGCTATGATCCGATGCCCTATGCGCTCGATCTGCCCAAAACCGACTGGCCGGTTGCGCCATAATTCTCTCGAAACCCGGAGCGTATTAACCATTTGCTAACCATGCACGTCGTAGCACTGGTTAAGATTGGTTAATGCGTTTCGCACGGGAGAGTAGATCATGGTCGCACGGACCTTTAGCGTCGCATTCGAAGGCGTCGAGGCCCGCCGGGTCGAGGTTCAATGTGCCATCGCACCCGGTCTACCCAGTTTCACCATCGTCGGCCTGCCGGACAAAGCCGTCACAGAGGCCCGCGAACGCGTCCGCGCGGCTTTGGCGTCAATGCAAATCGCCCTGCCTTCGAAAAAATTGGTTATCAACCTCTCCCCTGCTGATCTGCCGAAAGCAGGCTCGCATTTCGATTTACCCATCGCCTTGGCCATCCTCGCCGCCACCGGATTGATCCCTGAAGAACAGGCCGAAAAAACCCTCTCGTTGGGCGAATTGGCCCTTGATGGCTCACTCGTCGCGGTCAATGGCGCACTGCCCGCCGCGTTGAAAGCCGCCGAGTTGGACTGCGTTCTGGCCTGCCCCGAGGGGTGCAGCGCCGAGGCCGCTTGGGTTGGCGCGACGCCGGTTTATGGGGCCAAAACGCTGGCACATTTGCTACGCCATTTCACTGGCGACCGTCCGCTGCATGCCGCAGAGCCGGGCGAAGTGTCCATGCCCGAGCATCGCAAAGACATGCGCGATGTGAAGGGGCAGGAAAAGGCCAAACGCGCGATGGAAATTGCCGCTGCGGGCGCGCATCACCTATTTTTGGTCGGCACGCCGGGGTCAGGCAAGTCGATGCTGGCGGCTCGATTGCCGTCGATTTTACCCCCCTTGTCGGCGCAAGAAGCGCTTGAAACCTCGATCATTCATTCGCTCGCGGGTCTCTTGTCCGAAGGCGGTATTTCCCGCGCCCGACCGTTTCGCGAACCGCATCACACCGCCTCCATGGCGGCCATCGTCGGCGGTGGGCGCGGCGCGCAACCGGGCGAGATTTCCCTGGCGCATAACGGGGTTTTGTTTTTGGACGAATTGCCCGAATTTCCGCGCGCCGTCTTGGAAACCCTGCGCCAGCCGGTTGAAAACGGTGAGGTCATGGTGGCGCGCGCCAATGCCCATATGCGCTATCCGGCGCGGTTCATGTTGGTGGCGGCGGCGAACCCGTGCAAATGCGGCTATCTGCCCGATCCGGCCCGCGCCTGCGCCAAGGTGCCTTTATGTGGCGAGGATTATTTGGGGCGCATTTCCGGGCCCTTGATGGATCGGTTCGATCTGCGGCTCGAAGTGCCCCCGGTGCAGTTTATGGACCTCGATGTGCCGCCGTCGGGTGACAGCTCCGTTGAGATTGCCGCGCGCGTGGCCGAGGCGCGCAGGCTGCAAACTGTGCGGCTGGAGGGCACAGGCATGCGCACCAATGCGGAGATCGAAGGGAAAATGTTGGAGGAGACGGCCACGCCCGATGCGGAGGGTCGCACTCTTTTGACCATGGCGGCCGAGAAACTGGGCCTGACCGCGCGCGGCTATCACCGGGTGATGCGGGTGGCGCGTACCATTGCCGATCTTGCCGGCGAAACGAACGTGCGCCGCCCACATGTGGCCGAGGCACTGAGCTATCGGGTGGTGTCAAATACGCTCAATTAGCGGCGGATCATGGGCGATGATGAACGCGGCGGTCTCCGATATGGCCTGTCGCGCCTCCGGGAAAAACCCGTCAAACATGTGCCACACATGCGGCGCACCATGGGTCAGGCTGAGGGTCGCCTCCACGCCTTGTCGGTTCAAATGATCCGCCATACGCACCGCATCATCGCGCAGGATTTCGCATTCAGACGCCTGAAGCAGTACCGGCGGACCATCGGGGAAGCTGGCAAAAAGTGGCGAAACCTGTGGCTGATTTGGGTCCGTGTCGCCCAAAATCATTTGAGTGAGATCACGGGCGCGTTCGACCGGAAAAAAATGGTCGCGTTTGGCATTTGAGACAAAAGATGGGCTTGAAAGAGTCAGGTCGGTGAAGGGCGACCATGCGAATGCAGACGCCGGCGGAGTGCCGCGTTGACAGAGTTCGGACAACAGCGAGAGCGCCAAACCGCCCCCCGCGCTGTCACCGCCGAGGCTGATGTCTTGGGGGGCATAGCCCGACGCCAAAAGCGCGTCCCAGACCAGACAAGCGTCCTCAAACGCTGCCGGCAGAGGATGTTCAGGGGCCAAACGATAGGCCGGAAGAAACACGGACCGGCGCGCCAATTGCGCCAAGCGCGACGCCAAGCGTTTATGGGTCTGCGGGCTCCCGGCGACATAGCCGCCGCCGTGGAAAAACAGAATCACCCGCTCCTCATCCGCGTCAGGCGGGTGAATCCACAGACCCGGAAATCCCAGCGCATCATGGCGCACTTCGGTGGACAAGGTGACCGGTACGGACAACCGCGCGGCCAGATCTATGCCGTCACGCAGGGGCACTGGGTTTTGCGCATGGGTAAACGCGGCGCGCACGATGGGGCTCAATGCACTGGCAAGGACCCGCATCCTGTAGCTCATGCGCGTTTGGCCTCAATCGCCAGCCAAATCAACTCCGCCGTGTTGGTTCCGTCAAAACGCTCAAGCTCCTGAATGCCCGTGGGCGAGGTCACGTTGATCTCGGTGAGGTAATCACCGATCACGTCAATGCCGACAAAAACCTGACCTTTTTCTTTCAAAAGCGGGCCGATTTTGGCGCAAATCTCACGATCGCGATCAGTCAATCCGACCTTTTCGGGCCGACCACCGACATGCATGTTAGACCGGGTTTCGCCCTTTTGTGGCACGCGGTTGATCGCGCCCACAGGTTCGCCATCGACAAGGATGACCCGTTTGTCGCCGTTTGACACATCGGGCAAAAATTTCTGAACGATCATCGGCTCGCGAGACAGGCCGGTGAAAAGTTCATGCAGGGACGATAGATTGCGATCATTTGGGTCCAGACGGAACACGCCCGCGCCGCCATTGCCATAAAGCGGCTTCAAAATAATATCGCCGTGCTTTTCTTTGAAAGCGCGGATCGTCCCGAGATCGCGCGCAATGGCGGTCGGCGGGGTCAGCTCTGGGAAATTCAGAACAAGCAGTTTTTCCGGGTAATTGCGCACCCAAAACGGGTCGTTGACCACCAATGTGCCGGGCGTGATCATGTCGAGCAAATGGGTCGTGGTAATATACCCCATATCGAACGGCGGATCTTGGCGCAGCCAGACCACGTCATAATCAGAGAGATCGACCTCCGTCATTTCGCCCAATGTGTAGTGATCGCCCTCAACCCGGCGCACCTCAATCGGCCAGCCGCGCGCGGTGATCCGTCCCTCTTGGAAGGCAAGATGGTCCGGCGTGTAGTAAAACAACGTATGCCCGCGCTTTTGCGCCTCTTCCATGATGCGGAACGTGCTGTCGGCGTTGATGTTGACCGGACCGATCGGGTCCATCTGAATTGCGACTTTTAACGATTTCGGTGTGGGCAAGGCTCGTCTCCCGAGAATGGTTTTCTCTTAGATGGACCAGCCCCGCCGCGCATTCAATGGGAATGTCCTGTGCGGGAATTCACATGAGCCTTTTACATCAGAGCGTTTTCAAGAATTTCTACATGGCCCGACGCATCGACCAGAGCCACATCAATGCGCATATCGGTGAGCAGCCCCTTGGGCTGTTGGCCAATATAATCTTCGGCACTGGCACAGATGCGGCTGATTTGTTTTGGACGCAGGTGTGCGGCGGCGGCGCTGAGGGTTTTTGAGGCTTTGACCTCGACAAAAATGAAACCGTCGCCGTCGCGGAAGATCAAATCAATTTCCCCGCCCGCGCCGCGCCACCGCGCATGTGCCAAGTCATGGCCTTGGGCCTCATAGTGGCGCGCTACGCAAGCTTCGGCGGAGTGACCAAACTCATAGGCCATGCGCCCGCGCGTTTGGCGGGCGGCAACCGGGTCATATCCGACAAAATCAAAGGACACGCTTTTCTCCTACTGCGGCGAATTTTGATCCGTGATCGCGAGCGCCATTTGATAGGCATCGCGTTTTTTCAATCCATGTTTTTCGGCCACCTCCGCCGCGGCGTCTTTGACCGACATCGTTTCCAAGGCCCGCCTCAAATCCGCCTCAAGATCGGCCTCGGATATCTCTTCATGCTCTGCGCGTCCGACCAAAAGCACAATTTCGCCTTTCACCGGACTGTCGCGCAGGCTTTCCTCAAGCTCCGCCAGACTGCCCTTTCGCACTTCTTCAAACCGCTTGGTCAACTCGCGACACAGGGCCGCCGGTCGGTTTCCCCCCAAAGTCTCACACAATTCTCCTAACGTTTTATGAATCCGCTTTGGGCTTTCATAAAACCCAAGCGTGGCCTGAACCGGAGCGAAGGAGGTAAAGAATTTCAACCGAGCCCCACGAGAGGACGGGGGAAATCCGGCAAAAAGGAACCGATCAGAGGGCAATCCCGAAATGGTCAGAGCCGCAATCATCGCGGAGGGACCGGGCGCAGAGGTCACAGGAATGCCTTGAGCGAGCGCCTCGCGGCACAGCACAAAGCCGGGGTCGGCCACCAAAGGCGTGCCGGCCTCAGACGCATAGGCCACGGATTTGCCTTCTTGCATCAAAGCGATCAACCGAGGCCGGGCCTGAGCACCGTTGTGATCATGATACGCATAGATGTGGCGGCCATTAAGAGGAACGCCATGGATTTCCATCAATTTGCGCAAAGTGCGAGTGTCTTCGGCGGCCAAAACATCCGCAGAGGCGAGAATATCGAGCGCACGCAGGGTGATATCGCGCGCATTCCCGATCGGAGTGGCGAGAAAATAAAGGCCAGCGGGAAGATGCTTGACTTGGTAAATCACATGAGTTCCGGGTCTTTGCGGCGTTTACTCTTTGGGGCGTGTCGCATAGTCTGCGAAGGTGTCTAAAAGACCCAAGTTACCAAGAGTTCGCCGTCAGGAGTGAGGTTCCCCTATGTTCGCTGTTCTAAGCGCCGCCCGCAAGTCCATCAAGAAACTTGCGCTGGCTTTGTCTTTTACCGCCCTTGCCGCCTGTGACCCCGGCGCGCTTCAGGTTGGTGGCGGTCCGACCATCAACACAAGCAAACCCGTGCCGGTCGCACTTTTGGTGCCTTACGAATCGCAACAGGGCGGCGACGTTGCCCTGGCGCAGTCCCTGGAGAACGCGGCTCGTTTGGCGATGGCGGATCTTCAGGGCGTGACGATTGATTTGCGGGTCTATGCCACCGGTGGTCAAGCCGAACGTGCCTCGGCGGTCGCTTCGCAAGCGGTCAAAGACGGGGCCAAGATCATCCTTGGTCCGGTGTACGGCGGCTCGGCCAAATTGGCGGGCATTCCGGCCGCCAACGCGGGCATCAATGTCTTGTCCTTCTCCAACAATCCGGACATTGCAGGCGGCAACGTCTTTATCCTCGGCGATACCTTTAGTAACACGGCCAACCGGCTTGTGTCCTATGCCAAGGCCAATGGCAAAACCCGGATCATGGTTGTGAACGGCCAAAGCCCGGCGGAGAATTCCGGCGCGAGTGCGATCAAAACCGCCATCGCCCGCGAAGGTGCGACATTCGCCGGAGAACAGAGCTTTGAGTTGAGCCAACAGGGGGTAGTGCAATCCATCCGCCCCATCGCCGCCACCGCGCGCAGCTCTGGTGCGGATGCGATTTTCTTTACCTCGGGCAATGACGGCGCCATGCCGCTTTTGGCGCAGATGTTGCCGGAAAACGGCATCAAATCGCCGCAGCCGCAATTCATCGGCCTGCAACGCTGGAATTTCCCCGCCTCCGCGCTGAGCCTGCCAGGTCTGCAAGACAGCTGGTTTGCCATCCCAGACCAACGCCTCGTCAACAGCTTTTCCAACCGCTACTCCGCCCAATACGGCACAGCACCACATGCTTTGGCGGGCCTTGCCTATGACGGGATTGCGGCAATTGGAGCCTTGGTGCAGTCCGGCAACCAAAACGCTCTCACCACTCAAGGCCTGACCCGCGGCTCCGGCTTTGTCGGTGTGAACGGGATTTTCCGACTTCTGCCCGACGGGACCAACGAACGTGGCCTCTCCGTGGCGACCATCCAAAACAATCAGGTAATCGAGATTGACCCTGCACCAAGATCCTTCGCGGGCGCTGGCTTCTAACGACCCCGCCCTTGCTGACTTTGTTCCGGCCCCGGCCGGCAGCCTGATTTGCTCTGAAACGGCAATTTTCGACGTCTCCGCCGTGGCGGAGGCGTTGGATGCCGCTTGGGTGGGGGCAAAAGATGCGGCGGCCCTGCGCAAAGCCACCGTGAGCGTCCTCAATGCGGCGCAAGACAAAGGCCGCGCCACCATTGCCGCCGCCATTGCCGAAGCCCCGCGTAATGCCCGCCCGGCAGTACGGTCCTACGCTTGGCTTACCGATTGCCTCGTCACCTCGGTGTTGTTCACGGCGCAAACCAAGCTGCACCCAAACCCCAATCCGACCGAAGGCGAACGCATCGCGATTTTGGCCGTGGGCGGGTATGGGCGGGCCGAAATGTCGCCGCACTCCGATGTCGATCTGTTGTTTCTGGCCCCCCATAAAATCAGCGGCTGGATCGAAAGTCTGGTCGAGAGCATGCTCTATATGTTCTGGGATCTGCATCTCAAAGTCGGCCATTCCACCCGCACAATCCGCGATTGCATCCGTCTGGGACGCGAAGATTTCACCATTCGCACTGCGATGTTGGAACTGCGCTATCTGGCCGGAAACCGGGATTTGGCCACTGAACTCCATGTAAAATTGCGCGACGAATTGTTTCGCACCACGGCGCGCGAATTCATCGAAGCCAAATTGCAAGAACGCGCCGAACGCCACCGCAAACAGGGCGGGCAGCGTTATGTGGTGGAACCCAATATCAAAGAGGGCAAAGGCGGGCTGCGCGATCTGCATACGTTGTTTTGGATCGCCAAATACGTCCACGGCGTGCGCAACACCGCCGATTTGGTCAAAGCGGGCGTGTTCACCGCCGAGGAGTATCGCCAGTTCGAGGAGGCCGAAACCTTTCTCTACGCCGCGCGCAATGCGCTGCACCTGATCGCCGGACGCCCTATGGATCAACTCACCTTTGATTTGCAGGTCGAGGTGGCGGATCGGTTGGGCTATATCGACCATTCCGGTCGCCGCGCAGTCGAACATTTCATGCAGGATTTCTTTCGCCATGCCACCCGCGTCGGCGAATTGACCCGGATTTTCCTGACCTCACTTGAGGCGCAACACGTCAAACAGGAACCGGCACTGCAACGGCTGTTCAAACGTCGGCGCAAGATCGACGAGCAATATGAGCTGGTCCACAACCGGCTCAATGTCCTCGATCGCAAGGCGTTTTTGGCGGACAAGCTCAATCTCCTGCGCGTCTTTGAAGAGGCGCTGCGCACCGGCTATCTGTTGCACCCGGATGTGATGCGGCTGATTTCGGCCAATCTCGATAAGATCGACAATGAGATGCGCAACACGCCCGAGGCACAGCGGATTTTCATGGATCTCCTGCTCAAACACGGCAATCCGGAACGCGCGCTGCGCCGGATGAACGAACTGGGCGTTCTGGGGGCGTTTATCCCGGAGTTTCAGTACATTGTCGCAATGATGCAATTCAACATGTATCACAGCTACACGGTGGATGAGCACACGATTCAGGTGATTTCCAATCTGGCGCAAATCGAGCGCGGCGAGTTGACCGACCCGCTGCCTTTGGCGACGAGCATCCTGGAGGCTGGCGTCAATCGCAAAGTGCTTTACGTTGCGATGTTGTTGCATGACATCGGCAAAGGCCGGCCCGAGGACCATTCGATCATCGGCGCACAGATTGCGCGCAAAGTGGCACCGCGGCTTGGCCTGAAACCGGCGGAATGCGAGACGGTGGAATGGCTGGTGCGCTATCACCTGTTGATGTCGGACATGGCGCAAAAACGTGACATTTCCGATCCGCGCACGGTGCGCGATTTTGCCAAGGCGGTCAAAACCCGCGAGCGGCTTGATCTTTTGACAGTGCTGACGGTCTGTGACATTCGCGGCGTTGGCCCGAATGTGTGGAACAATTGGAAGGCGGTGTTGTTGCGCAACTTGCACGCGCAGACGGCCTATGCGCTGGAACACGGGCTGGAAGAGGTCAACCGCGACGCACGCGAGGGTGAGGCGAAAAAGGTTCTGCGCGACAAACTGTCGAATTGGGATGCGAGCGAACGGCGCAAAGAAATTCAGCGCCATTATGGCCCCTATTGGCAAGGCCTGCCTCTGTCCGCGCATCTGGTCTTTGCCGAGCTTTTAAAGGGCATCAAAGCCGATGAAATCCGCGCTGATCTTCACCCCGATGAGGACCGCGATGCCACCCGTGCCTGTTTCGCGCTAACGGATCATCATGGCATTTTCTCACGGCTTGCTGGCGCTTTGGCGTTGGTCGGGGCCAATGTCGTGGACGCGCGCACCTATACCTCGAAAGATGGCTATGCGACCGCCGTGTTTTGGATTCAGGACAACGATGGCAATCCGTTTGAACAGGCCCGCCTACCGCGTCTGCGCCAGATGATCGACAAGATTTTGCGCGGTGAAATGGGCGCCCGCCAAGCGCTCGATTCCCGTGACAAAATCAAGAAACGCGAAAGCAAATTCCGGGTGCCGACCTCCATCAGCTTTGACAATGAGGGTTCGGAGATCTTCACCATCATCGAAGTGGACACCCGTGATCGCCCCGGTCTTTTGTACGATTTGACCCGCGTTTTGGCCGCCAACAACGTCTCCATCGCCACCGCTCAGATCGCCACATATGGCGCACAGGTTGTGGACGTCTTTTATGTCAAGGACATGTTCGGAATGAAATTCCACAGCGAATCCAAACGCCGCACCTTAGAAAAGAAGCTGCGTGAAGCGATTGATCAGGGCGCGGAACGGGCGCGCAGCGCATGAAACCCATTCGTCTTGTGCGCGGCTTTGTGACCGTGGGTGGCTGGACCTTGATGAGCCGGGTGCTTGGGTTTGTGCGCGACGCGTTGATCGCGGCCTATTTGGGCGCGGGACCGGCGGCAGAGGCCTTTGTCGTGGCCTTCTCCCTGCCCAATATGTTCCGCCGTTTTTTCGCCGAAGGCACGTTGAACGTGGCCTTTGTACCGCTGTTCTCAAAGAAACTTGAGACCACAGGGGCTGCCGAAGGGGATGCCAAACGCTTTGCCGAGGACACGCTCTCGGTCCTTGCCACGGTGCTGATCGTTTTGACGCTTTTGGCAACACTGTTCATGCCTGCTTTGGTCGCGGCCATGGCCGCCGGGTTCATTGGCGATGCGAGGTTTGATTTGGCGGTGGATTTCGGACGGATCGCCTTTCCCTATGTGGTCTTCATCTCACTCGGCGCACTGTTTTCGGGGATTTTAAACGCCACCGGACGCTTCGCGGCCGCGGCCGCGGCCCCGGTTTTGCTCAATGTTGTGCTGTCGGTCGCGATGATCACGGCGGCCAAACTGGGCTGGCCGGTGGATCGCGCGCTGATCTGGTCCGTGCCTGTGGCGGGTTTGGCGCAGCTTGTCGTGGTCTGGCGCGCGGCGGCCAAGGTGGGGTTTGGCCTGCGCCCACGCCTGCCGCGTCTGACGCCCGAACTCAAACGTTTGTTTCTTTTGGCGGGTCCTGCCGCCTTGGCGGGCGGCGTGGTTCAGATCAACCTGTTGATCGGGCGGCAAGTCGCCTCTTTCTCCGAAGCTGGCGCATTGCAATATCTCAATTTGGCGGATCGGCTGTATCAACTGCCCTTGGGCGTTGTCGCCATTGCCATTGGCGTTGTGCTTTTGCCGGACCTGTCGCGACGGCTTCAGGCGGGCGACGGACAGGGCGCGCGCGATGCCTATAACCGGGCGTTTGAATTTGCGCTGTTGCTGACCGTGCCCGCCGCGATTGCGCTGATCGTGATCCCTGAGCCGTTGATTTCCTTCCTGTTTCAACGCGGTGCCTTCACACCGGAAGACGCCCATAAGACTGCCTATGCGGTGGCGATTTACGGCCTCGGCCTTCCGGCCTTTGTGATGCAAAAGGTGTTGCAGCCGCTGTATTTCGCCCGCGAAGACACCAAAACCCCGTTCCGCTTTGCGCTTTATTCGATGGTGATCAATGCGGCTGTGGCCATCGGCCTGTCTTTTTTCATCGGCTATCTTGCGGCGGCGGTCGCGACCACATTCGCCGCTTGGGGCATGGTCGCGCTGTTGTGGTTTGGCAAGTCCGATATGGGTGTCGAGGTTCATGCAGACCCGCGTCTGGTCCGGCGCGCGCCGCGTATTCTGATTGCCTCTCTGATGATGGGCGCACTGCTTTATGGTGCCAATATTGCGCTCTCACCCGTGTTCGAGCTGTCGCGCGGGCTTGGCACGCTGATCTTGGTCAGCCTTGGTATCGCCAGCTATTTCGCCTTGGCCCAAGCGATTGGCGCGGTGCGATTTGTCGAACTAAAAGGCGCGGTCAAACGGCAAAATTGATGCGAATGCGGCGGTTAACGCCGCCGCAACCGCGCCATGATCCGCCCCATAGCCCCCGGCACCAACAGCGCCGCCGTTCCAAAGCCCGCAACAAAGCCCGCGAGTTTTGCCACCCAATCGAGAGAACCGCCGAACAACAGGCCAAAGACCAATTGCAGCCCCATCAACAATCCGATCAGGGTAAAGGCCCGCATCCGGTTTTCCTGCATCCGACCAAGGCCAAGCCAGAGGATAAACGTGTAGGCACCGATGAATCCGTACGCCGCAGGGTAAGCGCCCAAAAGCGGCTGAGCTGTGCTTAAAACCAGACCATAGATCAGCGCGCCGAACAGGGTCGCGGCGAAGAAAATCACGAAGACCGCGACATTGCCAAAGGTCTCGCCGACCATTTTGCCCAGAGCCAAAATAAAGACGATCGCCATCAGCGCATGGGTCAAGGAATAATGCACAAATGCGTAGCTCAGGAACCGGATCACATGCTCAAGCGGCCAAGTGCCTTGCGTGCGCATCGCCTCAAAAACGGTGTCAAAGAACCCGTAATCCTCCATTGCGGCAATCCGCCAGCCCACCGCATCGGGACCACCGATGATGCCATAAGAGCCGATTTGAAACAGCGCCTCGATGCCACCCAGCACCAAAGCCAGCGCCACCACCGCAGGCGGCAAAGTGTTAAACGGCAATTCGGGACGATGCTCGGAGGGGGTGTCATTCATTTTCGGGGGCTTTCCTTGACGCGTTCGTCCTGCATAGGTAAGCGATGATCACCTAACAATCCAGTGACGGAGTTCCAGATGGAGAAGCTCGCCTTCACCCCCCGTGTTTTTTCGGGGATCAAGCCTTCGGGCGGGCTCACACTCGGCAACTACTTGGGCGCGATCAAGCGTTTCGTAGATATGCAGGGCGGTGAGTTCGAAACCATCTATTGCGTGGTGGACATGCACGCGATCACTGTTTGGCAAGACCCCGAGGATCTGCGCCATGCGACCCGTGAAGTGGCCGCAGGCTACCTTGCGGCGGGCATCGACCCGGAGAAATCGGTCTTGTTCAATCAGTCTCGTGTGTCGGCCCATGCGGAGCTCGGTTGGCTGCTCAACTGTGTCGCCCGCGTCGGGTGGATGAACCGGATGACGCAGTTCAAGGACAAGGCGGGTAAAAACGCCGAAAACGTGTCGCTTGGGCTCTATGCCTATCCTTCACTGATGGCTGCGGATATTTTGCTCTATCACGCGACCCATGTGCCCGTGGGCGAGGATCAAAAGCAACACGTCGAATTGACCCGCGACATCGCCAACAAGTTCAACCACGATTACAAGGTCGATTTCTTCCCGGAAACCATCCCGGTGATCGAAGGCCCGGCGATGCGTGTGATGAACCTGCGCGATGGGACCAAGAAAATGTCCAAATCGGGTGAATCGGACATGGAACGCGTCAATATGACCGACGACGCCGACACGATTGCGAAAAAGTTCAAAAAGGCCAAATCAGATGCGGATGTGTTGCCCGAAGAGATGGAAGGCCTTGAGGGCCGCCCGGACGCGCGCAACCTGGTGAACATCTACGCGGGTCTGTCCAATATGACTGGCGAAGAGGTTTTGGCGGTCTATGGCGGCCAAGGGTGGGGCAAGTTCAAACCCGATCTGGCCGAGCTTGCAGTCGAAAAACTCGCGCCGATTTCAAGCGAAATGAAACGCCTGATGAATGACCCGGCGGAGATTGACCGGATCATGGCGAAAGGCGCGGACAAGGCCAATGAGATCGCCCAACCGATCCTCAATAAGACCTTTGAGATCATGGGCTTCGTGCGCTAAATTCGGAGTAATTTCGATGAAGTTGAATACACTAAGTATGATTTCGGCGCTTGTTTTTTTGGCGTCTTGCACCGGACCAATCAATAATCAAACTGTTAAAGATAAGCCTACAGATTATTTGTGCCGTATCTTGGGACCTGATTATATCAGTCTGCCCAGCGAACAAGAGGCTATCTATCGAGAACTCGAGGCGCGAGGAGCGCAATGCGTATCGACATCCCGCGTCATCGTTGAATCTCGATAAGAACAAAAGGGCGCCCAATGAGGCGCCCTTTTCGTTTTCATTGCAGTCCAAAACCTCAAACCAGCTTCACCTGTGTGCCCACTGCCACGCGGGGGTAGAGATCTGCAATCATCTCGTTATAGAGGCCGATACAGCCATCCGACGAACGCCGCCCGATCTTGCGTGTGTCATGAGTACCGTGAATGCGGTAATATTGCCACGACAGGTACAAAGCATGGGTGCCAAGCGGGTTTTGCGGTCCGGCAGGCACAGTGACCGGCAGGCTTGGGTCGCGCTCGCGCATCGACGGCGTCGGGGTCCAGGTCGGCCCCTCCACCTTTTTGATCACCTCTGTGTAGCCGCGTTTGGTCAGCTCCTCAGAGATCGGCACCGAGGTTGGATAAAGTTTATACGACCCATCGGCCGCCCAAAAATGCAGAGCACGGCTCACCGTATCGGCGACAATCGCACCCTTTCCCAAGCTGTCGAAATGCTCGTGCCAATCAATCCGGCGAAAACTTGAGATATTGCGGCGGGCATTTTGAGGCGCTTGCAATTCATCTGGCAGGGTCAACCCGATCTCTTGGGCAAAGGCGGCTTTGGCGAGAAAGGGCGTCGCGAAGCTCAGCGCCAAAAACTTACGTCTTTTCAACTCGATCATGTGTATGTCCTCGTGCTTTATGCGTTGAGCACACCAAACATGCCCATGTGGTGAATCTCAAATCACGATGGAGTTAACGCGTCACCGCGCGGCGCAAACGCGGCTCTGATGTCACAGAAGGGATTCAAACCTGCCCTAAGCTTGGCCTGCAGCGCATCAGAATCATGGCCCGTCCCCGCCAAAGCGCATGCCCTTGCGCGTGATGTGCGCGGCTTGATCCGTTTCCCCGACAGATCAGCACCCGTTGACCCTCGGCTCTTAGGAGCCGGGGGTTTTTGGGGATCATCCCTCCATTGTATCGCGCACTGGCGGTTGCGTCGCGCGCGTAGCTCGGTCATCATCCGGCAAAGCCCAAAGATCGGGCGCCACTCAAAGAGGCCAGTATGCGCAAGTTTCTCGTCATCCTTGATGACAGTCGCGAATGTCTCAATGCCATGCGGTTTGCGGCGATGCGCGCCGCGAAATCGAACGGTGGTGTGACAATCCTGTCGATCATTCCGCCCGAAGAGTTCAACCATTGGATCGGCGTGGCCGATTTGATGCGCGAAGAAACTCGCGACCGCATCATTGCCCATTACGAAGTTTTCGCCAAATGGATGCGCGACCGACAGGGCATTGATCCTGAATTGGTGATCCGCGAAGGCGAAGCGGTGCATGAAATCCTTGCGCAAGTCAAAGAAGACCCGGCAATTGGCGTGTTGGTTTTGGGCGCTGGCACGGAGAAATCCGGCCCCGGCCCGCTTATTGCGGCGATGATGAAACAGGCGGGATTTTTGCCGATCCCGATGACGCTTGTTCCCGGCGAGATGTCAAAAGAGCGGCTTGAGGCGGTCACGTAACATGCCAATGCCATGGACCTACAGACATTCCGAGAAAGAATTTAAATCGTTTCTCAAGGACGCAAAGGACCGGATGGGGCAGGTGCTTGAGAGTGACAATATGGCCTATACGGCTGTCGATGGTGTGCTGCATGTGTTTCGCCGTCGCCTGACCCCACCGCAGGTGATTGCCTTTGGCGATGTCTTGCCCTCCAGCTTGCGCGCGATGTTGGTCCATGGCTGGAATGTCGACGCTGTGCCTTTGCCCTTTGGCTCTCGTTCAGAGATGATCCGCGAGGCGCAGGAGTTGCGCCAGACCCACAATATCATGCCGCTCAATATCATGCCGCTCAATGTGATCGAAGCCACGGGGTACGCCCTATGGCGACATGTAAACCACCGCGATTTGGCGCGGGTTTTGGCCCAGATTGGTCCCGAGGCTGTGGCGTTTTGGCATGTGCCGGGGGTTGCGGAGAACGAGTTGCAGCAACAGATCATTTAGGTGCGCTGACTTCGCCCCGCCATTAGAATCATTCTAAAACTTGACTTTTGCGGTCCGAACGCGCATATCCGACTATGATCCTAAGGAATATCCGAAATGTTCATTCAGACCGAATCCACACCGAACCCCGCAACCTTGAAATTCTTGCCCGGTCAGACCGTGCTTGAGGCCGGAACTGCAGACTTTCCCACAGCAGACTCTGCCGCTGCATCGCCATTGGCGCAGCGTGTGTTTGCGGTCGGCAATGTCACCGGCGTGTTTTTGGGCTCCGATTTCGTCACCGTGACCAAAGAGGACGCCACCGATTGGGACCATATCAAACCCGCCATCCTTGGCGCGATCATGGAGCATTTCCAATCCGGCGCACAGGTCATGGACACACATGCCAGCGCCGCAGGCGGACACGCCGACCATGACGGACCCGACAGCGAGATCGTCAAACAGATCAAAGAATTGCTCGACACCCGTGTGCGCCCCGCCGTGGCCCAAGACGGCGGCGACATCACGTTCCACGGTTTTGATCGTGGCATTGTTTACCTACATATGCAGGGCGCATGCGCGGGCTGCCCCTCTTCGACCCTGACGTTGAAAATGGGCATCGAAAACCTGTTGCGCCATTACATCCCCGAGGTGCTCGAAGTGCGCCCCGTCGCGGCCTAAGTGTCTGAGATGACAGCCGAGGAGCTTGCCGCGCTCCACTCTGCCAGTTTTCAAACGCCCCGCCCATGGTCTGCCAAAGACTTCGCGGGGCTTTTGTCTATGCGCGAGAATTTTATCATCACAGGCGATGGCCCCTCTTTCATCATGGGACGCTATGCCGCCCATGAGGCCGAAGTTTTGACCCTCGCCGTCCATCCCGAAGCTCGGGGCCGTGGCTTGGGCCGGGTGATGTTGCGCGCCTATGAGGAAGAGGCAAGATCGCGCCTCGCCTTGATGTCATTCTTGGAAGTGGCGGAGAATAACACCGTCGCCATTTCGCTCTATCTTTCCGAAGGCTATAGCGAATCTGGTCGGCGTCCGCACTACTACACCACCTCCAAGAATGAGAAAATCGACGCATTGGTCCTGTCCAAGCCTCTAAAACATACGTGACCCCACGTCACAAAGCGCTGGAATGCCCAATCTCCCTCCATTGCGCGACCAAACGGTCAAAAATGGTAAAATGTGTATTGACCCTCCCTCTGTGACGCGCCCTAATCTCGCTATACTGCGAGACGATTTGCTCGCTCCATGGGCATGTGACTTGTTTTCAGACGAGGGACTGCCCCAATAGTTTAAATACCCAACGGGAGATACCCATGACCCTGACCAAAACACTCCTCGGCGCAGCTGCTGCTCTGGCCCTGACCTCTGGCGCAGCTTTGGCCGATCCGGCGATCATTTTTGACCTTGGCGGCAAATTTGACAAATCTTTCAACGAAGCCGCGTTTAATGGTGCCGAGCGTTGGGCCAAGGAAACGGGCGGGAGCTACCGCGACGTCGAGCTGCAATCGGACGCGCAGCGCGAACAGTACCTGCGCAACTTCGCTGAAAAGGGCTTTAACCCGATCGTGATGGCAGGCTTCTCCTTCGCCACCGCGCTTGAAACCGTCGCCGCCGATTTCCCGGACACCAAATTCGCCATCATCGACATGGTCGTGGATGCGCCAAACGTGCGCTCCGTGGTGTTCAACGAACAAGAGGGCTCCTACCTAGCCGGGATCGCCGCAGCTTATGCCGCCAAAGGCGACACCGTGTCCTTTGTGGGCGGCATGGACATCCCGCTGATCTCCAAATTCGCATGTGGCTATGCCGAAGGCTTCAAATCCGTGAAACCTGAAGGCAAGGTCATCGTCAACATGACCGGCACCACGCCTGCGGCTTGGAACGATCCGGTGAAGGGCGGCGAATTGACCCGTGCGCAAAAATCCGCGGGTTCTGAAGTTGTGTTCGCAGCCGCTGGCGGGACCGGTCTTGGTGTTCTGCAAACCGCAGCCGATGAGGGCATGTTGTCCATCGGCGTCGACAGCAACCAAAACTACCTCCAGCCCGGCTCGGTTTTGACCTCCATGGTCAAACGCGTCGACAACGCTGTGTATGATGCCTTCACCCAAGGCGAGAACCTTGAGACTGGCATCAATGTCATGGGCCTGTCCAACGACGGTGTTGGCGTTGCGATGGATGAATATAACGCTGCCCTGATCACGCCTGAGATGAAAGCGGCCATCGACGAGGCCACCGCAAAAATCATTTCCGGCGAAGTTGTGGTGCACGACTACATGTCCGACGAATCCTGCCCGGCATTTTAAGGGCAGCTGTCGCATGAGCGTCCAGTCTGAAGCGGGGCGGCAGGCAACTGCCGCCCCCACCGCTTCCACCGCCCCCATTGACGCGCCAGCGATTGAACTGCGCGGGATTTCCAAAGCCTTTGGCCCGGTTCAGGCCAATAAGGACATCTCGATCACGGTCAAAAAAGGCACGGTCCACGGCATCATCGGCGAAAACGGCGCGGGAAAATCCACGCTGATGTCGATCCTCTATGGCTTTTACAAAGCCGATGCGGGGACCATCCACATCAAGGGCCAAGAGGTCCAGATTGCCGACAGCCAAGCCGCGATTTCCGCTGGCATCGGCATGGTGTTCCAGCATTTTAAACTGGTCGAAAACTTCACCGTACTCGAAAATGTCATTCTGGGCGCAGAAGATGGCGGATTGCTCAAACCCTCGCTGGCGAAAGCCCGCACACTTTTAAAGCAACTCTCTGATGAGTATCAACTTTCTGTCGATCCAGACGCTTTGATCGAAGATCTCTCTGTGGGCCATCAGCAACGGGTTGAGATCCTCAAAGCGCTCTATCGGCAGGCGGACATCCTGATTTTGGACGAACCCACTGGGGTGCTGACCCCAGCCGAGGCGGACCATTTGTTCCGTATTCTCGAAGGGCTGAAAGAACAGGGCAAAACCATCATCTTGATCACCCATAAACTACGCGAAATCATGGAGATCACCGATACGGTGTCCGTGATGCGCCGGGGGGAGATGACCGCAACAGTGCAGACCGCCGACACCACCCCCGAAGACCTGGCCGAACTGATGGTCGGGCGCAAAGTCTTGCTTCATGTTGAGAAAAAACCCGCCACACCGGGCGCGCAGATTCTGGAAATTGAAAACCTGCATGTTGTTGATGAGCAGGGTGTGGAACGTGTAAAAGGCATTGATTTGCATGTACGCGCCGGTGAAATCCTTGGGATTTGTGGCGTGGCGGGTAATGGTCAAACCGAACTTTTGGAGGTTTTGGGCGGCTATCAAAACGGCACGGGCACGATCCGCCTGAATGGCCAAGAGATCGACCTGACGGGCAAAAACTCCGACGGCCAATCGCGCCGTGCCCGCGGGATTTCGCATGTGCCGGAGGACCGGCATGATGAGGGGCTGATCCTGAACTTCCAAGCCTGGGAAAACATGGTGTTTGGCTATCACCACGCACCTGAATATCAAAAAAACCGCTTTTTGATGGACAATGCCGCGATCAAGGCAATGACCCAAGAGAGCATGACCAAATTCGACGTGCGCCCGCCGAACCCCAAGCTGGAGGCCAAAAGTTTTTCCGGCGGCAACCAGCAAAAAATCGTGTTGGCGCGCGAAATCGAGCGCAACCCCGACCTGTTGTTGATCGGCCAGCCGACGCGCGGCGTCGATATTGGCGCCATCGAATTCATTCACCAACAGATCGTACATCTGCGCGATGCGGGCAAAGCCATCCTATTGGTGTCGGTGGAACTTGATGAAATCCTGTCGCTGAGTGACCGGATTGCGGTGATGTTTGACGGTAAGATCATGGGCGAACGCCTGCCCTCTGAGACCAATGAAGGCGAGCTTGGCCTGATGATGGCCGGGATTGCCGAAGAAAAACCGGGGGAGGCAGGTCAATGAACAAAATGCCAAAATGGGCGGACACCGTCCTCATTCCGTTGATCTCGATCCTCTTGGCCTTTTTACTGTCGGGCCTCGTGATCATGGCCATCGGCAAAGACCCGGTGGTGGCGATCAAAACCATGGTGCAAGGCGCGTTTGGTAGCTCAAACGGCATTGGTTACACGCTCTATTACACCACCAATTTCATCTTCACCGGCCTCTCGGTCGCAGTTGCCTATCACGCCCGCTTGTTCAACATCGGCTCTGAAGGTCAGGCGGCGTTGGGCGGTTTGGGCGTGGCGCTTGTGTGCCTTTATGTGCCTTGGCCGCATTGGGCGATTGCCCTGCCCGCGGCGATGATCGGAGGCGCGGTATTTGGCGCAGCTTGGGCGTTTATCCCCGCCTATCTTCAGGCCAAACGTGGCAGCCATATCGTCATCACCACCATCATGTTCAACTTTATCGGCTCCGCGCTAATCGGCTACATCCTGTTGAATTACCTCAAAGTTCCGGGGTCCATGTCAACGGAAAGCGCACGTTTTGGTGCTGGGGCGCATTTGCCGACTTTCCATGAAATGTTGGCGCCCTTTGGCATCGAGTTCAACAAAAACGCCCCCGTCAACGTGTCCTTCCTGATCGCACTTTTGGCGGCGGTTGGGTTCTATTTCCTGATCTGGCGCACCCGGCTCGGCTATGAAATCCGCGCCTATGGCCAATCGGAAACGGCGGCGAAATACGCTGGCATCAACCCGGTGCGCATCGTCGTCATCGCCATGCTGATCTCGGGCGCTTTGTCCGGCCTGATGGCAATCAACAACGTGATGGGCGAGGCCGAACGGTTGATCGACAACGCCGTCGAGGGTGCGGGCTTTATCGGCATTGCCGTGGCCCTGATGGGCCGCAACCACCCGATCGGGATCGTGTTAGCCGCGCTTTTGTTTGGCTTTTTGTACCAAGGCGGCGGCGAGCTCTCATTTTGGGAATCGATCCCGCGCGAACTGGTCGTGGTCATTCAGGCTTTGGTGATCATGTTCACCGGCGCGCTCGACAATATGGTGCGCGCGCCGCTTGAGAAATTGTTCATCGCCCTCAACAAGAAAAAGGAGGCGTGAGCATGGACTATCTCACGATCATCCAAATCCTCGACAGCACCGTGCGCCTTGCCACGCCTTTGCTTTTGACCTGTCTCGCCGGGCTGTTTTCCGAACGCGCAGGCGTCGTTGACATCGGGCTTGAGGGCAAACTCTTGGCGGCGGCCTTTTTGGCGGGGGCTGCGGCCTCTGTCACCGGGTCGATTTGGATCGGCCTTTTGGCAGGCGTGGCCGGGTCTTTGGCGTTTTCCATGATCCACGGGCTGGCCTCGATCACCTTCAAAGGCGATCAACTGATCTCCGGCGTGGCGCTGAACTTTCTCGCCGCCGGTCTGACCGTTGTCGTGGGCCAAAGTTGGTTTAAGCTCGGCGGACGCACGCCCTCGCTCCCCACGGATGCGCGGTTTGGCGAATGGAACCTGCCGTTTTCCGATGCCTTGGCGAATGTGCCCTTCATTGGGCCTCTCTACCATGAGCTGATTTCTGGCCACACCGCATTGACCTATATGGCGCTGCTTGCTGTGCCACTGTCGTGGTGGGTGCTTTATCGTACCCGCTTTGGTCTGCGCCTGCGCGCCGTGGGGGAAAACCCCTCAGCGGTTGATACGGCGGGCGTGTCGGTGGTCAGACTGCGGTTCGCCGCGCTGGTCATCGCTGGCGTGTTGTGCGGCATGGCCGGCACTTACCTTGCCTCTCTCGCGGCGGGTTTCGTCAAAGACATGTCGGCAGGGCGCGGTTACATCGCCTTGGCAGCGTTGATTTTCGCCAAATGGCGGCCTTGGTATGCGCTCTCCGCCACGATGTTGTTTGGGCTTTTGGAGGCCATTGGCAACCGTTACCAATCCATCACCATGGGCGATTTCACCATTCCGGTGCAGTTCATGCAGGCCCTGCCATACATCCTGACGGTGATCATTTTGGCGGGCTTTGTGGGCAAAGCCATCCCGCCACGCGCGGGCGGCACGCCCTACGTGAAAGAGCGATAAGCATCCGTAAATGACACGAAAGCGGGCCTTCGGGTCCGCTTTTCTGTCTCATACGCCGCGGATCATTTGACGCGCGCGCCAAATCACTGCATTGCTGAAGAAAGACGTCGCGAAAGTCCCCCATGCAAATATTCCTCCCCATCGCAGAAGTTTCGGTGAACGCTTTCACCCTGCTCGGCATCGGCGGGGTCGTGGGCGTGTTGTCGGGCATGTTTGGCGTCGGCGGCGGTTTTTTGATCACGCCGCTGTTGTTCTTTGTCGGCATCCCGCCCGCCGTGGCCGTCGCCACCTCCGCCAACCAAATTGTCGCCTCCTCGGTCTCCGGTGTGCTTGCCCATTTCAAACGCAAGACGGTGGATTTGAAGATGGGGCTTGTGCTATTGGGCGGCGGCCTTGTCGGCTCCGCCATCGGCATTCAGATCTTCAACATGCTCAAAGCCATGGGTCAGGTCGATTTGCTTGTGACCCTTTGTTACGTGGTATTTCTGGGCATTATCGGCTTTCTGATGCTGATCGAATCCATCCGCGCCATCAAACGCGCCAAGGGCCGCCCCGGTGGTCGTCCGGAGCGTAAAAAACACCTTTGGGTTCACAATCTGCCGCTGAAGATGAAGTTCCGCGCCTCGGGGCTATATATCTCCGCCATTCCGCCAATTGCAGTGGGCGTGATGGTGGGCATGTTGGGCGCGGTTATGGGTGTGGGCGGCGGGTTCATCATGGTGCCTGCGATGATCTATCTGCTTGGAATGCCCACCAAGGTTGTGATCGGCACCTCGCTGTTTCAGATCATTTTCACCGCCGGGTTCACCACCTTACTGCACGCCTATACCAACCATACGGTCGACGTGCTTTTGGCGTTTCTGTTGCTGGTCGGCGGCGTCATTGGCGCGCAAATCGGCACCCAAATCGGGCTGAAAATGAAGGCCGAGCAATTGCGGATTTGGCTTGCGCTTTTGGTCCTGGCCGTCTGTCTCAAACTGGGTTTCGATCTGTTGTTGCCGCCCAAAGAACTCTACTCGCTGGGGGCATGATGACACGCGTTTTTGCCCTGCTGTTCGCTTTGTTGATGCTGCCCGGTGCGGGCCGTGCCGAAGAAGTCGTCGCCGCGCTGAGCCAAAGCCGGATTTCCATCACGGCCAATTTTGACGGCTCTGAAATTCTGATTTTTGGGGCTGTGAAGCGCAACCAACCGACGCCGGAGGGAGAGCCGCTCGATGTCATCATCACCGTCGCGGGGCCTGAAAAGGTCGAAACCATCCGCCGCAAAGACCGCCGTTTTGGTATTTGGATCAACGTCGAGGCACAGGTGATTGGCCACACGCCCACCTTTTACACGGTCACCTCGACGCGGGAGCTGGCCGATATACTGCCGCCCTTGACCGACAGTCTTTGGAAAATCACCGCCGACAAACGGATTTTGCCCGGAATGCGCGGGCTTCCGGCGCGCGAGGCTTTGATCCGGCTGCGCAAGGCGGATGACCTGTACCGCACCCGCGAAGGCGTGGTCACCCTGAGCGAAGACACGCTGTTCCAAACCTCGATCACGCTGCCCTCCAATATCGTTGAAGGCGGCTACACCACGCGGATCTTTTTGCTGCGTGGCGGTGAGGTGATCGACAGTTATGGCACTACGATCAACGTGCAAAAAGTTGGCATTGAGCGCTGGCTTTATAATTTGGCCTATCAACATGCGTTGATTTATGGCGTGATGGCGCTGGCAATCGCCGGGCTGTTTGGCTGGGGGGCCTCAGAGGCGTTTCGCATTCTTCGGCGTTGATCACAGCAGCGCGTCCGCCTGTGCCTCAAGCGTCAAAGGCGCTGCCTCTTTGGCGGTCAAATCCGCAACAGACAGCGGCGCGGTCGGTTTGGCCAATCGCGCCATCGTCACCCACAACAGCCGCGTTTCGGCGCGGGTGATGGCAACATAGGTCAGCCGTTTCCAAAGCGGTATCCCCGCCTCCATCCGACCCGCCCGCGCCGCCGCCATAATGTCGGGGGCAAAGACCTGAACGCTGTCCCATTGCGAGCCTTGCGCCTTGTGAATCGTCACGGCCGCTCCATGCAAAAACGCCGCCCCCATGCGCGCGGCATAGGGGATAAACGGTTCTTCTTCATCGGGAATTTCGATTTTAACAATGGAGGCCGCCGAGATATTCGGATCCTCCGCACCGATCACATGTAGGCGCGAAAAGCCGGGTTTGCGCCCTGGGCCGAGGTAGACGACCTGCGCGCCTTTGATCAAGCCTCGCGCCTCAAGGTCCAACCGTTTTTTACGATGTTTCGCGGGTAATTCGATACCGTCACAGATCAAAGGCTCGCCGGGCAACAGCGCATCGACAGGTGCGTCATGGACATTACGAAACGCTTGGATCAACCGGATGCGGGTCGCATTGCGCCAGACCAGAACGGGCGAGCGCGCCATCAGATCGCTTTCGACCCGGCTGGCATAGACCACCCGCTCGTCGCGCGCGGCGGCCTCTTGGATCATACGGTCAAACTGATCAAAGCCCAACTGCGGATCGGCCAGAGCATGGGCCAGATCAAGGATTGGATTGTCTTGGGTTTGGCGGTGAATACGGTGCAGCACATGGGTGTTTTCCGCGCCCAAGGTTTCAAACACCATCTCGCCGGCTTGGTTGACCGGGGCCAACTGCGCCGGGTCACCGAACAGCACAAGCGTCGGGAAAATTTCTTTGAGATCATCGAGTTGGCGCTTGTCTAACATCGAACTTTCATCGACGAATCCAATGTCGAGCGGGTCTTCACGGCGTTTCCATCCGGTGATGAAATCAGAGCCACGCAGACCCGCCGCCGCCAAAGCGCCGGGGATGGATTTATGGGTTTGATAAAAGGCATAGGCGCGGTCCAAGGCCTCATCTGTCAGACCCTCGACCGAAAGGGCTTCGACATCCGGGCGCTCGCCATTGCCCGCCAGCCATTCGGCGATTTTCTCATATTCCGGGTCATAGACCGGGGTGTAGAGAATGCGATGGATGGTGGTTGCGGGCACGCCGCGGGTGCGCAAGACGGAGGCAGCTTTGTTGGTTGGCGCAAGAATCGCCAAGGTGCGGCGCTCCTTTTTCTTGCGGCCTTCCCAATCGCCTGAGACGATATCGACGCCCGCCTCCTCCAGAGCCTTGTACAGCTCTGCCAACAAAAGCGTTTTACCCGATCCCGCCTTGCCGATCACCGCGCGAATTTGCGTGTCCATTGAGGCCATGGGCAACATCAAACCATTCTCAAGATCAACCCCCACCTGTTTCAGCACGGCGCTGATGGCATCATAGGCGTCGGCCTGATCATCGGAGAATGTAAGCGCGGTTCCAGTCATGGCGGCGACCCTAAAGCGTTTCGAAGCAAACCTGTATCAGAGATTTGGTCGAAACGCCCAAAATGATCCTGGGCGCGCCCCCTTCCCTTATGTCAGGCTTAAGGCACTACGCTTTAAAGACCCGCCGTCAGCGACACCAGAGGGAAAGATTAGGCGATGGCGCGCATATCATCCCATTGCGGATGATCAAAGGCGGTACGAAACCAGCGTTTTGAGGTCGCCCGATCAATCCCCGCACGCGCCAAAGTGGGGGCAAAAATCTCTTCGCGCATTTCCCATAGGCCAACGCCGATAACGTCACGCCCTTCACCGACACGGCCCAACACATCCGGGACCAGCCCCATGAGGGAATAAATCCGCTCCATGCGCGGATCAAAAACGCCAACGAAATGTTTGAGCTGGAATTCCTCCATAATCTCACCTGCCGCCAAGGTCAGCGCGGCGGTCACCCGGCGCTCCGCACCGGGGGCAAGGCAAAACCGGGTGCACTCCCAAATGAACGGGCTTTCAATGCGCACACCGTCCGTGAGATGGGAGAAATGGTCATTGACCATCGTGTCGCCCGTTGTCGGCAAAAACCGCATCGACCCGCCATGGGTGCCGTCGGTTTTTTGCCAAATCACATAGAGCGGATTGATGTCATCATATTCGTCGCGTTCTTCACCGGCCTCGTTCACATGCACGTCCCATCCAAGACGATTTTTGAACTGATCGGCGCGGTCGCGAAACATGGTGTCGCGCAGACGCGGAAAACGGTAAAGGTCATCGCCGTAGATATAGCGCAGCATGGGGTGAGTGCTCCTGTCTCCATCAACTGGAGAGGACGCTACGGTCCAAGTGTTAACCATAGCCTATCCAAAGCGTACGCAAGAGTGCGACATATGTTCACCTTGCGTTCTATGCGTATTATTTAAGCGCAACACGGGACAAACCACCCTTGATAGAGCCTCTTAAACGATGATCACCCCCATCGACAGGGCCCGCGCAACCGCGTGAGTCGTGTTCAACGCCCCAAGTTTGTGGCGTGCCGATTCGATATAGACCCGCAGCGTATGTTCGGAAATCCCGAGCTCCGCCGCCGCCTGCGCCCGGCTCAACCCTTTGGCAATATGGGTGATCGCGGACAATTCACGCGGAGATAGCGCCGGAGTCGTTTGGTTTTCGTCGACTGCCTCAAAAGCCAAAGCCTTTTTGTTAAACTCGTGAGCAACAACGACGATATCTCTTTGGATGCGGGAGATCAGACGATCCCATTCCTCATCCGTAGCCGTATGGTTTAACGTAAACAGGGCGAACTGACCGTTTGGTCCCCGGATGGGGATGGTGTAGCCTTGGTTCCCAACCCCATAATCCAACGCGTCGCGAAAGAATGTTTTTGCGGCCTTAGAGGACCAGTCCAGTTGCTTCCAGTTGACGGGCGTGAAGCGTTGGAAACATCCATAAATCACCGGGTCCATGCGTAGGTAGTCTTTTTCCAGGTAGCGGTCGACCCATTCGGAGGAATATGTGCCTGCACCAAACCTTTCCCCCACGCTATTGACCCAATGGTAGACCACATGGGAAATCGCTAAGAGGTCACGCAGAACCTCTGTTGCGCTTTGAAAGCCTTCGAACGTTTCAACTCGCTGGATATCCTCCAGAAAGTCTTGCAAATCCGCCGTCATGCACCCCCACCTGTTCCGACTCCGGGCCCGTGTTAGAGAGCTCCGCCGCGACGACAAGGCAAACATCACCCAACTGCTCAGCACTCGCTGTCAGGCCATTCTGCTCTGCAAACGTTCGCAGGTCTGTGAGTACATCAAGTATCCAATCGTTGTGCATGTAAACCCTCTTTCGGTTATCAAAGTGGTTGCAAGTACAACCCTAGACGGTGCTTTTGCATTTTGAAATTCGCGGATATGGCCTCCCCATAAATAGCGAGCCTGACCTCAATAACCCTATGAATTATAATATATCGTTTATTTTCTGCGAGTTGCGCAATGAAATTTTCCGGTCAAAACCGGCTCACAAAAGATTCGTCAGCGCAATCGCGTTTATCAACCTCAGATTGATCTCCATTCCACGAGAAAGCACACCGCCAAAAAAATCCCGCCCCTCTGACAAAGGGCGGGACATTGAACCATTTCAGCTTGGTTCAGAGGGCTTATTTGCCCGCGTCGATTACGTCTTGCAACGTGAGTAGCCCGGTTGTCGGCGCTTGTACCAGCACGGACATGTTGCCCGGCTTATGTTCGTTGCGCAGCATTTTCGTGTGGGCTGCGGGGATTTCCTCCCAAGTGAAAGTTTCCGACAGGAACGGATGAATGCGCTTTTCGATCATCATCAGGTTGGCGGCAGCCGCCTGTTTCAGATGGGCGAAATGCGACCCCTGCAAACGCTTTTGATGCATCCAGATATAGCGCACGTCAAAGGTCAGGTTGTAGCCGGTGGTCCCGGCACAGATCACAACCATCCCACCTTTTTTACAGACGAAGCTGGAGACCGGGAAGGTGCTCTCGCCGGGGTGTTCAAACACGATATCGACGTTCTTGCCTTTGCCGGTGATGTCCCAGATCGCTTTGCCGAATTTCCGCGCCTCATTGAACCAAGCGGTATATTCCGGCGTGTTCACGGTCGGGAGTTGACCCCAGCAGTTGAAATCTTTGCGGTTGATCACGCCTTTTGCGCCCAGCCCCATGACGAAATCACGTTTGCTTTCGTCCGAGATCACACCAATGGCATTCGCGCCAGCCGCAGTGATTAATTGGATCGCATAGGTGCCCAGACCGCCAGACGCGCCCCAGACCAAAACGTTCATGCCCGGTTTCAACTCATGCGGCGGGTGGCCAAAGAGCATCCGGTACGCGGTGGCCAGCGTCAGCGTGTAGCACGCACTCTCTTCCCACGTCAGGTGGGTTGGGCGAGGCAAAAGCTGTTGTGCTTGAACGCGGGTGAATTGCGCGAAAGAGCCATCCGGGGTTTCATAGCCCCAAATCCGCTGCGACGGGGAATACATTGGGTCGCCGCCGTTACACTCTTCGTCGTCGCCGTCGTCCTGGTTGCAATGGATCACAACCTCGTCGCCGACTTTCCAATTTTTCACCGCCGAGCCAACCGCCCAAACGATACCGGAGGCGTCAGAACCCGCGATAAGATATTCTGCGCCGTGACCGTCGAACGGCGAGATCGGCACGCCGAGTCCGGCCCAAACGCCATTGTAGTTCACGCCAGCCGCCATCACGAGCACAAGCACTTCATGCGGCTCAAGCGTCGGCGTTTCAACGACTTCTTGTTTAAAGGAAGTTTCCGGCTCGCCATGACGTTCGCGGCGGATCGCCCAAGCGTACATTTTCGCAGGAACATAGCCCATGGGAGGCATTTCACCGACCTCATAGAGATCTTTTTCTTCGGCTGTGTAAGTTGTCAGCTTCGTAGCAAGCGCCATCTTTTGTCCTCCATATCTTCGGGGCTGAACAGACCCAAAGGCTCATCTTTAATCTGTTGTGTTTGGGACCCTTTTGACGACACCACCTGTGTTTCATCGAAAGGGCCCCGCCCTGCGCCGCAATGCAGAATCGCGGGCTCTCTGCCTCCTAGATACGATTTGAAAAGTAATTATGCAATGCTGATGCAGCAATTTTTGAAATTTTATAACCGAGCAATCGCAGCATTTCGAAAAATTCCCCACAAAAACAAGGCCACCTACGACCAAAAGGCGAGGCAATATCCTTACGTCACTAGGAAAACCGCCTCTTTTCGCGCCCTGCCGCATCGCGGCGAATTGACATTGGCACATTATTCCACGCATAAACGCTTCTGAGAAATATTATTGCCCATCGAAAGATGTCAAAGCTGACGAGGCCCGCCATGACTGATACGAAAAAGGATAAACCCTGGCTCTTCCGCACCTATGCGGGCCATTCGACCGCGAAAGCGTCCAACGCGCTCTATCGTACCAACCTGTCCAAGGGTCAGACCGGCCTGTCCGTGGCCTTCGATCTGCCCACTCAGACCGGCTATGACAGCGATCATGAGCTTGCCAAAGGCGAGGTCGGCAAGGTCGGTGTACCGGTGGCGCATTTGGGCGATATGCGGATGTTGTTCAAAGACATTCCGCTAGAACAAATGAACACCTCGATGACGATCAACGCCACCGCCCCCTGGTTGTTGGCGCTGTATATTGCAGCGGCTGAGGAACAAGGCGCGGATGTGTCGAAACTCCAAGGCACGGTTCAAAACGACATCATCAAAGAATACCTGTCGCGCGGAACTTATGTGTGCCCGCCACGCCCATCGCTGCGAATGATCACCGATGTCGCCGCCTATACGCGCGAGCACCTGCCGAAATGGAACCCGATGAACATCTGTTCCTATCACCTACAGGAAGCGGGTGCGACGCCGGAACAGGAACTGGCTTTTGCTTTGGCCACTGCCATCGCCGTTTTGGACGATCTGAAAGAAAAAGTGCCCGCCAAGGCCTTCCCGGAAATGGTCGGGCGGATTTCGTTTTTCGTCAACGCGGGCATCCGGTTCGTCACCGAGCTGTGTAAAATGCGCGCCTTTGTCGAGCTTTGGGACGAGATCACCCGTGAACGTTACGGCGTCGAGGACCCGAAATTCCGCCGCTTCCGTTACGGCGTTCAGGTCAACTCATTGGGCCTCACCGAACAGCAGCCGGAAAACAACGTTTACCGTATTTTGATCGAAATGCTCGCCGTGACCCTGTCCAAAAACGCCCGTGCCCGCGCTGTGCAATTGCCAGCATGGAACGAGGCGCTTGGCCTGCCACGCCCGTTTGATCAACAATGGTCGCTGCGGATGCAACAAATCCTCGCCTATGAGACCGACCTGTTGGAATATGACGACCTGTTCGACAACAACCCCGCCGTGGACCGCAAGGTGAGCCAGTTGAAAGCGGGCGCACGCGCCGAACTTGACACGCTGGACGGCATGGGCGGCGCGATTGAGGCGATTGAATATATGAAATCGCGTCTGGTCGAAAGCAACGCCGAGCGCATTTCCAAGATCGAAGGAGGCGAGACCGTTGTCGTCGGGGTAAACCGCTGGACCGTGGGCGAACCGTCGCCACTGACCACTGGCGATGGTTCGATCATGAAATCCGACCCAGAGGCCGAAGCCGATCAAATCGGGCGTTTGCAAGAATGGCGGCAGTCGCGCAACGAGGCCGCCGTGCAAGCCGCGCTGACCAAGCTGCGCGAGGCGGCGAAATCCGGCGTCAACATCATGCCTGCCTCGATTGAGGCCGCCAAAGCCGGGGCGACGACCGGCGAATGGGGTGACATGGTGCGTGCGGCCTTTGGTCAGTACCGTGGCCCGACCGGGGTGTCCGTGAACCCGTCGAACCGCACCGAAGGCTTGGACGAAATCCGTGATGAGGTGGCGCGTGTGTCGACCTCTCTGGGCCGCAAACTCAAATTCCTCGTCGGCAAACCGGGCCTTGATGGCCACTCCAACGGCGCCGAACAAATTGCCGCCCGCGCCCGCGACGCTGGCATGGACATCACCTATGAGGGCATCCGTCTGACGCCCTCTGAGATTGTCGAAGCGGCGGGGCGTGACAAGGCCCATGTCGTCGGCCTGTCGATCCTGTCGGGCTCGCATATGCCGCTCATGGCGGATTTGATGGAGCGGATGAAAGAGGCCGGTCTCGGCCATATCCCGGTGGTCGTGGGCGGCATCATCCCCGAAGCGGATGAAAAGGCGCTTTTGGCCATGGGCATCGCGCGCGTCTACACGCCGAAAGATTTCGAACTCAACCGCATCATGTTTGACATCGTCGGTTTGGTCGATCCTGCGTCAGAGGCTGCCGAGTAAGGCTGGCCCCCGCGAAAATCAAAGCTATAGTCGGGGCAACTCAAACAAAGAGGTGCCCCGATGCCAACCCCCCATATTGCCGCCAAAGCCGGAGAGATTGCCGAAACCGTCCTGATGCCGGGCGATCCCTATCGCGCCAAATGGGCGGCTGAAAATTTCCTCGACGATGCCGTTTTGGTCAACGAAGTGCGCGGTATGTTGGGCTTTACCGGCACCTACAAAGGCAACCATGTTACCATCCACGGCTCCGGCATGGGGATGCCCTCGCTGTCGATCTACGCCAATGAGTTGATCACCGAATACGGCGCCAAAACCCTGATCCGCATCGGCTCTTGTGGCGCGATGCAGCATCACATCAAGGTGCGTGACGTGGTGATCGCGATGACCGCCACCACGCTCTCGACCCCCTCGCGCGGGATTTTCAAAGAGCTGAACTTTGCGCCCTGTGCCGATTATGGCCTGCTTGAGGCCGCTGTCGCTGCCGCACGGACCAAAGACACCGGCGTGCATGTCGGCGGAATTTATTCCTCTGATGTGTTTTATGATGAGCGGCCCGACCTGACCGAGATCATGGTACGCCACGGCATCTTGGGCGTCGAAATGGAGGCCGCCGAACTTTATAATCTCGCCGCCCGTCATGGCGTGCGCGCGCTCGGCATCATGACCGTCTCGGACCATTTACTGACCCATGAGGCCCTGCCCTCGACGGATCGCGAACGCAGCTTCGGCGACATGGTCGAAATCGCACTTGAGGCGGCTTTTGCCTAAAATATCGCGCTCTGCGGCTTGTTTTTCTGCACCTGCAACCTAACTATCCAAGGGCTGCCCAGACGGGTGGCCCTTTCCCATAAAATCAGACGATAAGGAGGGCCTTTCATGTCCATGCCCAAACGCCAACTGGGGACAGACGGTCCAATGGTCAGCGCCATCGGATTTGGCTGTATGAGCTTTGCCGGCTTTTTTGGCCCCGCCGATGATGACACCAGTCTCGAAACACTGGCCGCGGTTGAGGCCGCTGGCATCGACTTTTGGGACACCGCCAATATCTACGGCATGGGGCGCTCTGAGCGCATCGTCGGGCGGTATTTGAAAGAAACCCAAGCAAACGTGACACTCGCCACCAAGGTCGGCATCGTGCCCGGACCGCCACGCGGCTTTTCCAATGAGGCGGATTACATCCGTGCCGAACTTGAAAACTCGCTTGAGAAACTAAACCGCGACAAGGTTGAGCTTTATTACATCCACCGCCGCGAACAGGAACGTCCCATCGAAGAGGTGGCCGAGACCATGGGGCGGCTGATCGAAGAGGGCTTGATTGATGCTTGGGGCCTCTCTGAGGTCGCGCCGTCAACCATTCAGCGCGCACATCGCGTGGTGCCCGTTCGAGCGGTGCAAAACGAATATTCGCTTTGGTCGCGTCAGCCAGAGTTGGGCGTCATTCAGACCTGTGAGGATTTGGGCATTGCTTTTATCCCCTTCTCTCCTTTGGGGCGCGGAGTATTGGGCGATGTCGATCTTGATCCGCCCAATTTCGAAGCCCATGATTTCCGCAAGGTGAACCCACGGTTTATGGAACCCAATTGGTCCGCCAATATGGATCATGTCCGCGCCTTCCGTGCCTTTGCTGCCAAGAAAGGCGTGACCACATCGGCCTTGGCGCTGGCTTGGGTGCTGCATCAGGGCGATCACATGATGCCCATTCCCGGCACCCGCACGGCGGCGCATTTGGCCGAATGGGTTGATGCCACGTCGATTTCTCTCTCTGAGGACGATCTTTGGGACATCGAAGAAGTTCTGCCCGTGGGCTGGGCCCATGGAGATCGTTACTCGGACGTTCAAATGGTCGGTGTTGAACGCTATTGCTAAGCGCCACCCAAATCCAAATATGAAAAAGCCCCGCATCCTGTGCGGGGCTTTTTGAATTCTGTGAAAGCAGACATCAGTCGGCGTAATAGGCGTACATCTGATCCAAAACGGCAAGTTTGCTCGGAACGATTTGTTCGCTCGATTGCGCTGCCGGTGTGGCCGGGGCGTAATATTCAAGCCACTCCGTGACTTTCATCGCCGAGTCTGCAGTGTCTTTTGCGGTCAGTGCAACATCGTGCAAGGTCATAGTCGATACTCCAATAAGGGTCCGCGCGCAGATGCGCCGGGTGGCCCTCCCTTGCCGTTGAGATATGCCGCGCTGCGGCGCAATGCAGCCCCCAAAACACGCATACTCGCCATGCGGTCGCTGCAATGCAGAAACTTTTAACGATATGTAAACCATAATTGGACGACAAAATCAGAGCTGCGGCATCTGTCCGCCACAGTGCTTTGGTTCCCCCGCAACCGTGCGCGCGCTCGCGCCACAGACCGGACACGCCCACTCCACACCCTCCGCATCCTTGTTCACCTGACGCCATTTGCACGCGCCGGTTTTCTCCGTGCGCAGGCTGTACATGGCGACATAGAAACCAATGATGAGAATGGGGGCGAGGAGAAGCATGATGGTGATCCGGCCGCCGCCTTACCAGGCAAAGGAGCGACACCTAAAGAGCGGTTCGAAGAGACTGACACACAGGTTTGGACGAGACGCGTACAGGGCTGAAACGCTTTAGCGTTTTTGCCGCTCGGCCCGCCGAAGTATTTTCTGTCTGCGCAAATAGCGGCGCAATGACCGATAGAAGAACCGATACCGGTGCCCACGCAGCTCGATCGGCTCTGCCAACGTTTGGACAACACGGTTGGGCATCAGTTTTTCCATCTTGGCTTCGAATTGATCCTGACAGGCCAAATAGCGTTCATCCACGGTTGCAGCCCCCATATGAGTCACGAGGAAGTCAATGGCATAAGCTGTCAGACCAAGGGCCTGCGCCTTGAGTACAATATCGAGGCCGTACAGGTGAAACCCTTTGAGATCATAGGACAGAAAGACCAGGCGATCACGTCGCAGAATAAAGAAATTCTCGTCCACAACATCGACCTGTGATGGTAAATCGCCACGCTTGCGCTGCATCCCGTGTTTATCACTGATCCGAAGATGGTACCGCTTGCCAACCCGCCCGGCATTCGCAGCAACGCCCCAGTTGGGATCACAGCGGTGCAAATCGGCAAGGCGCTCTTCCAGAACGTCGATACCATCGTCACTGGCCACAACATCCTGATGGAGGCAAATAACATACGTGCCGCGCGCCGCGCGGATCAGTCGGTTGAGCCCGGAAAACCCGTCAAACGCGTTCCCGCCCCTGTTATCGCCATAAAGATATTCGCAAATGTCGGTGGTAAACCCTTTGGCGATAAAACTTTCCACCATCGCAGTATATTGCTCTGGGTTTGTGACAAGGCTGACAAAAGAAAACCGGAGTGGTGCGGTCGTGTCCTCTACCGGCACGGACGTTGCAGGCAACAAGGTCAGGTCTGGGGGGCTGGCACTCATCTCACCACCTCATTGATACATCTGTGACATTGCCCATCGCAAGTTTTGCCAACATTGGCAACCTGTCTCGGCCCAAACGCTCTCCCTGCCTCAACGAAAAAGGCGCATCCTAAGATGCGCCCTTTGTAGACTGTATTGCCGCATTTGATGAGCGCGTCATATTTCATCTCTGACACACGCGTTTAGTGCGCGCGTTCCAACATCAGCTTTTTGATATGCGCAATGGCTTTGGCCGGGTTCAGACCTTTGGGGCAGGTCTTGGCGCAGTTCATGATGGTATGGCAACGGTAGAGTTTGAACGGATCTTCCAATTCGTCCAGACGTTCCCCCGTCGCCTCATCGCGCGAGTCGATGATCCAGCGGTAAGCATGCAACAACGCGGCCGGGCCGAGGTATTTGTCGCCGTTCCACCAGTAAGACGGGCAGGATGTGGAGCAGGACGCACACATCACGCATTCATACAGACCATCAAGTTTCTTACGATCCTCAATCGACTGACGCCATTCTTTCGCCGGGCGGTTGGTCTTGGTCTCAAGCCAGGGCATGATCGACGCGTGTTGCGCGTAGAAATGGGTCAGATCGGGGATAAGGTCTTTGACCACTGACATATGCGGCAGCGGGAAGATGCGCACATCGCCCTTGATCTCGTCCAGACCATAGATACAGGCCAGCGTGTTGATCCCGTCGATGTTCATCGCACAGGAGCCACAAATCCCTTCACGGCAAGAGCGACGGAAGGTCAGGGTTGGGTCGATCTCATTCTTGATCTTGATGAGCGCGTCCAAAACCATCGGGCCACACCGATCCATATCGAGGAAATAGGTGTCAACGCTTGGGTTTTTCTCATCATCAGGGTTCCAGCGATAAATCTGAAACTTGCGGACATTGGTCGCGCCCTCGGGCTTCGGCCAAGTCTTGCCCGTGACGATTTTGGAGTTCTTCGGCAGGTTAAACTGTACCATTTCTGATCCCCTTAGAACGTCCGCGCTTTGGGCGCGATTTTTGCAAGGCTGATGCCGCCTTCGGCCTCAGTGGTCAAAGGTGCCTCGATGATCGGGCGATAGCTCAGATCAACCTTGTTGCCTTCGACCCGGCTGATCGTGTGAATCCGCCAGTTTTTATCATCCCGCTCCGGATAATCTTCGTGGGCATGCGCACCACGGGATTCTTTGCGGGCCTCAGCGCCGTGAATGGTCGCCAAAGCGTTGGGCATCAGGTTGGCCAGTTCCAGCGTTTCCATCAGATCGGAGTTCCACACCAAGGAGCGATCCGTGACTTTCAGATCATCCATTTTGGCGGCAACTTCGGTCATCTTCTCGACGCCCTCTTTGAGGGTTTTGTCGGTACGGAACACGGCGGCGTCAGATTGCATCGTGCGCTGCATCTCAAGGCGCAGCTCGGCGGTTGCGATGCTGCCATTGGCGTAACGCAGACCGTCGAAACGGGCGAAGGCCTTGTCAATGGAGGCCTGGTTCAACTCCGGGTTCGGCGTTTTCGGATCAACGATCCCACCGGCGCGGATGGCAGCCGCACGGCCAAAGACCACGAGGTCGATGAGCGAGTTGGAGCCCAGACGGTTCGCCCCATGCACAGAGGCACAGCCCGCCTCGCCCACGGCCATCAGGCCCGGAACGATCGCTGTCGGATCGTCTTTGGTCGGGTTGAGAACCTCACCGTGATAGTTGGTGGGGATACCGCCCATGTTGTAGTGCACCGTCGGCAGAACCGGGATCGGTTCTTTGGTCACATCCACACCGGCAAAAATTTTCGCGGATTCGGAAATGCCCGGCAGACGTTCGGCCAAGGCTTCCGGCGGAAGGTGGCTGAGGTTGAGGAAGATGTGGTCTTTATGTTCGCCCACACCGCGGCCTTCGCGGATTTCCATGGTCATGGAGCGGGACACATAGTCGCGCGGCGCGAGGTCTTTGTAGGTCGGCGCGTAGCGTTCCATAAAACGTTCGCCTTCAGAGTTGGTCAGATACCCCCCCTCGCCACGCGCGCCTTCGGTGATCAAACAGCCGGAGCCGTAGATGCCGGTCGGGTGAAACTGAACGAATTCCATATCCTGAAGCGCCAGACCCGCCCGCGCCACCATGCCGCCACCGTCACCGGTACAGGTGTGTGCAGAGGTGGCGGAAAAGAACGCACGGCCATAGCCGCCAGTCGCCAGCACCACCATTTTGGCGTTGAAGACGTGGAAGGTGCCGTCGTCAAGTTTCCAGCACAGCACACCCTGACATTGGCCGTCTTCGGACATGATCAGGTCGATGGCGAAATATTCGACGTAGAACTCGGCTTTCTCTTTCAGAGATTGGCCGTAAAGCGTGTGCAGGATCGCGTGTCCGGTGCGGTCAGCCGCCGCGCAGGTGCGCTGCACGGGCGGGCCTTCGCCAAACTCGGTGGTGTGGCCGCCGAAGGGGCGCTGGTAAATCTTGCCTTCCTCGGTGCGCGAAAACGGCACGCCGTAATGCTCAAGCTCATAGACCGCTTTGGGGGCTTCGCGGGCGAGGTATTCCATCGCATCCGTGTCGCCCAACCAGTCAGAGCCTTTGACGGTGTCATACATGTGCCATTGCCAGTTGTCCGGGCCCATGTTGGACAGGGACGCGGCAATGCCGCCCTGTGCCGCAACCGTATGGGAGCGGGTCGGGAACACTTTGGTCACACAAGCGGTGCGCAACCCTTGTTCGGCCATGCCCAATGTGGCGCGCAGGCCGGAGCCCCCCGCACCAACAACAACGACGTCATAGTCGTGGGTTTCATATTCATATGCAGCGGTCATATCGGTCTTCCTTACAGCGCGAGTTTCACGAGGGAGAACAAGCCTGCTGCGATCAAGGCGTAGCAGAAGAAGTTCATCCCGATCACGAGGAACTTGCGGAAAAATCCGGAGGTGTAGTCCTCGACCATCATTTGCCAGCCGCGCATCATGTGTAGCATCGACACGATGATGGTCAGCCCTGCGACGATGGAGGGGAATGGGCGGCTGTAATAGGCCAGCACCTCTTCATAGGTGCCACCCAACGCGCAGCCGAAGGTGAAGATGAACAGCGGGATCAGAACCAACAGGCCGATCGAAGAGGTGATCATGAACCAGTGGTGATCTGCGCCGTGTTTTGCGGCACCAAGGCCGACTGCGAGTTTGCGATCTGTGAGAAATGACATGGGTGCCTCCTTAGACCACAAGAGCGGTGAGAACGGTCAGGATGGTTGCGCCAATGATCATGGCCCACCCCATTTTTTCGGACACGTCGACATCGAGGCAATAGCCCGCATCCCAGATCAGGTGCCGGATGCCACCACCGAGGTGATACCAAAGCGCCCAAACGGACAGGAACATCACGATGTCACCGACCCAAGAGCGGATCAGCCAATCGACGAATTCGAAATACTCAGGGCCAGTTGCGGCGGCGAGAAGCCACCAGACGCACAGGAAAGACGCCGCGATCAGCGCATTGCCTGTGATCCGAACCATGACCGAGGAAAACGCGGTCATTTGAAGCCGATAATATTTGACGAACATGAAGGGGGACAGCGGGCGATTGCCGCGGTTCACATCAGCCATGGTGACGTCCTTTCACGATGGGTGCAGTTATAGGTTGGCTTCGGTATGATACCTTTCGGGAGCGAAGTCATCAGTTGAGTGCGCTAACATCGCCTAAATTTTGTCATTTCACCCTTAGATTTTTACATTTGTGATCACTAATTTTATGCTGTGATCACAAAACAAGGCAAATCATTTTTCTTAGGGTTTTACTCAACATGAGAATTCCTCGAATCCACGCCACGGCAGCCGCAGGGATGGAAAAAGGGCCGCACATCCCCTGCGCGGCCCTTTTTGCGATCACAAAACTAAGGCACAAATCGAGAATTGCAACGCATTACAGCGGCACAACCGCCCAGTAATCCAGGTCCAGCAAAACATCCGGGTGATATTTGCCCGCCGCGTCCTTATAGGCAAACTCCGGCGCGCCGTGTTTGTAGGCCACAAGGCGTAACCGCAACGCACCAACGCCCGGCGCAGAGGTTTCGGCCTTATCAAGCACTTCGGTATAGGCGCGCACGGTATCGCCGGTGAAACACGGATTGGCATGAGCGCCACCGTTCAGGCCCACGATCATCTGCGCATTGGCCAGCCCGTTAAACGACAAAGCCCGCGCCATGGAAATCACGTGACCGCCATAGATCAAGCGCTTGCCATCTTCGCGGTTGGTCGCATCGAAATGCACTTTGGCGGTGTTTTGCCACAGGCGCGTCGCCAACATGTGCTCGGCTTCTTCAATCGTCACGCCATCGACGTGATCAATCTTTTCGCCAATCTCATAATCGGCAAAGCGATGCTGTTCCCCCGCCAGAGTGAAATTGTAACGCAGGAAATCAAGCCCCTCGGGGATTTTCAAATCCTCGGGCGCCACGACGGCTTTCAGTTCCGGAATCACCGTTTCAGGCGCAGGCGCGTCCAGATCACGTTTGCGCACCATCACCCAGCGGACATACTCCAACACCGGCTCGTCAAATTGATTGAGGCCGGTGGTACGGACATAGACGACACCGGATTTGCCATTGGAGTTCTGTTTGAGGCCAATCACCTCTGACACGGAGCGCAGCGTGTCACCGGGATAAACGGGCTTTAACCACCGCCCCTCGGCATAACCAAGGTTGGCGACAGCATTCAGGGAAATATCCGGGACGGATTTGCCAAACACCACATGGAAGGCGATCAGATCATCCAGCGGGCTTTTGTCCAACCCGCAATTTTCCGCAAATTCATCCGAGGAATAAAGCGCATGACGCGCCGGATAGAGTGCGTGATACATCGCCCGCTCGCCGCCCGAGATTGTGCGCGGCACAGCGTGCTCGATCACTTGCCCGATCTTATAATCCTCGAAAAAATGTCCCGAATTGGTTTTCACCCTAAAGTCCTCCCAGTTTCACGTCCGGGCTATAGTCCCCGTCCGCCTCTTTCGTCACCGCCTGTGCACAGCGCATTTTTCCTGTGCTCTCGTCATAGGCGTAGGAGGGCGATCCGTAGAGCGCCCAGCCTTTGTTCAACGCCTCTGTCACCTTGTGACAAAAGGCCGATGTGTCGTCCTCGGTCAGGAGGCGGTAGGCTTTCATGCGACCGTCCCCACGAATGGGTTATAGCCCAGCGCAATATGGATGCCCGCAATCACGGCAAAGACCACGAGGCTGATGATCACCAGGCGAATGTCACCGGCCATGGACCCGCCTGCATAGGGCATAGGTTTCGGCTCTGCGCGGTTGATCAATGCCATTTCGACCAAGGCCCAAAGGGTCATGCCGCCAAACAGCACGATTGGGGCCGCATCGGCATTGACCAAAAGATGTGCCACGCCCCAGACCACAACCGAGGTCAGCATCGGGTGGCGCATTTTGGCACGCAGGCGGCTTTTGGAATGGCCCAGCGCCAGCAAAAACACCGCAACAATCATCAGCGTGTTGTTCACATGGCGCAGATAGGGTGGCAGCGCATAGAGATCGACGGTCTCGGAGCTTCGAAAGCCCAGCACCATCAGGATCAGCGCGGCAAACAGCGCAATCGCGATGCCCCCCCTGCCCTTGTCACCAAGTTTGGCGCGTGCATCAGGTGCGAGACGTTTAAAAAGATGGGCGCCGCTCCACAGCAGCAGCCCGAGAATAAGAAGGGTCATGGTCACTCCATTGATTTGATCGCATCAGCTTTGGCGAGGGTCGCCCGTGCCGTTACGATATGGAGATTCTCCACGATTTTACCATCCACAACTGCGACACCTTCGCCCGCGGCCTCTGCCGCCTCAAAGGCTTCGATCTGACGTTTCGCCAAATCAATCTCTGCGTCCGTTGGCGCAAACGCGGTATTGGCCACGTCCAACTGCGCCGGATGGATCAAGGTTTTACCATCAAAGCCCATGTCGCGGCCCTGATCGCATTCAACTTTCAGGCCCTCTTCGTCCTTGAACGCATTGTACACGCCATCAAGCGCAACGATCCCATAGGCCTTGGCCGCGATCAGGCACAGATGCAGCCCGCCCATCATCGGCAGGCGGTCGGCGCGAAAGCGGGTGTTCAATTCTTTGGCAAGATCATTGGTGCCCATCACAAACCCGGCCATGCGCGGGTGAGCGGCGATCTCTGCGGCGTTGATCATGCCTAAAGGCGTTTCCATCATCGCCCAAAGCGGCACGTCTGGAATAGCTTGCGCCAGAGCGTCGACCATCGCCGCACTTTCGACTTTCGGCAACAGAATGCCGTCGATGTCCATGCCGACGAATGCCGCCACATCATCGCGACCCCATTGGGTGTCAAAGCCGTTGACCCGAACGATTTTCGCCCGATTGCCATAGCCGCCTGCCGCCAACGTGGTTTTAAGCAGAGCGCGGGCGTTTTCTTTTTCGTCAGGGGCGACCGCATCTTCGAGATCAAACAAGATCGCGTCACAGGCCAGGCCTTTGGCCTTTTCCAGCGCCCGTTCCTTCGAGCCGGGGATGTAAAGAGCAGACCGATAGGGGCGATTGGTGACTTGGGACATTGATTCTTTTCCTCCGCAATATTGTTGCGCAAGAGGCCACAAAAGCGCACCTTTATGCAAGGTCAAAATTTCCGCAGCGCAGAAACTTTACATTCAGAAGCGATCACAAATCACCTCTCAGCCCGTCGCCTTAACCATATTTTTAGCGCTCTTGCAGCAGGATTTCCGCATGATTTTCTCAGGATGTCCAATGTTCATCCTCGAACGCCCTACGCTAGAAAAGGATAAGACGATGAAACTGATCTCTCTTGCCGCTCTGATCGGGGCGTTTGGGTGTTTCACCCTCCCCGCCCCGGCCACCGCGCAACAATCCTGCGGTCAACGCGATCAAGTGCTTGAGCGACTGGGCAGCCAATATGGCGAAAGCCGCCAATCCATCGGCCTTGCGCCCAACAACGGTGTGGTCGAACTCTTTGCCTCCACCGAGACCGGCACATGGACGCTTTTGATGACGCACCCCAATGGCGTGAGCTGCCTCATCGCCTCGGGTCAGGCGTTTGAAATGACCGCCGAGGTGGCGCAGGCCAAGGGCGACGACGCATAAGCGCGCTATCCCAAAGCCTCCCAAATCAACTTGCCCCCCGTGATCACCAAGAACACATAGGCCAGCGCGAAAAAGAACCGATCCGATATTTTATGGTGCAGCCATGCTCCCATCAACACGCCGAGAATGGCAAAGGGGAAAAGCATCAGGTCGGCCTTTAACGTCTCGGGCGTGAATATCCCGACGATGGAATAAGGCACCACTTTGATCAGGTTGATTGCCCAAAACACCAACACAGAGGTTGCCTGATAGGTGGTTTTGTCCATCCGTTGTGACAGCATATAAACAGCCGCAGGCGGGCCTCCGGCGTGGGATATAAAGCTGGTGAACCCGGTCACCAGCCCCCACATCGTGCCGCCAAACCTACCGATGGTGCGTTTCGGCGGCTTGATCCACCCTTTCGCCTTGGCGCCCTGATAAGCGACAAAGCCAATGGCAACGAGACCAATCAAAAATTTGAACACCTCGGGTTTGGCGATGCCATAAACCAAGGCCCCGATCACAATCCCCGGCACAGCCCCCGCGATCAACACACGCGCCGCCGACCCGTCCCATTTGCGCCAAAACACCCGGATCGCGGTCACATCCATCACCATCAACAGTGGCAACATCAGGCCAACCGCCTGTCCCGGTGTGAGAATCAGTGCCAAAAACGGTGTCGCCGCAAAAGCGGCCGCAGACCCAAATCCGCCCTTTGACAGGCCTGCGAAAATCACAGCGGGAACGGCGAAGAGAAAGAAATGAAGATCAAACGTCATGCGGGGGACCCAGACGGCAAAAGGAGATTTTTCTCGAAATTACAGAGCGGTTATCGCTAACGCCAGAGAAAACCTTAATGCATTGCCGCAGCGCAGCCTTGCGTGAACGCCCGTGAAGGGCTACCCATGCCCCAATCTTACCAACTGATTGGAGACTTTCCATGGCCAGACCCAAGATTGCCCTCATCGGCGCAGGTCAAATCGGCGGCACGCTCGCCCACCTCGCAGCCATCAAGGAACTCGGCGACGTCGTTTTGTTCGACATCTCTGAAGGGACCCCGCAGGGCAAAGCGCTCGACATCGCTGAATCCGGCCCGTCCGAAAAATTCGACGCCACCATGATTGGCACGAATGACTACGCCGACATCGCTGGCGCAGACGTCTGCATCGTCACCGCCGGTGTCCCGCGCAAACCGGGCATGTCCCGCGATGACCTTTTGGGCATCAACCTGAAAGTTATGAAATCCGTTGGCGAAGGCATCAAAGAACATGCCCCGAACGCTTTCGTGATCTGTATCACCAACCCGCTTGACGCGATGGTTTGGGCGCTTCAGCAATACTCCGGCCTTCCGGCCAACAAAGTCTGCGGCATGGCCGGTGTTCTCGACTCCGCCCGCTTCCGTCACTTCCTCTCGGTCGAATTCGGTGTGTCGATGAAAGACGTCACCGCATTCGTTCTGGGCGGTCACGGCGACACCATGGTCCCCTCCACCCGCTACTCCACCGTTGGCGGTATCCCGCTGCCGGATCTGGTCGAAATGGGCTGGACCACTCAGGAAAAACTCGACGCGATTATTCAGCGCACCCGTGATGGCGGCGCAGAGATCGTTGGCTTGTTGAAAACCGGGTCTGCCTTCTACGCACCGGCGACCTCCGCCATTGAGATGGCCGAAGCCTACCTGAAAGACCAAAAGCGTCTGCTGCCTTGCGCCGCCTATTGCGATGGCGAGCTGGGTCTTGACGGCATGTATGTTGGCGTTCCGACCATCATCGGCGCCGGCGGCATCGAAAAAGTCGTGGACATCAAACTGTCCAAAGACGAACAAGTCATGTTCGACAAATCGGTTGAGGCCGTCAAAGGTCTCGTCGACGCGTGCAAAGGCATCGACAGCAACCTTGCCTGATGCTCTGTGAGCTTACTAAATGGACCCCGTGCCTCCCCGAGGCGCGGGGTTTTTTGTTGGAGTTTCAAACCTGTGACACTGGATGGACCGTCTTGGGCTATCGCCGCGCTGGCCGACGAACCCGCGCCGCTGATCTCCGCTTTTGTCCGGCATCACCTGGCCATTGGCGCGCGCGAAGTGCATATTTTCCTCGATCGCCCCAACCCAGAAGCCGAAGCTTTGCTCCACGGTCTTGAGGGGTGCATCCTGACTCGCTGTGATCAGGCCTACTGGGAAAAGGTCAATCAAGGTCGCCGCCCCGGTCGTCACCTCGGGCGGCAGAAATTCAATGCCACCCGCGCCTATCGCACCACTGGCTGTGACTGGCTTTTGCATTGCGACGTCGATGAATTCATCTCAGACGGCCCAACTTTGTCGGCACTATTGGCACGTGAACACGTCGCAGACGGCATCGTCTTGGGCAATCTTGAGCGCGTCCACCGAGCCTCAGAACCCGGAATACATATTTTCGAGGGCGCATTTCGTGGCCCAGTCGGGTTCACTGAAACAGACGCCAAGGCGCTTTTTGGACGGTTTGCCACGTTTCTCAACTTTGGCCTGACCGGCCATCGCGTCGGCAAAACCATTGTGCGCACAGGGCGCGATTGGACCATGGGGATTCACACCCCCAATGGGCCTGATCCGAGCAAACTGGTCAAATCCGACTCCCGGCTCTTGCTGCATTTCGATGGGCTGACCGAACTGCATTACGCTTTGAAATTGCTTCGAAAAGCCTTTGAGAACTACGCGGGGCCAAAACGAAAAATCGGCCAAGAACGCAGCGCGCAATTTCGCTTTGTCCGCGATCACGCCAATGATCCAAACGCGCTACTCCAACTGGTGCGCGGGGTACAAAGCCTGACCGAGCATCAGGCGACGATCCTTGGCATTTTGGGTGTGTTGTACGAGGTGCCTTTTGTGCCCGAAGCCTGCGCCGATCTGGACCTGTCACCCGCCACGTTCGACGCCATGCTACGGGTGCGTGAAGCGGCGCTGATCGCAAAAGCCGGGTTAGAGCTTTAGCGCAAAGCAAAAGCCGAGCCCTTTCGGACCCGGCTTAAGACGTTCAACCTAGGATCGTTTAGAAATTATAGGCCACGCCGAAGTTAAGCGCATTGGTGATGATGTCGGTTTCCAACGTGCCACCACCGTTCAGGTCCGCTTTGACTTGGCTATAGGTGCCTTTGTATTCGCCAAAAACATCCCATGTGTCGTTGATCGCATAGCTTGCACCCAGCACAACGGCGACGGTCGGCCCGGCGATTTGGTATTCGATGGTGTTCGTATTGGCGGTGACCACCTCGACATGCGGAATGACGATCCCGGCGGAGACGCTTGCATAGGGGGTGAGCTTGTTCCACGCCCCCGGCCAACGCCAGATCGGCCCCACCGTCAGGTTGTTCAGCCCATCGGTGAATTCCAGCGTTGAAAACTTGTTTGCCGCCATGTCGTCTTCGTCAGCATAGACCTTGGTGTGGTTGAAATCCGCGATCCAGCCGAAATTATCCCGCACCCACCAAGTGCCACGGATGCCGTAATAAGGCGGCATTTCAAAGCTCTTGCCATCCCAACCGGTGGTGAAATCAAAATCCTCCACGCCATCGTTGCCGGACACCCCACTATGTGGCGCTGTTTGGTAGCCGGAGTAGACAGAGATGGTAAAATTTTCGGCCTGCGCCGCGGACAGTGTGGCAAGGGTCGCCACCGTTGCGGCCAATGTGGCTTTCAGTGCAATGCTGCGCATCATGTTTCCAATTCATTTCGCAAGTGAGTCTCTTTGCCTCTACATACACCATATTTGGCATATATCGCGACCCCAAGCTGTGCGAATGCGCGCAAGCGTCGCGCCCGAACCACACTGACATGCGACATCAGACAATTGCGCATGAAAGGCAAACACATCCGTGCGTCGATTCTTTTTTCAGGCCTCCATTGCCACACAGAATGCATTTTGTGATCACACGAATTATTGCTGTGATCACAAAATTCAAAAACATCGGCTATTTATCGCTAACGGTCGAAAAATCCTTTCGTTTGCGCCAAGCGGTGTGTCATGTCAGGGCCAATCGAACCAGGGAGAGGACATCTCTAATGAACATCCACGAGTATCAGGCCAAACGCCTCCTCAAGGAATACGGCGCGCCGGTTTCCGACGGTCGTGTCGTTTTGAACGCGGCCGACGCAAAAACCGCAGCGGGCGAACTTGACGGGCCGCTTTGGGTTGTCAAAGCGCAGATTCACGCAGGTGGTCGCGGCAAAGGCACCTTTAAAGAGGCTGGCGCTGGCGAAAAAGGCGGCGTGCGTCTTGCGAAATCCGTTGAGGAAGCCGCGAAAGAAGCCAATGCAATGCTCGGCCATACTCTGGTCACGCATCAGACCGGCCCGGCTGGCAAACAGGTCAACCGCATCTACATCGAAGATGGTTCCGACATCGCCCGCGAACTCTACCTCGCGTTGCTCGTCGATCGTCAGTCGTCCCGCGTATCCATCGTGTGCTCCACTGAGGGTGGCATGGACATCGAAGAGGTGGCTGAAAACACCCCTGACAAAATCCTCTCCTTCTCCGTCGATCCCGCGACCGGCCTTCAGGGCTTTCACGGTCGCCGCGTCGCGTTTGCTCTGGGCCTTGAGGGCAAACAGATCAAACAGTGTTCGCAACTGATCCAGAACCTGTACCGCCTCTTCGTCGAAAAAGACATGGAGATGCTGGAAATCAACCCGCTGATCGTGACCCCGGCTGGCGACATCAAATGTCTCGACTGTAAAGCGGGTTTCGACGGCAACGCTCTGTACCGCCACCCCGACATCGTGGGTCTGCGCGACGAGACCGAAGAAGACCCGAAAGAACTGGCCGCATCCCAGCATGACCTGAACTACATCGCGCTTGACGGTGAAATCGGCTGCATGGTGAACGGTGCCGGTCTGGCGATGGCCACCATGGACATCATCAAACTCTACGGCGCAGAGCCTGCCAACTTCCTCGACGTGGGCGGCGGCGCGACCAAAGAGAAAGTGACCGAAGCGTTCAAAATCATCACCTCTGACCCGAACGTCAAAGGCATCCTGGTCAACATCTTCGGCGGCATCATGCGCTGTGATGTGATTGCCGAGGGCGTCATCGCCGCCGTGAAAGACGTTGGTCTGACCGTTCCGCTCGTTGTGCGTCTCGAAGGCACCAACGTCGAACTCGGCAAAGAGATCATCAAAAACTCTGGCTTGAACGTGATTGCCGCCGACAACCTCAAAGACGGCGCGCAGAAAATCGTTAAAGCGGTGAAAGGCTAAGACCCATGGCAATTCTTGTAAACGAAAACACCAAGGTCATCTGTCAGGGCTTCACTGGCTCGCAGGGCACCTTCCACTCGGAACAAGCCATCGCATATGGCACAAAAATGGTTGGCGGCGTGACGCCCGGCAAAGGCGGCTCCAGCCACCTCAACCTGCCGGTGTTCAACTCGGTTCACGAAGCGAAAGCTGTGACCGAAGCCAATGCTTCCGTGATCTATGTGCCGCCGCCCTTTGCCGCGGATTCCATCCTTGAGGCGATCGACGCCGAAATGGAATTGATCATCTGCATCACCGAGGGCATTCCGGTGCTCGACATGATGAAGGTGAAACGCGCCCTGATCGACAGCAAATCGCGCCTCATCGGCCCGAACTGCCCCGGCGTGATCACCCCGGACGCCTGCAAAATCGGCATTATGCCGGGTCACATCCACCGTCGCGGGTCCGTTGGCGTGGTTTCCCGCTCTGGTACGCTGACTTACGAAGCTGTGAAACAGACCACCGATCTTGGTTTGGGTCAGTCCACGGCTGTGGGCATCGGCGGCGACCCGATCAAAGGCACGGAGCACCTCGATATTCTCGACATGTTCCTGGATGACCCGGAAACCACCTCCATCATCATGATCGGTGAAATCGGCGGCTCCGCCGAAGAAGAAGCCGCGGAATTCTTGGCCGAGCAAAAGAAAAAAGGCCGTTGGAAACCGACCGCTGGTTTCATCGCGGGCCGCACCGCCCCTCCGGGCCGTCGCATGGGTCACGCTGGCGCCATTGTGGCAGGCGGCAAAGGCGATGCAGAGTCCAAGATCGAAGCGATGAAATCCGCTGGTATCGTGGTCGCTGACAGCCCCGCCACCCTTGGCGAAGCTGTGATGGAAGCGATCAACAAAGGCTAAGCCAACGGCGCTCAGCTCTTAAAAACAGCCTGCGCCCGATGGTCTCATCGGACGCAGGCTTTGCCGCAAAAACGGCCCAAACGTCAAAGCGACCCAATTTCAGACGCCCTCAGAAGGTCAGTAACATGAACGACCAGAGCCCCAACGACATCCTTCACGCCTCTTCCTTTATGCAGGGGCATAACGCGGAGTACCTTGAACAGGTCTATGCGAAATACACCCAAGATCCCTCCTCTGTGGACGCCTCCTGGGCTGAGTTTTTCAACTCTCTGGGCGATGCCGCATCGGATGTTACCGCCGAGGCCGCAGGGCCGTCTTGGGCGCGCGCCGATTGGCCGCCTGTGCCGCATGACGACCTGACTCAGGCGTTGGACGGGCAATGGGCCGAACCGGTTGCTGCCGCGAAAAAGATCAAAGAGAAAGCCGTCGAAAAAGGCGTTGAGATCTCTGAGGATCAAATCAAACGCGCTGTGCTCGACTCGATCCGCGCGATCATGATCATTCGTGCCTTCCGCATCCGGGGCCATTTGGCCGCCGATCTCGATCCGCTGAAAATGCGTGAAGAGACCCAGCACCCGGAGCTTGACCCGCGCTCTTACGGCTTCACCGAAGCCGACATGGATCGCCCGATTTTCATCGACAATGTTTTGGGGCTGCAACATGCCTCGATGCGTCAGATCATGGACATCGTCAAACGCACCTATTGCGGCACTTTCGCGCTGCAATACATGCATATTTCCGATCCTGAACAGGCCGGTTGGCTGAAAGAGCGGATCGAAGGCTACGGCAAGGAAATCCAGTTCACCCGCGAAGGCCGCAAAGCCATTCTCAACAAGCTGGTTGAGGCTGAGGGCTTTGAAAAATTCCTTCATGTCAAATACATGGGCACCAAACGCTTTGGTCTTGATGGCGGAGAAAGCCTGATCCCGGCGATGGAGCAAATCATCAAACGCGGCGGCAGTCTTGGCGTCAAAGAGGTTGTCATCGGCATGCCGCACCGCGGCCGTTTGTCCGTTTTGGCCAATGTGATGTCCAAACCCTACCGTGCGATTTTCAACGAATTCCAAGGTGGTTCGTTCAAGCCTGAGGACGTGGACGGCTCGGGCGATGTGAAATATCACCTCGGCGCCTCCTCGGATCGCGAATTTGACGGCAACAAGGTCCACCTGTCGCTGACCGCGAACCCCTCGCACCTTGAGGCGGTGAACCCGGTGGTTCTGGGCAAGGCCCGCGCCAAGACCGATCAGAACAAAGACCCGGAGCGCACCTCGGTGATCCCGATCCTGCTGCACGGCGATGCGGCCTTTGCGGGCCAAGGTGTTGTGGCGGAATGTTTTGGCCTCTCCGGTCTGCGCGGTCACCGCACCGGCGGCACGATCCATATCGTGGTGAACAACCAGATCGGCTTCACCACCGCGCCGCATTTCTCGCGCTCTTCGCCTTACCCGACCGACAACGCGCTGGTCGTTGAGGCCCCGATTTTCCACGTCAACGGCGATGACCCGGAGGCCGTCGTGCATGCCGCGAAAGTGGCCACCGAGTTCCGTCAAAAGTTCCACAAAGACGTGGTCATCGACATTTTCTGCTACCGCCGCTTCGGTCACAACGAAGGCGACGAGCCGATGTTCACCAACCCGCAGATGTACACCAACATCAAGCGACACAAAACCACGCTGCAACTCTACACCGAGCGTCTCGTGGCCGATGGTCTCATCCCCGAGGGCGAGATCGAGGACATGAAAGCGGCGTTCCAGGCGCAGCTCAATGACGAGTTCGAAGCGGGCAAGACCTTTAAACCGAATAAGGCCGATTGGCTTGACGGGCGGTGGTCGCATATCAACCGTGAGGGCGAAGAATATCAGCGCGGTCAAACCGCGATTTCGCAAGACACGATGGCCCAAATCGGCCGGTCGCTGACCTCGCATCCCGACGATTTCAACATCCATAAAACCGTGGCCCGTCAACTTGAAGCCAAGGCACAGATGTTTGAAACCGGCAAAGGGTTTGATTGGGCCACCGGCGAAGCGATTGCCTTTGGCTCGCTCTTGACCGAGGGGTATCCGGTGCGTTTGGCGGGACAGGACAGTACGCGTGGCACCTTCTCTCAGCGCCATTCGGCTCTGATTGATCAAAAATCCGAGGATCGCTACTACCCTCTGAACCACATCCGCGAAGGTCAGGCCCATTACGAGGTCATCGACTCGATGCTCTCCGAATATGCGGTTTTGGGTTTTGAATACGGCTACTCTCTGGCCGAACCGAATGCTCTGACGCTTTGGGAAGCGCAGTTTGGCGATTTCGCCAACGGCGCGCAGATCATGTTCGACCAATTCATCTCCTCGGGTGAAAGTAAATGGTTGCGCATGTCCGGTCTCGTGATGCTTTTGCCGCATGGCTATGAGGGCCAAGGCCCGGAACACTCTTCCGCCCGCCTTGAACGCTTCTTGCAAATGTGTGGTCAGGACAACTGGATCGTGGCCAACTGCACGACCCCTGCGAACTACTTCCACATTCTGCGCCGCCAGTTGCATCGCTCGTATCGCAAGCCGCTGGTGCTGATGACGCCGAAATCCTTACTGCGTCACAAATTGGCGACCTCTGTGGCCGCTGATTTCATCGAAGGCTCCTCCTTCCACCGCGTCCTTTGGGATGATGCCGATGCCACCTACGGCACCGCGAAATCGGAACTGAAACTGAAAGCCGACAAAGACATCAAACGCGTCGTGATCTGTTCGGGCAAGGTCTACTATGACCTGCTTGAAGCCCGCGATGCGGCCGGCAAAGACGACACCTACATCCTGCGTCTTGAACAATTCTACCCGTTCCCGGCGCTTTCGATGGTCAAGGAACTTGAGCGCTTTAAAGAGGCTGAAGTCGTCTGGTGTCAGGAAGAACCGAAAAACCAAGGCGGCTGGTCCTTTGTTGAGCCCAATATCGAATGGGTCCTCACCCGGATCAATGCCACACACACGCGTCCGGTCTATGCTGGTCGTGCCGCCTCCGCGTCGCCAGCCACTGGTCTAGCATCCCAACACAAAGCACAACAAACGGCGCTCGTGAATGATGCGCTCAACATCGAAGGATAATCACATGTCCGTTGAAATCCGCGTCCCCACCCTTGGCGAAAGCGTGACTGAGGCCACTGTCGCAACTTGGTTCAAACAGCCGGGCGACACTGTTGCCGTTGACGAAATGCTCTGCGAATTGGAAACCGACAAGGTGACCGTCGAAGTCCCCTCCCCGGCCGCTGGCACGTTGGGCGACATCATTGCCAAAGAGGGCGACACCGTGGGTGTGGATGCGCTCTTGGCCACGCTGAACGCCGGCGACAGCGCCGCTGCGGCCCCCGCGCCGAAAGCCGAAGCGCCTGCTGCCGCTCCGGCCTCGTCTGGGTCTTCTGTCGATGTCATGGTCCCGACCCTTGGAGAATCCGTCACCGAGGCGACCGTGGCCACATGGTTCAAAGCCGTGGGCGACACTGTGGCTCAGGATGAAATGCTCTGCGAGTTGGAGACCGACAAGGTTTCCGTCGAAGTGCCGTCCCCTGCCGCCGGTGTGTTGACCGAAATCGTCGCCGCCGAAGGCACCACCGTCGACGCCTCCGCCAAACTCGCCGTGATTTCCTCGGGTGCGGGCGCGTCCGCTGCTGCTCCGGCTGCCGCTGCTGCTCCTGCCGCTGCGTCCACAGGCAAAGACGTTGAAAACGCGCCTTCCGCCACCAAAATGATGGCCGAACACGGCGTGGATGCCGCCTCTGTGACCGGCACTGGCAAAGATGGCCGCATCATGAAAGACGACGTGCTCAAAGCCATGGCCGCTCCGAAAGCCGCTCCGGCTCCCGCTGCCGCACCGCGCGCCCCGTCTGCGCCCTCGGATGCCGCCCGCGAAGAGCGGGTGAAAATGACCAAACTGCGTCAAACCATCGCCCGCCGCCTCAAAGAGTCGCAAAACACCGCCGCCATGCTCACCACCTATAACGAGGTCGACATGACCGAGGTGATGGCGCTGCGCAATCAGTACAAAGACGAGTTTGAGAAAAAGCACGGCGTGCGTTTGGGCTTTATGTCCTTCTTCACCAAAGCCTGTGTCCATGCGCTCAAAGAAGTGCCGGAAGTGAACGCCGAGATTGACGGCACCGATGTGGTTTACAAAAACTACGTCAACATGGGCGTCGCGGCTGGCACGCCGCAAGGCCTCGTGGTTCCGGTCATTCGCGACGCGGATGCGATGTCTTTTGCCGAGATCGAAAAAGCGATCTCCGAGAAAGGCCGTCGTGCCCGTGATGGCAAACTCTCCATGGCCGAAATGCAGGGCGGCACCTTCACCATCTCCAACGGCGGTGTGTACGGGTCCTTGATGTCCTCGCCGATCCTCAACCCGCCACAATCCGGCATCCTCGGCATGCACAAAATCCAAGACCGCCCGATGGCGATCAACGGCCAAGTTGTGATCCGCCCGATGATGTATCTGGCCCTGTCTTATGACCACCGCATCGTCGACGGCAAAGGCGCCGTGACCTTCCTCGTGCGCGTCAAAGAAGCGCTCGAAGACCCGCGTCGGTTGTTGATGGATTTGTGATTTGATCACTGCGGGGGCGGGACAATTTCCGGCCCCGCCCTATCTCTCCGGTCAATAAAGCCGGAAAGGACAAAAAATGACCCCAGAACTCGCCGCCCTCGCCGCAACTGCCTTTCTCCATTTCGCAATTGTGCAATGGTCCCAGCGCGCGCTTGAGAAAGACATCGGGCGGGAAGGCAATGTGGGCACGCGCGAGGGCATGGACGATAGCCTCTCGGACGCCACCAAACGTCTGCGCCGTGCTTTGGCCAATCACACCGAAAACATCGGCCTGTTCATCATTGCCGTGGTGCTCGTAGAATTCACTGACAGCACCTCACTCTTCACCGGCATCTGCGCTTGGCTCTTTGTCGCAGCCCGCGCGCTTTATGTGCCTGCCTATCGGTTTGCTTGGGTGCCATGGCGTTCGGTCCTCTACCTCTTGGGGCTGCTGTCCACCTTCGCCATGATCATCGCAAGCTTCTTTTGATGACCCCAACCCTCATCCCCCTCGCCCTCGCAGGCCTCTTGCACATCGCGCAATTCGTGGTGGCCTCTTACATGGCGAACAAAGATGTCGGGCCGGGCTACACCACCTCCCCGCGCGACCGTGCACCGTCGCGCGAGATGCGCACCGTCACGGCGCGGATGCTGCGCGCCTATGACAATCACATTCAGATGTTCCCGTTTTTCGCCGCCGCTGTGCTCCTGATCCATGTCACGGGTCAGTCAAGCGGCGTGACCGTGGCGGCGGCGTGGGTCTATCTCATTGCCCGCGCGTTCTACATTCCCGCCTATGCCCTCGGATGGGCGCCGTGGCGGTCCTATATCTGGATGGTGGCGATGCTCTCCATCGCCGTCCTTTTCATTGCCGCTCTGATCTGAGCGGCCCCGCATAGAGTTCAAGACCAAGGAGAAGACCATGGCTTCCTACGACGTAATCATCATCGGTGCTGGCCCCGGCGGCTATGTGTCCGCGATCCGCTGTGCCCAACTGGGCCTCAAGACCGCCGTGGTCGAAGGCCGCGACACCTTGGGCGGGACCTGCCTCAATGTCGGCTGTATCCCCTCCAAAGCGCTGCTGAACGCCACCCACCATCTGCATGAGGCGGAGCATAATTTCGCCGCCATGGGCCTGAAAGGCAAATCCCCGTCCGTCGATTGGGATCAGATGAAATCCTACAAAGATGATGTGGTCGGTCAGAACACCGGCGGCATCGAATTCCTGTTCAAAAAGAACAAAATCGACTGGATCAAAGGCTGGGCCACCATCCCGGCGGTCGGCAAAGTCAAAGTCGGCGACGAGGTGCATGAGGCGAAAAACATCGTGATCGCCACGGGCTCGGTGCCCACCTCCCTGCCGGGCGTTGAGGTCAACAATGATGGCGGCGTCGTGGTCGACAGCACCGGCGCGCTTGAGTTGCCGAAAGTGCCGAAAAAACTCGCCGTCATCGGCGCGGGTGTCATCGGCTTGGAACTCGGCTCGGTCTATGCCCGCCTTGGCTCCGAAGTGACCGTGGTCGAATACATGGATTTCATCACCCCCGGCATGGACGCAGACGTCCAGCGCACCTTCAAAAAGCTGCTTGAGAAACAAGGCCTGAACTTCATCCTTGGCGCGGCTGTGCAGGGTGTGGATGCCTCGAAAACCAAAGCCAAGCTCACCTATAAACTCAAAAAAGACGACTCTGAGCACACGCTTGACGCCGATGTCGTTTTGGTGGCCACCGGCCGCAAACCCTTTACCGATGGTCTTGGGTTGGCGGAACTGGGGGTCGAATTCACCCCGCGCGGTCAGGTCAAAACCGACGCCCATTGGGCGACCAACGTCAAAGGCATCTACGCCATCGGTGACGCCATTGTCGGCCCGATGTTGGCGCATAAAGCCGAGGACGAAGGCATGGCCGTCGCCGAGGTTCTGGCCGGCAAACATGGCCACGTCAACTACGGCGTGATCCCCGGCGTGATCTACACCTCACCCGAGGTCGCCACCGTCGGCCAGACCGAAGCGCAGCTGAAAGAAGAAGGCCGCAAGGTCAAAATCGGCAAGTTCTCTTTCATGGGCAACGCCCGCGCCAAGGCCGTGTTCCAGGGCGACGGCTTCGTCAAACTCATCGCGGATGCAGAGACCGACCGTTTGCTTGGCGCCGCGATCATCGGCCCGGCAGCGGGCGACATGATCCACGAGATCTGTGTGGCGATGGAATACGGCGGTTCGGCCCAAGACATCGCGCTGACCTGCCACGCCCACCCGACCTATTCGGAAGCTGTGCGTGAGGCGGCATTGGCCTGTGGCGACGGTCCGATCCACGCCTAAGCGGTTCTAAGATCAAAGAAAAGGCGTCTTAAACCGGCGCCTTTTTTCATGCCTTATCTTCGCCCGTGGCGGCGATATTGGCCATCCGCGCGGCATGTTCGCGGCGCAACACTTTGCGCAGTTCGGCGGAATTCCAACGCTTCTGGTCCATCTCCGTCTCCGGCACGAACTGCGGCACGGGGGCGGATTTGCCATCGTCATCCACCGCCACCATGGTGAAATAGCAGGAGTTGGTGTGGCGCACGGTTTGGGTGCGGATGTCTTCGGCCTCGACCCGGATGCCGACCTCCATCGAGGTGCGACCGACGTAATTCACCGTTGCACGAAAATGCACCAATTCGCCCACGGCAATCGGTTCTTTGAACGTCACCTGATCGACAGACAGCGTCACCGCATATTTGCCCGAATACCGCGAGGCACAGGAGAAGGCGACGCGATCAAGATGGTTGAGCAAAGCGCCGCCATGCACCTTGCCGGAAAAATTCGCCATATCCGGCGTCATCAGTTCGGTCATCTCTAAATAACGTGCCATGGCGATCCCTTCAAAACCCTACCCTCCAAAAGACGCTGCAGAGCAGAAAAGGTCAAGCATTGAACTCTAGGCAAAACCCCGCCTCAGACCGCCAACATCCGTAGCCCTTGGGTCACATCGGAGCGCACCGCAAGCCGCAATCCCGGCTCATCCCCCGCCCGCAAAGCGGCCACAATCAGCCGGTGGTTTTGCGGCACCTCCGTGCGATTGAGACGGGCATAAAGCGCGCGCATCGTCGGGCCAAGTTGCAGCCAAACCGTCTCCGTCAGCGCCAACATCGCCGGAGCTTGCGCCCGCAAATACAGCGTGCGATGAAATTCAAGATTGGTGCGGATATAGCCGACATCATCGTGTTTCGCGACCATTTCCGCGATCGAGCCATTGATGGTTTGCAGCCGTTCGATCAGGGCCATATGCGCCCGCGGCAAGGCCCGAGAAGCCAGTTCCGGTTCGATCAGAGCCCGGATCGAGGCCAATTCTTCGATCCGCTCATTGCTCAGCTCCGGCGTACTCAAACGACCGGAGGAGCTGAGGTTCAGCCCGCCATCGGCCACCAACCGCCGCACCGCTTCGCGCGCGGGCGTCATCGACACGTCAAACATTTTGCCAATCCCACGCAGGGTCAGCGCCTCGCCGGGGCGAAATTCGCCATGCATGATGCGCGTGCGCAAAGTGCGGTACACCCGATCATGGGCGGCACCGAGCGTATCAGAGGGGCGTGGGATGGGTGTGATCATGGGGGCAATGTGATCACAAAACATCGCAAGGTCAATCCGTCTCGAACCGCCAGGCATGTAATCCTTCGCCTTCTGAACGCAGCCAGGCCCGATGTTGCGCATGATTGGGGCAAACCCTGGCGACATGCGCCCAAAACCGGTCCGAATGATTCATCTCCAACCGATGTGCCACCTCATGCGCCGCAACATAGTCCAGTACCTCAGCCGGAGCCATCACCAGCCGCCATGAATACATCAGATTGCCCGCGCTGGTACATGACCCCCAACGCGAGCGGGTGTCGCGCAGGGAGATCCGCCCGTAGGTGGTCCCAAGCGCCTCAGCATAGTGATCGGAGGCGGCCCTGAGGCGCAGTTGCGCTTGGAGTTTGAGAAAGGCCTGCACCCGGGCCGCCACGCGATCCTCCGCACCCGGCACATGCAATTGTCCCTCGATCAGACGCGCCGCCCGCCCCTGTCCGGGAACGATCTTGACCTGTTGCCCCAAGAAAGGAATCGCCTGACCAAAACCCACGGTCTGGTCGGGCGTGCGGGCCTCAAGATGCTTTCTGATCCAAAGTTCTTTTTCCCGCAAAAACGCCATGGCTTCGCGTTCAGGCACCCGCTTTGGCATCGACAAGGTCACACGACCATCGAGCCGCGACACGCGCAGCGAGAGCCTGCGTGCCTGCCCAGAGCGGCGCAGGGTGATCTGCACAGGCGGCTGGCCCAACAAAATGGTCTCGCTCACGACGTCTCTTTTCTCCGTTAGGGCTAAAGAGTCCGTGCTCTTTACCACCCGTCTGTCCCAGTGTTTACTTTAGATGAGGGCGAAAGGCTTTGACACCCCCGCCGTGATATGGCATGGCGCGTCAATCTCCGCACCTGGACCAGTTATGACGAAAGGGATTATCATGCCCAATGAGGAATGGGGCGTAAAGCGCGTATGCCCAACCACCGGCAAACGGTTCTACGACCTGAACAAAACTCCGATCGTGTCGCCCTACACCGGCGAAACCGTCACGTTTGACATGAACAACAAGTCGCGCGTGGCCATTGCCGAAAAAACAGCCCCGATCGACGACGATGCCGATGATGAAGATCTGTTGATTGATGATGATGCAGATGTCGATATCGAAGACGATCTGCTCGTGGATGACGATGACGACAATGTCTCGCTCGACGAGATCGCTGACGTGGCCGCAGACGACGACGATTGAAGGCTGAAAGCGGCCTCGTAAAAAAGTTCACGGGGCCGGATTTTTTCGCTTGCAACCCCAAGCGAGACACCCTAGGAAGCGCGAGCGGGCGGAAATTGCCCCTCGCATCCCGCCAGACACAGCGGTAAAATTGGTCAAATGGGGCCTTAGCTCAGCTGGGAGAGCGCCTGCATGGCATGCAGGAGGTCAGCGGTTCGATCCCGCTAGGCTCCACCAAATTCCTATTGAAAAGCACCGGACAGCTCTGCCTTTCGTGTCAGGGGATTTGCCTCTGTCGCGAAGACGGGTGCTGTTTTTCCTGCGAAAATCCATGCTGCTTTGATCCGCGCCTTTCGGCGTGTTGATCGCTTTGCAGCCCTTCCCCAGTCAAACGCGCGCTCCGCCATGAGTGATCCTTTTTCATTGAAAGCTGGCTCCGGGATACGGGCCCTCTGGTCAGGCAGCTACAGATTCTGGCGGCCGCACTCTTCTCTGAAAAATGAGACGGCCATCAGGCGTTCGGGGGTGCTGAGGGAAGGAAAAATGCTAGGTGAGACATCCATCAGTGAATTCCTGACAAAAACACTCTTGAACTTGGTTTCGCATGCCATTAATCGATTTCCGACTGAACTACTCAAGAATTAGGAGGCTGTTGATGCGACTCAAGTTGATCCTGGCGTTGGGAAGTGCTGCGCTGGCGTTTTCCAGCCTGGCCTCACAGGCTGAAACGGACTACCCTCTGACGATCGAAAACTGCGGTCAGACCGTCACCTTCGAACAGGCCCCGCAAAATGCCGTGGCCTTGGGGCAGAACAGCGCAGAAATCATGCTGCTTCTGGGCTTGTCAGACCAGATGGCCGCAACCGCCTTCTGGCCCAATGCCGTGCTGCCAGAAGTGGCGCAAGCCAATAGCGGGATCGACCTACTTACCGTCGAATTTCCATCGCTGGAATCCGTGCTTTCGAAGCAACCCGACTTCGTGGCGGCAATGCTCACGACGCTGCTCGGCCCTGACAGCAAGGTCGCCAAGCGATCGGATTTCGAGGACCTTGGAATCCCGACATATCTTTCGCCAAGTGCCTGTTCAACCACGCTCGATGCAAACGATGCCTATGGCTCGCGCGACGCGCTCTGGAGCATGGATCTGCTCTATAAAGAGATCAAGGATTTGTCCCAAATCTTCGGTGTACCCGAACGCGGACAAGCGTTGATCGAGGATTTCAAAGCGCGCGAAGCTGCCCTGCGCACACAATTCTCCGAGAACGAGGACCTGACCTTCCTTTTCTGGTTCTCCAGCCCATCACCCGCCGATGATGCCTATCTTGGCGGGGGCAACGGCCCATCGGGTTATATCGCAGATGTTCTTGGCGGCTCCAACGCCATCACAACCGAAGCAGACTGGCCAGCCGTAGGTTGGGAGGGCATTATGGCCGCCGATCCCACGGTTTTTGTCGTGGCACAGGTCGACCGCAACCGCTGGGATCTGGACACCGCAGACAACAAGATCGACTTCCTGAAATCCGATCCAACCGTGAGCCAGATGGAGGCGGTGCGCAACGGACGGATCGTAGTCATGAGCGGCGCCGCCATGAACCCGAGTATTCGCACGCTCTACGGCGCCGAGCAGGTGGCCGAGCAACTCAAGGCGCTCGATCTTCCATGATGGCGTCCGAAGCGCCAGAGGGCGGAGCTGGCCGCCTTGCCCTCTTTCTGTGCCTGTCATTGATTGTTCTGGCCTTCACCGTCGCCACTGCGACAGCGATTGGTGATTATAATATCAGTCTGAGGACGGTGTTCCTGTCGGTCACCAACGAGCTGGGCTTGACCGGCGCCGACATCGCACCGATTGAGCAGAGCGTCGTCTGGAACCTGCGCCTGAGCCGCGCGCTGGTGGCCGCACTGGCCGGAGCCGGGCTGGCGATATGCGGCGCGATCCTACAGGCATTGTTGCGCAACGCTTTGGCCGAGCCTTTCGTGCTGGGCGTTTCGGCAGGGGCGTCGACCGGGGCGGTCTGCGTGATCGTGTTGGGCATCGGCGCGGGCGGCCTGTCGCTGTCTCTGGGAGCCTTTGCCGGCGCCTTCGCCGCCTTCGCGCTGGTGGCGCTTTTGTCCAACGGGGCGACGAGCGGCCCGAACCACACGATCCTCGCCGGTGTGGCAGCGTCGCAACTGTTCAACGCGCTGACCTCCTACATCGTTACGACGTCCGGTAATGCCCAACAGGCACGGGACGTGATGTTCTGGCTTCTCGGCAGCTTCGGCGGCGTGCGCTGGCCGGATGTCCAGCTTCTTCTGGTGGTGGTGATCGTCAGCCTGAGCGTCTGCATCTGGATGGGCCGGGCGCTTGACGCATTTACCTTCGGTGACGAAGACGCCGCGGCGCTTGGCGTGCCGGTGGCCCGCATCCGGCTGGTGTTGTTCGGGGTGACCGCCCTTCTGACCGCGACCATTGTCAGCATGGTGGGTGCCATCGGCTTTGTCGGGTTGGTCGTGCCCCATGCGGCACGATATGTGGTTGGGCCGTTGCATCTACGGTTGCTACCGGCCTGCGCTGTCGTGGGGGCGGTATTTATGGTGATCGCCGACATCGCCTCGCGGGTCATCGCCACACAGCAAACAGTGCCAATTGGGGTCGTCACGGCACTGGTCGGCGTGCCGTTCTTTGCGATCATTCTCTACCGCGCGAGGCCTCAGACATGAGTGTCGTTGCGAAAAACCTGAGATGGGGCGTAAAGCGCAAGACCATCGTGTCTGACGTATCACTGACAGTCGCACCGGGTGAAACGCTTGGCCTGATTGGCCCCAACGGATCGGGCAAATCGTCTTTGTTGCGGTTGCTGGCAGGTTTGAGACACCCATTGTCCGGGCGGGTCGAAATCAACGGTCAGGACATTGCGCAGGTGCCCCGCAAAGCGCTGTCGCGGCAGATTGCCTTTGTCCAGCAAAGCGCGGCGACCGACACCAATGTCACGGTGCGCGATGTTGTGAGGCTGGGTCGAACACCACACCGTTCGGCCCTTGCGGGCTGGTCCGAGACAGACGAGACCGCGGTGGCCCACGCACTTGAGCGTGTGGACATGACGTCCCGCAGGACGCAATCTTGGCAAACCCTGTCGGGAGGGGAACGTCAGCGTGTGCATATCGCGCGGGCGCTGGCGCAGACCCCACAGGTGATGTTCCTTGACGAACCGACCAATCATCTCGACATTCACCACCAGATCGAGATTCTGCGCATGGTGCGCGATCTCGATCTGACCAGCGTTATCGCGCTACACGACCTCAACCTTGCCGCCATGTTTTGCGACCGGATCGTGGTACTGGAGGCCGGGGCTCTTCGCGCCTGCGGCACGCCCGACGCTGTGCTGACACAGGCAATCCTGCGCGATGTCTTCCGGGTCACGGCGCATGTAAGCGGATCGCCCGATGCCGACCGGCCACATATCCGGTTCAGTTCGCAATGAGGTAGGCCACACCCAACGGTTTTGCTGGTACGGCAACTGGCTCCGGGGGCTGGCACCCTCTGGTCGACAACCACCGAGGCTTTCACAAGGCCAATCCACAGGCGAGAAAACATCTATCGAGAAAACATCTATGCGGCCTTTCCCATCCACTCGGACTATCACAATACTCCCAAAGCTGGCGTGCTTCGGGTTTTGATTTGAGGAGCCTCTTCGCCCGCACACCTAGCGCGCAGGTGTGACCAAATCCGCTGCGATCAATCGCACACTGGCCTCAAAGCCGGACGCCGAGCCCGCCCGCGGCGAGATCAAGACAAGCGGACTGCCGATCCGTTCGGCAATTGCCGCCACAATGGCAAGGCCAAGCCCGCTGCCATCGGTTTGGGCGCTGGCGCGTTCAAAACGGGCGGTCAGGCGGGCCAGCGTTTCGGGCGGCACCACGGGGCCTTCGTTGGACACGCTCAGTTGCCCATCGGCTGTCAGCATCACCAAAATCGGCGCGCTTTGTGACCCGTGCCGCAGCGCGTTTTCAACCAGATTGCGGCACAGGATACCCAAAGCGTCCGGGTCCAGATCAGACATCACCGGGCTTTCTGGCAGGGTCAAAACAATGCGATCCGGGGCGGTGGTGCGCGCAATATCCCCAACGACGATCCGCGTCACCACGCGCAAATCCGAGGCCTGATCCAACCGCAACCGCCCCCCTTCGGCGCGCGCCAATTGCATCAGTCGCTCGGACAGGCGGGTGAGGCGTTTCAGCGTCGCTTCGATTTCGCCAGCGCGGGCGCGAGCCGCAGGGTCAGCCGTCTCCGTTTGCAATCGCTGCGCCTGCGCGATGGCTCCGGCCAGAGGCGTGCGCAACTCATGCGCGGCATTGGCGGCAAAACTGCGCTCGGCCTCAAACGCACCGTTCAAACGATGCAACAGATCATTGAGCGTGGCGGCGATCGGCGCGACTTCGGCAGGCATATGATCCACCGGAATCGGCGACAAATCCCGCGCATTGCGCGTCTCAAGCCGCGCGCGGAAATGGCGTAGAGAGGCAAAACTCGCCCGCACCGCCAAAGCAATCGCCAAAAGCGCCACCGGGATCACCACCAAAAGCGGCAAGCCGAGCCCCATCTGAATTTCGCGCGCAACCTGTGTGCGGTGGTCCAAAGGCTCGGCGATGGTGATGCGAATGCTGCCTTGCAACACATCATCATTATAGAGCCGATGCGTGGCGGTTTGACGAAACCCCGGCCCATCATAGGTGGGAAATATCGCCGGATCGGCGGCGTGCGATTGCAACAGGATGCGGCCTTCGCTGTCGCGCACGACATAGGTGAAAAACTCGCTGTGCTCGCGGACCTCACCGATCCTTTGCGTCGCACCGATGTCATCGCGCCCGACAATATCGACGGCGGCCAGTGGCAAAATTCGTTGGGCGGTTTCTTGCAATGCGCTGTCAAACACCTCATCCATTTCCTGGCGCAAAATCACCGCCGTCACAGAGGCCGTCGCAATCCACAACAGTGTCAACAACACGCCGAGCGACAGCCCCAATCGGGCCTGAAGACTGCGCGGCATTCTCATGGTTTGCCCAAACGGTAGCCCATGCCACGCTCCGTCTCGATCACCCCCGCGCCCAGCTTTTTGCGCAGGCGGCTGACATGAACCTCAATGGTGTTGCTTTCAACCTCGGACGAGAAGGCATAAAGCTTTTCTTCGAGCTGCGGCTTTGACAAAAGCTGACCGGGACGCGCCAAAAACGCCTCCAGCAAGGCCCATTCGCGGGCGGTTAAAGCCACCTGTTTGCCATCGCGATGCACGCTGTGCGCCGCGAGATCAATGTCGAGCGCGCCGTGGCTGATGATCGGATTTGGGTTGCCGGAATAGCGCCGCGCGACCGATCCGATCCGGGCAGAGAGTTCCGCCAAATCGAACGGTTTGACCAGATAATCATCGGCCCCTGCATTCAGCCCCTCGATCCGGTCTGAAATCTGATCCAAGGCGGTCAAGATGATCACCGGGGTCACATCCCCTCGCGCGCGCAGGGTTTTGAGAAATCCGATCCCGCGCCCATCGGGCAGCATCAAATCCAACAGGATCAGATCAAACGCCGCGCCATGGATCGCATCCATAGCTGCATCAAGACGGTTGGCCCAATCCACCGAATGGCCATCCGCAGCGATCTGGTCGCGCACGGCGGCGCCTAAAACAGTGTCATCCTCAATCAACAGGAGTCGCATGGCTTTCCCTTTTATCTCTTGATGATCTTCTATCACCTTTCTGGCTGACGCAAAGCTGACGCAGAGATGTGTCTCGCGTCAGGTTCCCGTCAGCTTGGAGATGCACAGTCCTCCCAAGATGGCCGCAAAACGGAGTTTGGCCCATGAAGACACCATTGACAATTCTGAGCTTTCTTCTGGCCTTGCCCGCCGGGATGGCTTTGGCCGAGGACGATTGTTTCGTGCCCATGGCCGATTGGCAACCGCGCGAAGCGGTGGCCCAACTGGCGCAAGAAAGCGGTTGGACGGTGCGCCGGATCAAGATCGACGATGGCTGCTATGAAATCATCGGCAGCGATGCCGAGGGCCGCGCGATTGAAGTGACGGTACACCCCGCAACGCTTCAAGTGCTTGAATTCGAATATGAAGACGAGGCGGAGGACGACGATCATCACCACGTTGAACGTGACGAACGTCATGATGACTGAAGGCCTGCGCCTTAGTTTTCCGACGCCTCGTTTTCCCACGCCTTGTTTTCCCACGCCTTGTATCCCATGCCGTGTGTCCCCTCGGCCCCCTTGGCCCCGTCCTGACCGGCGGGGCCTTTTTTTGGACCTGACTTTGGCACCTGACAGCAAGCTGAAGCAAAAATCTTTTCCGCGTCAGGCGACGCTCAGCTTGGCACCACAGTGTGTCACAAAATGAACAAAGGACCCGTACCCATGAAAAAGACCGTAACCCTTCTTGTCGCCTCAACCGCCCTGTCCGCCACGCTCGGCTTAGCCGCATGGAGCGGCCCCTCTGTGCCGCTTTATGGCATACCGCTCGACGCCGCGTCCGCAGGCACCGACACCTCAAACACACCCTCTCTCATGTTTGTCAGTGATGATGACAATGAGCGGCACGGTTGGTTGCGTTGGCTTGGGGATGATGACGACGACGATGATGACGAGTGCGAAGACGATGACGATGACGATGATCGTCGCAAAAACAAATACGACGACGATGATGATGACGACGACTGCGGCGGGATCACCAACACGCCTGCCGCCGCAGGCACCGTTGCTCCACCGCAAAACGGACTCTTTGGCACCGACACCCCACCGCAAGTTCAGGTGAATTAAATGACACCGCGCTGCGCCGGGACGGCCGCTGCAGCGCGTATAAACTGTGACAAAAAAGGAAAGCCCAAGATGAAATCTGTTCTCGCAACTCTGGCGCTCACCACGGCGCTGACCCTGCCCGGCCTCGCCATGGCGCGCCCCGTGACCCTCACAACACAGCTCAAAAACTATGGTGGCGATGGGGCCTATCTGGCGGTGTATGTCACCGACCCCCAAGGGGCCTATGCTGGCAGCCTGTGGATGGCGGGTCGAAAGTCGAAATATTACAAACACCTGACCGATTGGTATCGGTTCACCGGTGGCGACACGGCGCAGATCAATGGGATCACCGGCGCAAGTGTGGGGGCGGGGCGATCATTGAAAATCTCGCTGGATCTGGCGGATGCGCTGTTTGATGCTGGCTATACGCTTCATATCGACGCCGCCGTCGAAGATCGCCGCGACAGCCCGAATGAGATTTCTGTGCCTTTGACCTCCGAGGGGGCCGGAACCGCCGTGACGGGCCGCAGCTACATCGCCAATTTCACCTACGACATGTAAAAAGGACAGAGCCATGATCCGCAAACTCCACCGTTGGCCGGGTCTTTTGGCTCTGGCTCTAGTCACCCTTCTGGCGCTCAGTGGCGCGGCTTTGTCGATCTTTCCAAGCCTCGAACATCTGTCCGCGCCGCAAACGGTCAGCGATCAAAGCGTGGCGGATCTCGCCACGCGCATCCAAAGCGCCCTCCCCGGCGTCGAGCAAATCAAACGCGCGCCTTCGGGGCAGATCACCGCCTATTGGTTCAAAGACGGCACCCCCGGCGCCGGCATCATTGATCCGCTCACCGGCCAAGCGGTCGCCTCCGCCGACCCAAACCCGGTGCTGCGCTGGTTGACCAATTTGCACCGCTCGCTGTTTTTGGGCGATGGCGGACGGATTGCCATGGCGGTTGGGGCTTTGGCGATGCTGGTCCTTTCAATCTCTGGCACGCTTTTGGTGGTGCGGCGCGTTGGCGGCTGGCGGCGCTGGTTTGCGCCTCTGCGCGGGCCATGGGCGGGGCGCATTCACGTTGAACTGGCCCGCGTGGCGGTTCTGGGCCTTGCGCTCTCGTCCGTGACCGCCCTGTGGATGACCGCCTCAACCTTTGATCTTTTGCCGGATGGCGAAGCGATCCCGGCCTTCCCCACGCAGACCAGCGGCGAAACGGGCGCGGCCTTTGCCGCGATGGAGCGCCTTGCGAGCACCCCAGTGTCTGAGTTGCGCGAATTGAGCTTTCCCTACCCCGATGATGCCAGTGACGTGTTCTCCCTGACGACCAATCAGGGCACGGGGTTTATCGACCAAGGCACCGGCGAGATGCTGGCTTGGGCCGATCTGAGCCCCATGCAAAACCTGTCTGAGACGATTTACATGCTGCACACGGGTCAAGGGGCTGCGCTGTTGGGCCTGGTGCTTGGGCTGATGGCGCTGACCATTCCGGCGATGGGGTTTACCGGCGTTTTGATCTGGCTCTCGGGTCGCCGTGGGCGGCCGCGCTTGCATCACAATGCCCCGGCCAGTCGCGCCGAAACGATCCTCTTGGTCGGTAGCGAAGGCGGCAGCACTTGGGGCTTTGCCACGACGCTGCACAAAGCCTTGACCGAGGTCGGGCAAACCGTCCATGCCACCGCGCTCTCCGCCTTTGATCCAAGCCGCTATGGCAAAGCCAAACGCATCCTCATTTTGGCCGCCACCTATGGCGATGGCGACGCGCCGAGCACCGCCAAGGGCTTTCTCGATCAACTCGCCAAATCTGAGGTCCTGCCAAATGTTCCGCTGGCGGTGCTTGGCCTGGGCGATCGCAGCTTTCCGGCCTACTGCGCCTATGCGCAAGCGGTCTCACAGGCGGCACGGGCCAAGGGCTGGTCCGAACTTTTGGCCTTTCACACCGTCGATCGGCAATCGGCACAAGAATTCGCCCGCTGGGGCCGTGCGCTTGGCACGGCGATGGGAATCCCGCTTGAACTGGCCCACCATCCGGTCCAACCCGCAACACAGGTTCTGACCCTGATCGATCGCCGCGATTATGGTGCCGAGGTTCAGGCCCCGACGGCAATCCTGCGCTTCGCCTTGCCCAAAACCTCGCTCATGCAACGGTTGATGCGGCGCGGCTTTGGGCGGTTCCAAGCGGGTGATTTGATCGGCATCCTGCCCGAAGGCTCCGCTGTGCCCCGGCTGTACTCGCTGGCCTCTGGCACCCATGACGGCTTTGTCGAAATCGTGGTTAAAAAACATCCCGGCGGGCTGTGTTCCGGCCAACTGATTGAGTTGAAAGTGGGCGAGACGGTCACTGGCTTCTTGCGCCGCAACACGGTGTTTCACCCGGACAAAGGCCGCGCGCCGTTGATCTTGATTGGGGCGGGCACGGGCATCGGGCCGCTGGCCGGGATCATCCGTGGCAACACCCGCAAACGCCCGGTGCATCTGTTCTTTGGCATGCGCCACCCGGACAGTGACTTCCTGTATGGGTCGGATATGCGGGATTGGAAAAACGCCGGGCAGATGACACATCTCACCACCGCCGTATCACGCACCGCACGACCGCAATATGTCCAAGATGCTCTCCGCTCCGAACAAAGCGACGTGATCCGATTGATCCGCGACGGTGCCCGTGTGATGGTCTGTGGCGGACGTGACATGGCGCAAGGCGTGTCCGAGGCCTTGACGGATATATTGGCTCCTGTGGGACTCACCCCGTTCATGCTCAAGTCAGAGGGACGCTATGTCGAAGATGTCTACTGATCTCACCCGCCACGCGCTCAACGGCCCGACCATGGGCACGCGCTGGTCGGCCCAATTTCACACGGCCCCGGACGTGGACCCATCTGTGATCCAAATCGCACTTCAGGCGGCTGTTGCCGAGGTCGACGCGCAGATGTCGACATGGTCCGCCGACAGCGATTTGATGCGCCTCAACGCAGCGCCCGTGGGCGAGTGGTGCGATGTGCCTGCCATGCTGATGGCCGTGATCAGCCTTGGGCTTGAGATCGGGCGTGCCTCAAAGGGCGCGTTCGACATTGGCATGGGGGATGCGGTGACGGCATGGGGTTTCGGCCCCGCCGAGGCCGCACCTGACCGGATCAAGGCCGCGATGAACACCAATCGCGTGCCCGCCTCTGAGGCGCTTGATCTGGATGTCGCGGCAGGACGCCTGCGCAAAACCGCACCCGTCGCTTTGGACCTCAACGGCATTGCCAAAGGCTATGGCGTGGACCGATTGGCCGAGACCCTGCGCGGCGTTGGCATCATGAATGCGCTTGTCGGCATCGACGGCGAAATGCGCGCGATGGGCCTGCGCCCCGACGCTGCGCCTTGGTCCATCGCGGTCGAGGCCCCGGACGCAGAAAGCCGCAGCGCGCATTCGGTGTTGGCCTTGCAAGACGCGGCTGTGGCCACCTCTGGCGATTACCGCCATTGGGTCGAAGTCCAAGGCCGCCATCTGTCGCACACCATGGACCCGCACCGGGGCGCGCCCCTGATGAACTCTCCCGCCTCCGTCACCGTTGTGGCCCAAACCTGTGCCGAAGCCGATGCTTGGGCCACCGCACTGATGGTGCTCGGCACCGAACAGGGCGCTGCCTTTGCCCGCGCGCGGGGCTTGGAGGCGCTGTTCTTGCTCCGCACGGGCCAAACCGAGTATCGCAGCCTTGGCGTCGGTCGTTTATTTACCGATGAGGACGCGGCGGCACACGCCCCAAGGAGAGCCGTATAATGGACTTTGCGCGGATCGACCGGATGAAAACCGGACTGTTGGGGCTGGCGATCGCCGGGCTTGTGATCGGGCTTGGCCTGTTTCTCGCGGGGATCGAAGACCTCGCACACCTTGTCTGGACGCTCGGTGTTCTCCCAGTGTTGATCGCGCTTTTGGTCGAAATTCTGCGCAGTCTGCGCGCTGGAGAGGTCGGGCTTGATATTGTCGCCGCCCTGTCGATGTCGGCGGCGCTTGGCTTTGGAGAAACCATGGCGGCAGCCGTAGTTGCCGTGATGTATTCCGGTGGCACCTTCCTTGAAAGCATGGCCGAGGGCCGCGCCCGCCGTGAAATGCATGATCTGTTGTCTCGCGTGCCGCGCACAGCCACCCGACATCGAAATGGCGGGCTGGAAGACGTGCCCCTGGACGACATCCAGCCCGGTGACCTTTTGCTGATCCGCCAAGGCGATGTGGTGCCCGTTGATGGCGTGATTGCCTCCGAGACTGCCTTTGTCGATACCTCTGCGCTCACCGGCGAGTCGCTTCCGGTGCGTTTGACGCAGGGCGCTGAGACGATGAGCGGGTCGACCAATGCGGGCGCGCCGTTTGATCTGACCGCAACCCACCCGGCCAAAAACAGCACCTATGCCGGGATCGTGCGTCTGGTCGAAGAGGCCCAGCGCTCAAAGGCGCCGATGGCGCGGTTGGCGGATCGTTGGTCTTTGGGGTTTTTGATCGTCACCGTGGTGATCGCCGGGGCCGCTTGGGGACTGACCGGCGATCCGATCCGGGCGGTGGCGGTTTTGGTCGTGGCGACCCCCTGCCCGCTGATCCTTGCCGTGCCCGTTGCCCTGACCGCAGGCCTGTCGCGTGCGGCGCATTTTGGCGTGTTGATCAAAGGCGCTGCTCCGCTTGAAACCATGGCGCGCAGTCGCACGTTGATCTTGGACAAAACCGGCACGCTCACCGATGGGCGGCCACAAATTATCCGCATCGACACTCAAAACACGCGCAGCGACACCGACATCCTGCGCTTCGCCGCAGCCCTTGATCAGGCGTCAAAACACCCGGTCGCTCAGGCGATTGTCGCCGCCGCGAAAGCCAGGGGGCTGTCCCTGCCCCTGCCCACCAATGTGGTTGAAATCCCCGGCGAAGGCGTCAGCGGCAGGGTCGATGGCCATGCCGTCGTCGTGGGCGGCACGGATTTGATCGCCCAGCACGTGACAGGACCTGCCCCGCGCCCCATGCGGTCTGCGGGGTCGGTGCTTGTGGCTTTGGCGGTAGACGGACAGATGGCCGGGCATCTCGTCATGGCCGATCCGCTGCGCGCGGGCACACAGGCCATGTTGGCCGGGCTGCGCGCACAAGGGATCCTGCGGATCGTACTGGCCACCGGCGACCGTGCAGACGTGGCCGAACGGGTGACCGAGGGGCTGGGCCTTGATGCGCTTCGGGCCGGGTTGTCGCCCGATCAAAAGGTGCTTTTGGTTCTGACCGAGCGCAAAAATGGCCCGGTGATGATGGTCGGCGATGGGGTGAATGATGCGCCCGCCCTGGCCGCCGCCGATGTCGGCGTCGCCATGGGCGCGCGTGGGGCCGCCGCCTCGGCTGAGGCCGCCGATGTGGTCTTGCTGGTGGACCGGATCGACCGGCTTGGACCGGGGATCGAGATTGCCCGCTCCGCCCGTCGCATTGCTGTTGAAAGCGTGGTGGCCGGCATCGGACTGTCGGTTTTGGGCATGATCGCGGCGGCGTTTGGATACCTCACGCCGGTGCAAGGCGCGCTGTTGCAAGAGGTGATCGACGTGGCCGTCATCCTCAACGCGCTACGGGCCTTACGCATCACGCCCACGGACCTCCTTGCCGCCGAATAACCCTTGAAAAGGATAGATAACATGAGCCGCCTTTCCCATTCAGAAACCCATATGGTGCATCGCATCGGCTGGCTACGCGCCGCTGTGCTGGGCGCGAATGACGGGCTTGTCTCCACCGCCAGCCTTGTGGTCGGGGTTGCTGCGGCGGGCTCGGGGAGGCCTGAGATTTTGATCGCCGGTCTGGCCGGACTGGTCGCAGGCGCAATGTCGATGGCGGCGGGGGAATATGTGTCCGTGAGTTCGCAAACCGATGCGGAACAGGCCGATTTGGCCCGCGAGACCAAGGAATTGTTGGAGACGCCCGAGACCGAATTGGAGGAGCTGACCGGCATCTATGTGGCGCGCGGCCTTGATGAACCTTTGGCGCGTCAAGTGGCGGTGCAGCTAACGCAAAAGGATGCGCTTGGCGCTCATGCCCGTGACGAACTTGGCATCTCCGAAACAGTGACCGCCCATCCGATCCAAGCCGCGCTTGTCTCGGCGGTGACCTTTGCCGTGGGGGCGGTTGTGCCGCTGATCGTGGCGCTGATGGCCCCCACAAGCCAAATCTCTCTGACCGTCGCACTCACCACCTTGGTCGCGCTTTCTGTGCTGGGCGGACTTGGGGCCTCTGCCGGCGGGGCGAGCATTTTGAAAGGCGCGCTACGCGTGACGTTTTGGGGCGCTTTGGCCATGGCGGCCACAGCGGGGGTTGGGATGATTTTTGGCGTAAGCGCCGGGTAGGTTGGCGTTGCGATTGTCCCGCAGACACGGCACAGTCATGCTATGAGTTCAGATCAAAACCATACCACAGCGATCAGGATGCGCCTGCGGTTGCATTTCGGGGACAGGTTGATGCTTGGCCCCGGCAAGGCCGATTTGCTTGCCGGCATTCGTGACACCGGGTCGATTTCCGCCGCTGGGCGCGCCATGTCGATGAGCTACAAACGGGCTTGGTCGCTGGTCGAAGAGATGAATGCGGCCTTTGGGACGCCGCTGGTGATCTCGTCGCGGGGCGGGGCACAGGGCGGCGGCGCACATCTGACGGAGGCGGGAGAAGCCGTTTTATCTCATTATCGGACGCTTGAGCAGCGCGCCCTTGCGGCCGGGTCGGAGCAGATCGAAGCGATTGCGGCGCTGCTAGACGATATGTCCGAAGGAAAATAACGCTTGCCAGACCAAGGATCGACTGCGATATGTTTTTGAAAACATATTGAATGGAGTTGCTTGTGCCCCTGCCCTTTGCCCGCCTCACCGCCACCCTCCTCCTCACCTGCGCCCCCCTCACCGTCCATGCCGAAGAGGTGATTGTCTTTGCCGCTGCCAGCATGACCAATGCGATGGCCGAAATCGAACAGGGGTTTGAAACTGACACCGGGCATGACCTCATCGTCTCGCTCGCCGGTTCCTCCGCCCTCGCGCGACAAATCCAACAGGGCGCGCCTGCGGATGTGTTCATCTCCGCCAATCCCGACTGGATGGATGTTTTGGAAAACGACGGGCTGCTTGCGCAGGACTCCCGCTTTGATCTCTTGAACAATACCCTCGTGCTGATCGCCCATGGCCAAGACGCCACCCCGATGGAGATTTCTGATCTGCCAGAGGCGCTTGGCAAGGATCGGCTGGCGATGGCGCTGGTCGATGCGGTTCCGGCGGGAATTTATGGCAAGTCTGCCCTTGAGGCGCTGGGATTATGGGATCAACTCTCCCCTTTGGTGGCCCAAGCCGACAATGTCCGCGCCGCGCTCTCGCTTGTGGCCTTGGGAGAAACCCCGTTTGGGATCGTCTATGCCACGGATGCGGTTGCCGAAGACGACGTGCGCGTGGTGGCAACCTTTCCGGCCGACACCCACCCGCCGATTGTCTACCCCGCCGCCGCAATTGCCGAGCATGATGATGAGGCGACACAGGCGTTTCTGGTTTACCTGCTTAGCGGCGCCGCCCGCGCAGCGTTCGAACGTCAGGGCTTTGTCGTAGTGCCGCAGTAACCCGCGCCACCCCCAATCGCCCCCTACGCCACGTCCCAGTGTCACCTCATCGCTTGACAAGCCGAGCCGCCTGCAACCTACCTGTGACACGGGAGGCGGCGGGCGCGGTCTGTCCCAAAACGGACCGGCGGAAGGGAAACACATGGCGTTCACACTCAAACAACTGCGGTACTTCATCGCTGTGGCGGAGGTCGGCACCGTGTCCGGTGCGGCACAGGCCTTGGCGATCTCGCAATCGGCGGTGACCGAGGCCATTCGCGAGTTGGAAACCGACCTTGGCGTGTCCCTGTTTGACCGCCATCCGCGCGGCCTCGACATCACCCACAAAGGCCACCAATTCCTGCGTCACGCGACCGGTATTTTGGCCGGTGTCTCGGATGCCCGCCTTGCCCTGACGCAAGAGGCCGAAACCCTGTCCGGCACCTTGCATGTTGGCGTAACCTCTTTGGTCGCGGGCTATGTGTTGTCTGATATTCTAGCCCGGTTTCGCCGCGCCAATCCCAAAGTTGAAGTGACGGCTGTGGAGGACAGCGGCGATTATCTTGAGCATCTTTTGATCGGCGGAGAGTTGGATGTGGCGGTGATGGTGACCACCAATCTGCGCGACCGCATGGCGCTTCAGACCGAAATCATCGACACGTCCCCCTATCAACTTTGGCTGCCCAACGGGCATGAGTTGAGCACCCGGCCCTCGGTGTCGATCGAGGATCTGACCGATGAGCCGATGATCATGCTGCGGATTGATGAGATCGAAGAGGCCACGCGCAAGTTGCTCTCGGCCTTTGGTGCCCGCCCCCGTGTCGCATTTCGCACCCGCTCTGTCGAGGCGGTGCGCTCTTTGGTGGCCACGGGCGCGGGAATCGCGCTTTTGCCGGAGATGGTGTATCGCCGCTGGTCGCTTGAAGGCGACCGGATTGTGTCCCGCGATGTGTCGGGAAGTCTGCCCGTTGTGCAGGTTGGAACCGTCTGGCGCAAAGGCTCGCCACTATCCCGTCCGACGCGTGAATTTGTTTTGGCAGCACAAACCCATAAAAATACGAAGTAATTCACCGGTATCAATTTTTCCGATACCCAAAACCTGAGAATTGAATTTGTGAAATCGGACCCGCTCTCCCACCCTGTCGCCCAAGGGGGCTTTGACTCCCGCAGCAACAGGGAAACCGAAGATGAAAAAGATTTTCAAAGGGTGTGCCTCCGGTCTTGCACTTACCGCCGCCACCGCAGTGCCGCTTTCCGCCGCCGATATGATGACCGAACTTGGTGCGGGCGAAGGCACCGTCTCCATCGTCGCATGGCCGGGCTATATCGAGCGCGGTGAAACCGATGCGGCCTTTGATTGGGTGACCAAATTCGAAGCAGCCACAAGCTGTAAGGTCGAGATCAAAACCGCCAACACCTCGGACGAAATGGTCGCGCTGATGAACGAAGGCGGCTTTGACTTGGTGACCGCATCGGGCGATGCCTCGCTGCGTCTGATCGCGGGCGGCCGGGTCCAGCCGATCAATATTGACCTGATCCCAAGCTGGTCACGCGTCGACGACCGTCTGAAAGATGCGCCGTGGCACACGGTCAAAAGCACCCATTACGGCACGCCGTTCATGTGGGGCCCGAACGTGTTGATGTACAACACCGAGGTTTTCCCGGAGGCTCCGACCAGCTGGAATGTGGTGTTCGAAGAAATGACCCTGCCCGATGGCGAAAGCAACACAGGCCGGGTGCAGGCCTATGATGGCCCGATCTATATCGCCGATGCGGCGATGTATTTGATGGCGCATCAGCCCGAGCTTGGCATCGAAAGCCCCTATGAGTTGAACGAGGATCAATACGCCGCGGCGCTGAACGTATTGCGCACCCAGCGTACATTGGTCTCGCGCTATTGGCATGATGCGTTCATCCAGATCGACGATTTCAAAAACGAAGGCATGGTGGCGTCCTCCTCTTGGCCGTTCATGGTCAACCTGCTGAAAGCCGACGGTGTGCCCGTTGCCTCCACCATCCCGTCTGAGGGCGCGAGCGGTTGGGCCGACACCTTGATGTTGCATGCCGACTCCGAGCACCCGAATTGCGCCTATCAGTTCATGGAGCATTCGCTGAACTCCAACCTGCAATCGGATTTGTCCGTCTGGTTTGGTGCCGTGCCGTCTGTGCCGGAGGCCTGTACCGATGGCTCTGGCATGCAGACCGCCGAAGGCTGTTCCGAGAACGGGTTGGACGATTTTGACCGGATCAAATTCTGGCAAACCCCGGTCTCAAGCTGCGAAAGCCAAGGTACCTGTGTGCCGTATTACCGCTGGGTCTCCGACTACATCGGTGTGATTGGCGGCCGCTAACCTTCCCCCCCCCACGGGCCGGCCTTTTCGGGCCGGCCCGACCTCCTCCCTGAAAGCCCGCTCCCCTGAAAGACTGACAATGACTGATGCAGTGACCTTCCGAGGCGTATCGCGCCATTTCGGAACCGTGAAAGCCGTGGATGAGGTCGATCTGGCCATTCGCGATGGTGAATTTTTTGCCATGCTTGGCCCATCCGGCTCCGGCAAAACCACCTGCCTGCGCCTGATTGCGGGATTCGAACAACCAACCGCCGGGCATATCGAAATCTTTGGTGAGCGCGCCGAGGGTGTGCCACCCTACTTGCGCAATGTGAACACGGTGTTCCAAAACTACGCTTTGTTCCCGCATATGAATGTGCTCGACAACGTGGCATTTGGCCTGCGTGTCAAAGGCGTGGGTCGGGCCGAGCGCCGCCGTGCCGCCGAAGAGTCGCTTGCGCTCGTCGAGCTTGGCGGCTACGGCGCGCGTCGGGCGGGCGAATTGTCGGGCGGCCAACGTCAACGCGTGGCCTTGGCGCGCGCGTTGATCAACAAACCTCGGGTTGTGCTGTTGGACGAACCGCTGGGCGCGCTTGATCTCAAGCTGCGCGAACAGATGCAAGAAGAGCTGCGCAAACTGCAACGCGCGCTGGGTCTGACCTTTGTGTTCGTGACCCATGATCAGGACGAAGCCCTGTCAATGGCGGACCGCGTGGCGGTGTTTGCGGATGGCAAAATCCAACAAATCGGCAGTTCCGAAGATATCTATCGCCGTCCCGCCTCACGGTTCGTCGCAGATTTCGTTGGCTCGTCGAATGTCGTGCCCGCCGATCTGGCCGGGGTTGGGGGATCTGGCCAATGGGCCTCTTTGCGTCCCGAAGACATCGTGTTGGATGCGGCGGGACGCGAGGCCACGGTGACCGGCAAGTTCTTCCACGGGCGCGTCACCAAACTGTCGCTCGACATCAAAGGTCAAAGCCTGACTGCCCTCATCCCGGCGCATCAAACCACCCCAGAGATTGGCGAGACGACCCGCGTGTTGTGGGACCCCGCCCGCGCGCATCTTATGGAGCGTGAGGCATGAGCGGGTTTAACACCACGCAACCGGCGATTTTCACGCCCAGAAGCGGGCCACTGTCGCGCACAGTCGATTGGGTGATCCGTCACCCGCGTATGTTCGTGTTCCTGATGGTGCTGCCGATCACGCTGTGGCTTGGCATCGTCTATATCGGCGCTCTGATCGCGCTCTTGATCCAAAGCTTTTTCTCCATCGACGAATTCTCCGGCATCGTCGTGCGCGAGTTTACGTTCAAGACCTACGGCGAATTGCTGCGCCCCTATAACCTCGACATCATTTTGCGCACGGTTGCCATGGCCGCCTCGGTGACCATCGCCGCCGCCATTTTGGCCTTTCCCATTGCCTATTTCGCGGCGCGCTATGCCAAGGGCAAATGGAAAGCGCTGTTTTACATCGGGGTGATGTTGCCGCTTTGGTCGAGCTATCTGGTCAAGGTCTACGCCTGGAAACTGGTTCTGGCGAAAGAGGGCATTCTGACGTGGCTCTTTGCCAAACTGCATCTGACATGGCTGTTGGATGGCCTCCTAGGCCTGCCTGTCATCGGCGGCAATTCCCTCTCGGTCAGCTACACCGGCACCTTCCTCGTGTTCCTCTATATTTGGTTGCCCTACATGATCATCCCGGTTCAGGCCTCACTTGAACGTGTGCCGGGGGCCTTGTTGGAAGCCGCGTCCGATCTCGGTGCCACACCGCGCCAAAGTTTCCGCATGGTGCTGTTTCCGCTGGCTCTGCCGGGGATCATTGCCGGGTCGATCTTTACCTTTTCGCTGACCTTGGGCGACTACATCGTGCCGCAGATTGTCGGCAACTCGCGGCTCTTTATTGGCCAAGCTGTCTACACCCAACAAGGCACTGCCGGGAACATCCCGCTGGCCGCCGCGTTCACCGTCGTTCCAATCGTCATCATGGGAATTTACCTCTGGGGCGCACGCAAAATGGGGGCTTTCGATGCACTCTAATTCCCGCGCCCCACTGGGCCTGAAATTTGCCGCCATCGGGGGGCTGATCTTCCTCTTGGCCCCGATTGCCCTGATCTTTGTCTATGCCTTCACCACCGAAGAAAAGAGCTTTCAATGGCCGCCCCCTGGCCTGACCACGAAATGGATCGGCGTCACCTTGGGGCGGGCCGATGTCTGGGAGGCTTTGGCTTTGTCGCTGAAAGTCGCGGCCATTTCGACCACACTGGCCTTGATCATGGGCACGCTCACCGCTGCCGCCGTGGCCCGCTCGCGCTTTTTTGGCCGGGAAACCATCTCGCTTTTGGTGATCCTGCCCATCGCTTTGCCGGGGATCATCACCGGGATCTCATTGCGCTCGGCCTTTTCGCTTTTGGACATTCCGTTTTCGACATGGACCATCGTTTTGGGTCACGCCACCTTCTGTATTGTGATCGTCTACAACAATGCGGTGGCGCGGTTTCGCCGGACCTCTGGCGCACTGGTCGATGCGGCGATGGATCTGGGCGCGGATGGGGTTCAGACCTTTCTGCTCGTCATCTTGCCCAATATCGCCACAGCCCTGCTTGCGGGCGGGATGTTGGCCTTTGCGCTCAGTTTCGATGAGGTGATCGTCACCACATTCACCGCCGGCAACCAAACGACCCTACCGATTTGGATGCTCGAAGAACTCGTCCGCCCCCGTCAACGCCCGGTGACCAATGTGGTTGCCATGGCGGTGGTGATCGTCACCGTGCTGCCAATTTTGGCGGCCTATTACCTCACACGCGACGGCGAACACACCGCCGGGTCCGATAAATAACGAAAACAGGGAGACTCTCATGGACACCCAAATGCTCATCGGCGCCACGCTTGTCCGCGGCACTGAAACCGAAGAAAGCATCTTTAATCCGCGCACAGGTGAGATCATCACCACCCTGCCCGAAGCCTCTTTGACTCAGGTCGAAGCGGCGGTGACGGCCGCGGACAAAGCCTTTGCGCAGTGGTCGCGCACAACGCCATCCGCGCGCTCGGGATATTTGTTGAAGCTCGCGGACCGGATCGAAGCCGAAGCCGAAACCCTCGCCGGGCTCGAAGCACTCAACTGCGGCAAACCGGGACCTTTGGCGCTCAACGACGAATTGCCTGCCATTGTCGATTGCTTTCGCTTTTTCGCCGGTGCCGTGCGTTGCATGACCGGGCCGGTTGCGGGCGAATATCTTGAAGGTCACACCTCGATGATCCGCCGCGACCCCATTGGCATCGTCGCCTCCATCGCGCCGTGGAACTATCCGTTGATGATGATGGCGTGGAAAATTGCCCCGGCGATTGCGGCGGGCAACACGGTGGTGTTCAAACCCTCCGAGCAAACGCCACTGACCGCTCTGGCCATGGCCAAAATCTTTGCCGATGTCCTGCCCGAAGGCGTGGTGAACATCATTCTGGGGCGTGGGGAAACCGTCGGCTCCGCATTGATCAACCATCCCAAAGTGGCGATGATTTCGCTCACTGGCGACATCGCCACCGGGCGCAAAATTTTGGATGCGGCCAATAAAACCATCAAGCGCACCCATTTGGAACTCGGCGGCAAAGCCCCGGTCATCGTGATGGAGGACGCCGATATTGACGCCACGGTCGAGGGCCTGCGCGCCTTTGGGTTCTACAACTCGGGTCAGGATTGCACCGCTGCCTGCCGCATCTATGCGCAAGCCTCGGTCTATGATGATTTCGTCGGCAAACTCACCGACGCCGTCTCGCAGATCGAATATGCCAACCCCGACGACAGTCTCAACGAAATGGGCCCGCTTATCTCATTGCGTCAACGCGACCGGGTGGCCAGTTTCGTGGCCCGCGCGCGCGAGGCCAATCACATCGAGGTCACCACAGGCGGCGACATCCCCGATGGCGATGGCTTCTTTTACAAACCGACCGTCGTCGCGGGCGCGTTGCAAACGGACGAGATTGTCCGGCGCGAAGTGTTCGGACCTGTCGTCTCCGTCACCCGCTTTGCGGATGCGGAGGAGGCGATCACTTGGGCCAATGACAGCGACTACGGTCTGGCGTCCTCAGTTTGGACCAAAAACGTGTCCACAGGCATGCAGATCGCGTCGCGTCTGCAATATGGCTGCACTTGGGTGAACACCCATTTCATGCTGACCAACGAAATGCCCCATGGCGGGATGAAACAATCCGGCTATGGCAAGGATATGTCGTCCTATGCGCTCGAAGATTACTCCGTCGTGCGCCATGTGATGGTCGCGCACTGATCCCCGCGCGATTGCGTCTCAAGACATATAAAGCCGACCGCGCACATGCTGCGGTCGGCTTTTGTTGACGCGCGGATGCTCAAAGCCAAGACATCGGGGCAGACCCACCACATCGCCGGATTATCGTCTTAAAACAGCCCTGCCTGACATTTAACCGACCCATGGAGCAATCGCCTTGGCGAGCCAATCGGGCGGGGCCTGTTTTTCCAGCGTGTCCATCGAAGTAAACACACAGGTATAGCTGCCCTCAAAACATACCGCATCGTTTTGCCTGCCGACCACGGAAAAGACAATCGAGGTGCGTCCAAGCCGGGTCGGTGCAACGTGACAGATCAGCTTGTCACGCGGCGTTGCCGGTTTGCGGAAATCCACAGTCACATTCACAAAGGGCGTCGCCAGCTTGTGGTCCGTACAAAATTCGAACCACCCGCGCCCGACCACCTGTTTGTAGAATTCGTCAATCGCCTCGACGCCATAGTTGAGCAGACGCCCGGTGTAGACGATGCCGACAATATCGCAGTCGCCAAAAGCGATGCGTTGTGTGACGGCGATGGGCTCTGCTTTGGTCATCTCAAAAGGCCTTTCGAAGGGATCGTTCAAACGCGGGGCCGGAGTTTGACCCCCGACCCCGCGCGTTTACAGCCGCTCAATGGCAAGCGCGATGCCCTGCCCGCCACCAATGCACATCGTCGCCAGACCATAGCGGCCGCCAATGCGCTCAAGCTCGTACATCAGTTTCAGCGTGATGATCGCGCCCGTGGCCCCAATCGGGTGACCAAGAGCGATGGCACCGCCATTCGGGTTCACCCGCGCGGGATCAAATCCCAACGCCGTGCTGACCGCGATCGCCTGAGAGGCAAAGGCCTCGTTTGATTCAATCACATCAAAGTCCCCCGCCGAGAGGCCGGTTTTCTGCATCACATTGCGCACAGCCGGGATCGGGCCGACGCCCATCACCTCGGGGCGCACGCCAGCGTGGCCATAGCCAACGATGCGGAATGTCGGGGTCAGGCCCGCCGCTTCGGCGGCATCACGACGCGCCAGAACAATCGCCCCGGCCCCATCATTAAGCCCCGAGGCATTGCCCGCCGTCACTGTGCCGTCTTTTTGGAACGCGGTGCGCAGACCGGCCAACGCCTCGATGGAGCTTGGTTTGGGGTGCTCATCGGTGTCAAACACGGTGACGCCCTTGCGGGTCTTGATCTCGACCGGGGTGATTTGGCTGGCAAACCGGCCCTCGGCAATCGCCTGAGCGGCGCGGTTTTGACTTTCGAGCGCAAAAGCATCCTGCGCCTCACGGGTGATGCCGTGTTCCGCCGCAACATTTTCGGCGGTCACGCCCATGTGCCCCGTACCAAACGGGCAAGTCAGCGCGCCGAGCATCATGTCGGTCGCCCCCGTGTCGCCCATTTTTTGCCCCCAACGGATCGCGGGAACGATATAGGGCGCGCGGCTCATACATTCCGCGCCACCGGCAAGACCAAACTCGGCATCGCCAAGCATCAGGGATTGCGTCACGGACACGATGGCCTGAATGCCAGACCCGCAAAGCCGGTTCACGTTCATCGCCGGGGTCTCAACCGCCATCCCCGCCTCGATCGCGGCGGCGCGGCTGAGGTACATGTCCCGCGGTTCGGTGTTCAACACATGACCAAAGGCCACGGTGCCGATCTGATCCGGCGTGGTGCCAGAGCGTTCCAAAGCGGCCTTGGTCACATGCGCCGCAAGCGAAATCGGCGGCATCCCGGCCAATGCGCCACCAAAGGTGCCAATCGCGGTCCGGGCCCCGCCCAGAATTACAATATCAGTCATCTCTCAATCCTTATGTGAAAGGCCCCGCATCATCGCTGCGGCGGGGCCAAAATCCAATCAGCTTGCCTGTGCCAACATGTCAGGCTCAAGCCCGATCACGCTGTACGATCCATTGCGCATGGTGGTCAGGCGCGCCTGTGCCATCGGGAAAATATGATGGATGAAACATTCGGCCAAGGATATGCGATACCGCCAGAACGCAGCGTCACCATCCCCGACTGCAAGATGACGCGACGCCGCCGCCGCACTGTCGATCAAACACCACGCCGAGAGGCTCATGCCGAACACATCCATCACGCTTTGCGCGGCGGCGAGCGGCAAGGCCGCATCCGTGACCTGAGCGGCCAGCAGCCATTCACAGGATTTTTCGATCAAATCAGCGGCCTCATGGGCACTGCGACGCATGAGATTGACGTCAAGCGCACCTTCCCCCTCATCGGAGAGCGCATTCGCACTGGCGCGGATGTCAGATACGATTTCGCTTACCGCAAGCCCCTGGTCTCGCAAAATTTTACGCCCAACGAGGTCCATCGCCTGAATACCGGTCGTGCCCTCGTAGATCGTGGTGATTTTAGCATCGCGGTAAAACTGCGCCACGCCGGTTTCCTCGACATAGCCCATACCACCATGCACCTGCACCGCCTGAGAGGCCACGCTCACGGCCATTTCAGTCGACCATGCTTTGACCACCGGGATGAGCAAATCCACCCGGCGTTGATGACGGGCACGAATGTCCGCATCAGGGACGCGTTCAGCCATGTCGATGGACAAGGCGGCACGCAGGGCCAGGATACGTGCACCTTCGGTTTGCGCTTTCATCACGCCCAGCATCCGTTTGACATCGGGGTGCTGGATGATCGGCGCAGGCGAGGTGCCATGTGTGCCCGCGCCCTGTTTGCGCTCGGAGGCGTAATACGCGGCGGTTTGAAACGCATGTTCGGCCACACCAATGCCCTGAAGCCCAACGTTCAGTCGCGCATTGTTCATCATCGCGAACATATACTGCAAACCACGGTTCGGCTCACCAACCAAATACCCAATCGCGCCCTCATTGTCGCCATAGGCCATGGTACAGGTCGGGCTGGCGTGAATGCCGAGCTTGTGTTCGATCGACACACAGCGCAGATCATTGGCGACCCCCGGCTGACCGTCGGCATCCGGCAAGAATTTCGGCACCACGAACAGGGAAATCCCTTTGGTGCCTTCGGGCGCATCGGGCAAACGCGCCAAGACGAGATGGACAATGTTGTCGACCATATCGTGTTCGCCATAGGTGATGAAAATCTTCTGGCCACTGATCAGATAATGATCGTCCTTGGGCACCGCTTTGGACCGCACCTGCGACAAGTCCGACCCGGCCTGTGGTTCGGTCAGGTTCATAGTACCAGCCCATTCACCCGATACCATCTTTTCAAGATAGACCGCCTGAAGCGCTGGATCGGCATAGGCGGCCAGTGCTTCGATGGCACCTTGGGTCAGCAAAGGGCAGAGCTGGAACGAGATATTCGCGCCGTTGAACAGCTCTTGGATGCAGGTGTTGACCAGAACCGGAAGCCCCATGCCACCAAACTCGGGTTCTGCGGCGGGGCTGTTCCAACCCGCCTCGACCAAGCTGGTGTAGGCCTCTTTCCACCCGCGTGGCATGGTGACTTTGCCATCCTTGAACCCAAGACCGTCGACATCGCCCTGATGATTCAAAGGCGCCAGAACATCATTGGCGAATTTTCCGGCCTCAAGCAAAATGGCCTCGATGGTTTCGGGCGTGAAATCCTCAAACCCGTCCAGAGCGGAAAGCCCGGACAGGTTGCATAAATCTTCAAGGATAAAGTTAATTTCGCGCAAAGGGGCGTGATAGGTCATGGCTCAATCCTTTTAGAGCTTCCCGGTCAATTCGGGCACGGCTGTGAACAAATCGGCGACGAGACCGAAGTCGGCGACCTGGAAGATCGGGGCCTCTTCGTCCTTGTTGATGGCGACGA
>ERZ1673962.35-NODE-35-length-118139-cov-5.199324_pt1 | contig 118139 bp, 114 predicted proteins | sample MGYA00580188_ERZ1673962 | MGnify/ENA primary metagenome ERZ1673962 (study PRJEB41334, sample SAMN05608104) | rock metagenome | biome: terrestrial subsurface; feature: shale formation; material: shale | place: USA: Pennsylvania ...
CAAGCCACCCAGCAGATCACCGCCAAGCACGCCGTCGAGCAAACCGCCTTCGCCACCCAACAGACCATCGGTCAGGCCACCAAGCAGATCACCGCCAAGCACGCCATCGAGCAGACCGCCTTCGCCACCTAGCAGACCATCGGTCAGGCCGTCGAGAAGACCGCCACCCGTGTCGCCCGTGTCAGCCGGGTCTTCGCCAAGCAGACCTGTGCCAATCAACCCGCCAACAAGCCCATCAGAACCCGTCAGCCCGCCAAGCACACCATCGTTGAGAAGCAGATCACCAAGAAGACCGTCAGACCCGGCCACATCGCCCAGAAGGCCGCCGTTGCCGGTGATGTCCCCAAGCAAACCGCCGTCTGAAACCAGGCCATCCAAAAGACCCGTCTCGCCACCGGCCTGCACGCCATCCCCGAGCAAGGGCTGGCCCGTCAAAGTCGACCCCAGATCGCCCAGAGGCCCGCTGTCACCGGCAATCCCGCCCAGAAGACCGCCGGACCCGGTCACATCCCCAAGCAAACCGCCATCGCCAGTCAAACCGCCGAGCAACCCGCCCGTTCCGATGAGAGGATCAAGGAACCCTTGATCTGCATCTGCATCTGCGTCAGCGTCGGCGTCAGCATCCGCGTCGGCGTCAGCGTCAGCGTCAGCGTCAGCGTCAGCGTCAGCGTCGGCATCCGCATCCGCATCGGCATCGGCATCGGCATCGGCATCAGCGTCGGCGTCAGCGTCGGCATCCGCATCGGCGTCGGCATCCGCGTCGGCGTCCGCATCTGCATCTGCATCCGCATCGCTGTCATCACCGCCACCGGCTGCCAGAGCCGCAAGGCCGAGCCCACCGAAAACGGCGGCAGCGATTCCCTCCTCAGAGAAGCCCATGCCCAGGCCAGCCGCCGCAGGATCGCCATCAACGATCATGTCGTTGCTGTAAACAATACTGTGCAAGGACCCGTCTGCCGCAGGCACATAATAGCGTTGGACGGTGATCGTATCGCCGTTGCCCAGATCGATGATCAGATTGTCTCCAGACCGGCTGTATGTTTCCAAGCCAGTTTGATCGATACCCAAGTTGACGCGCGTCTCCGTGGCGGAGACTAAGATTGTTTTGTTTGCCATGGTTCCACTCCTGTTCCCATTTTGACCCCTCTGAATCACACCTGAAAGTATTACCACCAGTAATTCAAAAGACTTAAGTATGTATGTTTATATTCATTAGGACTATTGTCAATACGCCTCTGCAAAAAGAATGCCGTAATTTGCTTCAACCTTAGAGGGCAAGTGGTACGCCGAATTTACGTAAAGAGACGTACGCCTTAGCGAATCAAAAACGCCCCACCGATTGGCAGGGCGCTGTCGAATTTTTCAGTCCGCTTACGATCAGATGAGAGCGTCTTCACCGCCCAGCAGGCCATCGGTCAGGCCGCCAAGAAGATCGCCGCCAAGCAGACCGCCTTCGCCGCCAAGCAACCCATCCGTCAAGCCACCCAAAAGACCACCGGACGCATCCGCAGTGCCATCCGTGACCAGGCTCAGACCCGTCAGATCCGACACAAGACCGGCATCGCCAATGACATCACCCAAGACGCCATCATTGCCCGTCACATCGCCCAAGAGGCCACCGTTCCCGGTCAAGTCGCCAAGCAGACCACCGTCCGACACAACCGGATCGAGCAGGCCATCGGTGCCCGTCAGACCGCCCGTCAAGCCACCCAGCAGATCACCGCCGAGCACGCCATCAAGCAAACCATCTTCGCCGCCCAACAGACCGTCGGTCAGGCCGCCAAGCAGATCACCGCCGAGCACGCCATCAAGCAGACCGTCTTCGCCACCTAGCAGACCATCGGTCAGGCCTCCGAGCAGGTCGCCGCCAAGCACGCCATCAAGAAGGCCGTCTTCGCCGCCCAGCAGACCGTCGGTCAGGCCGCCAAGCAGATCACCGCCGAGCACACCATCGAGAAGACCGCCTTCACCACCCAACAGACCATCGGTCAAACCGCCGAGCAGGTCGCCACCAAGGACGCCATCGAGCAGCCCGCCTTCGCCACCCAACAGACCATCGGTCAGGCCACCCAACAGATCACCGCCAAGCACGCCATCGAGCAGACCGTCTTCGCCGCCTAGCAGACCACCCAAAAGGCCATCGTCGCCACCAACAAGCCCACCAACGAGGCCGCCATCACCAAGAAGGCCGCCAACCAAACCGTCCTCACCGATCAGGCCATCGACAAGACCATTTTCCCCAAGCAGACCGCCAACAAGACTGTCCCCGCCCAGGAGGCCACCCACAAGGCCATCTTCCGCCAAAAGTCCGCCCACAAGGCCGTCTTCGGTCAACAGGCCGCCAACGAGACCATCTTCGGCCAAAAGACCGCCAACAATCCCATCGGAACCGAGAAGCCCATCCGTCAATCCCGTACTGCCGAGCAAGCCGCCAACGAGAGAGTTTTCTCCCAAAAGGCCCTCGGTGACGCTGTTCAACGGATCACCGGAGCCTGCCTCATCGCCGATGAGTCCAGTGCCGAGGAGCGAGCCGACAAGGCCATCCTCTCCGGCGACCGCGCCGAGCAAACCTTCGTTGCCTACCAAAGTTCCAAGCAACCCATCCGATCCGGTGACAGCCCCAAGGCCGCCTTCGTTGCCCGTCAAAGTACCAAGCAGACCATCATCGGCAAGAATGGAATCCAACACACCGCTTTCGACTTCAGGCTCCGGTGTCGGCTCTGGCTCAGGTTCAGGCTCCGGCTCGGGTGTCGGCTCAGGTTCAGGGGTCTCGTCAGACCCGGACTCTTCAGAAAGCGCCGCCGCGCCAAGACCTGCAAGAGCGGCAAGGCCGGCACCAATCTCATCAAGCGTAAAAGCACTGCCGAGTCCCGCGGCCGCGGCTTCTTCCCCAAGAATGCCCTCAACACCACTGAAGGTACCATCCGCCAAAATAAGGCGGTGCACGTCGCCATTCCCTGCTGCGGTGTAAAAATTGCTCACACGGATGCTATCGCCGTTGACCAGTTCAACGACCAGATCAGAGTTAGATTTCACATAACGGCTAATGCTCTCTCTGTTCACGTTGACTTGAACATCCACAACATCACCCGCAACCAGTCCACTCATCGCCATTGTTATAAATCCCTCTATGACGCAGCACCCAGGCGGCCACGAATAAAAATATGGGGCTCACCCCTGCCTTTTGATTATCAAACGTATGTATCAAAATCAATACTTTGGTTCATTAATATCCTTTGGAATGGTTAACGGCGTCAAACCTGCAAAAACACCCCGGCTCCTGTGGAATCTGCTTTAAACACGCCGAAATAGTCGGCAAATTACCTTAAAATGACGCATTGCGATGCCTCAACACAAGCATAAGGCGCCCCCGAAATGAAAGAGACGTCCGAATTGGCTTCTAAGGCTGCTTCCACACCTTCCGAGACGGCAGGCACGGCAATGCGACCTATCATCAACACCATCGCTCGTTTGATTGCGACGGATCGCCGGCCCTCCATCTTGGCCAGTGAAAGCGGCAAGGTTCTCTTGGCCAATGCTGCCGCACAGCGCCTGCACCTCGATCAACAGGGGATTCATGATGCGCTAGACTGGCCTGCCCTCTGTACCCAAGCCCAGCGGGCGGGCAGCACCGCAGCCTCTCTGTCTTTGGGTTCCACTGAATTGGAGGGGGAGGTCGTACATGTGTCGCTTTGCGTTGGAGAAGGCTATCTTTTACGCCTGTCCGAAAACGACCACGAAGCGACGTGGCTGCGCAATCGCGCGCGGGCTGCCACGCTCATGAGAGTGGCACATGACCTGCGCACACCGATCCAATCCTTGCTCGCAACCGCCGATAACGTACTCAATGAGGACGACCGCAAGACGGCAGCGGATAAAGCAGCGGCTCGCCAAGAGCTTCATCACTCGGCCGAACTGGCATTGGATCACATCAGCAATATTTTAGGCGTCATTCGCGGCGAACAAAGTGTCACCGGCCTTCAACCGGACGAAACGTTCAACATCACCGAAGAGCTGCGCACTCTGCTCACGATGATCGCCCCGATTGCGCGCAAACAAAACGTTGACCTCAAGCTGTGGCTTGATCCGCATGATGACATATGGGTGCATGGTCCAGTGCGTTTTGTCCGCGCCGTTTTCCAGAATATGATTGATAATTCAGTGAAATATGGCGGAGGCGCGGTGGAAATCGGTCTGTCCTGCCATCCACTTCCCAGCCCAACCGACGAGACTGATCGTCTCATGATCACACTCACAGTTTCGGATTTGGGCGGCGGCCTCCCCCCAGAACAGAAAGCGCGCTTGGTCGAGGCGCTCGGCCAAACTGAGGCGCGTCAACCGGCCACTACAGCGGCCACTGCGAACGCGCGCCCTTCAGCGGGCATGAATGTTCTGGCACATGCTTTGCGCCAACTCGGGGGCAAAATTCATGTCTCCGACAGATATGCCGTCTCTGACTCGACGCAAGACACCGAGCATCGGCCAGTGATTGGCACGACGATGCACGCGACTGTCACACTACAAAAAAGCGAACAACCAAATCGGTTGCAGACCCCCGCGACATTGCAGCCTCTTTCAGACGCGCCGCTCGCGGGCATCTCGGTGATCCTAGTCGAAGACAGCCCCTCAAGCCGCGATTGGATTCGTCACGTCCTTGAAAGTGCGGGTGCGCAAGTGTGGGCGACGGGCAATGGCGTTGAAGCGCTCTCCCTACTGGAACGACCTGAGATCACCCAAACACTGGATTTGATCCTGACCGACATGACCCTCCCGTATATGTCGGGGATCGAATTTGCGCAGCGCGTCCGACAGCAAGGCCAAACCCATTGGAACGGCCCCATCGTCGCGCTGACCGCACATGTCGCTGATTCGATCCTGAACGCGTGTTCCAAAGTGGGCATTGCTCAGGTTCTTGAGAAGCCAATCCAACCGGCGGAACTACGCAACACGCTCCTGCGTATTCTGTCCACGCGATCAGATAGCGACACCCCACACCTAACAACACTCGACACAGCACCTGCGCCACAAGACGAGTCCCAAACAACAGACGGCCCTCTAAAGGCCCGCATCGTCGAGGATCTGCTTTCGCAACTGGGGCGGGCTGGAGCGATCTCCTTTATGCAACGCGCCCACAGCGAGGCGGTCAGCGTCCTCTCAAACCTGCAACAGGAGGGCGTCGGCCCCGATACGGGTCGAATGCTTCATGCCGCAACAGGGGCGTGCAGCCTCACGGGTCTAGGAGAGTTGGAATCATGCCTGCGCGCCATGGAATGCGCATTCGATGACGGCGCGCCCCTTTCCCCCTGTGAGGAGCGTCTCAAAGTGGCCCTCACTCGAACAAAGGATGCCATCGACGCCTTAAACTGACCCCCCCGTGCCTGTTAAGCGTGCGGTCTCTTCTAAACTTGCAGTTCAGCAGAGATTCAATATAGTACTTTAGATGTAATTTACTTGTTTTTTGTGCATGTTACGCTAATTGCCCGCACGTCACGGGGAACAAGGCAAGCACCAAATCCGGTGAAAGTAACAAGAAGGGAGAAGCGCGCGATGGCAGCTCAATCCACAGAGTCGTCCAAAGCTACGGCAATTCGCGTTTTGATCGCGGATGATCATGCGATGGTCCTCGAAATGTTTGAACATTTTCTGTCAAATTTGCCGGAATTCGATGTCACAACGGCGCCCGATCTCAACGTGGCACTTTCGATCATGGAGAAGGAAGGCCCGTTTGATCTGGTTCTCGTTGACTTGAACATGCCAGGAATGGACGGTGTCTCGGGCCTGAGTAAAGTCCTTGAAAACAATGGCGGCCGGCCCGCAGCTCTGTTGACCAGCGCCCCAAGCGCACAGGTCATTTCGGAAATTTTGGAAAATGGCAGTGCAGGTGTGATCCTCAAGACCGCATCCCTGAAAGATCTCGCCAATGAAATCCGCTTTATGGCGGCAGGCGGTCGGTATATCCCTGTTGAACTGATTGATCACCAAAGACTAAAGGCACGCGACACCGCCAAATCGCCTCTCTCCGGCCGGGAAATGGAAGTGCTTTCGCTCCTGGCTGAAGGTCTCCCAAACCGCGAGATTGCAGAAGGCCTCTCTCTCGCCGAGGCCACAGTTAAAATGCATGTCAAATCAATCTGCACGAAACTGGGTGCCAACAACCGGACTCAGGCTGTGATTGTCGCCCGCGACATGAATATCATGTAAGCGACAAAGCCCCGCGAAAGACCTCTCAGTTCAATGTCTCAAGCTTGCCCAGAATTGCCCGCTGACCACATTTAGCGGGCAAAATTTCGTGGCATAACCCAAAAGACGCCAAGACAGATTCGCCTTCCCACATTTCACTTTCAATCGCGATGATATGAATATGGGGTTGAAAGCGGCGAATCTGGGTACAGGCGTCTGCCGCAGCTTCTGGTGATCCAAAAAAATCCTCATCAACAATGAGAATATCCGGCGCTTTGTTGAGCTGAACCAGAATCTCAAGCGCACGATCACAGTCCTGCCCCGCCAAAAGCGACACGCGAAATTTTTGATCCGACCGACAGAATTCGTGAGGCAGATGATCCCAATCCAACAACGCAAGAACACTCACCTTCTCAGGCCCTACAGTGTGGGTCACCGCAACGGCGCCTGATGTTTCAAAACTCTGTTGTAACATTTAAATCGCGCCTTTTCCGTTTCGCCCGGACGCCACGAGCAACCGAACTGGCATCACGACATTGCGAATCGCGCCAAGGTGGGCCCGCAATCCGAAAAAAACGTCGAATACGATGTGGTGGCCTGATGTGTCGGTCGCCGCATACCTCATCTTGCGGGGCAAGAACGCGGGGTCAAAGACACGACGGTTCACACGTAAAAGGTCAATAACCTCTGAGTAGGCACTGTCAGCCTGTGCCATTTCATCATCGAGACGATGGAAGAGTCTGGTTTCGAGGCTGACACGTCTAGTGTTCGTCCGGGGCTTATAAGGATGGCCATGAGAACCGTTAAGAATGCTCATCTCTGCCATCTCATCGCACTCCCTGTTTTCACCACCGGCATATGCGGCAGCTGAAAGATATAAATTTTTGGCAAACACCGAACTTCCCATGTCTGCGCCGGATCACTGCACAAGCAGGGCCGATATACATACCTTAGGATGGAAAATATAAATAAAGCAATGCTAAAGATTCTACATATGGCAATAAGGATAATTCAATATATACCCTTAAGCCTCAGCCCATCAAAGACGTCATGTTTTCAGTCAGGGCACATGAGCTGAGGCGCCCGCCCTGAGACGCCTCAGCTCATTATATTCGTACTGCCATGTTGCGAATTCAGCACGCTGAGGAGAACGGGCTTTCGATTCTGGCATCCCGGTCTGTAGAAATTGTCACTGCATTCTCATGCAGCGCTGTGTTTCGACAAACAAAGCCTTCCTCAAAATGCTGTACTGAGACGGAGACCAAACACCTGTTCTTTGTCACCGTCTTGCTTGTCGATGGGCTTCGCCACAAAGAGCGAGACCGGCGCGCGTCCCACTTCAAATGCAAGCGAAAGACCGACTGAGCTACGTCGATGGAACCCATCATCAATCACACCACCAAGAGTGTCATCCAACGCCCAGGACGCGCCGGTGTCCAAGAAAACGCCACCAACCAATGGCACATTCACAACGTCCTCGAAATTGCCCTGAACTTCGATCGAAGAGACAGCGAATGTGTTTCCTCCAAGCGCGTCGCCATTATCATGCGGCCCAACCCCACGCGGCGCAAATCCGCGGAAACTGCCGCCCCCCGGAGCAAAGCGGTCTATGACACGCGTTGCGTTATTTCCATCAAGACTGGACACCCTCCCGGCATCCAAAGAGACAAGCATCCGCCACATCTGGCCAAGCGGCACATAAGAGCGGCTTTCAAACCTGAAATCCGACAGGCTGTCATCGGTGCCAAGGTTCCAAAAATACTGGTCTATCCCGACACTATATTCCCAGGTGCCCCAACCGTTTTCTTCCTCCGACAAAGAGCTATGGTTCAGTGCAAAGCGTAAATAGGGCGCCGAAATGCCCGGAATTTGTTCGGAGACCAACAGAGCGCTCGCGTCATCGTCCACATCGAAAAGACGATAATCACGATACCCCACGCCCATTTCCAATCGAGTTTTCTGGCTCGGCATCCATGCAAGATAGGTTTCAAGCTGCTTCGTCTCTTTGGAATAAGAGCTGTCATCAAAAGACAATTCTTCCCAGCCCAGCTTCACCCCCAGATCAAAGTCACTCCCGAGGGCATCGGTCCGATACAAGCGGCCACCCCCGCGCTTTACTTCTGGGTTATATTCCAACCTGACCGACCCATATGTGTCCGGCAAAAGATTATAGCGCTCAAAGAACAATCCGCCGATCAGCCCATCCTGAGAGGCATAGGACAGCGAGGCTTCGACACGGCCCGGCCGCGTGTTCACCTCTTTCACTGCGATCACCAGCGTTTCCCCGTTGGGGATCAGTTTCACAGTTTCGAACACCCCCGTCGACATGAGACAATCCTCAATCGCGCGCAATTCAATCGTGAGATAAGGAACGCCCTCTACCGCGCCGCATGTCATTTGAATGTCGTGTTCTGGGATAAATTCAGCGCCTTGAACCTCAATCGTTTCAAAGGTTTGAACCCCTTGTGCCGACGCCCCCGAAATCAGTGAAAGACCCGCGCACGGTACGATACACCGACGCATAAAAGTCCCCGTACATCGGGTGACACTCCAAAAATACTGCGGCAGCATGGTCGTCTTTCTCTTCAAAATCTCGGTTATTTTGCGTTAAGTATGGTCTTTAAGGATGCCCCCACATCCTCGCTGACCTAGCGCAGTCTCGCGCGCATCAGGGGCCGTGTCATGTAACTCAAAACGGACCGCTTGCCGCTTTCGATATCGACCTGCGCCACCATCCCCGGACGAATGGCAAACTGCTCGCCAAAACGCTCAAGATAGCTGACATCCGTGCGGATCATGACGCGGTAAAAATCCTGCGGACCCTGCGCCGTGTCCTCTTCAACCGTATCTTCGGAAATCTGGGTCACCGTGCCCCGCAAGTCCCCGTAGGTGGCAAAATCATATGCTGTGATTTTCACACTCGCAGGCATCCCCGGCGCAACAAAAGCAACATCTTGCGGTTTCACTTTTGTCTCGATCAAAAGTTGATCGTCCGTCGGAGTGATTTCCATAATCGGTTCGCCCGGCTGAACAACACCGCCAAGCGTGGTGATTTTGATATTGTTGACCCGGCCAGCCACAGGAGAGCGGATTTCCGTCCGTTGGAATTCGTCTTGTTTCTGGATCAATTCCTGTTGGAGAGTCGTCAGCTTCGCCCGCCGCGCAGCCAGGTCTTTGTAAGCGTCCTGCACATAGACATTTCGGACCTCATTGATCTTGCCATCCAGCTCCGCTTTTTGTTGGCGCAGTTGCAACAGATCAATCTGACTCACCGATCCCCCTGCGGCCAAAGGGCTTGTGATCTCGATCTGGCGTTCAATGGTGCCCCGCTCCTCCTCCAGCGACATCAGAGAGGCCTCCAACTTGGTGCGCCGCGCCTTAAACAAGCGCAATTCTCCGGCCTCCGCCTCGTTTGGTGTCGGCCCAAATTCAAGGTGCGGTTGCTCCATCACCTCGGCTTCCAACCGCATGGTTTCAGCCTTAAGCGCCGTGATCTCCGCTTGCGTTGCATTAAATGCCGTCTCCGACCGCGTCGGGTCCAAACGGGCAATCAATTGACCTTCCTGAACAATATCGCCTTCGCTCACATGCAGTTCGGCAAGAATCCCACCTTCCAGACTTTGAATGGATTGCAAACGACGCAACGGAACAACCCGCCCGTCACCGCGCGTGATTTCATTGATCTGCGCAATTGCGGCCCAACCGATAGCGATAAAGAGAGACAAAACGACGGTTTGAATGACCAAACGCGACCGTTTCAATGTCTGACGACGGTAGCTCCCGTCGATATGGCTTGTGGTGACCAAATCCGCGCTCGTCATTTGACGGCCTGAACAGGTTTTTGCTGAACCGAATTTGCACGGGCAGAGTTCAAGATTTGCAGCAAGTCCCCATCGCGGGCCACTCGCCCGTCACTTAGAACAATCGCGCGCTCCGTCAGCCCAAGCAATTCGCGCTTATGCGTCGAAATGATCGTTGTCCGCCCTTGGAGCCATTGTTTCAAATGCGCTATCACCTTTGCTTCGGTCACATGATCGAAGGCAGAGGTCGGTTCATCAAGCAGGACGACTTTCGGATCTTGCAACAGGACACGCGCCAAACCAATAGACTGGCGTTGTCCACCGGATACGTTCGCATTGCTTTGAATCCGAAGGTCGAGACCTTTGACGTGCTGGCGCACAAATTTCCCAAGTCCGACCGCGTCGAGCGCCTCAAGCAATTCATCATCCGAATGAAGCCCATGGTCCAAAAGCAGATTTTCCCTCAGGGTGCCCTGAAACAGCGCCACGCTTTGGGGCAAATATCCAATTTGGCGGCGCCGATCGATTGGATCAATTTGGCTAAGAGCAAGATTATCGACGAGAACGCTGCCCGCTTGCGGATCGGTCAACCCGGCCAAAAGCCGCAACATCGTTGATTTCCCCGCACCATTGCCACCAAGCAGCGAAATCCGCTCGCCTTGGGCGATTTTCAGCTCAGGGATCGCAAGAACCGGCGGTGCCTGCGGGTCATGGCGAAACACCACATCTTGCAAATGGTAATCCCCCGCCATTTCGGCGGCTCGCACAAAGTGACGATCCGAAGGGCGTTCGACCGAAAGCTTCATGATTTCGTTCAGACCTTCCAGAGCTGCGCGGACATGTTGCCACTTGGCCAAAAGTCCGGCCACCTGCCCCATCGGCGACATCGCGCGCGTGGACAAAAGCGTACAGGCAATCAGGCTCCCGACCGTCAATTCCCCGGCACTGATCAGATAAACACCGGCGATGACGACGCCTGCATAGGCAAGCCTTTGTACAGAGCTGACCAGTTGGCTCATCAATGTCGTCAAATTCCGCGTTTTGATGGCCGTCGTCGCCATTGCCGCGGTCAATTGTGCATGCGCACGTTGCAACCGGCCTTCGGCACGACAGGCCTTAACGGTTTCAAGATTGGAAATCGTCTCCAAAAGCAGACCGTTCAGTGCCGCAGCTTCACGCGTGTTTTCCCTTGAAGCCCGCGCAAGCTTTTTCTGCATCAGCAGGCCGGGCAACACGCTCAAAACGACACCGGCGAGGACAACCAAAGCCACGTTGCCACCGATAAACCAGATCACGCCAAGGAAGATAAGCACGAAAGGCAGATCGCAAATCGCCGTGACCGTGCTTGAGGTGAAAAACTCTCGCACCACAGCAAAATCTCTGACCTGATTGGCAAAAACCCCCGTCGACGCAGGTTGGTTGGCCAACCGCATATTGGCGACTTTGTCAAAAAGCTGGGCCGACAGTCGCAGATCAAGGTCACGACCGGAGACATCGACAAGAGACGAGCGCATCAACCGCAGCACCAGTTCGAGCACAATCGCGATGCCGACCCCACTCGACAGAATCCAAAGCGTATCGAACGCGTTGTTTGGGACAACGCGGTCATAGACCTGCATCGAAAAAAGCGCCGTAGCGACCGCGAGAATATTGGCCGCAAAGGAGGCGATCATCACATCGCGGTAGATCCACCAGTTCTCCCAAAGCGGGCCAAGCAACCAATGTTCACGCCCGGCCTTCTTCCCATCGAGGCGGTCCGAAACGATGTCGATCGGTTTGGAGATGAGGACCTTTCCGTCATGCAAACGGTCGAGTTCCTCGAAGGTCCAAATCGCTTTTCCGCCTCCGGATTCAGGCAGAACGACGGTTGCCCGCTGCTCCGTCAGAGTTTCGAGAATGAGGGTGCGGCCATCTTTCAAAAAGAGCAGCACCGGAAAGCTATGATCCGGCAAGGCGCGCAGCGGCTCACGGCTAATCCGGCAACTCATATTGGCACGCCGCAGGGCAAGTGGTGCCAGATCTGGCGTCAACAGCGCGCCAACATCGCGCGGCAACCCTGTGGTCAACTGCGTGACAGAGGTCGAAACGCCTTGCAAACGGCACAGTTCCAAAAGTCCGAGAACAAGAGGATCGTGAGACACGGTATCTTTCATTTCAGTACCTCTTTCCATCTCGCATCATTGCACCGTCGCTCCAGCCAAAAGCATGGTGCCCAAGACACCAAGGTCTTTGGCCGCTTCATATTCAGTGCGTTTACGCTCATCGTAAGTGTCGATCTTGTCAATCTGTGCGTCGTAGAGATCTCGCCCGGTGGTCAAAAGGTCGAGAATTTCCCGCTGACCGGCAACGAATTGCTTCTCATAGGTCTGCAAGACCTTTCTGGCTTCGACAAGCTGAACATCCCTGGATTGTTCACTGCGACGCAACAGGCTTAGACGTTCAAGCGCGCTACTTGCGATGTTCATGAGCTGCCGCTCTTGCCCTTGAAGCGAGGCTTTTGCCCCCTCTACGGCCAACTGTGCAGATTGTATTTTGCGTTGACCGAACCCTCGCGAATTCAGATCCACGCCGGCAGATATCCCAATTGCCGTCTGCGTATCGCCGCCGTTGAGGTCCATGCGTCCCTGTGCCTGAAGGTTGATCGTTGGGAAACGTTGCGCCTTCGCGACCTGCACCCCGGCTTCGGCTTCGGCAACGGCGGCGCGAGCCGCGATGTAACCGGGCGCAATCCGGATCGCTGCGCTGATCTTATCTCGTGAACCATAATGCTCCGAAAACAGCAGAGGCGGCGGAAGTTGGACCGCGTCCACCTTTTGGCCAATCAAAAACTCAAGCTGCGCCATGGCAATCTGACGGTTTGCCATCAGCTGGGACATCTGCTCATCGGCACGCGAAATTTCCAACCGCGCCCGCGCCACTTCACTGTTGTCGCTCACCCCTGCCGCCGCTCGGTCCTGCGTTTGACCGGCCAGACGACGCGCAAACGTCATGTATTCTTTTGTATAAGAAATTTTGCGATCCATCACCTCAACATTAAGGAAGAATCCCGCAATCTCAAAGGTGAGGTCTTCGACCGCCATCTTCAAATCCGAAACGGCTTGCACCCGGACTTGGGACGCCTCGGCAATCTGGCTGCGTGTGCGGCCCCAATCAAACAGGACTTGCGTCACGCTCAACGTGACACCGGGCCCGTCACTGTCCGTCGTGCTGCTGTCTCCTGACAGGCTGATCGAGGGGAAATAGGCATCTCTGGCGGCTTGAATATCGACATTTTTGGCCGCAACTTTCTGGCGCAGCGCTTCGACACTTGGATCACTTGCCGTGGCGATCAGGACGGCTTCCTGAAGCGACATTTGTGCATGTGCGGGGGTCGACAGGGCAAAAATAAGCGGTGAAAGCCATAGCACCGCTTTCAGAGAACGTTCGAAAAATGCGCCGATTTTCCTGATGTGGACTGGCATTACAGCAACTCCCCAACATCCAGACCAGCAAGCAAACCTTGCCCCTCTGATATGATCATATCGAAGGAGTGTGTTGTGGCACCCTCTGAGGATGTCGAAAAAATACCTTCACTCTCAGTCACTTCTACATCTTGCAGGTCAGCTTGATCGGGCGCTGCCAAATCGACGCCCTCCCCATGAGGGGTCTCCTCCTCTTGGGTCATGGCAAAAAGCAAGCCTGCGGCCCCGATGCCGTAGCCGGTGATGACAAAGGGATCAAGCGCACCGCCATTCTCATGGGAAAGCTCCACACCACCCTCGCCTGCGTCATCAGCCGGTACATTGTGCGCCACCGCAACAGCCGGGTCAACAAAGGCCATGTCGGCTTCAGGCACCATCAGACCGGTCACAACCGGAACACCCGTTTCATCGGCAAACAGGCTGTATGTACCATCAGGCCCTATCACAAAGAAATCTTCGACCAGGATCTCGGAGCCATCGGCCAAGGTCACATGCAAATCTGCGCCAAGTTTTTCAAATCCCGCGATCTCCGCCTGATCTTGCATCAACGTCAAACGACCCGGCAACGTCAACGCAAGGCGCGACGTCGTCATTGGCGTAACTCTGCCATCGCTGGCCTGAAAGAGGACAGATACGGTCATTCCTGTAAACTCAAGCTGTGAGTGGGAAAAACATGCCCAAACCTAACATCGTGAAAGCATGGCCATAGAATCACGTCAATCATTTCAAATATCTTAAGGAGCCATTTGCTTCCAAAAAGAACTTCAGGCACCCCATCCCCCCTATCAAACTCCACCATAATGATTTCACCATGTCCTTTTGATTAAGGCAACCGCCAACAGTTACCCATAAGGACTACATGAAAGAAACCGCCCAATAAAAGGCATATGGCAGAATATTCATTTATTCAAAATGAATATCAAGGCAAAGGATGTAATTATGTGACTAGATCACACTTAAACCTGATCATCTTGATCGAAGGAAAGTCCATCAAGCAGAGACGTATCAGACTGAACAATATCCGCAATGCCCGCAAAAATGCCATCCGAATCGCCAAGAATCCCACCGACCTCGGCAACACCGCTCAACAGATCCTGACCTGCGCCCTCAAGCAGAACATCAAATGCGTCACCGCCAGCCAGAATATCACTGCTGGGGGGCCCAAGAATTTCGCTCAAAAGGGAGTCAACATCGTCGTTCGCAACGGCAGAGGCCACGCCACCGAGCAAGCCCTGCTCCACAAAAGAACCCGTCAGGCTATCTTCGCTCGCAAGGCCCGCAAACAAATCATCAAAGCCTCCAACATCGCCCTGTGCAACATCGAAACCCAACACATCGGTATCGCCGAGCAGATTCGACATTAAGTCATCAACAGTCCCAGACGACAGACCTTCAATAAGCTCTGACACCGTATCGGATGCCTCACCCAAGGGAGCATCGAAATCTATCAGAGACTCGATATATCCTTCATCAGGCACTGTGGAGGACTCGTCCAGAGTCTCGGCGTTCGCACCACCAAGACCGAGCACCCCCCCAAGAAGACCATCCTCCCCCAACACGGGATCAAGAACAGACCCGACAAGATCACCGACCACAGGGATGTCGCCGACGATTTCATCGACAAGACCGCCATCGCCAAGCAGGTCGTCCACAACGCCAGAAACAATGCCATCCTCGCCAAGCAGGTCGTCAATCACACCCGTTCCAAGGATTGGGTCAAGCACACCATCCAAAAGACCGCCATCCCCGAGCAGCGGATCAAGGAGGTCGCCCAAAAGCCCATCCTCTCCAATCAAATCGGACAGGAGGCCGTCTTCGCCCAGAATGATTTCGACCACGCCATCCAAAAGACCGTCTTCGCCCAGAAGCCCTTCAAGAACCTCCAAGTCCAGGATGCCGCCTTCCCCGATCAACCCGTCAAGCAGATCGTCAAGCAGCCCCTCATCCCCAAGAAGCCCATCCAGCAACCCACCTTCACCAAACAGGGCATCGAGGAGGTCGTCGACAAGGCCATCCTCCCCCAACACGGGATCAAGAACAGACCCGACCAAACCCTCTGTGTCAGACCCAATAAAATCAATAGTTTGAGAGGGACCCTCTTCATCCGAAAGGCGCGTATCATCTCCTTCGGCGTCGTCCTGAGACAACATTTCGGTCATCGCCTCCGCAGCGGCACCCGCATTGGCCACGCCTGACGTTCGGCCCGATGCGGCCACGGCACCAGAAGGGAAAAGCTCTGGCTCCACACCCACGCTTTCAGCCGTCTCATCGACTGTAAGCGCAGCCGGTGCCTCTGTGGCTACATTCTCCGCAGCCACATCATCCCCGTTCACATCATCAGGTGTCACGGGCGCTTGCGTCGGGTCAAAATCATCGTCGGTAGGTTCGACATCCATATCTTCTGTCGAAGAAGCCCACAGGCTGTTGGCAACACCGCTTTGCATCGCCAGCCCCATGCCAATCGCACTGGCGGCAACGCCGCTCAGGCCAGACTTGGAGCTTAGGCGATCCGGTGCAGCCGTACTCATGGAAAGAGGCAAAACATTTGCCAATTCCTGACGCTCTACCGTTTCATTTTGACTTTTTTTCGCCGACACGTTCGCCGCACTCCAATTTAACAAAACTCTTCAGCGCGAATACTAGCAAAAAACCCACCCACCGCGCGGCTACCTTATCTACTTCTGCTCATAAAAGCAATTCTGTCGCGTCCATATCGGCGCAGATTCGCCTCTTGATTAGTCCGATTTGCCTATTCATACCCTTAAGATACCAAATAGACAATATTTAGTATATATACCATATACTGGCGACAGTATAACGATAACTTTTTCAGGCTTCGCCACATGTTAGCGGGCCATCACCTCCCAACGTATAAGGTTAGCGCCCCAAATAGGGTTGAAAATGACATAGATCAAATGGCTCAGATGGAAATAACGTTTTTCATTTTAATCACTTTATGACCCAACGTCCCAAGTGCCTCCATAACTTGCCGACATGAGCCCCGTCTCCAAATTTTACAAACTGACGGCAATATCTGTTCACACTTGGCGCGTCGTTCACCGCATCCTCAGGCTGGCAATGGCGCCGTAAACATGCGTGTTGCTCGAACCGCCCGTTGCCATGCGCTATACTTGGCGTCTCGATCACCCGCCGTCATGGTTGGCACAAACTGCCGGTCGCAAAACCACGTTTCGGCAAAGCCTGTCTGATCCGGATATAGGCCTGCGCGGCTGCCCGCGAGCCACGCAGCACCCATGGCGGTGGTTTCTTGGCACGCGGGGCGATCAACGGGCATACCGATGATGTCGGATAAGAATTGCATGGTCCAATCCGATGCGCTCATGCCGCCGTCAACCCGCAGGATCGCATCGCCTTCGGGCGCGCGCCAATCGCGGTGCATGGCTTCTAAGAGATCACGGGTCTGATAGCCGACGGATTGCAACGCCGCACGGGCGAACTCGGCAGGCCCCGAGTTGCGCGACAGGCCAAAAATTGCTCCGCGCGCCTCGGCATCCCAATAGGGCGCTCCAAGTCCGGTGAACGCAGGCACCATGATCACGGGCTGCTCCTCGTCGGCAACTTCGGCCAAGGGTTGGGTTTCTGTTGCATCCCGGATCATTTTCAACCCGTCCCGCAGCCATTGAACCGAAGCCCCGGCGATAAAAATCGAACCTTCGAGTGCGTAGGTGGGTTTGCCGTCCAGTTGATAGGCGATGGTGGTCAATAAACGGTTTTGCGAGGTGACGGGCGTGTCGCCGGTGTTCATCAGAGCAAAACAACCAGTGCCATAAGTGGATTTCAACATGCCGGGCCGAAAGCAGGCCTGACCGATTGTGGCCGCCTGTTGGTCGCCTGCGACACCCAGAATCGGAAGGGGATGCCCGAACAGGTCGGAGCGTGTCATGCCAAAATCGGCGGCGCAATCGCGGACCTCGGGCAGCATATCCATGGGAATGTCCAAGAGATCACAAATCGTCTTACTCCAACGTCCTTTGCGAATATCATACAACAGGGTCCGGGCCGCATTTGTGGCATCGGTGGCATGCACTTTGCCGCCCGTCAGTTTCCAGATCAGGTAGCTGTCGACGGTGCCAAACAAAAGATCCCCGGCTTTGGCCGCAGCGCGCGCGCCCTCGACCGTGTCGAGCAACCATTTGACTTTCGTGCCGGAAAAATACGGATCAATCAGCAATCCGGTACGGTCGGTGAACATCTGTTCATGACCTTCTGCGCGCAAGCTCTCACAGATTGCGGCGGTGCGGCGGTCTTGCCAGACGATGGCATTATGGATGGGCTGACCCGTTTTACGGTTCCACACCACAGTGGTTTCGCGTTGGTTGGTGATCCCGATGGCGGCAATGTCGCGTGTGTCTATATTGGCTTTTTCAATGACCGCACGACAGGTGCCTGCGGTCGTGGCCCAGAGGTCCGACACATCATGTTCGACCCAACCGGATTGTGGAAAATACTGCGGGAATTCTTCTTGGGCAACAGCCGCTGTTTGCAACTGAGCGTCAAACAAGATCGCCCGACTGGAGGTCGTGCCCTGATCAATGGCAAGAATATATGTCATGAGGGTCCTCCCCGTTCAGGCAAAATGGCCGGGCTTAAGCAGCCGGGCACAAAAACGGGGCGCAGCAGATCTGCCGCGCCCCGGCAAGGGTCACAAACTTATTGCTTCCAGGAGGAAACAAGTTCGTCATAGCCGATGGTCATCGGGGTTTCGTCCTCGTTGTCCAGCTTGGGCTTCGGTGCGCCCGGCTGTTCCAACCAATAGCTATCGTCCTCTTTGTCGTTGAGAACCGGACCGAGATCGCCTTGGATTCCAGCGCGTTCCAGACGTGCCATGACGCTTTCCATATCACCACAAAGCTGATCAAGCGCCTCTTTCGAGGTTTTCGCACCGGACATGGCGTCGCCGATGTTCTGCCACCACAGCTGTGCAAGTTTCGGATAGTCGGGCACGTTTGTACCCGTAGGCGACCAACGGACACGGTCCGGCGAGCGATAAAATTCGACCAGGCCCCCAAGTTTGTCCGCGCGATCTGTGAAGTGGTCGGAATTGATGGTGGACTCGCGAATAAACGTGAGACCGACATCGGATTTCTTCACATCGACAGTCATAGAGGTGACGAACTGTGCGTAAAGCCACGCAGCTTGGGCCCGATCCACCGGAGTGGATTTCATCAAGGTCCAGCTGCCCACGTCCTGATAGCCAACTTTCATGCCCTCTTCCCAATACACGCCATGCGGGCTTGGGGCGAGGCGCCACTTTGGTGTGCCGTCTTCGTTCATCACCGCATCCGAGGCGACCAGAGGTGCGACAAAGGTGGTGTACATGAACATCTGTTGCGCGATATTGCCCTGCGCCGGAACAGGACCCGCCTCAGAGAAGGTCATGCCCGCCGCTGAGGGAGGGGCGTAGTCTTGCAGCCACTTGATCGCCTTGTCGATGGCATAGACAGCCGCAGGGGAGTTCGTTGCCCCACCACGATCGACACAGGCCCCAACGGGTTGCGATTTGTCGTTCACACGGATGCCCCATTCGTCGACCGGAAGCCCGTTCGGTTCACCCTTGTCGCCCATCCCGGCCATGGACATCCACGCGTCGGTGTAGCGCCAGCCGAGGCTCGGGTCTTTTTTGCCGTAATCCATGTTGCCATAGACTTCGACGCCATCAATGGTGCGCCCGGTAAAGAATTCGGCAATGTCTTCATAGGCTGACCAGTTCACAGGCACACCGAGATCATAGCCATAGGCCTCTTTAAAGGCGGCTTTGATGTCAGGATCATTGAACCAGTCATAGCGGAACCAATAGAGGTTCGCGAACTGTTGGGTCGGGAGCTGATACAGATCCCCATCGGGGGCGGTGGTGAACTGTGTGCCGATGAAATCGGCGAGGTTCAGCGTCGGCGAGGTCACATCCTTGCCCTCGTTCGCCATCCAGTCGGTCAGGTTGCGCACCTGTTGATAGCGCCAATGGGTGCCGATCAGATCGGAGTCGTTGACATATGCGTCATAGATGTTTTCGCCGGACTGCATTTGAGTTTGCAGCTTTTCGACGACATCACCTTCGCCGATCAGGTCATGCGTGACGTTGATCCCCGTGATGGCTGTGAACGCAGGGGCAAGCACTTGGGATTCGTATTCATGGGTGGTGATGGTCTCGGAGACCACGTTGATCGACATGCCCTGAAACGGTTGAGCGGCATCAATGAACCACTGCATTTCTGCTTCTTGGTCGGCACGGGACAGGGTCGACAGGCCCGCGATCTCGTTGTCCAGAAAGTCAGTCGCAGCGGCCATATCGGCCCAAGCGGGTTGGGTGAGCGCAAGCGCCAATCCCAGAGCCGTTGATGATTTCAGTAAGACGTTCATGTAGGTTTCCTCCCTTTGATTGAACGTAGGCGTAAAGCCGGCCTGAACCTCTTCCATTTTCAGGCCGGAGTTTGTCAGCACCTACACCCAGCGAAACACCGCTGCGGCATAGACCAGACAGGCAATCAAGGCGTAAGCTTGTGGGCCAACGCCCAAACCAAGCCACGCAAGATTGACAAACGCGGACCCCAAGAGCGTGATGAACAACCGATCCCCCCGCGTGGTTTCGATCTGTAGAATACCCTTGCGGGGCATCTCGGGGAATTTGATCGCCAGCACCGTAAACGTGGCCAAAAGCGCGGCGATGATGAGAAAAAATGTGGCGGTGGGCCATGTCCAGGCCATCCAGTCAAGCATAGCGAACTCCTTTCAAGCGACGCATCCTTTACACCCGCCCCAGGGCAAAGCCCTTGGCGATGTAGTTGCGCACGAAATAGATGACCAAAGCACCGGGGACGATGGTCAGAACACCCGCGGCGGCCAGTACGCCCCAGTCGACACCTGCGGCCCCGACGGTGCGGGTCATGGTGGCGGCGATGGGTTTGGCCTCCACAGAGGTCAAAGTGCGGCTCAGCAACAACTCGACCCAAGAGAACATGAAGCAAAAGAACGCCGCGACGCCGATGCCGCTTGCGATGAGGGGCGTGAAGATTTTCACGAAAAACGCCGGGAAGGAATAGCCATCAATATAGGCGGTCTCATCGATCTCCTTGGGCACACCCCGCATGAATCCTTCTAAAATCCAGACCGCGAGCGGCACATTGAACAGGCAATGCGCCAGAGCCACCGCGATATGCGTGTCAAACAGGCCGATGCTGGAATAAAGTTGAAAGAACGGCAGGGCAAACACGGCAGGCGGTGCCATGCGGTTGGTCAAAAGCCAAAAGAACAGATGTTTATCGCCCATGAAGCTGTAGCGGCTGAACGCATAGGCAGCCGGTAGCGCGACGGCGAGGCTGATGGTTGTGTTCATCACCACATAGATCAGGGAGTTGACATAGCCCATGTACCAACTCGGGTCGGTGAGGATGGTCGCATAGTTTGCGAAGGTCAAATTGCGCGGCCACAGGCTAAAGGCACCAAGGATTTCAGAGTTGGTCTTGAGGCTCATATTGAGCAGCCAATAGATCGGCAGCATCAAGAACAGCAGGTACAGACCCATCACCACGGCCCCGCCAGAGGGGCGCATCCGCTTGGACGGGGTGCGCGGTTTTTCAATTTTCATCTTGCCCGTCCGGCTGACGATTTCTGGAATTGCGGTCTCGGTCATTTACTTGCCATCCCTTTTGTCAATCGTGGTCATCACCGTGTAGAACACCCAGCTGATCGCCATAATCGTCAGGAAATACATCAGGCTAAAGGCAGCAGCGGGTCCAAGATCAAATTGCCCCAAGGCCATTTTCACAAGGTCGATGGAGAGGAAGGTGGTCGCATTGCCCGGACCGCCCCCGGTCAAAACGAAAGGCTCGGTGTAGATCATAAAGCTGTCCATAAAGCGCAGCAGGATCGCAATCATCAACACGCCCGCCATCTTGGGCAATTCGATGTAGCGAAACACGGCCCAGCGGCTGGCTTGGTCGATTTTAGCCGCTTGATAATAGGCATCAGGGATCGACCGCAGACCAGCATAGGCCAGAAGCGCCACGAGCGAGGTCCAGTGCCAGACGTCCATCACGATCACAGTGATCCACGCGTCCATCGTATCTTGGGTGTAGTTGTAATCCACACCCAGCGCGTCCAGCGCGTGGCCCAAAAGCCCAATGTCGACGCGGCCAAAGATTTGCCAAATGGTGCCCACCACGTTCCACGGGATCAACAAAGGCAGCGACATCAACACAAGACAGAACGAGGACCAAAAGCCCTTTTTCGGCATGTGCAGCGCGACATAAATCCCCAGCGGCACTTCAATGGCCAAAATGATGCCGGAGAACATCAGCTGACGCCCAAGCGCGTTCCACATCCGATCCGAATGCAACATGTCATCAAACCAATCGAGGCCCGCCCAGAAGAACTGATTGTTGCCGAACGTGTCTTGGACAGAATAGTTCACCACGGTCATCAATGGGATGACGGCGGAAAAGGCGACCAAGATCAGCACGGGCAGGACAAGGAACCATGCTTTTTGATTGACGGTCTTGTTCATGCGGCGTCCCCTTTTGCACTGATGCGCCAGTCATTGGCGTAAACATTGATCCCTTCGGGCGCAAAACTGATCCGGTCCGTCCCTGCGGGAATGTCGATCCCCTCCCCGATGACCGCGTTGGTTTCGCGCCCCTCGACGGTCAGGCGGACAATCTTGTGACGCCCGACATCTTCGACGCGGTTGATCTGCGCGGGAATACCCGTGCCGCCCGCGCTCAGCCGGATGAATTCAGGGCGCACGCCAAGCTGTGTTTTGCCGCTTGCCACATAGGTGCCACCCAGATCGACGGTGGTATCGCCAACGCGGGCCGTGGCGCCCTCAATTGTGGCCTCAAACAGGTTCATACCGGGCGATCCGATAAAATAGCCCACAAAAGTATGTGCAGGGCGTTCGAACAGGTCTTGTGGCGTGCCAATTTGTACGACGCGACCGTCGTACATAACGACGACCTTATCCGCAAAGGTCAGCGCCTCGGTTTGGTCGTGGGTCACATAGATCATTGTGTGCCCGAAATCCTGATGCAGTTGCTTGAGTTGGGTGCGCAATTCCCATTTCATATGCGGGTCAATCACGGTCAGGGGTTCATCAAACAAGAGCGCATTAACGTCCTCGCGCACCATGCCGCGCCCAAGCGAAATCTTTTGTTTTGCATCTGCCGTCAGGCCGCGCGCTTTGTGATCCAGCTCCGCTTCCATATCAATCATCTTACCGACGCGCTGCACGCGACGTTTGATCTCGGCTGCGTCCATACCCCGGTTTTTTAGCGGGAACGCAAGGTTTTGCCGCACTGTCATCGTGTCGTAAACAACAGGGAACTGAAACACCTGCGCGATGTTGCGGTCTGCCGTGGGCGACATCGTCACATCGGTGCCATCGAACAACACCCGACCTTGTGAGGGGATCAACAGTCCGGAAATGATGTTCAAAAGCGTGGACTTGCCGCAGCCGGATGAGCCCAAAAGCGCATAGGCCTCACCATCGGCCCAATCATGGTTCAACTCTTTGAGCGCAAAGTCGTTTTCACTCTTTGGGTCCGGCAAATAGGAATGCGCAAGGTTCTCAAGTGTGATCTTAGCCATGTGACACCGTCTCCGCATAAGGGGCAGAGGCGACAAGCGTGCCGTCCTCAGCAAACAGATAAATCCGCGATGTATCGAGATAGACGGGCAGCTTTTGACCCGGCTTCAGATCGCGCACACCATGGATCAAACCGACCCATTTCGCGTCAAAATGCGACAGATGCACAAAGGTTTCCGAGCCGGTCAGTTCCATCACGCCAAGCGTCGCATCAAAACCAAGCTTGCCGTCGCCCGGCTCCAACGAAAGGTGGTTGGGCCGAAACCCGAGCATATATTTGCCGTCGGCGACATGTTCGCCCACCGCAGGGATGCTTTCTTGATGACCAAAATGCATCAGATCGCCGCGTTTTTCCACATGCAGGAAATTCATCGGCGGATCGGAAAATACGCGTGCGGTCGTGGCATCCTTCGGGTTCCGATAGACTTGAGCCGTCGGGCCGAATTGTGTCATCCGGCCTTCCCAAAGGGTCGCACAATTGCCGCCCAGCAACAGCGCTTCTTCCGGCTCCGTGGTGGCATAGACAAAAATCGACCCGGATTCTGCAAAGATGCGCGGGATTTCGGCGCGCAACTCTTCGCGCAATTTGTAATCCAAATTCGCAAGGGGTTCATCAAGCAGCACCAGACCCGCATTTTTGACCAAGGCCCGCGCCAAAGCACAGCGCTGTTGCTGACCGCCCGAGAGTTCAAGCGGCTTGCGATCCAGCATCGGGGTCAGTTGCATCAACTCCGCCGTCTTGCGCACGCGGCTGTCGATCTCTGCTGTCTCAAGCCCCATCAGCTTCATCGGCGAGGCAATGTTGTCGTAAACCGTCATCGCCGGGTAGTTGATGAATTGCTGATAGACCATCGCGATTTTGCGATCCTGGACGCGTTGTCCGGTTACATCCTCACCGTTCCAGCGAATGCGCCCCTTGGTCGGCACATCGAGCCCCGCCATCAGGCGCATCAAGGTCGTTTTGCCCGACGAGGTTGGCCCCAACAGCACGTTCATTGTGCCGTTTTCAAGCGTCAGATTGGTTGGATAGATAAAGGTCTTGCCGCCAGCAACATAGCTGACGTCATCAAGTTCAAGTGTCATGCAATGTCCTTTGCGTGTGCGCGGCGCTCGGTCATGTAGGTTTCGAGGGCACTGGCCTCTACGCTGCGCAGGCCCAATTTGCTGCGCCGCCACAGAACATCCTCTGCGGTCCGGGCAAATTCGCGGTCCATGAGCCAGTTGACCTCTGCGGCGGTCAATGTCGCGCCGAAATCCTGGCCAAGATCCTCGATCGTTTTGGCCGCGCCCAAAACATCGCGGGCCTCGGTGCCATAGGCGCGGATGAGACGGCGCGCCCAGCGATCATCAAGGAAGGGATAGATGTGACACAGATCGGTGATAAGAGGTTCGACCCCATCGACGGGAAAATCCCCACCGGGCATGGCAACCCCTGCGGTCCATGGGCCTTGCGCCACGGTCAGACGGGTGCCGATTTTTTCAAGCGCGCTTTCGGCGAGGCGGCGGTAGGTCGTGATCTTGCCGCCAAAAATATGAAGCGCCGGTGCGCCAGCACTGTCATCGATCTTAAGGGTGTAATCACGCGTCGCCGCCGTCGCAGAACTCGCACCATCATCATAAAGCGGGCGCACACCGGAATAGGTCCAGACGATGTCCTCGTCGCGGATTGGCTCTTTCAAATAGGCGTTCACAAACTCAATCATGTAGCGCTTTTCTTCGGGCGTGCAGACCGGATTTTGCGACAGGTCGCTATGCTCATTGTCGGTGGTGCCGATCAGGGTGAAATCCGTCTCATAGGGGATCGCGAACATGATCCGCCCGTCCGTGCCTTGGAAAAAATAGCATTTGTCATGATCAAACAAACGCTTGGTGACAATGTGGCTGCCGCGCACAAGGCGAATGTTGTCGGTGCTGTTGGAGCCGATTTGTTGACGCAAGATTTGACCGACCCATGGGCCGCCCGCGTTGACAACCATACGGGCGCGCATGTCGTGAGTGCCTCCGGTTTCGACATCTTTGAGCGTCACGGTCCAGATGCCACCCTCGGATTTGGCGGACACAACTTTGGTCCGAGGGAGTATTTTGGCCCCCCGCGCCACCGCGTCGCGCGCGTTCAAAACCACAAGGCGTGAATCCTCGACCCAGCAATCGCTATATTCATAGGCCTTGGCAAAGAGGGGTTTGAGTGGTGCGCCTTCTGGTCCATGCTTGAGATCAAGCGTTTTGGTGCCGGGGAGGATTTGTCGCCCCCCCAAATTGTCGTACATCAACAACCCAAGCCGGATCAGCCAGGCCGGGCGACGCCCTTTCATCCATGGCATGAATAGGGACAGCAACTTTGAGGTTGGCGTGTCACTCTCAAACCGCATGTCCTTTTGGTACGGCAAGACAAACCGCATCGGCCAACTGATATGTGGCATTGCCCGCAAAAGGGTTTCGCGTTCGATCAATGCCTCGCGGACCAAACGAAATTCGAAATACTCAAGATACCGCAACCCACCATGAAACAGTTTGGTCGAGGCGGAAGAGGTCGCAGAGGCCAGATCCGACATTTCGGCCAGCGTCACACTTAATCCGCGACCTGCGGCGTCACGGGCAATTCCACAGCCATTGATGCCGCCGCCAATCACCAGCAAATCGCAGATCTGCGCATTCTCGCTCACGTTGGATCCTCCCAAACCCTGATGACAGCACTGTGACAAAGTCGCGCTAAAAAGAAAACGTTTATTTTCGGTTTTTTTCGGTTTTTGTAAAAATTGCGAAAACGCCCTGAATTTACAGAGAAAAAGAATTGAGAATTGCGCATTTTATCGTAGAAATAAACGATAGATGCTAAAACCACGCAGAAACGAACATGGCCGAGCCTGAGCTCAATGGTCCTTCAGCCCTTTGATTCCGCCGCACAGGACAATTGCAAAGCAGGATCGCCTCACACCAAACCGAAAGCCTCTTTATGTCGCAAAACATCCGCTTCCCTGAGATCCTTGATATTGCCCGACGGGACGGGAAAGTGACGGTCGAACATCTTGCGGAGCATCTTGGCGTCACATTACAAACGATCCGCCGCGATCTGAGCGAGTTGGCCAATGCCGGGAGGTTGGAGCGTGTTCACGGCGGCGCGGTGTTGCCGTCCGGCACGGTCAACATCGCTTATCAAGAGCGGCGGCGGCTGAATGCGGGAGGAAAGATCGCCATGGCACAGGCCTGTGCCGCAATGATCCCCGAAAACTGTGCGATTTTCCTCAACATAGGAACAAGTACGGAGGCGGTCGCGGCTGAGTTGCTGCATCATCGCAATCTCATGGTTGTCACCAATAACATGAACGTGGCCAATATTTTGACTCGAAACCCAGATTGTGAGGTGCTTGTGACCGGAGGATCACTGCGCCAATCCGATGGCGGGCTGATCGGGGACATCACAACCGCCGCGATCCGGCAATTCAAGTTCGACATCGGTGTCATCGGGTGTTCCGCCATTGATCAAGACGGCGACATTTTGGACTTTGATCTGCGCGAAGTCGGCGTCAGTCAGACGATCCTGCATCAGTCCCGCCGCACCATGTTGGTTGCGGATCACACCAAGCTCAAACGTACGGCCCCGGCCCGGATCGCATCCCTCTCGGAGATCGACGACTTCTTTACCGACGCGCCGGTCCCTCGCCCTTTGGAAAACAAGTGTGCGATGTGGGCGACCCAAATACATGTGAGCCGGCTTGAACGAGAGACGGAATAGCCCCCTGCCCCACCGTCGACATATTTGGCCGTACATCGTTTCGAGAATGCACCCAGTCCAAAATCTCCGCCCCGGTGGGATTTGAGTCTCAAAACCGATCAAACCGATAGGGGCTTGGGTCAATAATCGGTGGGACGCCCATCACCAAATCGGCGGCAAGTTGCCCTGCCGCAGGCGAAGTGCCAAACCCATGGCCTGAAAAACCCGTGGCAAGCGTGAGCCCTCCAACCCCGTCGATCCCACCAATGACGGGTAGCGAATCCGGCGTGATATCCATCGTGCCGCCCCATTCTTCAGCGGATTTGATCTCCGCAAAAGCTGGCCAGTAGGTTTTGATATTGGCCATCGCTTCGGCATTGATGCCGGTATTCACGCGCGGGTCCATGGTACGCACTTTCTCGAATGGCGACATGCAATCAGGCGACCAGCGCCGCGCGAGTTTGAAATCTTCGATAAACTCTCGCCCCAAAGAAATACGCAACATGTTGCGGCCATGTTTGAACATCGGCAGGTATTTCATCCCCAAAAGCGCATGGTCAAGAACCAAAGGCGACCCCACCGCACCGCGTTGACAGACCGTAAAGCCCCCATCCATCCGCTTGCGGAACGACATATCCGGCGTCCCCACGGCGATATGTGTCGGCCCCTCCATCGGCGCGGTGCGAATGGCGTAACAGACCAAAGGCAAAGTCGGGAAAGAGACCCCCATATTGCCCAAGAATTTGCGCGACCAAAGCCCAGCCGCGAGGATGACATGATCACAAGAGACTTCGCCTTTTTCCGTCACCACACCGCTGACTTTCCCGGCAGACCGCACCAGTGTGCGCACCGCGCAGTTGTCGACGATCACAGCCCCTTTGGCGACGGCGGCATTGGCAATGGCGATAGGGGCAATCGTCGGTTCGGCGTAGCCATCCGAGGGGGTGTAAATCCCCCCGGCCCAAGACGTCCCTCCCCCCGGAACCAGCTCCGCAATCTCTTTGTCCGTCACCATCCGACTGTCGAGGTTATACTCCGCCACCGAGGCAAGCCATGCCCGATGCATCTCCATTTCCGCCTCGGTTTTTGCGGCGAATAAAATGCCCTCTTGCCGATACCCCACATCCACGCCCGTACGCTGCGCCATCGTCGCCCAAAGCGCATCCGAGGCCAAAGACATCGGCACATCTTTCGGCGCACGCGATGTTTTCCGAATCCAGCCCAAATTGCGCGAGGATTGTTCGCCCGCGACCCGGCCCTTTTCCAAAACGGTGACGGAGACCCCGCGCTCCGCGAGGGTCAAAGCCGCCGTCACCCCGACAATTCCACCGCCGATGATGACAACAGAGGTGGATTTAGGTGCCTCAGTGGCGGTTTGGACGGGGGCGGTTTTGGGGGCCATGGGGCTGTCCTTGAAAGAGGGGATGTGGAGCGATCAAAGCGACGTGTCGATGTATTCGATCTCGGCTTTGGACGCGCCGCGATAGGCGCTGACCTCGATCTCAACTTTGTAGACAGAGGAGCCAAGCGGCGGACAGGTCACCGTGGTGGTTGGATCAACGCCACGAAATTTTTCGCCGAAAATCTCCATCACAGCCGGGGTGTCGCTGGGCGTTTGGATGAACACGCGGGTCGAGATCACATCCTCAAGTCCCGATCCCACGGCTTTGAGCGCATTTTCGATATTCTCAAACACCTGAAACGTCTGTTCGCGCAGGTCTTCGGGAATCTCTTTGGTCTGCGGGTTGCGCCCGGCGGTGTTCGACACCGAAATCCAGTTGTCGACCATCACAATGCGGGAATAGCTGCTGAGCTGTTCCAGCTTGGCACCGGTTTTAACTTTGACAATTTTTGTCATGTTTTTTCTTTCTGTTTCAAATGGATAATCAAATCAACGCAGAACAGGCACGTCCCACAGGTTGAGCTTGGTGCCGATGCCTTTGGCGATGGCAGTGCGGTACACGGTTGTGCCCCAGGCCACATCTTCGACCGGCATCCCGCCAACGGAGAGCATGATGATCTCCTCATCATTTTGCCGTCCCGGAGTGGCCCCGGCACAAATGCTGCCGAGGTCTTCGAGATCATCATGAGTCATCTTACCCTCATGGATCATGTCCATGAACCGCACACCAATGACCGGAACGTGGACGTGGGCGGGTTTCGGCAGCTCTTCGAACCACGCCTCATAGAGGCCGATGTTATCCATCACCTTGCGCACGTCTTTTTGCTCCATGCCCTCGTCAATTTCGCAGGACGCGGGCATCGACAGAAACGCACCGGGTTTGAGCCAGTCGCGTTTCACAATCGGGTATTTCGACACGTCACCGGTCTCGCCAGAGGCGCAATAGGTCACAATGTCAGAACCGCGCACGAGGGTTTCGATGTCGGTGACGATCTCGATGTTGGTGATCTGCGGATAGGTCTCTTTGGTCCAGGAGATGAAACTGTCGAGGCTCTTTTGGCCCCGGCCCTGAATTTTCAAAGTGTCAATGCCCGGACACGCCACCATGAAAGCCGCAAGGGAGGTTTTGCCCATCACGCCGGGACCATAGACCGCCACCACTTTCGAGTCTTTGCGTGCCAGATGACGGGCGCCGACCCCCGGCACCGCGCCCGTGCGGTAAGCCGACAACAGGTTTGCCGACATGATCGCCAGCGGCGCACCCGTATCGGTGTCGTTGAGCGTGAACATCAGAATGGACCGCGGCAGGCCCTTGTCCCGGTTGGCAATGTTGGAGCCATACCATTTCACACCGGTGGTGCCATACGCGCCACCAAGATAGGCCGGCATCGCCATGAAACGGCGGTCTGCCGTGGGTTTTGGCATGTTCGGAAAGGGTGAATTTTCGGGGAAAACCACCATCGCACCGTGGCTGTCATTGTTCGCGCCCGCCATGCGATAATCGCCTTTGTGCAGCAGGACGAACATGTCCTCCATGGCATCCACGCAACCGGCCATATCGGTCACGCCTGCTTTGATCATGTCTTGTTCATTGAGGTAGATGAAATCGATTTTGGGCAAGTCTGTCATGGGGCTCTCTTTTGGTCGCTGTGTCATGGGCCGCCATGGTTCCGAATGAACACGGGCGACGATCTGATGACCAGAAACGAGATTGCAGACAGGTTTGCCCATTGCGCGGCGCGTCATTTTTCCGATAGTTTACGCCATCCGAGCCTTATCCACACGCCGCAGCGGCATTTTCAATTTAGGCGCAGCCATCGCGGAACCCCTTTATCTTCAAGGATTCCAATCTCTGTGCGGGTTTTTCTAAGGTCTGCGCGAAATTTAAGCGCTTTGATGTTGTGGCGCATTTTCCATGGCCGCTTATTGCGAATCCCCGCGCGGCGCGCATGATCAGATTGCGCGCATGTCGCGCAAAACACGCTCGGTCATAGCGACGACCCCGATGCCTTCACTTGGCGCGGCGAATGTTCGGACCATCGTTTATGGGCGCGCCAAAAGGCTGTGCCGTCGGCGTATCCCAATGCCGTCGCAATGCGGCCAACACTTTGCGTGCCTTCCTGCAAGAGCATTTCGGCTCGCGTTCGCCGGATTTCATCAAGTAAAATCCGAACGCTTGTGCCTTCTTCCGCCAGCTTGCGCTGAAGGTTGCGTGAGGACAGGCCTAGGGTTTCTGCCACCCGCTCAACCGACACGGGCCGCAACCCGAGAGACGAAGAGACGATGGAGCGCGTCGCTTCCGTAAGCGTGGAGCGTCGCGGTGTTTTCTCAATCAAATCCGCGATGTGACGTTCCAACATAGACACCAACGCAGTGTCCTCCGCACGGTAAATCTCCAACATCGGGCCACGATCCATCACCAGCCGGTTTGTCGCCTGACCGTAAAGCACCGGGCACCCAAAATATCGACGTAAAAACTGTGCGCTTTCTGGCTCCACATGTTCGAAATGAACCTGTTGTGGTGCCCAGCGACTGATAAAATTGTCGCGGATCACCTGCGTGGTTGCGACCAGGGTGAATTCCGCATCTTGCCTGCGGGGCCAGATGTGGCCATCGACCAAACGATAGGACCAAAACACATCATCGCCATTTTCAATGAGCGCAACTTCGGTGCCTGTTTGAAGCGACCGCGTAGACCGCACAATCCGATCAATTCCGACATAAATTGACCGCGAAAGGGACAAAAGGATGCCCATTGGACCAAGATCCCCGGCACGAATGTCGCTTCCGATCCGGGCCCCGATATGCTCGTCCCCGGATAGAGCGGCGGCACTTTCCATAAATCCCGCGTATTCCATCACGGAAAGTCGGGCATAGGGATCCTTCAATATATCAAGGCTCATTCCATGTTTCGATAAAAGCGGCTGAGTCGAAACGCCTCGCGCAATCAAACGATCAAGAACGGATCCAAGCACCGTACTGCGAATTGCTGCATGGCCGTGCGTCGCATCTGCCATCTGTTTAAATTTCCATCTGTTTGGAAAAGGAACTTGCGCAAATTATCGCTTTTTTGGCGCGTTTTGCAATGGCGGAAAACTGGGTGGATGACATGTTTAGGGGGCAAAGTGAAACTGACCTCTGATGCTCTCACAGATTCCTCTCACAGACTCATTGGATGGCGGTACATCGCATATAAAAACAAATACCGGCTTACAAAGTCGCTGATACGCTCGACAGGAGAGAACTATGACCACGCTTTTGAAAATCGGCTCCGCCGCCGTGCTTGCCGCTATGCCTTTGGCAGCTTCGGCCGAATACCCCGAAAAACCCGTTGAGTTTGTCGTTCCCTTTCCGCCCGGCGATTTGGAGGACATCCTGACCCGCATGATCGCGGACGAATTTCAGGCCACCTACGGCGTGCCCGCAGCCGTGGTGAACAAACCCGGCGGCGGCGGTGGCCCCTTCCCAGGTGCGGTTGACGTGGCGCTGGCTCCGGCGGATGGTTACACTGTCGGCTCCTTCGTGATCGACGTGCCCATGGTCGGTCCATACATTGGCATCGGTCCGCTTGACCCCAACCCGTTTGAGCCTGTTGGCATTTTCTTGAGCTATCCGTTCGTCGTCGCCGCAGCGGGTGACGCGCCCTACACCACCATGGCAGAGCTTGCCGCCTACGCCAAAGATCACGACGTCGCTTTGGGCCATTTCGGCTCCGAAACAAGCCCCGCGCGTCACACGCTTGCTCTCGCCAAAGAGCTCGGCTTTTCCTACGCTTCTGATGCGGCCTTCGATGCGCTCGATTGCAACACACTCGCCTCCGGGGACGCCGATGTCATCAACACCACACTGCAATTGATCCGTCCTTGTCTGGATGATCTCAACATTCTGATGTCGGTGACCAACAATCGCATTCCGCTTTTGCCGGATGTCCCAACAGCCGGAGAGATCGCAGCGGACCTGCCGTTCTCCACATGGAATGGCCTGTTCGTGCATAAGGACACACCGCAAGTGGCCCGCGACAAAATCGCGGCCATCGCTGAGAAAGTGATCCACTCTGATGCCGCACAACAAATTGCCGCAGACACAGGCGCCGAAATCTATTGGCTCGACATTGATGCGTCCGAAGCACAGATGCTCAAAGATACCGCAACGCTTCAACGGATCAGCGACTACATTGACTGATCACACGCCTGCGATGACATCACTGCTCTCATATACTGACGACGGGGCTGCTCGGGCCCCGTCTCTTCTTCTTGCCTCAGGAACCACGCCATGGAGCGCCTTAAATCCTTTGTTGAGCTGTTTCAGCGTCAACGTCGCCCCGGCGATTTCGTATTTGCCACGGCTTTCATGGTCTTCGCCCTCGTAAGCCTGATGCTTTTGCCGCAAGAAACCCGCTGGGTCGAGAAAACTCCGCTGTTTGCTCAGCCGACGTTTTGGCCCGCGATTGGTATTTTCATGATGGTCGGGTTCGGTACGGTGCATTTGATCGGTTCAATCGCGTCAGAACGCAGTCCCGGCCGTGGCAAAGAGGTGCTCTATTGGGCGCGGTCGCTGGAATTCGTGGCGTGGTTTTTGGCCTATGTGCTCGCCGTGCCCGTGATCGGGTACCTGCCCGCCTCCATTCTCTTCTCCGTGCTGCTGGTCTGGCGTCTTGGCTATCGCAGCGCACAAAGCTTCGCCCTTGCCGCCGTCTTCGGCTTCGCAGTCGTCGCCGTGTTTAAGGCCGGCCTCAATGTCAAAGTGCCCTCAGGCGCGCTGTATGCCTATCTTCCCGACAGCATCCGCACCTTCATGATGGTCAATTTCTAAAGGTTTCCGAAATGGATGCGCTTCTTTCCGGTCTTTCCCTCCTGATGAGTTTCGACGTCTTAGTGGCCCTCATGATTGGTTCCATTGGCGGCGTGGTCATCGGGGCCATTCCGGGCGTTGGCCCCGCTGTGGCGATCGCAATCCTACTCCCCGCCACCTTTGCCTTGCCGCCGCTGGTTGGGTTGGTGATGCTGTTGGGGATTTACGGGTCTTCGATGTTTGGGGGATCGCTGCCCGCCGTTTTGATCAACACGCCGGGTACGGCGGTGAACGCACTGACCACCTATGACGGTTACCCGATGACCCAACGCGGCGAGGCGACCAAAGCGCTCGGCCTTGCCTATGGCGCGTCATTTTTCAGCGGCATCCTATCGATCCTCGCCTTGATCCTGTTGTCGCCGCTCTTGGCCAAAATCGCCCCGATGTTTGGCGCGCGCGAAATCTTCCTTGCGGCCCTGCTTGGCATCGTTTTGGTCATCGTCGCTCACCGCGGCCAGATCGCGGCGGCGGGCATGATGGCAGGTCTGGGGATTTTATTGCAATCCGTTGGCATGGAGCCGGTGAAATACACCATGCGCTTCACCTTTGGCCAAGACTGGCTGACCTCTGGTCTCGACCTGATTGTGGTGGTTTTGGGTCTGTTCGCGATCTCTCAGGCCTTCTCCTTACTCGTCGATCCAGAAAGCGCCCCAGACGCCGCCCCGGTCAAAGGCGGCATGGGCAAAGAGATGCTCGGCGTGCTCAAATACAAACGCGTTGCCACCACCGGATCATTCTTTGGTGTGGTCATGGGGATGATCCCCGGCGTCGGCGAATTCACCGCGCAATTCATGAGCTACACTCTGGCACGCAAACGGTCCAAGACGCCTGAAAAATTCGGAAAAGGCTCCGAAGAAGGCCTCGTCGCCTCCGAATCCGCCAACAACGCCGTGCCCGCCGCCGCGATGATCCCGCTTTTGGCGCTTGGCATCCCCGGCGAGGCGTTAACCGCGATGATGTTGTCGGTGTTCTACGTCCACAACGTGGTGCCCGGCCCGGCGCTGTTCCGCGATCATATCGACTTTATCTACGCGCTCTACATCGCGCTTTTGGCGCTCAACGCGATCGTCATTCTGTTTATGCTGGTCTCCTCCAACTGGCTGATCCGGTTGATCCGCATCCCCACGCGGTTCTTGGGGATGATGATCCTGATGCTGAGTTTTGTCGGCGTCTATTCGCTGCGCAACTCCGCCGTGGATTGCGCCATTGCCGCCGCCTTCGGGGTGCTTGGACTGATCCTCAAACGGCTCCACCTCCCGGTGGTTCCGATCATCCTTGGCATGGTTTTGGGCAATATCATGGAGGTCAAACTCCGCGCCGCCATGGCCCGCGTCACCAGCCCGCTGGACTTTGTAGACCGACCGATTGCGGCGTTCCTTGCCATCGTTATCGTGGTGATCATCGCCTCCTCAATCCGCGCGGCCATCCAAAATCATCGCTTGAAAATAGCGCACTAAAGACTGAGCTGAAATGCAAAAGGGGCGCCTTACGGCGCCCCTGTGTCGTGGAAACTGTCGCTCTGGATCAGACCAAAACAAAATCAAACCGCGCCGTCCACTCTCCGGTCCGTTCGCCTTCATCCTCATGGACGAAATCAACGATCAGATCGCCTTTCACGCCAAAAACCGTATCGCCCTCAAGATAGGGGTCGCCCGCCACAAATGTATGGGTGATCAACGGCTTATAGCCCTCCGCCACCACGCGAAAATGGGTGTGCGCCGGGCGGAACGGATGCCGCCCGATATGGCCCAGCATTTGCCCAACCGGGCCGTCATCAGGGATCGGATAGGACACCGGCTTGATCCCGTAGAACCAATAGCGCCCATCAGGCCCGGTTTTAAACACTCCGCGATTGTTCCATTTGGGCTGAATATCGGGCTGTTGCACATCGTAAAAGCCCTCCGCATTGTCGGACCACACGTCAATCACAGCCCCCTCAATTGGAGTACCGTCGATGTCCAAAATCCGCCCCTCAAACAGGCATCGTTCCCCTTTTCCGTCCAGTGAAATGTCAAAGCCCATCGGACGCTCCGGCGCGCCTTCAACGTGAAACGGACCAAACACGGTGGAGGGCGTCGCACCCTTTGGTTTGCGGTTCTGGATCGCGTCAACCAACATCGACACGCCCAAAACATCCGACAGCAGGATGAATTCCTGGCGTTCACCGGAACAAATTTGGCCCGTGCTGGTGAGGAATTCTATCGCCTTGCCCCATTCCTCTTCGGTCAGCTCCACGTCTTTGACAAACGCGTGGAGATGCGCAACCAGCGCGCGCATCACCGTGGCCAACCGCTCCGGCACATCCGTGCCCATACGGCCGTTCACCACCTCTACGGATTTACTCTCTTCAAAATAGCCACGCATATCAGCGTCTCCTCCCAAACTTGGTTATGACTGTGGGGCCTCACCATGCCAGGCGCGCGTCAACATCGCGCTCAAAGCCGCCTCTTCGAGCGGACGAGGATTGGCATAGGGGCTTTTCAGCGCCATCTGCGCCGCTTTGCCGATCCCACTTTCGGGCATCCCCAGATCGGACAGCGCACGCGGCGCCCCCAAACGACCAGACAGATCAAAAATTGCCTGTGCCGGATCGGCCCCAAGCACAGATGTCAAACGCGCCATCACCGGGGCAATCGCCGGGGCGTTATAGGCAAGCGAATGCGGCAACATGACCGTATGCGTTTCGGCATGGGGCAAATCAAAACTGCCACCCAGCGTGTGGCAAATCTTGTGGTGCAGAGACATCGCCGCTCCATCAAGACAAAGACCGCAGAGCCACGAACCGTAGAACAATTGAGCGCGGATATCGGCGTCTCGCGGCGCATCCGCGAGCTTTGGCAGCGCCTCGGCCAAAACGCCGATGGCCTCCAGCGCCATGAGGTCGCTGACCTGATTGGCATCCGGGGCATAGAGCGCCTCAACCGCGTGGGCCATGGCGTTTATCCCCGAAAGCCCCGAAAGCCCGACCGGCAGCCCCAGCGTCAAATCGACGTCATAAATCACCGTATCGGGACGGATTTTAGCGTCGCGACGGGTCACTTTCTGACCACCATCGGTTTCGCCCAAAATGTCGGTCATCTCAGAACCGGAATAGGTCGTCGGCAAGCTGATGTGTGCACAGCCTTGGCGCACCGCAAGCGCTTTGCCCAAACCGATGGTCGACCCGCCGCCGATGGAGACAACCCCATCCGCGCTGCTCTTTTCATAGCTGCGCAGCGCCTCTTTGGTGACCTCTATCGGCGTGTGCATGGCAGCACCGGGAAACTGCGACCAGTTCCGCCCCATGAGCCCCTCAGTCAGATCATCGACGGCGTTTTCTTGATGTGGTGTGGTCAAAATCAGCGGATGCGTGATCCCCAACCGATCGAGTTCATCCCCAAGAGATCGGCGCGCGCCCGACGCAAAAAGGACACGGCGCGGATGAGACAGATAGGTGAAGTCTTTCATGGATTTTCAAACTCTCAGGACGGCAAGTGCACAGAAAAATGCGGCGGGCCTCTTGCCGGACGACCCGCCGCAGTTGGTGTGAGCGCACTACATCATGTTGGGAACGAACAAGACGAGCGCCGGAAACGCGAGGATCAAGATCACGCGCAACACATCCACCAAAAGGAAAGGCCCAAGACCACGAAAGATTGTGCTGAGCTGCACGTCTTTGACCACGGATTTGAGGACGAAAGCGTTTAGGCCAACGGGCGGGGTGATATAGCTCACCTCGGTGACGATCACGACATAGATGCCAAACCAAATCAGATCGAACCCTTGCGCAGCGACGATGGGATAAAAGATCGGGACGGTGAGCGTGATCATCGACAGGCCCTCAAGGACACAGCCAAGGATCAGGTAAATCACCGTGATGATCCCAATCACCGCCAAAGGGTGATCGCCCACGGAAGTGACCAAGACCTGAATGTCGCGGCTCATCCCAGACAGGTTGACGTAGTTGGCGAATGTCAGCGCGCCAAACAGGATGAAAAACATCATCGCCGTGGTTTTGGCGGTCTCATAAAGGGTGACAAGCGTTTTGGTCACGGTGAGGCGCCCTTGCAACAGCACCAAAAGGAACGCACCCCCGGCCCCCATGCCAGCACTTTCCGTCGGGGTGAACACGCCAAAATAAATGCCGCCCATGACAAAGGCAAACAGCCCAAGCGCCCCGGCCACCCCTTTGAGGGCGATGATGCGATCCTTAAGCGGAAGCTTGGCCTCAATCGGCAAATCAAACTTGCCAAAATGGACCGAAATCCGAACCGCAAGCGCATATAGGATCACCCCCAAAATGCCCGGAAGGATGCCCGCGAGGAACAGCTTGCCGATGTCTTGCTGGGTCATGATGCCGTAAAACACCAAGATCACGGACGGCGGAATCAGGATGCCCAAGGTGCCCCCCGCCGCGATGGAGGCGGTCGAAAGACTGTCCGGGTAACCAAATTTACGCATGTTCGGCAGGGCGATTTTTGCCATGGTCGACGCGGTCGCCAAGGACGATCCGCAGACCGACGAAAACCCGCCACAGGCCACAACGGTCGCCACGGCCAGCCCGCCCTTGCGATGCCGAAGCCATGCGTAAGCCGCAGAATAGAGATCGCGCGCGATGCCCGATTGCACCACGAAATTCCCCATCATCAAAAACAGCGGCAGGATCGACAGCGAATAGCTGCGGCTGTGTTCGAAATAGGTTTGCCCCAAAAGCGAAAAAGATGGGGACCAGCCAATGATGGCCGCCGTGCCCGCCGTGCCGATCAGAGCCAAGGCAAAGGAAATCGGAACGCCAAGAAACAACAGGATAAAGAGGACAAGCGTCCCGAATTCCCAATGGGCCATAAGTTGAGCCATCATCAGGCCTCCTTTTTCGGGCGATAAAAGACTTCGGCTAGGGTGAGTGCCACCGCGACCCAAGTGAGCGAAGAGGCAAGATACCCGATGGGGGCCACGGGCAGTTCCAATGTCGCAGTGGTGCCGCCATAGCTGGCGACCTGAGCCGCAGTGATCCAAAGACGCCAGGCAATGACGCCAAGCACACCCGCCGACATCAGCAAAACCACAGGTTCACGCAGCCGATTGATCCAATCCGGCAGGCGGTCAATAAAGAGATCGACCGTCACATGTTCCCGGTCAAGGCTCGCCGCCGGGAGACCCAAAAAAATGATCGCGGCCAAGAGCATTTCGGTCAGTTCCGTCGACCCCGGCACCGGCGCATTCACCAAATAGCGCCCCAACACGTCGAAGACGGTCAAGCCCATCATCAGGATCAACAGCACGGCGCAAAGCCAAGCAATCACATGGTGAAAAGGTCGGGCCACCGCGCGCGGCAGCCCATCCTCGTGATGTCCGGCAATAAGTTCGGACAGGTTCATCATTTTTCAGACTCGATTTTAGCGATCTCGGACAGCATCATGTCATAGGCCGCCTGACCATCGACACCCGCTTCTGTGATCTGCGCGATCCGCTCTTCAACGATCGGCGCAAGACGGGTCTTGAGCGCGGCAACCTCTTCGTCAGAGGCGGCTTTGATGGTGATTTTCCCGTCCATCTCGGCCCGACCCTTGGCATCGGCAGCATTCCACATTTCGCCCGCACGACGCGCGAAAGCTTCGCCCAAAAGAGGTTCGATGAGGGCCTGATCCTCAGCCGAAATGCTGTTCCATTTGGCTTCATTCATGACCACGAACATGGCGGAATTATAAAGCCCGCCTTTCACGGTGTAGCCATAGTCCAAGATGTCTTCGAGGCTAAAAAAGGTTACTGTTTCAAAGGGAAAGAAAATCCCGTCCGCGACACCTTGGCTCAAAAGCTCATAGGCTTTGGACGACGGGCCTTCGACCGGAACCGCCCCCAGATTGGTCGCAATGTCATGCGCCATAGTGGACCCGATACGGATTTTTTGACCCGACACATCTTCTGCGGTCTCAATGGGTTTGCGCGAGAAAATCTCGCCAGGGCCATGGGTGAACACGGTCAAAACCTTAACGCCGTCGTATTCGCCCGCGTCTTTCAGCATCGCGTCTTGAACCCTCCAAAAGGCAACAGACGTGGCCACGGCATCATCGGAAAGGAACGGCATCTCCCCCAAAACGGAGGTCTTAAACCGACCCGGCGTGTAGCCATGCACCGAATACGTGATGTCGGCGATGCCGTTTTTGGCCAAATCAAACGCCGCGGGGGGCGGGCCAAGCGGAGCGGGCAAGATGTTGATTTTAACGCGACCTTCGGTGACTTTTTCAATGTCCGACGCCCATGGCACGAACAACTCCGCCACTTGCGGATGGGTCGGGGGCAGCCAGCTGTTCATGGTGAGAACCGTGTCGGCAAACGCCGCGCCAGAGAAGAGTGCGATGGTTGTCGCCGTGGCGGCGATCTTTTTAAGTTTCATGTTCATTTTCACATTCCCTATTGGTGCATTTTGATGGTATGACGCCCTTCGCGGGGAGTTCTTTAGTTATTGGAAAAATCACCGCATCATACTGATACATATGTGTTATTCTATAATCCACGCGACGAAAACGGGACTTGGAGAGACCGATAATGACAAAAATAGCGCCCCCCGAAGAGTCCCAAAAACCCGATCATTTCCGTGATACATGGCCCTATTTTTGGATCAACCGGGTCAACGCCTTTTACACGCGCGCGCTTGAAAGACGGCTCAAACCCCTGGGTGTCGATGCGCCACGCTGGCGCGTTCTGATCTCGCTGTACCAACAGGACTACATGTCGGTCTCCGAGGTTGCGGATTTTTCCACCCTCAAACTCAACACCACCACAAAGATCGTTCAGCGCATGATCGTCGATGGTTTGGTTGAGACCCGCGTGCGCCCCACGGACGGGCGCGTGACCGAAGTCTGCCTGACCGAAAAGGGTGATGATCTGCGCGCCAAGGCGCTCAATGAGGTTTACCGCATTCGCGACGAAAGTTTTCACAACGTCACGCCCGCAGAGATCAAAACCCTGAACACCATCCTTGAAAAGATCACAACGGATCTCGGCCGGATTATCTGAGTTCAAGGTGAGGTTCACGCCTGCTCCTCCGCCACAAGATGGTGGAAATCTCGGCTAAACCACACCAACCCATGACGCGCTTTCGCGCTCATGCGGACCTTTTCGACCTGGCAGAAAAACACCGAATGCGTGCCCTCTTCCTGGCGACCAGTGATGCGGCAATCAAACGCGACATTGGCATCCGTCAGCATCGGCGCGCCGGTAGGACCCGCCTCCCAATCGCCAAAGGAAAACCGGTCCACGCCTTCGACAAAGCGGGCGAAAATGCCCGAAAGCTCTTGGTGTTCGGCAGCCAAAACATTGACCGCAAGCACGCCGTTTTCCACGAATTTATCATGGGCAAATGCGCGGGTGTTGATGCAGACTAACAGCGTCGGCGGATTGTCCGTGACGGAGCACACAGCCGAAGCGGTGATGCCATGCTGACCCGCCGGGCCATCGGTGGTGATCAGGTTCACAGCGGCGCCGAGGCGGCTCATGCCTTCGCGAAAATCTTGTTGGGTTTGAGTCAGCTCCATCATCATCCCCTTAAATATCCAGCACCAGTTTTGGACCTTTGGCCCGCGAGCAACAGACGCACATCACGTCGCCATCTTCGCGTTCCTCTTCGGTCAAAAACTGATCGCGGTGATCAATCTCGCCCTCAAGAACATCCGTCAAACAGGTGCCACAAACACCCTCTTCGCATTTGACTTCGACCTTGATACCAGCGCGCGCCAGAGCTTTGGCGATGGTGTCATCGGACCCGACGGTCAGCGTCACACCACTGTCGCGGCACTCGACTTCAAAGCTGTCGCCCGAGAGGTCCACATCCGCCGAGAAATACTCGCGATGCACATTGGCACTGGCGTGACCGGCGGCTTCCGCCGTTTCGATGACCCAATCCATGAACCCTTGTGGGCCACAGACATAAAGATGGGTCGCCGCAGACGGTGCGGGAAGATCACGCGTGAGATCAAGCCGTTGTGCGGGGTCTTGGTCGTCAAAGTGAAACACCACCTTGTCGGCAAACCCGCAGCTCTCAAGCGCGTCGCGAAAGGCCGTCACATCCGCAGAGCGGGTGCAATAATGCAGCGTGAAGTCCTTGCCGATGGCGTGCAACCGTTTGGCCATGGCGATCATCGGCGTGATGCCAATGCCCCCTCCCAAAAGCACGGTGGTCTGGGCCGTTTCATCCAACGGAAAGTGATTGCGCGGACCTTCAACGGTGAACACCGCGCCCTCCACAGCCGTTTCATGGACGTTAAGCGAACCACCGCGACTGTTCGGGTCTTTGAGAACCCCGATTTCGTAAAACCCGGTTTCTGCAGGATCGGAGCAGAGCGAATATTGCCGCCACATATCGAGGTCAGGCAAATAGAGATCAAGATGCGCACCAGCCGCAAACGGGAGAATGTCCCCGCCGTTTTCCGGCACGAACCGAATGCGGGAAATCCCGCCACGGTCATCCATTCGGGCGCTGACCTTTAGCTTTTGTGCGTTGTTTTCGGTCATCATTACCTCACATACAGCCCGCCATTGACGTCCCAACAGGCACCGTTGACAAAGCCCGCATCGGGGCCCGCCAATATGACAACCATCTTGGCCACAAAGTCGGGATCGCCGAGTTTTTTGACCGGGATGCCCGCAATGGCGTTGTCGATATTGTCGCCCAAAACCGCGCGCACCATTGGCGTGTCCATCGGACCCGGCGCGATGGCATTGCAGGTCACGCCAAACGGCGCGAGATCGCGGGCAAAGATTTTGGTCAATGTCAGGATCGCACCCTTTGAGGCCGCATAATGCGCCCCCGTGGCGGTGCCGCCGTTTTGACCGGCCAAAGAGGCCATATTGATCATACGACCGTAGCCTTGCGCTTTGAAATAGCGGCCAAAAATCTGGCAGCCCGCAAAAGTACCGCCAGCGTTTGTCGCCATGACCTCGTTGAAGAACGCGGGGTCAATGTCGAGCACGTTTTGCACAGCGGTGCGTGCGGCGTTGTTGACCAGGACCTCGACCGAGCCATAGCGTTCGATACATTTGTCGAGCACGGTTTGGAAATCCTCAGGCTTGGAGACATCCAATGTCGCGGTGATCGCGGTGTCCCCAGCAAGGTCCAATTCGGAGGCCAAAGCTTTGGCCTCCTCACCGGGATTTACGTCGGTGATGATCACCCGGTAGCCCGCCTTGTGCAGTGCCCGGACGGCCTGCGCGCCAAAGCCGCGCGCACCGCCCGTGACCACTGCGGTCGAGATTTTTTCTGGAAGAGGCGCGCTCATCAGAACAAATAGCTGAACGAATTCAGCATCCCATCAGAGTTCAAAAGACGGATGATCTTTTGGTGCAATTTGAACCCGCCCTCGGTGGATTTGAGAGTGTATGCGATATTGCCCGCCCAGGTGCGCTGACGGCCAAATTTGTCCTCGATGACATGCTCGGCGCAGGTCACTGTGACCAAGTCGCCTTCTGTGCCCTCGATCCGAAACCGCGACAACGTGCGCACCGTCAAAGCGGGTGGCGCGGACGAGATGGAGAACCCTTGGTGAAAACGACCGATGCGATCTTTGCGCATTTTGGCGTTGTCATAACACAGGTTGACGCTGTTTTTGAAATCCACCGTGTCGCCGATCGGCATGATGTAGAGACCGTCATCGGTCCACAGGTCGAGCCACTCGTCATATTCGCGCGCGTCCAGCATCGCGCCTTCGGCCCAGATGAAAGCTGTGACATCGGCCAACAGGGATTTGGTGTCGATTTTGCTCATCTCAGTCATTGTGCCATCAAGCCTTTCCACATTTTGTAAGCGGCACGCATGCCGGTCTCAGCGGAGATGTGACCACGCGGACCATTCGGCCCGTCGACCTCGTCGACCATGCCACGGTTCACGAGGATCTTGAGGTCTTCGCCGCCTTTGGTGCCGCGCTGAATGCGCTCCCACACTTCGGCGTCATCCGGCGAGCCAAAGCCCATCGGCCCTTGGAAATGCTCGTGCAGACGAATCCGCGCTTGGTTGGCGGCATCCGGGCCGCCGTCCATGCCGATGGCGATGTGACGAATGTCGGTTTGCTCAACCGAGATCGGCGTAAGCACACGAAAGAACGCCAAGGAGAAGGACACGTTGGGGAAAAGGTTGAGGTTGAACCCCGCCCCGCCCACGGCGCGGACGATTTTCTTGACCTGATCCTCGGGATAGCCTTCGTCACGGATTTCTTGTGCCAGCTCTTCAAAACGGGCCGGGATCGGTGCGTCGAGGTTGGCGTCGAGGTCTTCAAGCTCCGGGATCATCATCATGATCGAGTGACCATTGCCCAGATCCTCAACCCAGCCTTTGCCCTTGTCGAGAAAGTCGAACATCTCTTCGGTCTGGCCGTCGAGCGTTTGCATAAAGCTCTTGTGCACGACCGGGAAATGATAGGCGTCGGTGGTGTTTTCCAACTGCACTTTCCAGTTCATCGGCACGGTGAACTGATGCTCGCCCAACACTTTGACCGGGAAGCCACCGCCCTGTTTCATGAACAGGTCGATGTAGCGACACACGGCCTCGCCCAGAAACTCTTCGAGCGGTTCCATGTCCTCTTTGAAGGTCGCAAAGACCATGCCGTTGTAGGATTCGGTGCGCAGTTTCAACAGACCATGCTGAGCCTTGTCGAAATCATCGCCGTACTGTTCCGGGTAAGGCAGCGCGCGCAAAGAGCCGTCAAGCCCATAGCCCCAGCCGTGATACGGGCATTGGAACGACGAGGTCTTGCCCTTTTTGACTTCACAGACGGTGGCGGCCCGGTGAGGACACCGGTTGACCATGCAATGGATTTTTCCCTTGCGGTCGCGCACCACGATCACCGGCTCAAGACCGACGTTGGAGAGTTTGAACGAGCCTTTGTCAGGGAATTCGCTTTCATGTGCGATCCAGACCCAGGTGTTTTTGAAAATCTTTTCCATCTCTTCGTCAAAGAGATCAGGATCTTCGTACATGGCGGTTCCGACCAGCGCATTCTCTTCGTCGTAGAGTGCGTCAAGGTCACTGAACTTTGGCATATCAAGAGACATGTTGGCTCCTTCTCAGTGGCATCAGGATGGCGTCGAAACCGCGCACCCCGGAAAATTAAAGTTGCGGGATTTCCAAAGCGCGGCCCATGCGCGCCTCGACGGTCATGTATTTCCAAAGGCGGTCATTGCCCTCACCCACCACGATGGTGCGCAGCAGGTTACACGCGGCCATAACGTCTTCGCGGGTCGGGAAATCACAGAGCATGTACCATGTGAATGGAAAGCCAGAGGAAGCCCCCACCATGGTCTGATCGTCGTCAAACGTCCCGACGATTTCGACGCCCTCCATCTGGTCAATGCCGGACATCAACTCTTGGGTGGCTTTCCAAACCGGGCCGATTTGGTCAAACGGCAGGCTGAAAAATGTCGGATGGTTGTTAAAGCACAACAGAGTGCGGATCGGCTTTTGGTCGCTCATGGGGTCGTCCTCTTTCGGAAATATTTCGTGCAATCAGTTGGGTGTTTTAGGGGTAGCCCGGCATGGTCGGCTGGTCGAAAAAACCGGCCCCCGCGGCGGTCCAGGTGCCTTCGCCCATAAAGGCGTGTTGCGCGACACAAGCCGCGTCCACCATGCAACGGCCCAAGGTATGGCCGGTTTCCATCACTCCCGAGCCGCCGATGACAAAGGCAATACGGGCCGCCTCTGCGCCATCGCGGGCGGCTTTTGTGGCGACCAGACGCAGGCGAATTTTCATGTCCTGCGACACATCTCCGGTGGTCTTGAGTTGCTCCCAAGCCGCCTCAATCGTGTCGTAAAACGCGGCGCGTGCGCCCATCAAGATGCCCTGCGCCTTAGCGAATTCGGCCTGCACATAAGGACGTGCGCCCGGGTTCGGTGCGCCCGTAATCGAGGCACGCTCGGCAGCGTCTTTCACCAAGAAATCAAGTGCTTCGCGTGCGGCGCCCAAGGCCACGACGGCCAAAACCTGTGACGCCAAAGCCATCGCCGGGTATTTGAAAATCAGATCGTCCATCTCGGGTTTGCCGCCGCGGATAAAGGTCCACTCAGGGGCAACCACGACATCTTCGACCACCGCGTCATGCGATCCGGTCGCAGACAAGCCAATGGTGTTCCATGTCTCATCGACAAACACCTTGTTGCGGGGCAGCACGGCCACACGAGGCAGCGGTGTGTCATCGCCTTCGACCTTGATGCCCGCGCCAACCAGCGAGGCCCCCATGATGCCAGAGCACCACGGCCAGCGGCCTTTGACCCTGAACCCGCCATCGACTTTGTCGGCTTTTTGCGGCGGGAACATTGCGCCCGCGAACACGGTGTTTGGGTCTTTGCCGTAGATTTCCGCATAGGTCTGCGACGGCAACGCCGCCAAATAGGTGGCGGAGACACCAAAACTTGCAACCCAGCCGGTGGAGGCATCCGCGGCAGAGACGTCTTCGATCAGACGGCAAAACTCGGCGGGGGTTTTCTCATCGCCGCCAAACCGGGCGGGCACAAAAGAACGATAGACGCCAATGTGTTGCAGCCGCTCCACCACATCCAGCGGCACATGGCGCAGCTGAGTAAACTCGGCCCGACGGGCACGGATTTCATCTAAGACGGAGATGTAGAGCGCATCATCTGCCTGATTTGCGGAGAGTTTGGACAGTGAGGTCATTGGCTTTGGTCCTTTGACTGAAAATCGGGAACACAAGAGACGATCCAACGCGCAATCGCGCAAAGTCGGGCCTCTTCGCCTTTACGCCCGACCAATTGCAGCCCGATGGGCAAGCCGGTGTTGGTGCGCGCGGGCAAGGTGATGGCGGGGTGGCCGCTGAGGTTAAACGGACGCAAAAAGCGCGTCAGCGGCAGAATGGTTTGTGGGTCTTGCGCCTCGCTCAGCGTCGGCGGAATCACCGGCAATGCGGGCGTGACAAGCGCGTCATACTGTTCCAAAAGCACGTCTACTTCCGCCGTGAAAGCGGTGCGCACTGCTTCGGCCTCGGCCAATTGCGCCTCGGTCACGTGGCGTGCCGCCGTCAGGCGCTTGTGAATATCCGTGCCAAGCGGCGCGCCTTCGTCGAGCAAATGCCCAAACGCGGCGGCGGTCTCATAGGAAATCACCGTCATTCCAGCCTGAAACGCCGCTTCAAAATGGGGGAGGCACTCATAGCCCATGCCCGGATAGGCATCCATCAAGGCATAGACCAAAGGGTCCCCCACTTCAGCCACAGGATCGGATTTGATCCGGGTCAATTTCGGCGCCTGGCCAAGGGTTTCGGGGGTGAAGGTCGGGTCCATTGCCGCCATCGCGGTCTCGATCATATCCATGTCGCGGGCGAAGGCCCCGACACAATCGAGCGAGCTGTTCTTGGGCGACAGACCCTTGCGGCTGATCCGGCCAAAGGTGGGCTTGATCCCGATCACACCACAGCAAATCGCAGGCTGGCGCACCGATCCGCCGGTATCCGTGCCAATAGCAAAATCGCATAGGCTCGAGGCCACGGCGACAGCAGAGCCCGAGGACGATCCTCCGGGAATGAGGTCTGGCCAATTGGGGTTTACAGGGGTGCCGTGAAAGCCATTCACGCCCGTCATTCCAAAGGCCAGTTCGTGCATATTGGCTTTGCCGATGATCCGGCATCCGGCCGTCAGAAGGGCGTCGACCACAACGGCGTTTTCAAGGGCTGGCGCGGCAGAAGCAAAGGCTTCCGAGCCACAGCCCGTCACTGTGCCGGCAATGTCGATGCAATCTTTGATCACGACGGTTGGCCCAGTGCCGCCCATAGACAGCTCTTGGACCAGCGCGTGAGAGCTGGTGGCGTGTGCGTTCATTTTCTAGTCCCTGTTTGGGCTTTGACGTCATCTGGCGTGACGCTGTTACAGTAATCTTCACGTATTTACGTCACAGGTCAAGTGAAAGATGAAACAATTTCTTTGCGCATTTATGGAGAGTACTGTAAAACCTATTTACGGTAATTTTACTGCTTTAATTGCAGGCAACACGCCTCCGCAAAGCTCAATTTTTGCCCGAGGTTTGTCTCAAAATCCAAGGCGCGACACAGCGCCGAACCGAAAGGACGCACATGACCGACTCTGACACCATCGCCGCCCTCACCAAACGGCTTGAACTGCTCGAAGCCGAGGCTGAAGTCCGCCGCGTACAATCCCGCTACATGTTTCTTTGCGACACGCCGATGCCCGAATATGGCGTCAAAGATGATGCAGAACGCATTGATTTAATTATGGAACTCTTCTCTGAAGAAGCCGTTTGGGAAGGCGTTGGCGAATATTACACCGGACAGTTTGGCCGCGCCGAAGGCAAAGCCGCCGTGCGCAAACACTTCGAAGGGTTCTGGGGCGGCAAAACCGATCCGGCGCTGATTCTCAACTGTCACTACCTGACCTCGGAGCAGATCAACGTGGCCGCCGACGGCCTGACTGCAACGGGTCAATGGGTCCATATGCAGCCTTGGCTGTTCTCCGACGGCAAAGCGCTTTTGCGTTCTTCGCGCCTGTTTAATGCGTTCAAAAAATGTGACGATGGCACGTGGCGTTACACCCGCAACCGCACGGAAAACGTCTTTGTTGCGCCGCTTCCTGCCACTTGGGCCTCGGATTATCCCTCTGCCTCGGTTTTGATGAAACCGTGAAATCACAGCGACTCACACGCGAAAGGGCGCCCCAACAGGCGCCCTTTTTCAGTTTGCTCGTCTCACCAAAGGGCAAGTTTTGGCACAAGAAGCGTGAGTACCAAAATCCCGATTTGCATTGCCACGAAAGGCAGAACCGCTCGATATATGTGGGTGATTTCCACATCCGGCACCGCATTTTTGAGGTAGAACAACGCCATCCCAACTGGCGGGGTCAAAAACGAGGTCTGCAGGCAAATCGCCATCAGAATGGCCACCCAGGCCGAGTCATGCCCCAACGCGGTTAAAACCGGCAAAACCAAAGGGGCAACGATCAAAATGATCTCCATCCAGTCTAGAAAGAACCCTAACAGGAACACGATGAACAGGATCAGAATCAGTGTTCCGGTCGGCGGCAAGGGGATGGCGTGAAGCGCATTTTCGATCAATTCATCGCCACCATATCCGCGCAGCACGACAGAAAAACACGATGCACCAAAGATCAACGCAAAGAGAAACGCGGTGGTTGTACCTGTGCTTTCGCACACCTCCCGAAATCCCAACCACGTGAGACGTTTCGACATCAATGCGATCAACGTCGCCCCCGCTGCACCGACGCCAGAGGCCTCGGTCGGCGTGGCGATGCCAAAGACAATGGACCCCAAAACCGCAATGACCAAAAGCAACGGCGCGACCAGAGAGCCGATCAAATCAAGCACGACCTCGCGCAGCTCACGCCCCGGTTCAATCGGCTTGGCCGGAGCGCGATCTGGATAGCGCAATGCAACAAACACGGCATAGGCCACATAGGCCAGCGCCAACAACAGCCCCGGCACCATCGCGCCCCGAAACAAGTCGCCGACGGGGATCTGCAACTGATCCCCCATGACAATAAGCATGATCGACGGTGGGATAAGAATGCCCAAACACCCGGTTGCCCCGACAACGCCAAGGCCAAGCCGGTCATCGTAACCCGCGCCGCGCATCGCGGGCATGGCAATTGTGGCGAGCAAAACGACAGAGGCCCCGATGATGCCAGTGGAGGCAGCAAGTACCACGCCGATCAACACAACAGAAACCGCCATACCCCCCGGAACCACCCGCAACACCTGGTGCATCCGGGTCAAAAGCCGCTCTGCAACTCCAGATTTGTCCAACATCATCCCCATGAAGACGAACATAGAAATTGGGATGAGAGAGTAGCTTGAAAGCGTGTCGAAGATGCGGTTGGCAACAAATCCGATCATCCGCAGTGAGGCCATATCGGCGTCTACGCTAAAGGCATCGAGCAACGTGCCCAAAGCCGCGAACAGAACTGCGACACCGCCCAAAACAAACGCAATCGGAAAGCCCGAGAACATCACCACCATGAAGGAGGCGAAAAGAAGGAAAACAAAGAGAATGTCCATGATTGCGCCTTAGTCTTTGTAGGTCTTGGGACCAAACAGAAAGAGGATGGATTTCAGAGCAATGGCCACGGCTTGCAACGCCAAAAGGCTGAGCCCAGCGGCCATCACGAACTTGATGATGTAGCGCGCGGGCAACCCCGACGGCATAGGCGAGCCTTCTTTGAGGCGCCAAGAATAACCAAAAATTGTCCATGCGCTGTCCGTCACAAACCACAAGAATGGCAGCAACAAAAACACCACGCCGCACAGTTCGACGATGGCCTTTTGCGTGGCCGACATTTTGACGTGAAACGCATCAACGCGCACATGAGCGTCTTGTTGATAGGTCCATGCCAGACAGGACATCACCGCCACGGCATTGAGGTGCCATTGCAGTTCTTCCAACTCGATCGAGCCAATGCCGAAGGCATATCGAGAGGTGACATTAACCAAAATGGTGAGCATCAAAAGCGGTAAAAACAACGAGCCGATTTTACCAACCCGGATGATGAAGCCCTCAATGAGCGCGATGACGATTTGCATGATGTGCTTCCCTGCAAATGCGCGCCGGAGGTATCCCCCCGGCGCAGATGGCTTAACGGCGTTCCGCCCAAGGCGCGACAGAGGCGCGGTAGGCGGTCAGCGACTCCCAGACCCGTTTGAAATCGGCGTCTTTGGAAGTTTGTTCGGCGATCACCTCGTCAAAAGCGGCATGGAGATGCTCCAAGACTTCCGGCGGGAAGGATTTGATCTCAACACCAGCGGCTTCAAACTCGGCCACGGCTTTGGCATTCAACGCCATGGTCGAGGTGATGGACTCAAGGTTCACGGCCTTACAGCTCTCTTCGATCAAAGCCTGTTGGCTGGCGTCCAAACTGTCCCATTTCGCCTGATTGACGATCAACTCATTCATCGCGGCGGGTTGGTGCCAACCGGGGAGGTAATAGTATTTGCCCACTTGCTGAAGACCCAGAGTGATGTCGATGGCGGGCATGGACAATTCAGTGCCATCAATCAGACCTTTTTCAAGACCCGGATAGATCTCACCACCCGGCAAAAGCACGATGGACGCACCGACCTTGGCCATCGCTTCGCCGGCCAGCCCGGCAAACCGAACCTTCTTGCCTTTGAAATCATCGACCGTGTTGATCTCGAAATTGTACCAGCCACCCGCTTCGCTATCCATCAGGCCACAGGGGATGGTTACAACCCCCTGTTTGGCGTAGATTTCGGACCAGATTTCGCGCCCGCCACCGCCATAAAGCCAAGCCGTGTGGGTGATTGCGTCGGGGCCAAAGGGGATGCCGCCAAACAATTGCACAGCCGGAAAGCGACCCGCGACATAGAGCGGAGAGGTGATACCGGCGTCCAACGTACCCTGTTGCACCGCGTCGAAAATTTGCAGCGACGGCACCAATTTGCCCGCGCCATAAACGGTCACATCAAGCGACCCACCTGAGCTTTCATTGAGCGTCTCACCCAAATATGCCGCGTTGGCGCCACTTGCGGGCATGGTTAAAGGCCATGCGCTTTGAATGTCGAGTCTGGTCCCTTTGGCCATCACCGGGGCGGCCACCAGTGTAGAAACCGTGACGGCCAAGGTGACCAGAGATTTGATGTGCGTCTTCATTTGCTGTCTCCTATTGAGTGTGTTCCGACCTTTCCGGCCGTGTTTATGGGACGTGTCGTGGGTGTCGCGCCAAGGCCGCAAGCTGTGCTGCGACGGCCTCAGTGCTGGGTTGCTGTTCGATGAGCAAATCGAGAAAGGGATCCTCAACCTCGGTGCGCGCACCCGAAAGTTCTTCGAGAACGGCAAGTGCGCAAAACGGGACATAGCTTTCGGCATAACCGCCCTCTTGGACGATCACGAGACGACCGTCACAGAGCACTTCGGAAAGCGCCATCACGCTCTTGGTCAGGGCCCGAAACGTCTCGCTATGCGCCAACATACGCGCCAAAGGATCGACACCATTGGCATCCAACCCGTTGACCACGATGATCATCTCTGGCGCGAACTCGGTGATCGACGGCGCAACGATACGCTCAAAGGCATAGAGATAGGCGGCGTGCCCCGCGCCGGGCCAAATCGGGACATTCACATTTGCACCGATCCCCGCCCCTTCTCCTGCGACCTCCACTGCGCCCGAACTTCCGGGCGGAAAACAGGCCTCTTGGTGCATCGAGATCGTCAAGACCGTCGGATCATCGTAAAAACAGGCCTCTGTGCCATTGCCGTGATGCACGTCCCAATCGAGCACCGCAATCCGCCCGATACCAGCCTCCTGAGCGGAGCGCACCGCAATGGCGACATTGGCAAACATGCAAAATCCCATTGGCGTGTCGGGCAAGCAATGATGGCCAGAGGGGCGCGAAATGGCATAGGCGCGCTGACACGCTCCTTCGGCCACATCCAAAACGGCGCGACTCACCAGCCCCGCAGAAAGTGCCGCGATCTCATAACTCCCACCGGAAAAAGGCGCGGTCGGATGCAGTGCCCCACCGCCCGCATCGCTCATGGCTTTGAATGCCTCAAGGTAGGATTTGGGATGAATACGCTGTAGCTCCGCGTCCATCAAAGGCGCTGCGGTTTTGACGTCGAATGCCTGCGTCAACCCGGAGACATCCATCAAAGATTTAAGCCGCCGTTTGGGATCTGGGCTGTCGGCATGGCCGCCACTCGCCGGAGGCTGAACCCAGCCGCCAACAGGCTGCACCAATGCGGAGAGACCCGCCGTGAACCAAAGTGTCTTTTCGTCGAAATAAAAAGCCGGTTTTGCCACGTCTATTCACCTTCTTTTTGGGGCGCGAACCTCTCCGGAAGGCGTCGCGCCGTACGAAACAAAAGGACAGGCCGATGGGTGTTCAAAAGACCCCAGAGCCCTTTTGGAGCAAAGAGCATCATCATGATGGCGATCAGACCAAAGATCAGCATCGACCACGCCTCAAGATCGGCCAACATGTCGCGCAGGAAAAAGAACACCAACGTGCCCAAGATCGGCCCTTCGATGGTGCCGATCCCACCAATCACCACGATGAAAATCACATAGGCCGCCCAGTTGATCGAAAAGGCCGCGTCCGGGCGCACATTGATCTGAACAATGTAAATCAGCGCTCCCGTTGCCCCGGCAATGGCAGCGGCAAAAAGGTAGACGATGCGTTTGGTGCGCCGGGTTTCAACACCCACACTGCGCGCGCCATTCTCGGTGTCGCGGATCGCCTGAAGCGCCAACCCGGTTTTGGAGCGCAACAGGAAAAACACGCCAAACACCGCGATGATCGCGAGCGCAAGCGCCACCCAATAGCCTAGGTCTTCGCGCAGATGCCGGTCAAATTGACCCAGCGACCGCACGGTGCGGCCGCGACCACCGCCGAGCCAATCAATATTGGCGTTCACCGTCAGACGCACGGTTTCGGCAATGACCCAGGTGGCCACGGCAAAATATGCGCCCTTCAGTCGAAACAAAAGCCAACTCACCGGGACCGCAAGGATGACGGCCAGAATGGCGGCAAGAGGCACTGTGAGAAAGGGGTTTATGCCAAGGTCTTCGGCCATGACCACAAGGCCATAAGCCCCGATGCCAACAAAAGCCTGTTGGCCGATGGACATCATCCCGGCATAGCCCGCCATCAGGTTCCATGCTTGGGCAAGAGCGAGGAAATACAGGAATTCCAACACCGAGCGCTGGGTGTAACCCGTGGCCCAAAATGGCAAAGTGATGAGTGCGGCCAAGATAACGGCGAGGGCACCGAGTGGCAGCGCAGCCGACGATGTGCGCGCATATGGGCGGGGGGTCGCGATCTGAGACTCGGCCATGGTCAGTCCCTCTCTATGGTCTCAGGAAACAGACCAGACGGCCGCACGACAAGAATGCCAAGCGTCACAAGATGGCCCGCAAGTTGGAAAAATGTGGGATTGATCGCGCCGCCAATCGTCTGGGCGATGCCAAGGATCAACCCACCCGCAAGCACGCCATAAATCGACCCCATGCCGCCAATGATGATGACCTCAAAAGCGAAAATAAGCCGCGCGGGGCCGTCAAACGGCGAAAAGTTCGAGCGAATGCCCATCACCACGCCAGTGACCGCAATGATGGCAAAAGACAGCCCCATCGCGAGGCCATAAATGCGCTTGCCGTCGATGCCCATCAACTCCGCCGTTGCCGGATCGTCTGACGTGGCACGAAACGCGCGACCCAAAAGCGTGCGTCCCATAAAGGCCTGAAGCGCAAAGATCATCACCAACAAAACCGCCAAAGTCAAAATCGGGAACACGCCGATGGTCACTCCTGGCGCGAGCGTGACCCCCATGGTTTCAATCGCCCCCTGCCGCAGCACCTGACGATCCGCGGAAAAGCCCAAAAGCAAGCCGTTCTGAATGACAAAAGACAGGCCAAAGGTGATGATCACCGCTGGCATCATCCCGTCTTTCAGCGTGCGATTGAGGATCAAGCGTTGAAGCCCGTAGCCGATACAAAACATCACCGGCACAAGCACGGCGAGCGACATGAGAGGCGTCAGCCCCAACACCTGCGTAGTTATAAGCGCAAGGTAGGTCGCGAGAACAATGATGTCCCCATGGGCGAGATTGACGGTGCGCATAATGCCGAATGTCAAAGACAGACCCAGCCCGTAAAGCGCATAAAGGCCGCCCAAAAGGACACCGTTGAGCATGGTAGACATCGCAATCATGCATTTGCTCCAAAATAAGCGTCGATCAAGGCCTGGCGATCCATCTGGGCCGAAAGACCGGACAGTTCTACATGGCCTTCAAGCAGGCAATAGATGTGATTGGAAACACTCAGAGCCCGGTTCAAATCCTGTTCAACAAGGACCACAGAGGTGCCATGACCGCTGATTTCCGGCAGGCTTTTGTAAATTTGATTCACCACAATAGGTGCAAGGCCAAGGGAAATTTCATCCATCAACAACAGCCGGGGATTGGCCATCAGGGCTCGGCCAATCGCAACCATTTGCTGCTCCCCGCCTGACAGATCCAGCCCGCGATTGTTGCGGCGTTTGACCAGTTCGGGGAAAAGCTCATACACGCGCTCCACCGTCCAAAAGCCTTTGCGTTTTGGATAGCTGCCGATGATCAAATTGTCTTCGACCGTGAGGCTTGGGAACAGTTTGCGCCCCTCTGGCACCATCGAAATACCAAGCCGGGCCAGTTGATGCGCCGAACTGTTTTCAATCGACGTGCCGTCAAAGGACACCCGACCCGTCATCGCCGGAAGCGCGCCACAAATCGTGCGCAGCAATGTTGTTTTGCCGGCACCATTGGCCCCGACGATGGCCAAGGTTTCGCCTTCCTCAGCAGCCAAGGAAATTCCGCGAAGGGCCTGAAACAATCCGTATCCGGCGGATAGGTTTTCAACCTCAAGCAAAGCCATCAGCGCACCCCTTCTAAAATCGCATCCTCGCCAAAATAGGCGCGTTTGAAGGCCTCGCCTTCCATCACCTCGTCGGGAGTGCCTTCGGCAATCAATTGACCGAAATCCAAGGCAATGAGTCGATCCACGACAGCCACAAGCGCATGCACCACATGCTCAATCCAGATGATCGAAACACCTGAGGTACGAATATCTTGGATCAGCACAACAAGGTCGTGGACCTCAAAATCGGTCAAGCCGCCTGCGATTTCATCCAGCAAAAGCACCTTGGGTTCACAGGCCAGTGCCCGCGACAATTCCAACCGTTTGCGCCCCATCAATGACAACGCTCCGGCCATTTCATCGTGGCGTTCCAAAAGTCCCGTGCGCTTGAGCGCGGTGTAGGCCACCTCTTCCGCCGCATCGCCATGATGGCCCCCGCCATGATAGGCCGCCGTCAAAACGTTTTCCCAAACCGAGATTTGTTCAAACGGTTGCGGCACTTGCGAGGTCCGCACAATGCCTTGGCGACAGCGTGCGGGTTCGGTCAGCCCGGACATATCGCGCCCGTCATAGAGCACCTGCCCGGCGCTTGGGGCGGTCGATCCCGCGAGCATTTTCAACAGAGTCGTTTTACCTGCACCGTTCGGACCAAGCACGCCAAGCGCCTCACCCGCTGCGAGCGAAAAGGACACCGCATCATTGACCGTCAAAGCGCCGTAGCGCTTGGTCAGGGCCCGCGCCTCAAGCACGGGTCCCGAGGGAGTAAATACCTCAGTCACAGCACTTACCAAACCTTCGGTTCCAAAGTGCCGTTGGTCACAATATCAGGCGCGACATCGTTAAAGGTGCAGACCAATTTAAAGCCCCCCTCACCGTCCGATTGCCACTGCCCGCCTGCGACCGGCGTTTTGGCAACGTTTGGCGCCAAAGCGAAATCGCCCCATTTGATATGCCCAACACAGGTGTTCAAATCGGTGGCATTCATCGCCGCCACAACGGCCTCGGGCGTCACATCTTCAGTGCGCTTAAGCAGATCCACCGCCACTTCGAACAGGGCATGAACATAGCCTGTGCCTTGCAGCCATTGGTTGCCCGTGCCCTCCATGTAAGCGGCGCATAGCCTTTCGGTCGATTGCCCGGTGAGCGACGACACATAGGGGTATTGTGGCCCCCAATAATATTCACCGGAAAGGTTTTCACCCAAGCCATCCGGAAAACTTTCAACACCTTTTGGAGTCAAAGCAGCTTTGGCCACAGTGACGAATTTCGGCGTGTAGCCCATCTGTTTGGCCTGTGTCATGAAGGTCGCCAAGTCAGGTGGAAGCATGACGCCAGTGACGATTTCGACCCCTGCGGATTTGAACGCATTGATCTCGGCGGAGAAATCATCCTTCAGGTTTTGATAGCGGCCCGGATCGACAAGGGTATAGCCAGCCTCAGACAGAGCGGGCGGAAAACCCAGGTTCGGATCGGCAAAAGCGATCCCATCCGGGTCGTTTGGCCAAAGCGCGCCGACGACTTTATTCGTCTCTAATCTGGCCCAAAGGCCAAAATATACCGCCAAAAGATCTTCAGATCCCCAAAAGAAGTGATTGGTATAGGTAAAGCTTTTCTCCATTGGCGCACCACCGCGGCCAAAGTACCAGGACTGCCACGGGGTGGCCGCAGAGAGGCATGGAACGCCGTTGAGTTCACACAGGTCCGCAACCGGGTTGGTCGTATCCGGTGTGGACCCGACGAGCACAAGATCGACCTCATCTTGGTAGATCAAATCGGAGGCCATATCGCCCGCCCGGTTCGGATCAGACTGCGTGTCCTTTTCGATGATCTCGATGTCGAGCGCCCCTGCCGCCGTCTCAAGTTTACCGCCCAACGTATCCCGCACGGCGTCAATGACAAAGCCGTCACTTTCAGAGATTTGACTCAACGCGCCGGAGCGCGGAGAGACATACCCAACCCGCAAGGTGCCCCCCGCGGCATGGGCACGGCGGGCAGACACGATCGACGGCGCAAACAGGGTTGCCGCTGCGGTGGATTTAATCAGGTGACGACGATTCATGGTGAGCTTTGTCATGTTGAATATCCTTGGAACACACGGTTCAAACGCTGGCACAGACGTTGAACTTGATAAGATCAGCGCATTTTTCGCCGATCATGATGGCCGGAGCATTGGTGTTGCCGGACGGCACGGCGGGCATGATCGAGGCGTCCGCCACACGCAGCCCTTTGACGCCATAGACCCGCAATTCAGGGTCGACGACCGACATGGCCGAGGTGCCCATGGCGCAGGTGCCAACCTGATGGTGATAGCTGCCTACGAAAGAGCGGGCATACTCTGCCAACGCTTCATCCGTTTGCACTTCCGGCCCCGGATAGACCTCGCGCGTCACCCAGTCTTTGAGCGCAGGCTGAGAGGTGAGATCGCGAATTTGCTTCATCGAGGTGACGAGGCAATCAACGTCATATTGGGTCGACAAAAGATTTGGATCGAGCGCGACAGGGTCGTTGATCGACGCCCCGGTCAACCGCATCTCACCACGCGACGTTGGACGAATGCCCGCAGCGTGGAGCGTGAAGGCATTCATCGGCCCCTCCTGCCCCGGCGCATAGGCGGGCACCGAGAAAAACAGCGGCTGAAGGTCCGGCACCGCCATGTCGGGATGCGATTTGGTGAACATATGCACCTGCATCGGTGGCAGGTTCGGGTCGGTCGGGAACGAGTAGTCCGGCTTACTCTCATAGACCATCGGCAGGAAGGTGTGGTCATGCAGGTTCTGGCCCACGCCCGGCAGATCACTGATGCAGTCAATACCGTGTTCGGCGAGATGCTCTTTCGGACCGATCCCAGAGAGCATGAGGATTTTCGGGCTTTCCAAGGTGCCAGCAGAGAGCACCACCTCTTTGGCGGCATTGAGCGTGACCGACCCTGAGGCCGTGGCAAGTTGCACCCCGGTGACAACGCCCTCAGAGATCAAAACCTTTTCGGCCCGCGCGCCGCTCATCACGGTTAGATTGGGGCGGTTGTGGATCGGGTCGATATAACCCGCCGCCGTTGAGGCGCGCCTACCTTCTTTGATGTTGAACTGGATGCGCGAAATACCGTCAGTGGTCTCACCATTGTAATCTTCGTTATAGGGAATGCCTGCTTCGACACCGGCTTTGACCAAAGCCTGCATCACCGGGTGCGGCTCGTAGTCCTTGATCACACGAAGCGGCCCGCCAGTGGCACGATAGTCATCCGCACCACCTTCAAAATCCTCGATTTTCTTGAAATACGGCAGGACAGATTTCCAATCCCAACCATAATTGCCCTGAAGCGACCAAGCGTCATAATCCGCCTTGTGGCCGCGGACATAGATCATGCCGTTCATCGACGAACAGCCGCCCATGACCTTGCCCCGTGGCCAATAGACTTGGCGGTTTCCGGCATGTTTTTGCGGTACCGTCGAAAAGCCCCAATCGTAATCGGAAAACCAAATGTCGATCACCCGCAGCGGGGTGGAGACCATATCGGGCGTGTCACCGTGACCGGCTTCCACCAGAAGGACGGAAACCGCAGGGTCCTCGGACAGGCGCGCGGCAATCACGCAGCCGGCGGACCCGGCACCACAGATGATATAATCAAATGTTTTGCCGTTCAGATCGGCGGAGAGCTGGGGATAGGTGTGGGCATTCATGGGGAGATGAGCCTCTTGGCAATGGACAAAGAAAGAGCGGTTCGTGCCAGCGGTGCCAACACGAGGGAGGGAGCTTTGCAGTGACAAGGAAGGCGTCCGACCGAGGGTACATCTCGATCTTCAGATCATTCCTCTCTGTTGTCGCGACCCCTCTATGGCGGGGGCTTCGCGGGGTAAGCTGCGTGTCAGACACACAGGATCTTTAGGCCCTGCCCCTCGGGGAAAGGGACAGGGCCATGCAGTCTACGCGGGATAGGCCACGCAAACCGATTTCGTTTCGAGATAATTCTCGAGTGCGCCTGCGCCATGTTCACGGCCCACACCCGATTGTTTAAAGCCACCAAAGGGCATGTTTTGATCGGGGATGTTGTGGGCATTGACCCAAACTGTTCCGGCTTTGAGTTTCGGCACGTAGCGCATGACTTTGTTGACATCCGTGGTCCAAATCGACGCGCCAAGCCCATAGATCGTATCGTTGGCCATGGTCATCGCCTCATCGGCGTCGTCAAACGGCGTGACTGAGATCACCGGACCAAACACCTCTTGCTGCATGATCGCCATGTCTTGAGTGGTTTCGGTAAAAATCTGCGGCGCAACGTAATAGCCCTCATTCGGGGCTGCCCCGTTGAGAATTGGCTTTGCGCCTTGTTCGATCGCTTTGGAAATACAGGCTTTGACATGGGCCTGATGTTTGGCTGAGACCAGCGGATTGATCATATTGCCCGGGTTCATCCCAGAACCAATCGGCAGGCTCCCGGCGATGGCTGCGATGATGTCGAGCGCCTTTTCGTAGATGCCTTTTTGGATATAAAGCCGCGTGCCCGAGGTGCAGGTTTGGCCGGAATTGAACATCGTACCGATGCCGATTGCCGGGCCCAACAGATCAAGATCCATATCGTCGAACATAACCATCGGGGCTTTGCCGCCCAATTCCAATGTCACCGGCTTCATGTCTTTCATCGCCTGAATGCCAATGAGTTTTCCGGTCGCGGTGGACCCTGTAAAGGTGACTTTATCGACCCCAGGATGCGCCACCAAAGGCGCGCCCACGTCCGAACCGGTGCCGGTAACGACATTGACCGTCCCCTCAGGGAACCCGGCCTCAAGGCAAAGTTTCGCCAGATACATCGAGGTCAGCGGTGTTTCCTCGGCAGGCTTCAACACCACGGTACAGCCCGCCGCCAATGCAGGAGCGATTTTCCAGACGGCCATGTTGAGCGGGAAATTCCATGGCGTCACCGCCGCAACCACGCCGACGGCTTCTTTGCGGGTCTGCGCTTGGTATTTTGTGCCCTCGGGGATGGCGATGGACACGTCAAAGGTCTGACCATAAATCTTGGTCGCCCAACCGGCCATATAGCGGATGTATTCGGCGGAGGATTGCACCTCGATGAGACGTGAAATCATCACGTTCTTACCGTTTTCCAAGGTCTCGATCTGGGCCAGCTCTTCGCCGTTCTCCTCGATGAGATCCGCGAGCTTGAGCATCAGGGACTGACGCGCCATGGCGCTCATGTTGGACCAAGGGCCTTCAAAGGCCGTGCGAGCGGCAGCCACTGCCGCATTGACATCTTCGACACCACCTGCGGGCACCTGAGCGACTTCTCCACCTGTTGCCGGATCGTAGACAGCAAAGGTTTGGCCGGAAAGCGCCTCGCAGCTTTGGCCGCCCACGACCATCTTAGGCGCGCTCAAAAAGTCGGCGACAGCCGGGAGGATAGCCTCCACTGCGCTGTCTGGCACAGCAATTTTCATTTTTGACCTCCAAGGGGTGCGTTGTGCGTTATTTCGCCAGCGATTGAATCTCTGGCTTTTGCGTTATTGTTAACGTGAAACTTGACGCAACTGACTCGCCCTGTCAAATTTAAATGAAAGTTAACGTAAAAATTGGTGAATTTTTAAACGGCAAAATGGGTCTATGTCTACAATAACCACTTAGAGAAAAGTGGGCTCCGTTGATATTGCACGCATAAAGTTCACCGAACCCAAGCGCAAAATCCGCGAAATGGGCATAGGTGTTAAAAGGGGGATGGGCCGGTCGATGCTCTGCGCATGACAGGCATGATGATGTGGGCCATTCACCGCACGCGGACCGGTGCAGGCACATATCTGCGCCAAGGCCGGGATCGTGTTGTGGACTTCGTCCCGCAGTCAGACCGGTGCCGCCATGGCGATCCGCCGGTAACCCGCCGCACCATGGTAGAAGCCATTGCTGAGGCGCGCATCACCGCTCAGCACCGCGAGGCGTGCGTCTGCTTCGCTCATCGACAGCCTGCCGTCCACCGCGTCGCGAAACACCTGCGCCACCGCAACCATGTCCACCCTCTGCGGCATCAGCCGAAGATGGGTGACCCTGTCGGCCACCAGTTGCGGGGTTTCGGGCAACAGGTCAAGATAACTCTCAGACTGGGTCTGAATGCCGTTCACCCGCAGGATTGGCTGATCATCACGGCTGCGCAGTGGCATACCGTCGGGATCTTCTTCGCAGACGAACTGGCAATTGTCCTTGGTCCGGCCATGGGCGCGGGCGTGGTAGCAGCGCGCTGAGACGGCGAGTGAGACGCGGCCAAAGACCTGTACCTCAACACCAAGCCCCAAATCGCTTGCGGCACGCGCCGCGACGGCGATGGCCGGGGCTGGCATTTCGGACGGCAGGCAGACATGGGTCGCGCCCCGTGCGGCCATCCATCCGATGGTTGCCTCGTTATAGGCGTTCATGAACGGACCGATGCGGTGTGGGCGCCGGCCCCGCGCAAAGAGGCCCGCCGCATTGTTGATTTCGATCTCAGGCGCGTCGATCCCTGCCAGATCGTCGGTCGCCTTGCGCTCGCGTTTGAGCATGACTTCGGCCAGCGTGGACAAGATCACCCGCTTGCCCGCCCGCTCCAGCCGCTCGATCGTGGCGGGCAGCTCGGCTTCGTGAAAGGGCGCGCGCTTGGAACAGATCACTTCGCCCAGATAGACCTCGTCCACCGGGGCCTCGTCGGCGATGCGGGCATAAAAGTCGCTCCGCGCCTCGGCGGACCAATGATAGGCGATGGGACCGAGTGTCAATTTCGTCATGTTGGTCACCGCCATTTCTTTGTTTCGAAGGCCCCTTGGGTTTGCTTCTGCCCCTCGGTCAGCGCGAGAAGATCCGCGATATTCGCCTTTCGCCCGGCCTTGATATCATCCACCGCCGCACGAAAGGCCCGCACAACGCCCCGGACATAGCTTTTCGACCGCTGCCGTCCCTCGATCTTGAAGGCATGGACCCCGGCCTCAATCAATTCGGGCAGCAACCGCGAGAGATTCAGGCTCACCGGCTCCTCAAAGGCATAGTAGCCCTCGGGTCGGTGCGGCGCAGTGTAGCGCCCCTTGCAGATCGTGGGATACCCCGCCTTCTCGTCTGGACCGAACCGGTCGATGGTAAACCCCGCAAGTTGCGAAGACATCGACCCGTCGGCATCGCGCACATATTCCACGTCCGATGCGGGTGAACAGACCCCGTCCATGTTCGTCGATTGCCCGGTGAGATAGTTTGTCAGGCTGCACCGCCCCTCGACCATCAAACCATGGTTCCCAAAGATGAAGGTTTCGATCTCACAGGGGATTTCCTTGCGGATCTGGCGGATCTCGGGGATCGTCAGAATACGCGGCAAAACCACGCGCTTTACCCCGAAACTTTCGCAATAGTAGCGGATTGCCTCGGGCGACGAGGCAGCAGCCTGCACCGACAAGTGCAGCCGCACCTGCGGGTGAGCATGGGCGATGTAATCAGCCACGCCCATGTCGGCGACGATAAAGGCATCCACACCCAACCGAGCGCCGGTATCCGCCGCATGCCGCCACAGATCCAGCTTGCCGGCGGGCGGATAAGTATTGAGCGCCAACAGAACCTTCGTGCCGCGGGCATGAGCATAGACGACCGATGCGGCAAGCTCGTCAGGCGTGAGATTCAGGCCCGGAAAGTTGCGCGCGTTGGTCGCATCCTGAAACCCGCAATAAACGGCGTCGGCACCCGCATCCACGGCCGTCCGCAGCGCGGCGGGGGTGCCAGCGGGGCAGATCAGTTCGGCAAGGCTCATTATATGCACTCCTGTCCTTTGGTGTCGTTGAGATAGGCCCGCCGCAGCCGTGCGAGAATGGCCCGTCCCGGCGCTCCAAACATCGCCGCCGTTTCTTCGGCCAGAGACCCGTCGATATCGTCGAGCGCATTCCGCAGCCGCACCACGGCCTCGGTGTCGCCGGTCACCTCCAGATCGCGCGAAAAAAAGGCTGCGTCGCCGTCCTGTTCGGCATCGACCAACTCCAGCAGCAACAAAAACCGCCCCCGGATCGCGGCACCCGTGTGCGGCGCGGCATCACGCGGCACGGCGCGGAACACCAGCGCCTCTGGATCAGGGCGCAGGTGCAGCGCGAAAGGCAGTTCCACCGGATCGATCAGGAAATCGGTCGTCTGGTGTGGCCCAAGCCGCGCAAAGAGCGACGGGTGCCGCGCGGCAGTCCGACGGACGACGCGGGACAGAAACGGCTGTATCAGCACACAGGCCAGCCGCGCGGCGGCGGTCCGTCCGGGGCCCGGAGGGCGGGTGTTGACATCTGCATGGATGCTCATGATCAAGGGTCCGTTCTGCAAGCAGCCCGGTCTTGGTCACGATCTTGGTCTCGGTCACGATCAGGTCAAGCGGGATGCCATGGGGTTGTGGGTGATGGAAGTGCGGATGAATTGTGATCACCTGTCGCGGACAACGCAGTGCCGATGACACCGGGCTTTGGACGCCGTGCCGCCAGCTTGGACAGACGTTACGGGGGCGTCGAAAACCATGAGGGATAGCGCGCGCGCCGCGTCCTTGCGTCGAAACGCCTGTCAGCGTCATCATTGCCCTTACGCTCGCTCGAACCTCGGAAAAAGGACGTCGTTTTCCAGCGCGATATGGGCGGCAATATCATCAAACAGCGTCAACGTGCCGCTATAGAGTGATCGCCAAGATCCGCAGGCATGCTCTGGAGGGGTCAGATCGTGTGTCAGTTGCCGGATCAGCGCGATGTTTTCGGCGTGGTCGTCATGATCGGCCCGCATCACCGCTATGGGATGCTCGATCCCCGCGCCCCCGCCGTCTCGCATGGCCGGAAACAGGATTCTTTCCTCCTTGGTCATGTGATCCTCCATCTCATGCGCCAGCGTTGCGAGGGCCTGTGCCAAACCCACGGGCGCCTCCGCATCGCCCTCATGGACGTGCTCGACCCGCTCCGCCAGCAACATCAACGCGGCAAAGTCAGCGCGGTGCATTTCATGATACCGGGTCAAAATATGATCGATTAGCGCGCCAGTTTCCTGGGGGACGTCCGCTTCGGCAAGAGTGTTCATCGTAGGCCCTTTCTCAGGCTCATCGCCCAGCCCTTGCGCGGGCCGCAGCAAATTGGTATCTAAAATACGCATATCACTCCCCAAATACGCACTTCAATTACCAAATCAGGACTGCGACCTTGCGCCTCACCTCCTTCACCGACTACGGCCTGCGCGTCTTGATGCGCATGGCAGGCGACCCTGACCGACCCTTCACCACGGCGGACCTGGCCGACGAGTTCCAAATATCCCGCAATCACTTGGCCAAGGTGATTTCGGCCCTCGCCACCGCAGGCTATCTGGAAACCCGGCGCGGAGGGGGCGGAGGCGCGGCATTGGCCCGTCCGCCCGAAAACATCCGGCTGGGCGACGTGATCGCGACACTCGAAGCTGACCAAGCCCTGGTGGAATGCTTCGCGGCCAGCGGCAACGCCTGCACACTGACCCCGCAATGCCGGTTGAAGGCGCGGCTGACTCAAGCCGAGGCGGCCTTTGTTGCCGACCTCAACCGCAGCACATTGGCCGATTGTGTGTACCGCCCTGAAACCCTCTGACACACCAAGAGCGTGACCACCGCCCGGACCGCGCGGCGCTGAGGCATGGCACAGACGGTCCGCCACTCGCACGCGCCCGCCAGAATATCGGCCTCGGTCACCATCGTGGGCATGCCGCTCCGAAAAGCGGTTCGGATCTACCCGGATCGCCTTAGCGCTTTGGCGTTCACAGCACGAGAGGTGCGGCGTAAAGCGCCAGCATGAGAAGGCATAGTCCCGTCAAGCACACATCGAACCCGCGCCGCCACCTTGGGGCCCGCTGCAATCCCATATAGTCGGCAAGGATGATCCGGGCTTTTTGCCAGGCCAGCGCCATCACCGCCACCCCCGCCACACCGGGCCATTGCGCCCAGATCCCCGATGCCGACAGAGCTGTTGAGCCAAAGCTGAGGGCCACCAGCAGCGCCCAGGCGATATAAAGCGACCGATGTGTCATTGCAAAAGATAGATCACGGGAAAGAGCAGCACCCAGATCAGGTCAACCATGTGCCAAAACGCCGTGGCGTCCTCTATATTGTCAACATGATCGCGCCAGGCAACGAGCAACAACAGCACGACACCGGCTGCGACATGCGCGGCATGAAATCCTGTCAGCATGAAGTAGAAATTGAAAAAGACATGGGTGTCCCAAACGATGCCACTGGCGGCCTTGGAGGCAAACTCCGCCCCTTTGATCCACAGGAACACCACGCCAAGCAAAGCCGCCGCGACAAGAGAAAATCGCGCTTTCGTCCGCGCGCCGCCCCGGCGCAAGGCATTGGCCAAGGCTGCGAGAAAGCCGCTGGTGATCAGGACAATCGTGTTGATCCCCGCTGCCGTGCGATCCAACATGTCCTGTGCCTCGGCAAAGCCGTCGGGGTCGGTGATCCGAACAGACAGGAACACGGTCAGCCCCGCCCCGAAGACGAGCACTTCACTGACAATCAGAATCCACATCAACAATTCGCCGGGCAATGCGTCTAAAGCATCTTTATCGGTCATGCGGGCAGCATCCTTTCACAAAGTGAAAGGCACGTAACGGTCGCCATCTGGCTGTGCGTCTTGCAAATCATTTGATCAGCCCTGTTATGTCACTGGCTTATCTTTTGTATTAGTATTTTAAATACCTATTCACAAGCCACAAAAGAGGCATTGACTGCCGCCCTTTTGAAGCCAGCCCATACAACACGCGCAGTCATATTGTCGAATGTCGAACATCTTTGACGCGATGTGGCTGACTTTCTGAATCCTATCAGCAGGCCGCGTCACGCAATATCGGGCCAACCGTCATGCAGGTCTGACCCCTACCCGGACCTTAGGCGCGGTGTGGGTCACTGTCTGCAATGCGGGACTTTCCGGCCATTCGCTGCACAGCGTACCAATGTCCGGTTTCTGGTCGCGGAGACCCTAGTTCCGGCGTTCACACGTACCTTCTTTCATTTCCGGCTCTTTTGTGCCAACACGTGCGAGTGCAATGTTGCCATTCCGAGTGTTCAAGGAAAAAGTAACTACTTGCCTCATATCTGAGGTTACCCAGAACGCGATAACCACATCATCCACAGAGTTCAAAATGGGGACATTTGAGTTATCCCCAGAACGCAAAGCAAGCTCTATTTCATTGGCTACTGTGTCCACTAGAATTTCCGTGGAACCACTAACCCCAAGAAAGCCAAAATCACATTGAAATGCCATGATCTCTGCTAACGCAGAGGTGGGCAGTGCGATCAGTACAGTCGAAAAAATAAGGTTTCGCAAAGCGTTTTTCTCCTTGGCCTATAGCGTACTTTTCTTCAACCTATAAAGGGCGTAGATGGTCGGCAACTCTTTACTGACGCCCATTTCCACTCGCTGTCGCAGTCCAGCCGTTCCGCTGAATGCGGCCAACGCGAGTAAAGCCCTCAAAATAACTGGCCTAAATTTGAACTTGATGTAAGAAGCTGCCTTACGGCTCAGGCGCAGCATCCGGTAAAATGGCCTCAAACCCGCCCTTCGCTGCGATCTGCGCGAAGGTCTGGTTTTCAATTTTTGGGCGGCTTGTGACGTGCAGGCCAAAATCATCTGACATTCAACACGTTTGGGGCGCATCGGTTGAAACGGAAGTGTCAGGATCGTTTCATCCCTCCCCGTATTTATCGGTCGGCTCCGGGTCAGGCGGCCAGTGCCATTACCGGGACTGTGCTTCTGGCGCGGACCTGCAGACCGCAGGTCGTTGGTATGTTACGGATAGTGGATGCTTTTCAGAACCCTGAATGAGTTTTCAAAAACTCCGCTTCCTCTGGCGTATTATCGCGCCCCAGCACTGCGTTGCGGTGAGGAAACCGATCAAATTGGGCGATGATGTCGCGGTGCTGATGGGCGAAATCCAGTGCATTCTCGTTGCCGAGCGCTTTGTAGAGTTTCACGGATCGGTTCTGATCGGCGAGCATCTCTGAATGCATAAAGGGCAGGTAAAAGAACTGGCGTTCGGTTTCCGAAAGGTCCTGATCATAGCCGCGATCCAGCGCCGTACGGGCATGGGTCAGGGCAATATCATTACTCTCGAAGGACCGGCCCGAGCCGCGGAACAGGTTGCGCGGGAACTGGTCCAAGGCGATGACCAGCGAAAGCGCGTCCGCCGCGTTCTCCATCCAGTGATCGAGATCGCCGCGATGCGCGGCTTCATAAACTTCGGCAAAGTCGGTTTTGATCCGCGCATCGACTTCATCGGAACGGGCAAACCAATAGGGCTGCACCGTGCCCGCAAACCAGAAATCGCGAATGTCTTTTGCGGTTTTCATGACTGTCACTTATCTGGCAATGGAATGAACTCGGCTTTGTCGTCCTCGGGCAACTCAAAAACACCCTTGCCCCAATTCGCGGCGCGCCATTCTTCCTTGGCTGCCTCGATCTTGTCCTTGCTGGAGGACACAAAGTTCCACCACACATGGCGTGGCCCGTTCAGCGTGGCCCCGCCAAGTGCCAACAACCGTGCGCCCTGCGGTCCAGCCTGCACGGTGATCTTATCGCCTGGGCGGAACACCATCATACGACCGGCCTCAAAGGTCTCGCCCGCGATGCTGACCTCACCATGGGTGATATAAAGCCCGCGATCTTCATGATCGTCCGGCAGAGGGAAGCGCGCGTCTGGTGCAAGCGTCACATCCAGATAAAAGGTTTCCGAGAACATCGTCGCCGGGGCGGTTTCGCCATAGGCTGTCCCGAGGATCAGCCGGGCCTCGATCCCCTCGGCTTCGATCATAGGCAGGGCGCTCTGGCCATGATGTTCGAACAACGGCGCACGGTCTTCATCCTCTTCGGGCAGGGCCATCCATGTCTGGATACCGAACAGCTCTTGCGGGGCCTTGCGCGACTCGGCAGTACTGCGCTCGGAATGGGTCACGCCGCGTCCGGCGACCATCCAGTTGACCGCACCTGGACGGATCACCTGGTTGGTCCCAAGGCTGTCGCGGTGCTGAAAATGGCCCTGATAGAGATATGTGACAGTGCCAAGGCCAATATGCGGATGTGGGCGCACGTCGATGCCCTGATTGGTCAAAAGCTCGGCCGGTCCCATCTGGTCGAAAAAGATGAACGGGCCGACCATCTGACGTCGTGGCGCAGGCAAGGCGCGCCGCACCTCGAACCCGCCCAGATCGCGGGCGCGCGGTATGATCAGGGTCTCGATGGCATCCACACCGATCTCGTCGGGGCAGCCGGGGTCAAGAGCGGGATTCCAACTCATGGCACTCTCCTTTCAGGTTCAGGTTAGCCGCAAAAACGCGCCCTTGAAAAGCGATAGCTGTTCGCTACCATGGAACGCAGGGTTCCATATCGTCGGTGTTGAGAGACTGTTGTGACGTCCCCATTTGGCGGACAGAGAGTTGTTTCCAAATGAGGGGCACCATGACAACCGGCATCCATCACGTCACCGCAATCACACGCAATGTTCAAAAGAACGTCGATTTCTATGCCGGTTTTCTCGGCCTCAAGTTGGTGAAACAGACCGGCGGCTACGAGGACGCAGAGCAATTGCACCTGTTCTATGGCGATGCTTTGGGCAGTCCGGGCTCGATCATAACCTTTCTGGTCTGGCAGGACGGCGCACCGGGCCGCGTCGGTCTTGGCGCGCTGTCTGAGGTCGCCTTTACAGTTCCCAAAAACAGCTTGGGCGATTGGCTGACCCGTGCGATGACCGCAGGCATTCAGGTCAGCGGGCCGACGCGGGAACTGGGCGAAACGGTGCTGCGGCTGCGCGATCCCGACGGGATTGTCGTGAAACTCGTGGGCGGCGATGCGCCGGCCACCGCCCCGCTGGCCGATCCCGTCGCGCCGACACGGATACACGGCGTGACCCTCCTGTCGGAGGATGCGCAGGCGACGGCGGATTTCTTGGTGCGGTTTGGCTATTCCGAAGCGTTGCGAGACGGGCCGTTCATCCGGTTGCGATCGGATCAGGACGTGGTGGATGTGCGGGCCTCGGCAGGGTTCGTTCCGGCACTCCCCGGCACAGGTATGTTCGACCATGTGGCCTTTCGAGCCCGTGATGTCGATGCCCTTCGCCAGATGCGACTGGACCTGCGCACGCAGGACGGTGTGACCCAGAACGGTGTGACCAATGTGCATGATCGAAAGTATTTCCTGTCGCTATACGTGCGTGAACCGATGGGAACGCTGATCGAATACGCCACCGATGCCCCCGGTTTCACCATGGATGAAGACCCCGCCCATCTGGGTGAGACCCTGATGATACCGGCCACAGATGCGGTGCGCGCCGCTGATTTACGCGTGACCCTGCCGCAATTTGCCCGTCCGGGTGAGGAAAGGAGACCCATGAGAGACCTGCCATTTGTTCACCGGTTCCATACGCCAGACACCCCCGACGGCTCTACCATTGTGCTGTTGCACGGCACCGGCGGGAATGAAGCCGATCTGATGCCTTTGGCGGCCAGGCTGAATCCGCGCGCCACTCTTTTGGGGGTTCGTGGCCGAGCCACCGAAGAAGGGATCTCGCGCTGGTTCCGGCGCTTTGACGCCGTGACCTACGATCAGGCCGACATCCGCGCAGAGGCGCGCGCTTTTGTGGCGTTCGTCGAAGGGGCGACCCGGAGTTACGGACTCGACCCCAAAACGACGACATTCCTTGGGTATTCCAACGGGGCAAACCTGTTGGGTGCAATCTTGCGGTTGCATCCCGGTGTGGTGCAACGCGCCATCCTGCTACGTGGGATCGAGGCGCTCGAAGACGCACCAACAGCCGATCTGACCGACAGCGACGTTCTACTTTTGACCGGCGCACAGGACCCGTTCGGGCGCATGGCCCCGCAACTGGAAGCCTCCCTCACGTCGGGCGGCGCAACTCTCAATGCCCAGATTATCGACGCCGGACACGACCTGTCGCCCGAAGATGTGCGTATCGCCGCAAAATGGCTGGCAAAGATCCCGCAAGGAGAACCGAGATGACCGACCTCATACTGTCAAAAGAAGAGGGCGCACGGCGCGGGCGATACGTCGCCCGTCTCGCCGAGATCGACGCCGAAGCCGAGATCACGTTTCGCCATCAAGGCGCGGGCATCATCAGTGCGGATCATACCGGCGTGCCCGCCACAATGAGCGGACATGGCGTTGCCAAGGCCCTGCTGAACTACATGCTGGAGGATGCGCGCCGCGCCGGGTTCCGCATTATTCCGATTTTCCCCTTTGTGCGCAGCCAATACGCCAAGCATCCCGAATGGGCCGATCTGTTCACAACCAAACCTGGCGAAGATCCATAAGGAGTAGAGGTTATGGCCGAATTGTCAGGCGTAACGGAGATCAATCAGACCGGGTTGGGGTCTGATTGACATTGCCAATGTCCGGCAGGTCGAAGGGCACCACGTCGATCCGGTTGCCGAGACCGTGAGCGGGAAAGTCCGGCTCACGGCCTACAGGCTGGCGGCAAAGGACTTGATGTAATCGCCCAGCATCGCGCGCATCTTGTCGTCGGTCAGATTGCCCGCCTCATCATAAAGACTGCCCGCGCGCGAGACCATCAGGCGGCCTTCTGTCCACAGATCGCATTTCAGCGTTCGCAAGACCGGCAACCAATGGTTCTGTGCCATGATTGTACCAAACCCGCCCGGAGAGGCGCCAATCACGGCGATGGGTTTCCCCACGAACAGCTTCAACCCCTCGCCCCGTGACATCCAATCGATCGCGTTCTTGAAGACGCCAGGGATGCCGTTGTTATATTCGGGCGTAACCAGCAACACCCCGTCCGCCGATGCAAGCTGCGCCTGCAATACCTGCACCGCCGGTGGCAAACCTTCGGCGGCTTCGGCATCGGCATTGTAGAGCGGTACGTCGGCAATGGATCCGATGTCGATTTGAACGTCATCGGATGTCACCTCTACTGCCGCGCGCAACAGTCCTTTATTGAAAGAGGCTTTACGAAGGCTGCCGGAAATCCCAAGGATTGTGCTCATTCTTCATCTCCTATGTGTTGGAATTCATACCCACATTGAGGGCATGTGCATTGGGATCGTTGAACCTGCTTGCGCCGCACGTCCTGATGGATGCTGTGGGCGATTTCTCTGCTGATGCCAAGGTCACGGCGAAGCTTTTCGATCTTGCGACCTTCGCCCAAGTCAATTTGCCCGTCTTCAAGCGCACAGCGGAATTCCTCGCGCAACAGATCGCGGCGGCGATGCAGATGATCGGCCAGACCGCTGGCGATGATACCGGCGGGAAGTGCGGCCATGCCGACGCCCAAAATGGTGATCGCCCCACCAAATACCCGCCCCAGCGGCGTGATTGGCGTAACATCACCGTATCCGACGGTCGTCAGCGTGACCATCGACCACCACATCGCGGCGGGAACAGAACCGAAGGCATCCGGCTGTGCCTCGTGTTCGACCATATAGGCACCGGCAGCGGCGAATATGAGCAGGATCGTCAGGATCGAAAAGGCGGCCAAAAGCGTCGCCGCCTCCTCCCGGATCACCGCCATCAGAACGGACAGCGCTGGCGAATACCGGGTCAGCTTGTAGATGCGCAACAGCCGCAAAACGCGCAAGAGTTGAAAGTCCAGCGGCATGAGAAGCGTCAGATAGAAAGGCAGGATCGCGACAAGGTCGATCACCGCCATCGGAGAGCGCATGTAGCGCAGTCTGGCCTGCCACGCGGGCTCGTCCGGCCGGGCTTCGGGCGCGGCCCAGACCCGTGCGACATATTCCACGGAAAAGGCGAGGGTGACAAAGAGATCAAAGCGGCGAAACTCAACCCGATAACGTGCGAACAGGTCTGGCACGGTTTCCAGTGCCACCGCAGTGACACTGGCAAAGATGAGAAGGATCAGACCAATCTCAATCGCCCAAGACGCCCGGTCAGTGCGACTGGGGTTTTCCAGGGTCTGATAAACCCGATGCCGTACATGGGAGGCGGTCCCGGTCATCTCTTGGCACGTCTTTCGCGAAGGGCAATGCTAAGTGGCCAGACGATCTGTGAGAAAAGCGCGGTCCCAAACAGAGTGTTGCCCACGATGGCTGGCACATGGGGCAGAACCAGAAGCAGGACGACCGTCACAGCGATCCCAAACAGACGCACGCCGCCATGAGAATGCCGACGCGTGGTATCGCGCCCTTCGACAAGCTGTTGCAACAGCCAGATCGATGCCAGAAAGACGCTCAGGCCAACGGTTCCGATGATGCCATAGTCGTATGGGTATGGGGCCAGAATGCCGACATAGATTTCCCCGGCCAACGCCACACCGACCATGACCGTTGACCACATCAGAACGATGTGACCGAACCAGTACCCCAGCAGCGTCCCCAACATGCGGGATTTCGGCTTTGCGTTGCCGACACCATCAAAATAGACCCAGGCCATGGCAAAAAGCGACAGGCCACCGATGGCCATGTTCAATAAGGCCCCAGCCCCGAGTTTATAGATGCCCTTGTCAGACAGTGTAACAACCATCTTGAAGAACCCCTCACCGAGCAGGATCAGCATGATCAGGGCGAAACGTTCGGAGATATGGCCAAGTCGCGGCACGAAACGCTCCAACCTCAGCGTGCCTATCTTTGGCAACATGTATTGCAGTTGGATGGCGATAAGCCCTGCACCAAACAACCAATAGGCCAAGGGCTTTGGCAAGAAGGCGGATAGGGCGAATACAATCGCGAGGATGAAAAAGTTTCGTCCTTGTTCGTAGGCCAAGCCGCAGCGATCGTTCTCGCCGCCGCGCGCGCGCCAATACAGCAATCCGGTCAACCCGCGGTTGGCTGCGAATGCCAGTGCAAAATAGACCCAACCCTTGCCGGTCACCGCATTCAGGGAGGCGGCAAAGAACATGACAGTCACGATTTGGGCCGCCATGATAAGGCGATGGGGAATATCAGTGGAGATGTAGAGCGAGTTATAGATTGAACTATCGGCCCACGCATAGAAAAACGCGATGAAGAGGCCCGTGAAGATCAGGAACCCGTGCCAGTCCAAGTGATGCGACAGGAAATTCCCCAACAGGAAAATTGTGACCACATGGACGAGATCAAAGAACAATTCGACCCAATGAACGTGGTTTGTCGGGTTTTCCGCATCCATGTGGTGTTGCGGCTTTCGCCAGATTGGAAATTCAGTCATTGCTACATCCCCTGCTCATCCAGAAATCTTGCAAAATTATCGAATGGTTAGCAACTTTGCTGTGCATGCAAAGAGCCGCCGGAATCGGCAGCTCTTCAAAAGGTCAGTCCAACGGCTTCAATCCCGCCTCAATCTGATCCCGCCGCGTTTCGAGGAAGGGCGGCAGGGACAGTGACTCGCCCATGGTCTCGAACGGCTCATCCACGGCAAAACCGGGTGTGTCTGTGGCGATTTCGAACAGATTGCCGCCTGGCTCGCGGAAATAGAGCGAGCGGAAGTAATACCGTTCGACCTCACCGGAGGACGGCACGCGAAAGTCATTCAACCGTTGCGCCCACCTGTGGAGCGTTGGCACATCCGGCACGCGAAAAGCGACATGGTGCACCGCACCCGCCCCTTGACGGGCCACCGGCAGATCCGGCTGGACCGCGACATGCAGTTCCGCCGATGGGCCACCATCGCCCATGCGATAGACATGGACCTGCCCGACGCCATCGGGGCTGGCGTATTCCCGTAGTTTCCCCATGTTCATGACCTTGGTCAGGATCAGATCTGTTGCCGTAAGATCGGGCACGGAGATCGTGATCGGGCCCAGGCCCCGGATCTGGTAGCTCGCCGGAACCGGGCTGCGGTCCCAAGGATGGGCGGTTCCCGGTTGATCCGCGATCAGGCGAAACCTTTGACCTTCGGGATCTTCGAAGTCGAGGCTTGCGCGCCCGTCAAGTGCGGCAATCTCTCCAACCGTCAGATCGGCATCGCGCAAGCGATTGGCCCAATACTCCAGACTGTTTTCAGCCACCCGCAGACCGGTACGGCTGATCGAATGCGTGCCGCGCCGTTCGGGCGCAACCGGCCAGTCAAAAAAGGTCAGGTCGCTGCCAGGGCGGCCCGCGCCATCGGCAAAGAACAGATGATATGCAGAAGTGTCGTCCTGGTTGACGGTCTTCTTGACCCGCCGCATTCCCAAAGTTTCGGTATAAAAGCGATTGTTTGCAGGCGCGTCGGCGGTGATGGCCGTCAGATGATGTATACCGGTCAGTTGCATGATCGGCCTCCTTTCGTTGCGTCGAATTTGGGGGCGGGACACGGTTCTATCCAGACAGCCAATGCCGCACATGGTGTTCGACAAATGAGAACGACACGGGTATTCCTCCCCTATGCGTTATGATCTCGACCAACTGGAAACGTTCCTCGCCGTTCTCGAACTCGGAACCGTGACAGCGGCCGCCGCGCGGCTCAACCTGTCGAAATCCGTGATCAGCAAACGGGTCAGCGACCTGGAGCTTGAATTGGGAACCGCCCTGTTTCGGCGCAATGCCGGCCGGATCGCCCCAACAGAAAGCGCTCAGAGATTTGCCGAGCGTATCCGACCCGCACTCGCCGATTTGCGCACCGCTGCCGAAGCGGCGGCCTGGGGCAGTACAGAACAGCTGCGCGGAACCTTGTCGATTGCCGCGCCCATGAGTTTTGGCACACTGCACCTCTCTTTGATCCTTGGACGGTTTGCCGCGCGCAATCCCGCGTTGAGCCTGCGTATCGAATATGACGACAGGACGGTGGATCTGGCGCGTGAGGGTTTCGACCTCGCCGTTCGGATCGGTCCGTTGCAGGACAGCGCGCTGATGGCCAGGAAACTCTGCAACGATGTCTCGGTCGCCTGCGCTTCACCCGCGTATCTTGACCGGCATGGCCGACCCGAAACGCCGCAGGATCTGACTGGCCAGCCCGTGATCGGCTATAGCCACATGCCAAATTCCACGCTGTGGCGGTTTCGCACCGGTCGTCGCGACGTGCATCCGGCCATCCGTGAAGCCGCCATGGTCAACAATGGTGAAACCATGCGTGATCTCGCAATTTCCGGGATTGGTCTCGCCATGCTGCCGGGTTTCATCGCATTCCCCGCCATCGCGTCGGGGCAGCTTGAACAGGTCCTGCCCGAGGCCACAACCCGCGATATGCCGATCAGCGCTGTTTGGCCACACATCCACCCGATGCCCGCAAAACTGAGGGCACTGATCGACTTTTTGGCGGATGAGTTGGCTGATGGCGCGCCGTGGAAGATACCGTGAACGAAAGTGGCTATTGTCCCCTTGCAGTTCCGCACAATCTTGGGTCCGCGATCCGTAATGCGTGAAACGAAGGCACCGTCCCATGCCAGCGACACGGAAACGGTCAACCGAGGCCAAACAAAGGCCCGCTCTTTTATGATGCAGCGAGATCATCGCCGCCCTCAGCCGGGCGAACGGTGATGGGCGGCTGGTCCTCGACAACACGAGTCAGGACGGATCGCGTTGGCCGACGATCATGCCAATTGCGGCAAAGATCGGCTGCGCAGCTCACACCCTGAACGACTGGGTCAAGAAGACCGAGGTCGATAGCGCGCGGGCCGAGACGATCAATGACCTGTTCAAAGCCGAAGTCATCGCCAGGCGGGCAAATCGGGCGCGAACCGGGCGCGCAGGTACTGCGTCAACTCGGTCAGATCGGCATCAGAAAACTCATCCCGAAAAGACGGCATATCACGCAGATCAAGGCCTTCGGGCGCGCGCAGGCCCTCGTTGAGGACGCTCGTCAACGCCTCGGATGTCGGCGCGCGCAAGACCGGAGCCCGTGTCAGGGGTATCCGCGCCACGGTGAGGCTGTCGGCAAATACCGGATCGTGACAGGAGGCGCAGGCGCTTTCAAACAGCCGGCTGGTGCGGCTTGGCGGCAGATCGGCCTCACGCGGCAGGGCGCGTGTTTCAGGCAGAGAGTCTGGTGCGGGGGCCATCAGCGAGGCCAAATAGACCGACATCGCGCGGATGTCGGGATCGGGCACCTCTTGCAGGCTTTCGACCACCTCGGCCATCGGGCCGGAGGCACTGGCATTCGGCGCGTGGCCTTTGCGCAAATAGGCAAAGAGGCTTGCCTCGTCCCAATTCATCTGTGCGTTGGCCAATCCTTCAAGCGGCGGTGCATACCACCCCTCGACCACAGCGCCGGTCATATTAGGCATTTCCGCCCCTGCCCCATTGCGCGGCGCGTGGCAGCCGGAACAATGACCCGCCGCCTCAACGAGATATTTGCCACGATTCCAGGCCTCAGATTGGGCCGGATCGGGCGCAAAAGGTGAGGCATCGTGATAGAGCCAATTCCACGCCGCAACCCCGTTACGCAGATTGGCAGGGGCAATCATTTGGGCCTTGGGCGTCGGCGCGGAAACGGCGGGCAGCGTTTGCAGATAGGCATAAAGCGCGTACATGTCTGCGCCGTCGATTTTGGTGAAAGAGGTATAGGGGAAGGCCGGGTAGAGAGAGTGACCCTCGCGGCTGATGCCGCGACGCATGGCGCGCTCAAAGGCCTCGAACGACCATCTGCCAAGCCCCGTTTCAGGATCGGGCGTCAGGTTCGTGGTGTAGACCGTGCCAAAGGGCGTTGGGACCGCTCTGCCGCCCGCGTTTTTCACCCCGCCCTCGGCGGTGTGACAAACGGCACAATCCCCCAGAGCAAAGACCTCTTTGCCCCGCGCGAGGGTCTCGGCAGAGAAGGTGGCCGGCGCGGGCGGCGTTGTCGGGGGAATGCTGCGATGCAGCGGCACTGAAACCGCACCAAATGTCAACACACCACCAAGGGCCGCGACCAAAGCCCCGATCTTGCGGCTTTTTTTGGCGGGGTGGGTTTGGGTCGATGGCAGCGTCACGCGCCCCCCGGCCTGAACCGCCAAATCCCGGCGCAGCTTTTCGGGCGTAAACGGCACTTCGCGCATCCGCACGCCCGTGGCGTCGAAAATCGCATTGGCAATGGCAGCAGCAGACGGCACCGCGGCACTTTCGCCCACACCCAAAGCCGGCTCATCGGGGCGCTCGATCAGCATCGTCTCGATGTCGGGCACAGCGGGGAAAGTTTGGATCGGATAGGCGGCCCAGCTTTGTGCCCTAGGCGCGATCTCGTCAAAGGTGATCTCTTCGGCCATCACCCGGCTGGCGGTCTGGATGACATTGCCATGGATTTGCTGACGCACACCGTCCGGGTTGATCACCAAGCCCTGATCCTGGCCAACAAACACCCGCGACAGGGTGGTCTCTCCGGTCTCGAGATCGACCGCAACATCCACCACCCAAGCGGCAGCGGCAGCGGCTGTGCCGGGAAAAGGCCCATGCACATAGGTGGCGTAGGCAAAGCCCTGACCATAGGCCATCCGCCCTTCGCGCCGCAAACGCGGACCATCATGCGGGACATAGCCCGCAGCCTCAGCGGTCCGGCGCACCAAATCCATTGCCCGCGGGTCTTTGAGATGCCTGAGCCGGAAAGCGACCGGGTCTTCGCCCGCCTCAAACGCCATTTCATCCATAAAACTTTCATGGGCAAAGGTGTTGGGCAAGGCCGAGACGCCACGCATCCAAGAGGCGCGCACAATTGGCGCCATATCGTGCACGGTGATCCGCTTGTTGGCAATTTCATAGGGCGGCACGATGGTGCGGTCGCCCATATCGGCGGGACGCGGCGCGGGATCGATCCGCCCGGTCAGCAACAACCCAAGGTTCGGTGCCCGGTTCGATGGATACCATGTGTCAATCGCATAGGCATCAAGCCGCGCCTTTTTCAGCCCTCCTTGCACATCCATCACCTGGGCCGCCCCTTTGGGTTCCCAAAGATGCTCCTGTGCCCGGGTCAGTTGCACCCGCACAGGCCTGCCCACCGCACGCGACAGCAAAAGCGCATCCGCGCCCACATCATCGGCACAGTTGCGGCCATAACAGCCCGCCGCCTGATAGCGCCGGATTTCAATCGCCTCAGCATTCAGCCCGACAAGCTCGGCCAGATCGCCACGCAGCATATGCGGGTTTTGGGTGCCGGACCAAATGATCGGCTGTGCACCGTTCCAATCGGCGATGGAACAGGACGGGCCGATGGAGCCATGTTCGTGATAGGGCCAGATATAGCTGCGGGTTTTTACATGATCCGCCTGCTCCAAAGCAGTGTCGAAATCACCGGTTCCATCCAGCACACGCGGCGTGGCCGGTTGGTGGCGGATGGTGTCGGCAAGTTTTGACATATCGGGCAGGTACGGCGGCATCCGCCAACGAGTCGGCAGGGCTTCAGCAATCGCTTGAGCCAGGGCTGCGGTCTCGGCCACGACACCGAGGAAATCAGCCTCGCGCACCACGGCAATAAAGCCGGGCATGTCCTGCACCGCGCTCTCATCATAACCAATCAGGCTCCTGCCGACAAAATCCCCGCTGTCACGCCCGGCATAGGGCGGGCGCAGGACATGACCATGCACCATGCCCTCGACGTTCAGATCGTGGATATAAAGATGCGCCCCGCGCAGCTTGTCCTCAAGATCACGGCGCGGAGTCTTTGTTCCGACGATGGTATAGTCTTTGGGGTCTTTCGTGGGCGTGTCGGGATCATAGGTCAGCGTTACATTCTGGTCCAAAAGCAAGTCGGCGTAGCTGCGCTGAGTGTCTTTCCAATGGACCACACCGTTTTTGAGCGCGACCTGCCCCAACGGCGCATTCAACGCCCGCGCACCACGATCCGCCAACCAAATGCGCGCCTGAGCGGCCGCTTTGCGCAACGGGATCGCGGCGACTTGAATGGTCTCAGAGGCAATCGTCGGACCTTGGTCCGGGGTGCGCGCCGTGTCGCCAAGGACGATCTCGACGTTGGACAGCGGCAGGTCCAACTCCTCCGCGACGATCTGCGCCAGCGCCGTGGTGATACCCGTGCCCAAATCCACATGGCCGTTAAATCCGGTTGCCCTGCCCTTTGCGTCGAGGGAAATATAGGTGTGTGGCCCGTTTGGGCCCTCGATCACCACGGCCAATGCGGATGGGACGACATCAGGCATTGGCACGCTTCCGTATCAATTCAGCAGCGCGTTTGACCGAAGCGATGATCTCTTTATGTGTGCCGCAACGGCATAGGTTATGACGCAAAGCTTGAACAATATCTTCGGTTTTGGGATCGGGACTACGCTTCAGCAGCGCGGTCGCAGCCATCACCATGCCGTTGAGACAATAGCCACATTGCGCACCCTCACAGTCCAAAAACCCCTGTTGCACCGGCGAGAGCGCGCCGGTTTCGGGATCAACCAGACCTTCGAGTGTCGTGATCCTTGCACCCTGAACCCGGCTGACCGCCAACATGCAGGCGCGCGCCGGGACGCCATCCACAAGAACGGTACAAGCACCACATTGGGCCTTGCCACAGCCGTATTTCGGGCCATTCAGACCAAAGGTCTCACGCAGCACATCCAAGAGCAGTGCGTGCGCAGGCACCTCTGTGGTGACCTCGACCCCGTTCAGAGTTATAATGAGCGTGCGTTTCATTTTGCCCCATGTTTGGCCATGAGTTTGCGGTTTTGCGCAATTATATGATCCAGTGTGAGCAAGATATTCGTATGCATGCAAACGTTAATTACAAATTATTCGATTGAATATTATAATTTGGGAAACACGCCTAAATTTTAATCGGCTTTCGATCAATAGACAGGCAGCCGTCAAAGCCATCCACACCGCCTCACACGAATTTCTAGGTTTCTTTTCCGAATGCGTGGAATACTTGGACCAAATGAAAAACGTCCACAGGCTTGTGCTTGCGCGTCCTGCGTGTTTTTACACATTAACCCCATAGCACCCCCGCGGAGCTCTGAAAAACGTCGAAGGATTCGTCAGACCGATGACAGAAAGCCAGGAACAGCATTATGTGCTTGAAGAGCAAGTCGGTTATTTGCTCCGGCTTGCCAACCAACGCCACCTGAGTATTTTCGCCGAGCATATCGTCGACGGCCTGACTTCGGTGCAATTTTCAACCCTGTTTCGCCTGCGCAACGAGGCCGGGCCGATGTCGCAAAATGCCCTCGGGCGCCTTGTTGGCATGGATGCCGCCACCACCAAAGGCGTGGTGTCGCGACTGATCAGCCGGGGGTTGATCCAGATGGAAAAGGACCCGACAGACAAGCGGCGCTATATGTTGTCCACAACGCAAAAGGGGCGTGCTCTGATTGAAGATACGCTGCCACGGGTGCGACAGATTTCCGAAGACACGCTTGCCCCGCTGACCCCGCATGAAGCAAAACAATTTGTCGCCCTACTCAAAAAGCTCACCTGACTATACAGTTAGATAATTTTTACCGACCCAAACGCGTTAAAGGTTTACAGTATGGCAACGGCCTCCAAACTCTCTCAGAACCGCAAACCCGGTCGCCCCTCCAAAAGCGAAGATTTGCGCGATGTGATTCTAGATCAGGCGGAACTGGCTTTTGCGGAGTTTGGCTTTGAGGGCGCAAGCCTGCGCGACATCGCCGGGCGCGCCAATGTGAACCAAGCTTTGACGCGCTATTACTTTGGTTCGAAAGCGGATCTGTTTGACGCCTGTTTCCTGCGGCGTGGCGGGGTTTTTGCCGGGCATCGCCATGTCAATCTCGACCGACTTTTGGAGAAAACGCCCAATCCCGAGGTCGAAGATATTCTCTTGGCTTACCTTAAGCCTCAGTGGGATATGAAATATTCCGGTCCCAACGGCGCGGCCTTTGTCGCTTTGCAAGCGCGGCTCCACGCCGAGCCCGAAGAACATGCCCTGCGTCTGCGCCGAGAGGTCTACGACGCCTCCGTCAAGCGCTACATCAGCGCATTGTGCGATGCATTGCCACATATTCCGCGCGATGTGATTTCGACTCGCATGGCCTTTTTGGTCGGCACCTACCTTTTCATGCTCAATGATTTGGGGCGTTTGGACGACCTGACTGACGGGCATCTGAATGGATTCGGAAAAGAAGACATGCTGCACCAACTGGTGACATTCCTGTCCGCAGGCATGCGCGCAGCCCCCTGAACCACAGCTAACCCACAGCAGAATAAGTCCTATTTCTGCTCAATATTTAGACTTGTTATTATACATATGATTAATTTAACGTGCTCCTAACATCACAGCGGAGACACGCAATTGAAAAGCTTTCGTATCGGGCAAATTGTCCCCAGTTCAAACGTCACCATGGAAACGGAAATTCCAGCCCTGTTGAAAGCCCGCGAAGCCATTGCGCCGGAGCGGTTCACCTTTCACTCTTCAAGGATGCGCATGAAGCATGTCACCAAGGAAGAGCTCGCGAAAATGGACGCGGACAGCGACCGCTGCGCACTTGAGCTGTCCGATGCCAAGGTCGACGTGATGGGCTACGCCTGTCTCGTGGCGATCATGTCCATGGGCAAAGGCTATCACTGCGTGTCGGGCCCGCGTCTGGCACAGGTTGCCGCCGACAATGACGCCCCCGCCCCGGTTGTGACCTCGGCAGGGGCGCTGATCGAAGGCATCCGGGCGCTCGGCGCAAAACGCATTGCCCTAGTGGCGCCCTATATGAAGCCGCTGACCGAAATGGTGGTGGAATATATCCGCAACGAAGGCATCGAGGTCAGCGACTACATTGCGCTTGAAATTCAGGACAATTTGGCTGTTGCGGCACATGATCCGATGAACCTGCCGGAGATCGTCAAGCGGTTGAAAACCGACGATGTGGACGCCGTGGTGCTGTCGGCCTGCGTCCAAATGCCGTCACTGCCGGCCGTTTCCATGGCCGAAGCGATCACCGGCAAACCGGTTTTGACTGCCGCCATCGCCACGACATGGCAGATGCTCAAAGCGCTGAACCTTGACACCCGTGTGCCGGGTGGCGGGACGCTTTTGTCCGGCGCGTATTGAGGAGAGTTGAGATGGGATTTGGATATAACCTGCACGCCAACGGCATTCGTCATCATTTGATCCGCTATGAGGGGCAAGGGCCGCAGCTTTTGCTTATCCCCGGCATCACATCGCCTGCGATCACATGGGGCTTCGTCGCCGAACGCCTCGCGGAGGCATTTGACGTGCATGTGCTCGACGTGCGTGGGCGCGGGTTGAGCGAGACGGGAGACCTGGATTACACGCTCGATGCTATGGCGGCTGATGCGGTGGCACTGGCCGAGATCTTGGAACAGCCCATCGTCATGGGCCATTCGATGGGCGCGCGCACCGCGATCCGTGCGGTGGCGACCAAACCCGATGTGTTCAAAGGTGCCATTCTGGTCGATCCGCCGGTCTCCGGCCCAAACCGCCGCGCCTACCCGTCGCCTTGGGCCTGGTATGGCGACTCGATCAAAATGGCTGTGAAGGGGTGCACCAAAGAGGACATGCGCGCCTATTGCCCGACATGGAGCGACGAACAGCTCGCACTGCGGGCCGAATGGCTACACACCTGTCATTGGGGCGCAATTCGCACCGCCTATGACGGGTTTCATACTGACGACATTCACGCCGATGTGCCGAAACTCACAATCCCGACCCGGCTTGTGATCGCAGGCAATGCGCCAGTCATCCAAGACGAGGATGAGGCGGAACTCAAAGCGCTCCTGCCGTCAATGGAGGTGCGCAGGGTCGAGGGCGCGGGACACATGATCCCTTGGGACAACCTTGAAGGCTTCCTTGCCGCCACTATGGATTTCACGGCCTGAGGCCGATCACATAAACAGACAGGACAGGGACGACAGATATGGATCACGCCAGTTTCACGGAAATCTGCCTGCATCAGCTGAAGATGTCGGGCGTGCAAAGCGATGAACGCCTCATCGTACTGACCCAAGGCAATGAGCGCCTCGATTATGCCGATGCGTTTATGGCCGCCGGGCGGATGCTTGGCGCGAGCATGTATCACATGCGCCTGCCCGCACCGCCGATCATCGGGGAATGGGCCGTGGGTCAAACCGGGCTGGCCGCCCTGCCCGATGCGGTCGAAGCGCTCAAAAATTGCGATATGTTGATCGACTGTATCTTTTTGTTGTTCTCGCCGGAACAATTCGCGATTCAGGCGGCTGGCACCCGGATTTTGACCGCAGTCGAGCCACCCGAACTTTTGGCGCGGATGTTGCCAACGCAGGAAATCAAAGAGAAAGTGACCATCGCCGGAGAGATGCTCTCGAAGGCCAAAGTCATGCGCATCACATCACCGCATGGCACCGATGTGACCTATAAGCTCAACACGTACCCGGCGGTCACCGAATACGCCTGCACCGATGAACCGGGGCGTTGGGATCACTGGCCGTCGGGTTTTGTGTTCACGGGCGGCGATGATGACGGGGTAGACGGGACGATCGTCGTGGCCCCAGGTGACGTGCTTTTGCCGCAGAATATGTATGTCAGCTCGCCGATCACCTACACGATCAAAAAGGGCTGGATCACGGATATGCGTGGCGGTCTCGATGCCGAATTGGTCAAATCCTACATGGATGCCTTTGGCGACAAACGTGGGCTTGGCATGAGCCATGTCGGCTGGGGCATGAACCCCAACGCCAAATGGCACAACATGGTGCCGGGGGCTTTCCCGGGCGGCATGGGTATGGAACCGCGCAGTTTCTACGGCAACGTGATGTTCTCGACGGGTCCAAACAACGAGTTGGGCGGGCCGAATGACACCGCCTGTCACCTCGACATCCCGATGCGCAGTTGCTCTTTGTTCTTAGATGACGAACCGATCGTGATCGACGGCGACATCGTGGTCAAAGAGATTCAGATGGAGCGGCACTGAGGCTTCCCCGGTCTCAGACGCATCCGGGGCGGCCTCTTGCTTACCACTTTGTGGTCGCCCCATTTTTTCCGAAGGAAACACTATGTCCCAGACAGACACCTATAAGGCCGCAGGCTTCGGCGTCTCCGTGCCGCGTGGTACAAAGCCCGGCATCGTCGTGGTGGATTTCTCCTACGGGTTCACGGATGTGCAATATCCGACCGCCTCAGACGCCGCCGCCCAGATGGCCAAGACCAAAAGCATTTGCGATCTGGCGCGCACCAAGGGATATCCGGTGATCTTCACCACCATCGCCTATCACCCCGGCGAGTTGGACAAGCTCCCATGGTTGAAAAAGGCCACTGGCATGCGCGCACTGATCGAAGGCACACGGTTGGTGGAGATCGACGCCGCCACAGGCATTCAGCCCGAGGATGCGATTGTCACCAAGAAAGGCGCCTCGTCGTTTTTCGGCTCAACGCTGAATGCGCTGTTGACCGGCGCGGGTGTGGACACGGTTGTGGTGACTGGAGCGACCACATCAGGTTGTGTGCGCGCGACTGTCGTCGATGCGGTGCAGGCGGGCTATAATGTGCTCGTGCCGCACGATTGCTGCGCGGATCGCGCCAAGGCACCGCATGATGCCAACCTCTACGACATGGATCAGAAATACGCCGATATCACCGACACGGCCGATATTCTAACTTGGCTGAATCACTTATAAATCGTCTCTCAGCCAGCTTGAAGGCCGGGCACATCCCACAAGAAGGGTGGCCCCAATCGGACTCGAAACGGGCCATACCGCGCCATCTTGCGCGCTCCCTTCCCAACATGGAGATGAAAAACATGCACACTAAAGGTGTCCTTATCACAGGACTCATAACGGCGCAGTTATGCGCAGCAACCGGCGCATTTGCCTTTGAATGTTCGGTATCAGCCCTACAATCCTACGATATTGACGGGGTGACGGTCACCGAGGCAACTGCGACAGACTCGGGAACCCCTGCCTGTCTGGTTGACGGTACGGTCATTACCAGAGGCAATGACATCGGCGAAGGGCTTGCAAAATTTCAGATTCGCCTGCCGCAAAAATGGAATAACCGATTTTTGATGCTGGGCAACGGCGGCCTCGCGGGCACTGTTAAAGCTTCGGCCAACACGGTTGATGTGGCCTACGCCAATGACTCTGGCTATGTCACCGCCATGACCGATCTTGGCCACACCGCCGAAAGCGGTCTTGACGCAAGCTTTGCCCTGACCGAAGATGGTAGTCCAAACGCCCCCGCCATCGCCGATTACTATTATCGTGCCTCACATGTTGTGACCAACACGGCCAAAGCTTTTGCCCAAGCGGTTTATGGCGAGAGCCCCGGCTATTCCTATTTGAGCGGATGCTCCACAGGTGGTCGCATGGCACAAGTCGCCGCCTCCCGGTATCCCGACGACTTCGATGGTGTCATCTCTGGCGCGGCTTTCATGGATATCTCATCCATGCTGAAAATTCAGCATTTCCAGATCAATCAACTTCTCACCGATGATGCCCAGATCCTCCCCAACACGCTGCCCGTAATCCAGAACGCAGTCATGGCATCATGTGATGCGGTCGATGGGGTGACAGACGGGATGATCCAAAATCCGGCGGCGTGTTCCTTTGCGCCCGAAAGCCTGATTTGCGATGGCACGGACAGTGACAATTGTCTGACGAAACCGCAGGCCGCAGCACTTCGCGCCTATTTCACCGCGCTTCATACTGACGATGGCCGTCTGGTCTATCCCGGCTATGCGCCGGTCCTCTTTGACGGCGGCTTCAGCCTGTTCCAAGGCGGCAGTGTTGCAGCTGACGACATCACGGCGGCGGAGCCTTGGGGCAATGACGGCAACCCGCCAGCACCGCTCGAATGGGCGTTTTCCGACCATATCATCCAGTATCTTGTGATGCAGGACCCCGATTACAATGTGCGCGATTTTGGCATTGATGCCGACGGGACCATCCCATCCGATGCCCTCGCATATTTCATCAAGATGACACAGGATGGCAACGGTTCCGGCCTTGATGAGACAGAAGCCTTTTTCGATCAGGGCAAAAAGATGATCCTCTACCACGGTTGGGGCGATCATGCGCTCAGCCCGTTCCGCACCGTTCGGTTCGTGGATGATCTTGCCCGCCGCAAAGGCGGCTATGACGCACTCTCGCAAAGCGCGCGCCTCTTTATGGTGCCGGAAATGGGTCACTGTTCCGGCGGGACAGGTCCCGACAGTTTCAACACGCTGGCAGCCCTTGAGAACTGGGTGGAAAACGACGTGGCCCCTGCAACCATCGCCGCTGAAAAGCTGACAGAAACCGGGGACGTCACCCGCTCGATGCCCCTGTGTCCCTATCCGGCACAGGCGCACTACTCGGGCGAAGGCGATGTGAACGACGCCTCAAATTGGGGCTGCCCCAGTGCGCCGGCCAAGGTGATTTTGGGAAGCGTCGGTATATCAGCGGGCCTGCTGTCCGCCGGGGAACCGACCCAGTAAGCGATACAACTTCATACCTTGAAAAGACTTTGGTCGGGCCTGCTCGACCAAGGCTCTGACCGGAGTTGATCCCGCCGCTGCCGCCGACCGAACGTGCAGGGGCCTGAGCCGACAAGCGCTGTGCAGTTTCGCCCCTATCGCATAGGTGCCGAGCACGAGATAATTCCCTGAATATCTTCGACACAGGAGTAAAGTGATGTTCTACCTGACAAGAGATGGCTCCGGTCTGCCGCGTGATCCGTTTTCTGCCATCGTGTCCCCCCGCCCGATTGCATGGATATCCACACGTGGCAGCACTGGCGCAACCAACCTTGCGCCCTATTCGTTTTTCAACGCCGTGGCCTATACGCCGCCACAGGTGATTGTCTCGTCCATTGGTGGCAAGCCGGATCGGGACAAGGGCAAGGACAGCTACAGTCATATTCTGGAAACGGGCGTATTTTGCATCAACATCGCCGGGCTTGCCGACCGCGACGCGTTGAATGCCTCCTCTGCGCCCTATGCCGCGGATCAAAGCGAATTTGAGGTGCTGGGATTGCCGATGGCGGAATGTGAGACCATAGATTGCCCAAGGCTCGCCCATGCCCCTGCGTCAATGGAGTGCCGCCTGACACAGCCGATTGATCTTGAGGGTGAGGGCAATCTGATGATCCTCGCGCGGGTCGAGGCCATCCATTTGCGCGACGACTGCCTGACCGAAGACGGCCGCTTTGACGTCTTGTCCTACGCCCCTCTGAGCAGGCTTGGCTACCAGGATTTCGCCGCGATTGAAACGGTATTTCAAATGCGGCGGCCTAAGCTTTAATCCTCTGACCTAACTCTCTGGTCCACATAAAAGCAGCCCCGTTTCCGGGGCCGCTTTTGTCAACTCAGTTCCGCCGTCATCGGATCATAGCCATAGACCCAGGCAGGGTCTTCAGGCTGTTTCAGCCATGTGTTGGCGTTGGAGATTCTTTGCACTTTGGTGGCACGTTCGATGCGCGTGCTCTCGTAGGTTTTAAACGCGCTGGCGTAATCTGTCAGCCCCGTGATCGACAAAGCCCGGGTCAAAACGGCGGCATCCTCGATGGCCATACAGGCCCCTTGCGCCATATGCGGGCGCATCGGATGGCAGGCGTCGCCCAACATCACAAGACGGCCCCGGCTCCAAAGATTCATCGGATCCCGGTTCCAGAACGGCCATTTGGTGACCTCTTCCGTCGCGTCGATCAGCGCCTGCACCATCGGATGCGAGCCGCCAAAGATCGCTTCCATCTCTGCGCGCGAACTGTCGACAAAACTGGTGTCGTGATCCCATGTGTCGGCTGGCACGCCGGTGACATAATAATATTCGGACCCATCGCCCTTGGTGGCATAGGCCATGATGTGGCGCGAGGCTTCCCACCACCATTTCACACAGGGCTCAAAGTCGATCCCGGTCGATTTCAGCTTGTCCATATTGACCAGCGCGCGGTGTCCAACCCAACCGGAATAGCGCGGTTTTTCAACGCCCAAAAGCGTCTCGCGGATCATTGAATTGATACCATCTGCGCCAACAACGATTTTGGCGGCGATCCGGTTGCCATTGGCAAAGGTCAAAAGCACATCCGTGTCGCGCTCTCCGATCCCGGTCAGACGGTGGTCAAAATGGATTTTATCCTTGGGCAGGATGTTGATCTGTTCCGCGTGCAAATCACCTCGGTGAATGGTGATATAGGAGGCGCCGTACTCTTTGCGGCCATAATCTCCGAGCGGAATTTTGGACAGGTATTCGCCGGTGTTGCCATCACGCGAGAACCAGAAATCCGGATGCGATCCGATCTCAGACAGGCGTTGTTCAAGGCCGATTTCGCGGAAAATCTTCATCACGTTTGGGCCGACATGAATACCCGCGCCCAGACGGCTGAACTCGGGGGCCTGTTCAAACGTGTGCACAGAAAAGCCTGCGTTCAACAAAAGTGCGGCGGCAGCGGCGCCCCCAAGACCTGCACCGATGACGGCAATGTCGACATGTTCGATCTCATCCATTTTTGGAATCCTTGTGCGATTTGAGGATGGTATTATTTGTTAGTATACTAATGAATAAAAGCGAATCACGAAAGCATTTTCGAACGCGAAACACCGATATTTCACGGGTTTGCGCAAAAAACCCCCAAGAACCTCCAGCAAAAGACAGTGCATGACCTCTTCCCCTCACAGCCGCGGCGCGGCAAGAAGCCACAGCCCGAGCGAGGTATATCCGACCATCAAAAGCGCCAACGGCACCTGGCCCAAAACCGCATCGCGCGGACGGCGATGAGTGTCCAAGGCGACGGCATGAGCCATGAGCACGGCGACGATATGACCAAGCGTAATCACCCCGGTCTGAAACGCCCAGATCAGATGAATACCCGATTCGGTGTTGAACATGGATTGGCTCGGATGGTTGTAGGCGGTGCCGAAAATATCCCAGCCTTTGTGCAAAGGATCAGAGAGCACAATCCACAGATATTGCGCATCCATGATCAGGCGGGTGGCAAAATGCGACAGCATATAGGCCACATAGATCGGCACCAATGTATAGACACAGCGTCCCGCAAGCACAGCAAAGGACACGGTGCTTTGGGCCATGCAACCGCCCAGCCAAATCGCACCGAAAAACACCAAAGCGACCAAGACAAAGGCCCCGACCAGCCCCAAAGAATTGGGCCACATCACGCTAGAACGGCCATGAAAATCAAGCGGGTTCACGCCCAAAAGCTGCAACCATTTAAACGTGGACGACACCCCATCGAACGTGCCAGAGGCCAGCATAAAAATGACAAAGGCACTGGCACTCAAAGAGAGCGGCGCGTCACGCAACACGCGCGCACCGGGGAACACCAAACCCAACTTTCCACCTTGCGTACAGGCAAAGGGCGAGAGGATCGCGAGCAGGGAAAAAAGCACATGCAAAGGCTCGGCGCGCCGTGTCCATTCCTCTGTGCCAAACAGGATCATGCCAAAACCATTGAGCACCAAAAACCACAACACATGCACGAACAAGGCCTCTGGATCGGTGGCATGGAGCGAGATCAGATCAATCCAGATCAGGTAGAACATCTGCACCAAGGCGACGCCAAACCCGATCTGCTTGGGCAGGGTCAAAATGGGCCGTTTGCCAAGTCCCAAAATCTGTAACAGGCCGGTCCATGGGTTGAGCCAGGGCCAAAGATTGCCAAACACGACCGTCATCACAGACAGGACGATCCATCCCAAGGTCCACACCCCGAGGGTGATCGGATTGGTCAGCGGATCATCCGGACCCGCCAGTGCAGCATAGAGCAAAAACAGGGTGAAGCCGAGCGACAGGAGCGACAGCGGCGCAGTCGGGATGCGGCGCGGAGCGGTTGAGACGCGGACCTCTAAGGCAAACAGGCGATGAAACCGGGCGGCGGGGACGATTGCGAGGATTAGGAAACTGGCCAAAACCGCAAGACCCGCACCGAAGATATAAATCTCCGTTGGCATCAACAGGATGAACCCACCCGCCGCCTCATGGGCCATGGCGGCGGCAGGCATGGCGCAGAGAAACGCGGTCATGGCGCGAGTCATGGCGCGTAGAAACCGACGGTCAAACGACACAGGGACTGTGTTCTGCGACCCACGAAGATGCAAAAGGGTCATGGCTCTCATCCTGTAGAAACAAAGGAAAGCCAGAGCGATCCGAGAGGACCCTAACGCCCTGACCTTGGGCCGGCTTAGAGCGCGGCACAGACGGTTTAGACTTCGGTGAAGGTGCAGAAGGCTTCAGAGCCCTCCTCACGTCCCCAACCGGATTGTTTGTAACCGCCGAACGGCAAGGCCGGATCATAAAAGTTGTGTTGGTTGATCCAAACGGAGCCCGCTTTGACCTTTTTCGCCAGCTCATGCGCGGTGGAAATGTCACGGGTCCAGATCGAGGCCGCAAGACCGAAATCGGTGTCGTTGGCTTTGGCGGCAACTTTATCGAGAGAGGCGCCTCAAAGGCCTGACAGGCCAGAACCGGGCCAAAGATTTCGCCACGCAACACGGACATGTCATCTGTAGTACCCGCAAGGATCGTCGGCTCCATGAAAAAACCGCTCTCACCAATACGCCCGCCGCCGATCACGGTTTCTGCCACGACGGTTTTGCCTTCGTCGAGATAGCCCATGACTTTTTGCAACTGACACGACGAGCTCAGCGGTCCCATTGTGGTTTCCGGCTCAGCGCCTTTGATCAGACCTGCAACGAGCGGAATCGGATTTTCCGGCTGAAGGATGTTCAACAACCCACCCTTGCCGCGGCGTTTCGCGTCCGGGGTGCCTTGCCAGTCTTCGATCTTGCAATAGACCTTGAGGATGTTTTCGTAATTCCAGCCCTCTTCGCCCGAGGCTGCGGCCCAGTTGTTAAAGTCGTTCATATGGCCGCGCGGCCAGACCGAGCCGTTGATCGACGAACCGCCGCCCAAGACTTTGCCCATCGGCAAAAGCGGTGTGCGACCGTTGACGGTTTCAGAGGAAGCCGCTTTATAGCCCCAATCGCGCGATGTGCCGATGTTCCACATCCATTGCGTGCTGTCGATCACCTGCGGCACACGATCTGATCCGCCCGCTTCAATCAACAAGATCGAGACGTTTGGATCTTCGGCGAGGCGCCGCGCCACCACGCTGCCGGTGGTGCCACCGCCACAGACGATAAAGTCATATCTAGAGCGCATCGATTCCGACATAAGTTCGCCATCCGGGGACAGCTCGGCAGGGCTAAACTGGTTCATACTTTACTCCCCCTTTTGGACGACGGAGGGAGGACGGCCTAACGACCGACCCCCACATAGTGGTGGAGAAGCTCCGGGTTGGCGCGCACCTCTTCGATATCGAATTCGGCTTTGATTTCGCCGTGGTCCATAAAGGCGACGCGATTGGCGATGGAGAGGACGGCATCGACGCGCTGTTCTACCAAAAGTACGGCGACACCTTCGTCGCGCAACCTGATCACCGCATCGCGGATCCCGGCAATGGCGGAGGGCATCAGGCCTTCGGTCGGCTCATCAAGCATGATCACCGAGGGATTGATGCACATGGCGCGCGCCATGGCCAACATGGTCTGTTCGCCGCCCGACAAAGTGCCGGAGCGCTGAGTCATCCGCTCTTTGAGCACCGGAAAAAGTTCCAACGCATGATCGAGCGCGCTGACGTTGGTGTTGCGGGTCCACAGGCCGATTTCGAGGTTTTCCCAAACCGTCAACTCGGTAAACAACCGCCGTCCCTGCGGCACATAGCCGATGCCCGCGCGGGGAATGTCCTTAGCTGGCACGCCAGTCAAATCCTTGCCGTCGAGCATCAGCGTACCCGCCGCCGGGCGCACCGTGCCCATGATGGTTTTCAGCGCTGTGGTTTTGCCCGCGCCATTGCGCCCCAAAAGGCAAAGCACCTCGCCACTGTTCAACTCAATCGAAAAATTGCGCAACGCCTGACTGCGGCCATAGAAGGCGTCAAAACCTTTAACAGACATCATACTCATGCCGGTTCTCCCAAATAGGCGGCCTGCACGGCAACGTTTTCGACGATTTCATCCGGCGTGCCTTCGGCCAAAAGACGACCGCGTTCGAGCACGGTAATGCGGTCGGCCAGCGCCAAAACCACGTCCATATTGTGTTCGATAATCAAAACGGTGGCGGTTTCATTGACCCGTTTCACCACCTCGATAAAGTTCTTGATTTCGGCATCAGAGAGGCCCTGCGTGGGTTCATCGAGGATCAACAATTTCGGTTCAAGCCCAAGCCCCATCGCCACTTCCAACAGACGCTGGTGACCATAGGCAAGGTTGCCCGCCGTGTCCCCGATCCGGTCGCCAAGCCCGACAGCCTGTGCGGCGAGGGCCGCCTCGGACTGAATTTGCGCTTCGCTCGCACCGCCAAACAGCGACGGTTTAAGCCGGTTTTGAACCGCGATTTCGATGTTTTCCAACACGGTCAGGCTGGGGTAGATGTTGGTGATCTGAAACGTATAGGCGATGCCGAGGCGCACGCGTTTGAACGCCGGAAGATTGGTGACATCTTTGCCGTCAAAGAACACCTGACCTGCAGAGGGGGGGATGCGCCCGGAGAGCAGGCTCACGAAAGTGGATTTGCCCGCCCCGTTTGGCCCAATGATGGCGCGGATCTCCCCGACTTTGAGGGTGAAATCCACCCCGTCCACCGCTTTGAGCCCGTCGAAATGGCGCGCAAGACCACGCGTTTCAAGAAGAGTTACTTCAGCCATGGGACCCACCTTTCACGAATGGTGCCAAGAATGCCTTTGGGGAACCACATGTTCACAACGATGAGGATGATCCCGATGATGATCAAATAGGCGGTGGTGATGCCGCTCAGACGGTCGATGAGCATGGTCATGATGCCGGTGCCCAAAAGCGGACCCAAAAGCGTGCCGGGACCACCGACGAGAGTGAACAAAAGCGCCTCGATCGAGTAGTGAAACCCAGCAAAGGCCGAGCCAATATAGCCAAACATCAGGGCGTAGAGCGCACCGGCAAGGCCACAAACGGTGCCCGACAGGGTAAAGGCCGCAAGGCGCACGCGGTAGGTGTCAAAGCCCAACATCTGGGTGCGCGGTTCGTTTTCGCGCACGGCGGTGAACAGGCGGCCAAGTGGGCCTTGGGTCACGAAGAAGAAGAAAATCAGCACCACGGCAAAGATACCGAACGCCAGATTGAAGCGCACCACATCCGAGGTCATGTCGAAATTGGCCCCGAGCAAGGAGAAGGAACGCGCATCGGTCGGCAGGGTCAGGCCCTGATCACCGCCTGTGATTTTCGAGAAGTAGAGCGTTGCCAAATAGGCCGCCTGGGCGAACATCAAGGTGACGATCATAAAGGACACGCCCTCGGTGCGCAGCGCCAAAAGCCCGATGACAAAGGAGAACACCAAAGAGGCGGCAATCGCGATGACAAAGGACACGGGCAGAGAAGTGCCGAAATAGTAGCTCGACAACCCGGCCGCATAGAGCCCAAAACCAAAGAACATCGCATTTCCGAGGCTCAGGAGACCCGTGTAGCCCATCAACATATTATATCCCATGGCGAAGATCGACATGATCAAAATACGCGTCAAAGCGAGAACCAAATAGTCACTCAAGGCAAACTGCAACACGAAAATCACGAAAAGCGTGGCGAGGGACAGGGCAAGTAGCCTGCCGTTGTGGATGATCATGAAGCGATCCCTCCCTTTCTTCGCCTCAGCCGCTTTCGCGGCCTTGACAGAGGAAATTTCTGTGGAGTGCAGGCTCATGCGCGCGCTCCTTTTCCGGAGAACAGGCCCTGCGGTTTGAACACCAGAACGATGGCGACGAGCAGTGTCGATACGATTTTGGCCAGTGTCGGAGAGAAGAACACAGAGAGCAAACCATCCGAGAGGCCGATGAGAACGGCGGCGGCAATGGTGCCCGGAATCGAGCCCAGTCCGCCGACGATGACGACCACAAAAGACAGAAGCAGCGGATCGGTGCCCATCAGGTAGTGCGCCTGTTGGTTCGGCACGACGAGCACCCCACCGATGGCGGCCAGCATGGCGCCAATGGCGAAGACAGCGGAATAGACCTTGTCCACGGGAATGCCAAAATTCTGCGCCGTTTCTTTGTCAAACTGGGTGGCCCGCATCAGCAAACCGACTTTGGAGCGGCGCAGCATGAACCACAGGCCGGCGACAAGCGCCAAGGCGATCACAATGATAAAGAGCTTGTAACTTGAATACCCAAACCAAGGCGTGCGGATCGTGTAGTAGAATGGCGCATCGACGGCGCGCGCATCGGGACCAAAGGTCAAAAGCGCGAATTGTTGGATGATATAGAGCATCCCGATCGTCGAGACGATGGTGCCCTCGGGGTTGTAATTGATGCGTTTGAGAACGGCCCAGTCGGCCAACCAGGCAAGCCCCCCAACGAACAGCGGCGCGACCACCAAACCGATAACAAAACCAACAGCAGGCGGGCCCGGGATATAGACCCCACAGGCCCAGGCGATCAGCGCACCGACCATGAAGAATTCGCCGTGCGCGACGTTCACAACGCGCATCACGCCGAACACCAGCGAAAGACCAAGCGCTGTCAGCATCAAAACGGAGGCCTGAACCAGCCCTTCCAATGTGGCGAGCAAGAGATATGGAGCGATGTCCATTGTGCGTACTCCAATCGGTTCGTTCCTGCCGATGAAAGCAAACCCGTCCGATTTTTTTGAAGTTTAAGGGGCGAAGGCCGTCATGAATCAGCCTTCGCAGAGAGATGAGATCAGAACGACATCTGCGTGTAGTCGGTCTCGTCCGGGTAGAGCGTTTCTTCGATCGTGGTGCGATACACCACATCGAGTTTGCCGTCCGTGACTTTGGAGATGTTCTGATGCCCGAAGGACTGGTGCGTTTTGCCGTTGAACAGCTTGTCGCCCTGCGGGAACTCGTTCGATTCTGCGAAACCGGTGATGGATTCCATCGCCTCCAAGAAGTCGATTTTTTGATCCGGGCCTTTGTAGTCGGCCTTTTCCATCGCCGCCTTCATCGCAAACAAGGTCTCCCAGACGGAGAACATATGCGCGTAGGTCGCGATGTCTTTCGGATCGCCAAGCGAAGCGCCATTGGAATCCACGCCAACTTTTTCGCGGAAGAACTTGTCAAACTCGGATTGATTTGCCTGTGCATAGCGCGGCATGGCCTCCCAGAAGTAGGTGCCTTCGAGGTACTCAAGCTGTGGAATATTCATATCCACACCTTCGAGACTGTCGATAAAGCCAAAGATTTCCGGGCGGTTCCTGCCAAGATGCTCGCCCAGTTCTTTCACAAAGGTCAGAACAGCCGGGCCCACCATCACGTGATAGATCGCTTCGGTGTTGAACGGAATTTTTGGCATGTAGCGGGTAAAGGAGGTCTCGGTCGGCGGAATCGCGATCGATGCCACAACTTCACCACCCTGCGCTTCAATCGCGGCAGTCATGTTGTCGCGATGATCATAGCCAAAGTTGAAATCCGGGTAGATCAGGGTGATTTTCTTGCCCAGATTGTTGGAAATCCACGGTGCCATCGAGACGACTTGGCTTTTCACATCGGTGATCGAGGGCTGAAAACAATAGCGGCTGAAGGCGCCAGACGCGAGAGTGTGCGCCTCGGAGCAAAGGAAATACGGCATTTTCAATTCGCCCGCGCGCGGCGCCGTGGCAGCGACGACGTGGGAATAGAGGTGACCGAAAACAGCGTCGACTCTGTGTTCGGTTGCGAATTTCTCCATCACCTCCACGCCACGTTTCGGGTCGGTGCCATCATCCTCAACGATCATTTCAACCGGCATACCGTTGATGCCGCCCTGCTCGTTGATCAATTGAAGGGCAGCGTTTGCTGTGCGTTCATACCAGCGCCCATAAGAGGCACCGATGCCAGTGCGGTGGAACGGGGCTCCGAGGCGAATAGCGTCGCCGGACTGTGCATGCGCGCGACCGATGAGGCCGGGCGCTGACAGTAAAAGCCCAGCCCCGGCAGCACCGCGCAGCAGCGAACGGCGGGAAAGGGAAGATTGGGAAACGATGTCCTTCTTCATAGTGCGCTCCTGTTGGATATGTACATCACTTGGCCAATTGAGACTGGCTGTGTTTTTGTTCGTATAACAACGATCTCTAAGCGAACTGATTCAGACAAGTAAAAATTACGGTTGCTTGTAAATAAATTATTCAGTCGACTAATAATTGGGCGAAATTGCCCCATATGTGGCTACAATTCACCCAGGCTCCCGCTTGACGTCTGCTTCTGCGGCCTGCAAAGCCACTGGCGGTGCAGCAGCAACGAGAACACCAATGGTTTGCGCCGACAATGCTTCCGCACAGAAACGGAGCTCGATCAGCATCACACAGACGAATGGAATGCGGTTGCCCATGCCCTGAACACGCGACCACGCAAAACACGCGGCTGGCGAACACCAGCAGAAGTACTCGACCAACTGCTCAAACAGGATATGATCAATGGTGCTGCGACAACCGGTTGAATCTGCTTTGCCCGCTGTGATCGTTGAGGATGGCCAGGTCGCGTTTCGTCCGGTCGTTGACAGCCCAACCGATGACGCGCCGGTGGATTCCATCGGCAGTCTCTCGGGACAATCGCCGTTCCGAAGCCACGGAACACACTGTGGCTTCGGAGGTTGTCATAGATTTGACGCGTCAGATCAAGGACGGACAGCCGTCACTTCAAGTTCGACAAGAAAGCCCGGATTCGCCAAAGCATCGACAACCAGAGCAGACCGCACAGGAAGGTTTGGCTGGTCTTCTGTGCCAAAAAACTGTGTATAGCCGTCCATAAAGCCGCTAAAATCCACCAGTTTGTCGTCCTCAGCCACAAGGAAAGCCTGCATCTTGATGACATCGCCCATGCTCATATCCAGCGACTCCAAAGTGGCCTGAATGCGGTTCAGCACGGAGACGGTTTGCTCTTCCATTGTGCCATAGGCCGCGATTGTGCCCTTTTCCGCGTCTGCGTTCAACACACCCGGGACAGTGCCCGAGAGGTAAACCGTGGTCGCAGTCGCAGGAACTTCCACAGCCTGAAGGATCGGAAAGGTCGAGTTCGGCAGCGGGTGACGCACAGGCTCCTCTGCAAGAACAGGCACGGCCAAGCTGGACAGAACCAAAGCGGAGAGCAGAGATTTAATGGACAACATGTTATATTCCTTTTGAATGTAGGGAGAGAGGACGCCGGGCGATCACCCGGCGCCAGAAGGTTCAGCGGCTCGCCGCAACCAGATCGCTTGTGGCGGGATCTTCGACGTAGCTATTGCCAAAGCTCGTGCGAATGTAGTTTACGACCTCGGCAATTTGTGCGTCATCAAGTTGGCCACCCAAAGCGGGCATGGCACGCAACCCGTTGAGCACGACGTGGGTGGGGTAGTCCGCGAATTCGAGGTTGTGATTTCCCGCCAAGGCCGGATACATCCCCGCCCCTTGCGCGCCCTTGCCGTCAGGCATGTGGCACGCTGCACAGACCGCGCGGTAGATATCTTCACCACCACGTTGATCCAACTTAGCCGGGTTCTCAAACCAGCCAGAAGTGTCAGGACGGACCTCGTCGGCCCAAAGCGGCACAGCAAAAACTGAGACGGCAAGGGCAGCCATAAATATATGCTTCATAGATGTCTCTCCTGTTCTCAGTTTTCGATGATTGTGGCGTGCAGGCGTTTGATGGCATCGAGAGCAGACAAAATCGCCCCTTCCTGCCACGCCGGGAGGTAGGAAATATGTTCGCCTGCCATCAATGTGCGTCCGTCCATTTTCGTCGCCTCCATGTAGTCGGCCTCGCGGTCATTCCACAGGCCGAAACAGCCGAGCGTCCATGGCACGCGGTGCCAACCAACGCCTACGCCGGTCTTGAACTCTTCGGTGTATTGCGGGTGGATCTGCGCCCCATATTCCAAGGCTTTGGCCACCCGTTCAGAAGGCGGCAAGGCGTTGAACTGATAAGAATACGCGCCCCAGCTATAGGCCGCCAAAAGCACAGCGGGGCCATCGCTGAAATATCCCGTAGACGGGTAAGAGATTTGCGAGATCGGCAAGTTGGTGTAGCTGATCCCACCATAGATGTGCTCGTCTTGCTCCCAAAACCGCCGCTTGAACTCCAAACCAACCTTGGTCGAAGAGGCGTAGGGCATGGTCGAAATGATATGAGACATCCGCGCAGAAAAATCATGATCAATCTGCCCCAAAACGGAGAAGGGAATGGTGCAGATACAGTAATCTGCACTTTCCACCACCGCGGCCCCTGCCCCATCTGACGGCACCCATGTGACATCGACGCCGTCGTCGGTGTTGCGAATTTTCACAACCTTGGCGTTGTAGGTGATCAGGTCTTTGATCTGTTTTTCAAAGCCCTGCGCAATCATGTCCATGCCACCCTTAGGTTGGAACATGGTCGTCTGCATGTGCAGGTGCAGACCGCCCGTGAGGCTCTTCCACAAATCGGAATTGAGAATGGTGGACAGATCATGCGGCTCGGACGGGATGGGTTCACCGTCGGCACCGCCGCCTTCTGCCTTGGACCAACCGCGATGGGACGACGAGTCCTCGCCTGTGACATAGGCCGCGTTTTCATCCAGCGCGCCATAGCGTTTCAAGGCCGAGACAAGGATTTTCGCATCTTCGGCGCTGACCAGCCCATCCAGTTTGCCTTGGTCCGCAACCTTGGCCAAAAGTTCGCTGACACCGCCTCTAAAATCGGCATCAATTTCTTTGAACCGCTGCGGTTTACCCTCAAAGGCTTCGGTGTTGTGGACATAGGCGTTGTAGTTGACCTGAATGAACGGCTCCAGCTCCACGCCAAACCGTTTCGCATAATCGAGCACCGCGAAGTGGTCGCTTGGGATGCGCCAAGGACCGGGATTGAGGTAGTTGCCGTCCTCAAACTCAACCTTTTGCTCAAATCCCCCAAGCTCCGTGTAAGTGTCGCCCCCACGCAGTGTCCAGCACCGACCGCCAGCCTTTTCACGGTATTCGAGAACCTTCACCTCATAGCCAGCATTCCGCAACTCGAACCCCGCAGTCATACCGGCAAGACCAGCCCCAAGGACCAAAACCCGTGTGCCTTTCGGCGCGCCTCTCAACTCCGGTCGACCTGCCCAATTGGAGGATTGAGCCAACCCCATTTCAGTCATAGCGCTATACATGACCGCGCTGCCTGCAACAGTGCCAATCATGCTTAGCAATGACCGGCGGGACATCCCTTGTGCATTAAAAGTCATTGAAAATCCTATGTTTTATTGCCTTTCATGCCGACCCAAATGATCAACATGCAGTACTGTACTTTAGCCATTCTGCAGCGCGTCCATGCAAGTCTGACGTAATCAAAATGAGAAAAGCAAAAATGCAAGGGAGGGATGACGAACAGAAAGTAATCACAGGTGCTAAAAATGGCATCGAAGTGCAAAATCAGTTCCGCTCGAAGCAGGCGTAGTCTCAGTGCTTTCGTCGATCAGCAGGACCACGTTGCGCGGTCGAGTGTGATATATTGTGAGAGCCGGGATTTGTCTTTTTGCACACAGCGCTGGGGCGCGCCGTGTCCTACAATGGACACTGCGGGACTGCGGGCGGCACGGCGGCAGCTTTTCATCAGGGGCGCAGTGAAGATAAGCCATAGCGGCCAGTCTCACTGTGAAGCGATCACCGGGGTGATCCAACCCTCAAAGCACGCGCGACAGAAATTCCCGTGTCCGAGGCGATTGCGGGTCGCTGATCATCTCTCGCGGATTGCCGCGTTCGACAATTTGGCCTTGGTCCATGAACACAAGCTGATCCCCGATTTCACGGGCAAAAGCGATTTCGTGGGTCACGACAACCATCGTCATCCCGCTCTCGGCGAGGTCGCGCATCGCGCCAAGAACCTCCCCCACGAGTTCAGGATCGAGCGCCGATGTCGGCTCATCGAACAGCAGGACTTTCGGTTTCATCGCCAGAGCGCGGGCAATGGCGACACGTTGCTGTTGACCGCCAGACAGTTGGCGCGGATAGGCGGCCTCTTTGTCGGACAGACCGACACGGGCCAGCAGGGCGGCGGCTTCTTCCTTCGCCTGTTCCACATGCGTGCCCCGCACCTGAACCGGGGCTTGGATCAGATTTTCCATCACCGTCATATGTGAGAACAGATTGAACGATTGGAAAAGCATGCCAATTTCCGCACGGCGACGGCACAATTGGTTTTCCCTCAATTCGTAGAGCTTATCCCCCACCAAATCGTAGCCGACGAAATCCCCATCAACGAGAATAATACCACCCGTGAGCTTTTCGAGGTGGTTCATACAGCGCAGGAAGGTGCTTTTTCCTGACCCGGACGGGCCGATGATACAGGCGACCGACCCCTTTGGCACATCAAGATCGACGCCTTTAAGAACCTCTAATGCACCGAATGTCTTGCGGACATTGCGCGCAAAGATCATCGACTCAGCGGGCACACCAAACCGATCTGCGTTCATCTTGCGCGCTTCAGACATTGTCGCGTTCCTTTTTCCGCCCCAAGAAGAGACCGCGCGACACAATAGACAGCAGAGCCTCCGGCTCGTGACCACTGTCGCTACGACCAAAATATCGTTCGATGTAAAACTGGCCGACGGACATAATGCTGACCACAGCAAGATACCAAACAGCGACGACAATCAGCAGCGGGATGGTTTCAAAAGTTCGCGCATAAATGCTTTGAGCCGAATAGAACAGATCATCGACGGCAATGAAGGTCACGAGGGATGTCATTTTCAATAGGTTGATCGCCTCATTTCCGGTCGGCGGAACGACAAACCGCATCGCTTGCGGCAGAATGATTTGTCTTAGAATTTTGCGATATGGCATGCCGAGCGCTCGGGCGGCCTCCGCTTGACCAGACGGCACGGATTTGATGCCTGCCCGGATGATCTCGGCCATATAGCCCGCCTCACAGAGGGCGAGCGCCACCACCGCCGAGAAAAACGGCGTCATGAAATCATTGGTGCGCACAGAGAAGACCTCGCCAAAAACCGGCAAGTTCAGAGACACTTCACGGACCAAAAGAGACAGGTTGAACCAAAAGATCAATTGGATGAGCGACGGAACCCCGCGAAAAAACCAGACATAAACACCGGCGAAGGTTCGTAGAATTGGGCTTGGCGACACGCGCATGATTGCAACCGCGGTGCCAATCAGCGTGGCGGCCGACATGATCAAAACGGTGAGCAACAACGTGTTGCCGAGGCCACGCAGGATCGACGGATGGAACATGTAGCCCCAGGCTGTGCCCCAAGCGAAAGCCGGGTTGCTGGCGAAGGCTTTGAGGATCAGCGCCGCAAGGACCAACACCACCACAGTGCCGATCCAGATCGCGTAATTGCGCCTTGGAACCACGGTCAGTGCGTCCACCCCATGGATTTGGGTCTTTTGTCCCTGTGCGTCTGGCTGAGCCGGTCTGGTCACCACCTGTGCCCTCATTTGGTAGATATGTGGACACCCGACCAGACGGGCCGGGTGTTATGGCCTTATTCCGCGCGCAAATCGTCCATGCTGTCGACGCGATACGGCGCGTCAATGGCGTAGGCTCCCATGCCATAGGACTCAAGGATGCCTTGATACGTGCCGTTTTCGAACAGGGTTTCAAGCGCACTGACCATCATCTCGGCTGTTGCGCTATCGCCTTTGCTCACCGCCAAGCCAAGCGGTGAAACGTTATAGAGCGTGGGCAAGACGACAAGTTGTCCCTTGCTGGTCACTTCGAAATAGCTCGACGCGGTTGCGTCATCCATCCGGGCGTCCACCCGGTCGGACATGACCGCCTGAACAATATCGGTTGAAGAATTGAACACGGATTTGTCGATCGGTTCCAGATCGTTGTCCGCACAGGTCACATTCAATTCGTCCACAAGGAAATCAGAGGCACTGCCAGCCGACACGCCAACGCGTTTGCCGCACAAAGGATGATCCCCGGAGAACGTGTCCACCAGACTCGGCAGCGTTGACGCGGCAACACCTGCCTTCAGGAACATCACAAATTCAACCTGTTTGAGGCGATCCGGTGTCGCCGAGAAGGTTTCCCACGCGATGTCAAACCGGCCTGCGGCGAGACCGGGGATCATCGAGGGAAACGGCGTGCGCTGAATGTCAAGTTCTGCACCGACCAAGTCCGCAACCTCTTCTGCAAGCTCAATGATGATCCCGGTCTGTTCACCGGTCTCATCGAGGTATTCGAAAGGCGCGAAATCAAGCGTGTTGGCCACCGACAGCAATCCACTTTCACGAACGGAATCACTGGGGGTCACCGTCTGAGAAAAGCTCGGCGTGGCCGCAAGGGCGAGGGCCACAAAGGCGGCCGCCGTGAGTGTTGTATCGTTCATCTCTTTCTCCATGTTGTGCGTGATGGAGGCGGCCAATTGGGCCGCTCCGGCGGGGCGGCTGTTGGTTCAGCTCGCTTTTTTTCTATAATGGTAATTTTTGTCGATCCGTTCCATCAGGTAGTCACCATAGCGCACGGGACCTGACTTTGGCGTTTCTCCGGTCGGGACGCAGGCCTCAATCGTTTCGATCATCGCGTCCATCGACGGGTCAAAGAAGAAGGGTTGCGAATAGCGCTCCCGGCCTGAATAATTCACCACTCTGTGTGGCGTCGAAACAAACCGATGGTTCGACCAACGCGCAAGAATGTCTCCGACGTTCATCACAAAAGCATTCGGGATCGGCGGGGCCGCGATCCACTCATCGTCCTTGTTCTTTACCTCAAGCCCGCCGACATCGTCCTGCGCCAGAAGCGTGATAAAGCCGTAATCCGTGTGCGGGGCCGAGCCGAACAGCCCCTCTTCTTTGGGCTGTGTCGGATAGTGCAGCAACCGCAGAAAAATTGTCGGGTCTTCGAAATGGGCATCAAGACTGTCCTCAGGCAGCCCAAGCGACAGAGCAATGGCCCCCACCATCTTGCGGGCCAGCGTGCTCATGCCGTCGACATAGTGCTCAATGGTCGGGCGAAAGTTTGGCAACACCTCTTCTGCGGGCCATTGGTTTGGTCCTTGCAGCGGCTCACCTGCCAGACAACGCGGGTCGGTCTCATCGACTTCGTGCATGAAAAAGAGGGACTCGCTTTGATTGGGCTTGCTGACGGTTTCCACCGATGAGGTCACGATGGTTGACCCGGCAAAGGGCAAATACCCCCGGAAGTTTTTGTCGATTTTGACGTCAAGCTTCTGCTCTTCAGGCAAAGCAAAAAAGGCCTTGCTTGCCTCGCGCACCGCTTCGACGCTTTGTGCCGCGACCTGATGCCCGACCACATAGAGAAAGCCGATATTCTCAAGATAATCGCACAGCTGCGCTGCGGTTGCGGCAATTTTTTCGCGGTCCGTCCCGTAAAGCGGCGCAACGTCCAGCACCGGAATTTCGGAAAAATCCCCACGATCATTGGTGTTCATTTTCGAGCTCCCACTTGAACGTACAATACAGTACTGTATTTCTGCATATCAAAGCGCAGTCGGCAATAGATAATCAGAAAAAAGGACTCATCGGATCATGGCAGCCAGAAAAATAATCATTGATACCGATCCCGGTCAGGACGACGCCTTCGCGATCCTCTTTGCTCTGGGCTCCCCCGAAGAGCTTGACGTCATCGGCATCACCACAGTTGGCGGGAATGTCCCTTTGGCCCGGACAACAACGAATGCATTAAAAGTTCTGGAACTTGCACAACGCACTGACATTCCAGTCTATGCGGGCTGCCCCGGCCCGACCGTACGCAAACTGATCACGGCGGAGAATATCCACGGCGAAACGGGGTTGGATGGTGCCGATTTGCCGGAACCCACAACGGCCGCGCAATCCGAACATGCGGTCAACTATCTGGTCCGGACCATCATGGCAGCCCCCGAAGGCGAGCTGACGGTCTGCACGCTTGGGCCGATGACCAATCTTGCAATGGCGATGACCATGGAGCCGCGTATCATTCCCCGGATTCGCGAAGTCGTGTCGATGGGCGGCGGGTTCTTTGAAGGCGGCAATGCGACGCCTGCCGCCGAGTTCAACATCTTTGTTGACCCACATGCTGCCCATAAGGTGTACGCCTCCGGTGTGCCGATCACGATGGCGGGTATCGACTGTACCTATACGGCGCAGATGACCCCCGGTTGGATCAACAGCTTGCGTGACACGGGTAGCCGCACCGCGACTGAGGCCGCGAACTTGGCCGATTTTTTTCGTATTTATGGCAGCCATAAGTTCCCGACAGAGGCCAGACCGATCCATGACGCTTGCGTCACCGGTTACTTGTTAAAGCCTGAGATTTTCGAGCAACGCCAATGCCATGTGACGGTCGACATTTCCTCTCCCGTCACCATCGGCATGACGGTCGTCGATTGGTGGCATGTCACGGGCCAAGAGCGCAATTGCAACGTGCTGCGCCGAATTGATCCTGAACCGTTCTTTGCCCTTATTGCGGAGCGCATTGGCAGCCTGCCGTAATCCTTCGCGCAGCGATAAAACGCGGTTCCCCCTGTGGGAGGCACAATACCTTGTGCCCCGCTTGGCCATCCGTATACTCCACCGCAAAGGAGAGTGATGTGTCTGATCTCGATGATAGTCCCGCAGGGGAGGCAAAAGATGAGCCTCAGCGCCCGAAAGGGCGCAAGACACTCTCACGCGAGGCGTGGATTGCCGCCGCGCGGGAAGCGTTCGAAACCGGCGGGATCTCCTCGGTAAAAATTGATCGGCTCGCGCGCTTGCTCCGCGTGACCCGTGGCAGTTTCTATTTTCACTTTTCAAGTTTGCAGGATCTTCACGACGGCCTCATGGATGTGTGGCGGGCTTCAAATTGCGCCCCGTTCCTAAAATTGCAGGACACCAAAGACATCGACGGTGTCCAGTTCTTTAGCGACATTGTCCATGTCTGGGTCGACGAGAACCCTTTTAGTCCGCGCCTTGACCTTGCCGTCCGGGAATGGTCTCGCAGAGATGCGGCCGTCGCGCGTGAGATCAAAGACATCGACACTCTGCGCATTGATCTTTTGGTCCGGGCCTTCTTGGCCATGGGCTATTCCGATGACGAAAGCACAGTGCGGGCGCGCCTCACCTATTTCCACCAAATCGGGCAATATGCCCTGTCCTTTGAAGAAGATCAGGACATCCGCAAGAGGTATCAGCCCATCTTTGGCGATGTGCTGCTTGGACCTTTGGTCGAACAACCAGAGCATCTTCGCGTTCTGTAGACCGGAGCCTCTTCGAGGGTGCGCTAACCCTGAGAGCGTTGCAAACTTCATGCGTCTGATCGTTTCATTCGTCTGTCTCCTCAATCCGTCATACTGATCGCAATAGGCGACGGACCCGCACGAGAGCCGCATGGCGTGCAGGGTTGTGGTTGTCAACGGCGGCGGCTCGCAATGCCAAGCCAGAATGTTCAGAACCACACCTGCAGGGCAAAAGAGCTGTTGGCGGGTGCAGCAGCTCTTTTGCCGTCACCCAAAAAGCGCCAAAAATGGCGACAGACGGAATCACATTTTAGGCATTGATTTATCAAATGCTTCGCGCAGGCGTTTGGCAGCAGGGCTGAGACCCCGGCCTGCGTTCCAAGCGATGCCGACATCCATGGACGGGATGGATTTGGCCAGATCAATCCTCTCCACCCTTCGCCCGTCCAGTGTCCAAGGGCGGTAGACAACATCGCTCAGGATCGCAACGGCTTGACCGGTGGCGACAAAACTGCGCACGGCCTCAACGGAGGTCGAGGTCAGTTTGATGTCAGGATGGCCGGTTTCTTCGGTCCAATGTGCCAAGCCCTGTTTTTCGGCATCATCTGAATGCAATACGGCGTAGGGGTATTTGGCAACATCAGCCAACGTCACCTTTGCCTGTTTTGTCAGCGGGTGATCCAGGCTGGTCCACAGGCGTCGCTGTGACTTATGAAACGTCTTACTTTTCAAACCAATGTCAGATGTCAAATTCGAGGTGAGGATCAAAGCCAAGTCGAGCTGGCCATCAACAAGCGCCTGTTCCAGGATCTCTCTAGGTTGCTCTGTGAGTTGGACGTCGACCTGAGGATGCTGGCGGGTGAAATGTTCTATGACAGGAAAGGCGAAATAGCTTGAAAGCGTCCAACTCATTCCGAGACGCACATGACCCGAAATCGTATCGCTATCAGCTTCTACACTTTTGACGGCCGCCTCGAAGGACGCGACAATATCATGTGCGTGGTGCCTGAATTTTTGTCCGGCCCGGGTCAACCTCAGACCTGTTGGCAAACGCTCAAACAATGCCGTACCAAGAAAAGCTTCCATGTCCTTGATCGAAAGTGTCACGGCCGATTGCGATACGTTCAAGGCGCGCGCTGCTGCCGATACTTGGCCCGCCTCGGCCACCCCAAGAAAATACCTAATCTGACGATGCGTGAGCATATAAGTTTTTCCAATATGATCTATTTTAAGTCTGAATTTTCAATATTAAGGACGCCATGTCAATCTGAGGGTCAGTTGTTTGGTGACCCGATATGAAACATGAGAAAATCCATTCTAATCCCTCCGGAACGCCGATTCTGGACTTGAGTGACGAACAGATCGAAGCCCGTGTTTTCAGCACCCTTGAGGCAAATCAAAGGGTGTGGAAGGAAGAGCAAGACGGTGCCGTTGTGATCTTTCAACATCCTGAAAATTGCTCATTCTATCAACGTTTGGCCACGTGGTGGTATCTGCGTAAACGCCGATCACAGCCCGTTACTTACGACCAAGACGGCGACGCCATGGCTGAGCCCATTTGGCAGGGGCATTGGGCGAGCACAAAGTACTTGTGACGTTTTCAGCACATGGCAAAGCGGCGAAGAGGTCTTTGATTTGAGTTCAAACGCGCAATCTTAAGTCTTAGTAATTTAGTAAACTACTCTTGACCTGCCATCAGAGGTTTTCTATAGAACCGCAAAAGCCAATCGTCGGACCATCATAGCTTTAGGCCCCGAACCTCGATCAGCCATCACGCCCAACTGCGTTCACATCCGAACCTGTGGGCAGAATTTTAAGCAAGGTGACCGCACGATCCATCGAACGTAAAGCATCTGACGATTTGGACGTTTTACGGTGAAGGTTCATGCCTTTGGCAAATGCCCATACCTTTGCAATGACAAAAGTGACGGGCGGCGAATGAACGATTTTTTAAAAACACAGCACCAGCCTGGCATAGCCTTGGGCACGAGTGCGCGCCAGTTTTGCTGCGCCTTGGTCCTTGCGCTCGCCACACCTGTCAGCACCGCACACGCGCAGGAAACGACACCTCAGCTCAGCTCAGCGCCGCGCCTGAGACGCCCGGCTTTCAACCTCCTGCGTTTCAATCCCCTGCCATTGATGCGTTGCCCGCCCCTCAGCCCGTGTCCGATGGATCGCCTGAAGGCTCTGTTGAAGAACCGGACCAGAGACCTGCGGTCCCTACCCCCGCACCGGCGCCCTTGGTCAATGCGACATCAGAACGCCCCGCCACCGCCCCGACGGGTCTGGTGGCTGCGGCACACAATCGCGCCATGACATTCCTCATCAATGGTGGCCCTTCGATCTGGGCCATTGCGGCTCTGTCTGTAGCAACGGTAGCGCTGATCCTGTGAAAACTCTGGTGCTATGTTTTGATCGGGGCGTGGTCGCGCCGCACCTCTGCGCGCGCGGTGACCCGTTGGGAAGCGGGGCAGACCCGAGATGCCCTTGGCATCGTGTCTGGACGCAAGGGCTACCGCAGCCGCCACCGCAATGACAGCCCGGCAAAATCCACCGGATGAGACCGCGCGCGAAGAAACCGCCCGCGTCGCCAAACTTCTTTTGGGGCAAGCCTCGGGCGGGTTGCGCGCGCTGGAACTGATTGCCACGATCGCGCCTTTGTTGGGCCTTTTGGGCATGATTTCGGCGTTTCAGGCGCTGCAAGAGGCCGAAAGCAAAGCCGACCCCGTGCTTTTGGCCGGTGGCATTTGGGAAGCCCTTTTGACCACCGCGGCCGGGATGGCGGTGGCGATCCCCGCGTCTGCGGCACTGACCTGGTTTGAAGCAGTGCTCGACGCCCTGAGGCAGGATCTTGAAAACCTCGCCGCCCGGATTTTCATAGCGCCGTTGCCACACCCAAGCGCGCGCATTGAAGTGGCAAAGGTCCATGATTGATCTCGGCCTCACCGCGCGACCAAAGCGTAAACCCGGTCTGACACCGATGATCGACGTGGTGTTTTTCATGCTGGCCTTACGCTTTGGCGTAGACACTGTCGTGCCCTTTCCCTTGGCCGAGGGGCTTTTGCATCTGTTCGGAACGGGCGACTAAAATCAGGCACCGATGATATGATCGTCGGCAACTCCGCCGGGCCATGCGCATGCGCTGGCCCGGTTTTTATGTGCCTCTTTAGCCCTCTTTCCGCCAATAACCTGAGAAATAGCTCTGCTCGGGACCGATCCCAAGCGTCTCCCGAAAATGTTTGCGGGCGCGCTGAACCTGAAACTTTTCCGCTCCGCACCATATGAACGGCATCGGGTCGACAGGCCCATCACCATAGAGCGCAAACAGCGTGTCCACAGGCCCAAGATCCCTGCCACGCATGAGCCATGTCACCGTAATGCCTTCGGGCTTGATGAGATCCTGAATATCCTCCGCCCCGTCCACTTCGATATAAGCCTGCCCGGCCACTTCCGGCGCGGCCTCCGCCAAAATACGCCGGATCGCGGGCAGTGCGGTTTCGTCACCGACCAGAGTCAGGACCTTGGCCTGCGGCATCTGCCCTCCCCCCGGTCCCATCATGCCAATCGTGTCACCGACCTGCGCCCCACGCACCCATTCAGTGATCCGGCCACCGTCATGGATGAACACATCAAAGGCAAAAATTCCGGTCGCCACATCAATCGACACAAAGGTGTAAACCGGATTGTGGAGCTGATCCTCGCCGGTCGGAAACCGGGTGCGGCCCGTCGCGTCGATCGCCGGCCAAACCGGGCTGCGCCCCTGCGGTGGCAACAACAAACGAAAATGCATCGCACCGCTGGCGAAATACTCCATGTTGTCGGCCTTAAGCGTCACGCGATAAAAATGCGGGAAGGGCTGCGTCACCTCCACCACTTCAGCCAGACGAAAATTCGCTGGCGGACCTTGATCCGGCAAGGTGCCGGTCCATTCGAATTGGGTCAAAAGGTCCGGGTCGGCATGATCGACAATATGAAGAATCTGATTGCGCAACATGAACAATGTGCTGGCATCCTTGGCCGAGAGGCTGATTTTGATTGCCCCCTCCTCGCCCAGAATTTCGAACTGCCCGCGGTCTGTTGCGCCACTCATCCACGCCTCACTGCGCTTTAACTCACATCCGTGTTCGGACAATTGCAGGGCGATTTTATCAAAGCGGGGCACGGCAAATGCGCCAGCGGCAAGGCCATAGCAGGTTGCAGAGGTCTCGGTCATGGGTGCTCCTGTCTCTCTGGAAAAGGCGCGATTTGGTGTATCGCAACTGGTAGGTTTCGAATGTTTTCAACGATGATATCGAGGTCAAACACCTGTTTGAGCATCGGGCGTGTGACGATGTCTTTCGGTGTGCCGACGGCGTGCAAACGGCCGTTTTTCAAGGCAACGATGCGGTCGGCATAGGCGGCGGCGAAATTGATGTCATGGATCACGATCACGAAACTTTTGCCCTGCGTGCGGGCGGTGTCGCGCAGCCGTTCCATCATCTGGCGGGCGTGTTTCATATCCAGATTGTTCAACGGCTCATCGAGCAAAACATAATCCGTGTCCTGCGCCAGAACCATGGCGACAAAGGCGCGCTGACGTTGGCCGCCGGAAAGTTCGTCCAAAAATCTTTGGCGCAAAGGCATAAGCGCCATGGCCGTAAGCGCCTCTTGGACAAGGCGATGATCCTCCGCGTTGGGCCGGCCTTTGTGATGCGGGTAGCGGCCAAAACCCACGAGGTCCTCGACGGTCAGACGCGCAGAGACGCTATTGTCCTGGCGTAGGATGGACAGGCGTTTGGCCAGCGCTTGCGTCGGCGTCCTCGACACATCCGCGCCATCAAAGGAGATTGCGCCGGTTTGCACTTTACTCAGCCGCGCCATAAGCGACAAAAGCGTGGATTTGCCTGCGCCGTTTGGCCCGATCAAGGCGGTGATCCCACCCTTTGGCAAGGTGAATGTCACATCGGTGAGGATCGGAAGACCCGAAATCTGATGGCTGACATCGGAGATTTGAATCATCGCTGCGCGCCTTTGAGCAGGAGGGAGAGAAAAACGAGACCGCCAAGCAAATCAATGACCACAGAGAGCGTGCCTTTGAAGCCGAGCACATGTTCAAAAACCGCCTGACCGCCGACAAGAGAGATCACCGCAACAAGGCTCGCGGCGATCCATGTCGGCCCAAACCGCGCACCGGGCAAAAGACGATAGGCCAGATGGGTGACCAACAGACCAAAGAACGTGACGGGCCCGACTAGCGCGGTCGACACCGAGACCAACAGGCCAACCGTCGCAAAGGTGATCAACATGACCCGCCGATAGGGCAGCCCAAGGTTTATCGCCATGTCCCGACCCAGTGCCAGCACGTCAAATTGGTGGCGTAGCGCCCACAGAGCGGGCAATGTAAACGCACAGAGCGCCAGTGAGATCCACAAAAGATCAATATTGACCGTGTTGAACTGCGCAAAGGTTGCCCCTTGCACGACAACGAAATCATTGGGGTCAATCATCCGGGAGATGAAACTGGACAGACTGCGAAACAGCGTGCCGAAAATGATCCCAACCAACACCAAAAGATGCAAATCGTGTGCCTGCGCGGAAAAAAGCCACAGGAACAGCCCGGTGGAAAACACCATCATCACGATCACTTCGAGGGAAAATTTGAGGATCGGGTCAAGATCTTGTGTCGCCATAGCTCCTATAAAAAAGACCGACCCGGCCTGAAGCATCAAATAAAGCGCATCAAACCCCATGATGGCGGGGGTAAGAATTTGATTGCGGGTGGCGGCATGGAAAAGCTGAGTAGAGGTGGCGATGGCATAGGCCACAAGCACAAGGGCCACGAGTTTCCCGGCCCGAAACGGAAGTGCAAATCCCCATGCCCCGCCCGGCACGCCCAGAGTGAGAAAAAGCCCGAGCGCCACGAGAGAAAGCGCGCCAAGGATCAGCACGCGTGCGCGCGCCCGATCCAGTGGAGCCTGACCCGTTTGTGGGAGGGCAATCTGTACAAACCTATCGGACGGCATGGCTTTGTCGTCCCAAAAGAAGCATCAGAAACACAGCCGATCCAAGCACTCCCAGAATTGTGCCAATCGGCACCTCATAAGGGGCGCGCAACACCCGCCCCAAGATATCGCAGAACAACAACAGCCCCGCGCCAAGGCTCGCCGCCCATGGCACCGCTGCCCGCAGGTTGTCTCCCACCATCCGGCTGACGATATTCGGCACGATGAGACCGAGAAACGGGATCGACCCGACGGTGACAACAACAACGGCAGTGATGACAGAGACGACCAAAAGCCCCAACCACATCACCCCGCGATGGTTCAGCCCCAGTGTGATGGCAACATCGCTGCCCATGCCGATGATCGAAAACCGATCCGCATAGAGATACCCGATCAACGCCAAACCGCCGGTGATCCAAAGGAGTTCGTAGCGCCCACGCAACACGCCGGAAAACTCACCCGTGGTCCAAATGCCGAGATATTGCAGCAAATCGGTCTGATAGGCGAAAAACGTCGCCACAGCCCCAATCACCCCGCCCAACATCAGCCCGACCAAAGGCACGAGCAACGGTTGATGCCGTGGCAACCGATCAAGAAGACGCAAAAACAGCACCGTGCCCGCAATGGCAAAGCCGGATGCAAGGAGCATTTTGGCCAACATCGGTGCGGTCGGCAAAAAGAACACCGCAACAAGCAGGCCGAGCCCCGCACTTTCGGCCGTTCCGGCGGTGGCAGGTTCAACGAATTTGTTGCGCGTCAGCATTTGAAAAATCAGACCGGCAATCGCCATAGACGCCCCGGTCAGGATCAGCGCCGTGGTGCGGGGCACCCGGCTTGCCAGCAGAATGAGCGCATCATCGACTTGACCGTGAAGCACCGCACCGAAAGACATATCAGCGACACCGATGGTCAAAGACAGAAGCGCCATGACCAAAATACTGGCCAAGGCGAGCCCCATATGAAGATGCAGAGATTTCACGCTACAAACGCTTATTGAGCGGCGCCAAAGGCGGCGATAAATTGGTCTACCGTGTCTTGCAGCGAACGCACCCCGGTCGTGGCAATGTAAAAATCTGCCGGATGGACATAGATCACCTGCCCTTTTTGCATCGCAGTGGTTTGCGCCACCAGCTCATTGTTCAGGGTCACATCTGCGGTTGCGCCATCGCCGCGCGTGGCTTTGGTGCGGTCAAAGACGATCAACCAATCCGGGTTGACCTCATGCAGGAATTCGAAACTGATGGCCTCGCCGTGGGTTTCCGCGTCGACGTTGTCCAAAAGCGGCTCCACGCCAAAGGTCTCATGCACCCATCCAAAGCGCGATCCCGGTCCAAAGGCGGAGAGTTTCGGACCATTGGTCATGACGATCAAACCTTTCCCCGCATCTTTCGTCAAAGCCCGCAGGGTTTCGAGCGACGTGTGGAGCTGATCGACCAGATCCGTCGCTTTGGCCTCTTTTCCAAACAGGGCACCAAGCTCGGTGGTTTGGGTTTTGACCACCTTTTCAATATCGTCTGAAAACGGCGACATATCCACGGTTGGCGCGATTTTCCCCAAGAACTCAATTTGTTCTCGGGTGCGCGGTCCCGCGAGGATGAGGTCAGGCTTGAGGGCAAAGACCTGCTCATAATCCGGTTCAAACAAGGTACCAATATGGGGCCGCGTGCCGTCATCCAGATGTTCCAAAGCCGGAACATATATCGGCGAGGGAACGCCTGCCACATCAACCTCCAACGCCGTGAGGGTGTCCAATGTTCCAAGGTCGAATGTGATCACCTCAGTCGGGTTAGGCTGAACCGAGACTGTGCCGGCCAGTGTGGTCAATTGTGTTTCTGCCGCAGCCGCAGGGGCTGCAAAGGCAATCACACATGCGGCCCCCTTTAGGAGTTGTCCAAACATCGCTTTGCTTTCTTTTGAGAAAGACTGACTCGTGGCGGCGGCTGGGAGGGCAGTCATGATCATAAATATGTAGAAACGATTTAGACGATAAATTAACCGACAAAAAGAGTAAACTTTAAAAAATGGGCGCGGATGATGGACAAAGGCCTGGCTGGCATGGTCAAGTTAACGGCCTATGGTGACACGTCGGGCTGGATCGCTTCCCACCCCACTATCATCCCCTCCCGGGTCACATGTGGGATATTCAGAAGAAAGAGCCGATTCGAAGCGCGCATCCATGACCAGCGCTTGAGGTTCGAGGCTGTTCTCCCACAACATGTTGCGAAATCTCACAAATTACTTAAAAATTCTATATTATCATAATGTTAACGGAAATAGTTAGAGCACAGCCTTAACACACCCCCCCTTCGCTCGACGGGCTAAAGATAAAAAAATATTGCCTCGTGATAACTTGCGTGTCATGAGTTGAGTTGTCGCAATGTGCCGTAAATAGCGCCGTTTAGCGACGAAACGAGAAAGACCCAGTAAGAGGTCAACAAGGCAGAGTGAATTTAAACATGAAAACTGAAGATTCCAGTTCCATCGCAGCTTCCATTGCGTCAAATGCTGCGCGCTTGTCAGAAGCGCTCAATACCCATATGCGCAATAGCTTTCAGCCCGACAGCCGAAAAGTGCTACGCAAGTTCCACCCTGCCGAAGTATCTGAGCTCACTGGCATCAGTATGTCAAATCTCAGAACACGCCATCAGGAAGGCGACTTTCCTGATGTCGAGACAGATACCCGAGGCCGTAGGCTCTACACCGCAGAAGAGATCGACCAAATCCGCCATGTGATGGCCCGGACAGGTCGAAATGGCGATACCTATCTCCCTGGCCGTCGCGAAAATGACGCTCTTCAGGTGATTTCCATCGTGAACTTTAAAGGTGGCTCAAGCAAAACGACCAGCGCCATCCACTTGGCGCAACGTTACGCCTTGCGAGGCTATCGGGTGCTGGCCGTCGATATGGATCCGCAGGCCAGCTTGACGACGATGTTCGGATATCGTCCTGAGATCGAATTTGCTGAGAGCGGCACAGTGTATGACGCGCTCAAATACGACGACCCCGTTCCCTTAAGCCAAGTCATCCGAAAGACCTATTTTCACAATCTCGACCTCGCGCCTGCGGGGCTTTTGTTGTCTGAGTACGAGACCGAAACCGCCTATGCGCTTCAGCATAGGGTCGATCCCCCCTTTACTCAGCGCCTCGCGATTGCGCTCGACGAAGTTGAGGCAAACTACGATCTCGTGATCATTGATTGCCCACCGCAACTGGGCTTCACGACCATGACGGCATTGTTGGCATCAACCGGTCTGTTGATCACAGTCGTTCCAAGCATGTTGGATGTCGCCTCAATGGCGCAATTCCTTGAAATGGCTGGAGAAACTGTCCAAACCCTAGAAGAGGCGGCCGGGCCGATTGACTGGAATTTCCTCAAATTCTTGATTGCCAGATATGAACCAACGGACGTCCCCCAATCGCAAATGGCGGGTTTCCTGAGGTCGATTTTGCTCGATCAAGTTTTGACCACGCCGATGCTCAAATCCACGGCAATCTCTGACGCCGGCATGACACAGCAAACCATCTATGAGCTGGAGCCTTCGCAAGTTGTGAAAAAGACGCTGGATCGCATCCTTGAAAGCGTGAACGGCGTCGCTGACGAGTTTGAAAAGACGATTCAGCACGCTTGGGGAAGGGAGACTGACTGATGGCCCGTAGAAACCTGTTCCAGCCCCCTGCCCCACCTAATACTGGTAGCGCCGCGACGTCCAGCGGCGAGCAAAAACCGCGCTTTCCCAACACCGGTGCCATGAGTGGTGTCAAATCGACCTTGAAGGATGTCGCAAGCAATGCTGTGCGAGAAATTTCGGTCGATGTCATTGAAGAGAACGGTCCCAAGGATCGCCTGTCCTTTACGGATGCCGATGTTTTAGCCCTTGCGGCGAGCATCAAGGCCCATGGTCAACAAGTCCCCATCATGGTTCGACCTCTCGCGGATCGGCCCGGACATTATCGGATTGTGTATGGTCGCCGCAGATTGCGGGCCTTACGGTCTCTTGGGCTCCCCGCAAAGGCCCTTGTCCGGTCTCTGTCTGACGAGGAGGCCATTCTCGCCCAAGGCCAGGAAAACACACAGCGCCTGGACCCCAGTTTCATTGAAAAGGCGCTTTTTGCGGCTGAGTTGGCCACAAGCGGCTATGAGCAAGCGATCATTCTTGATGCCTTGGCCGTCGACAAACCGATGCTGTCGCGCATGACCAAGGTCGCGCGATCCATTCCCCAATCCGTCATCGAGCGGATTGGGTCCGCCCATGGCATCGGACGGCGTCGCTGGGAAGAGCTTGCCGATCAGATGCGCACCCATGATGTCGATCTTGAACAGATCGCTCACACACTTGACCTCGACACTGCCAAGACTTCTGACGACCGGTTTCGATTGATCAGTGATGCGGTTGCACAATCCCTGACGGCCAAAGCGGCGGCAAAACCAGCCCCCTCCCCTACCCTGACGATCAAACTGGGTGATGGAACAGTCTCGGCTGAAATTAAAGAAACGGCCCGCGCGTTGACATTTAAACTGTCAAAGTCCGAAGCCCCAGAATTTGCTCAGTGGATGCGTAACAACGCAGAGGCTGAGCTTACGCGTCTCTATGAGGCGTGGCAGTCGGCGCAAACGCCGGACTAACCATAAACGAGCAGAACCACATCAAAAGGAGCACGACCAACAGCCCAAAAAGAAAGAGCCCCCCAAGGTTTCCCTAGGAGAGCCCAATCTGTTCTTTGCACTTTCAGATTTACCAGCTTCTCCACGTCAGTCAACAACAACCGATTCGGTTGACCCATTTTTGTTGCCTTTTTTCTGATTTAGGACCTGACGGGGCCTTTCAGACCAGGTTGTCGTGAAAAAACATGGCATTTAAACAGGCAACCGCACCCATTGGGCTGCGGAACACAGAGCTATTGTCCGCGGACAATTCGATTCCAGAGCGCCACATCGTTATCGCAACCCTCCGAAATGCGGCCCCTCGCCTGGGTCTCAGCGCCTCCGTGATTTCGACCTTGGACGCGATGCTTTCATGCCTCGCACCAAAACGGAATCACCATACCGTCTTTGCATCGAACACAACGCTGACCTTCCGCCTCAACGGCATCTCAGACCGGACAATCAGGCGTCACGCGGCCGTGTTGCAGGATCTCGGTCTCCTCATCCGCCGTGACAGCCCCAATAGGAAGCGCTTCACAAAACATAACAGCCACGAAGGCACAGCCCTTCGGTTTGGCTTTGATCTGTCACCTCTGTTTTCAAGACTGCACGAGTTTGCCGCCCTCGCCGCCGAGGTCCTCAGAGAAAAAGAACAAATTGAATACCTCCGCGCCAAAATCAGAGCTGCCGCCAGTGACAGCCTGCGGATCAATCCCGATGATGAGATTGCTCTTCAAACCTTGCGTACGCTTCGTCGTAAATTGTCACTCAAGGACTGCGAAACCCTGTTTGCGGAGCTTACCGTCACCACGGTTGAAGCTGAAACAACCGACGATATTCCTGCTCATTCGACAACAACACTGTCCGCCAGTGACGGTCATTTTGTCCGGCACCTTCATAAGTCAAATAAAGAACATATTGATAAAGAAAAAGGCTGTGTAAAAAAAGAGACATCCCCATCCCAGGCAGAAGAGCCAATCACAGTTCCTGAATTGCTCTCAGCTTGTCCTGAAGCCGCACAGTTTTCATTGAAGAACATCGAGACAGTGCATGACGTCGTAGCCCACGCAAGGACGCTTGCACCCATGTTAGGCATCAGCAGCCAAAGCTATGAAGCCGCGCATCAACGTCTTGGCGGGCTAAGAGCGGCGGCAACCGTTTGGGCAATTATGCAATTCCACGACAAAATCAAAGCCATCGGTGCATATTTCCGAGCGATTACTACGGGGTCTAAGAGCACTGAGTTCAGTCCAGAAAAGCTCATCAGGCGTCTTGCGGCAGCGAAAACCTATGCGGCCTAAGCCAATATTGTCCGCGGACAATATTTTAAAAATTACGGACTTAAGATGGCTCGGATAAAAATGCCAGCCCTCCAAAATAAGCTGAGACCGAAGTCCGCAGAGCTTTGTGATGTCATGGAAAAATTCATCCCCATCTCCGTCAAGCTATGTATCGCTACATATGCTGAAAGCCCCAGATTAGGCGAGTGTGAAGCAATTCTGGGCCGCATGGCGTTCAAACATGGGAACCAGGGTCCTCTCTTTACGGACCATGTGCTACAACCCCGCGGCTTTGGTGAGGTTGACGCGAAACCGGTCGCGGCGGCGTTGGTAGCGGCGGGTCATTTCGGCGCTGGCATGGCCAAGGTGTTTCTGAACATAGCGCTCATCGACCTCCGCCGAACTGGCGAGCCCGGCGCGCAAGCTGTGGCCGGAGAACAACGCAAGGCGGTCCTTTTCCGGCAGATCAGAGCGGATGCCCGCGGCCAGCACCGTTTGCTTGATCAACCGCGCGACATGCTTGTCTGAGAGGCGCGCCTCCAGCGCCCGGGTGCCATCCTGAGACGCGCGGCGAAACACTGGGCCAATGTCGATCTTGGCGAAATGCAGCCACTGTGCCAGAGCGTGAACAGGGCAGGTTTGCTCCGAGGATCCGCGGCCAATTTCGACCTCGCGCCAGCCGGTCTTGGCGTTGAGTGTCAAAAGCACACCATCGTCCAAAATCTCGATCCAACCTTTGCCGTCCAGCGTGTCGTCCTTGCGCATGTCGAGGCTGACAATTTCGGACCGACGCAGCGCGCCCGCATAGCCCAAGAGCAAAATCGCCCGATCTCGTAATCCTCGCAGATCGAAGGGCAGGGTGGCGATCATGGCAACAATGTCCTCCGCCAAGATTGCTTCCTTTTGCACCGGCGGGCGGGCGTGTTTACGCTTGATGCCTGCCAGCACGGTCGCGATGTGCCGGTCTTTGCGATCGAGGGTGAGGCCACGTTGCGCGTAGTTCCAGGTAAGGCCCGAGAGACGGCGTTCGATGGTCGAAACGGAAAGGGGGCGGGTCACCGACTGCGGTCCGAGCGCGGACTGCGAAGGGGAGGCGCCTGACCCCGATGCCAGATCCGCAAGGTAGAGCCCAATCATCTCCGGCGAAGGCGGGAGGGGCTCGGCACCCTTCATCCGGCACCAGCGCGTAAAATGCGACCAGTCCTTCGCATAGGCCTTCAGCGTATTGTCTGAGGCCGCAGCGCGCGCATAGTCGCGAGCGGTGTCCACCAGTCGATCCAGCGTCCCAGAGCCCGCCACATGGGTAGGCACATCAATACGCCCGGTCTCATCTTGTTCGGCCGATGAGTTTGCCTTATACTCCTTATTCATACTCTTACTCCGAGAGGGTCTTATGGCGCGAATCAAAGTCAATTTGACGCTGGATGCTGATGTCGCGGCGACCGCCCGTGCACTTGGGCTCAATATGTCGCGCCTTGCGGAGGCGGCGATCATTGAGGCTGCCAAGACCGAGCGGAATCGTTTGTGGCGTGCGGAAAACCAGTCGGCGATCAGCGCCTATGCCGAGGAGGTTGCCAAAGAAGGCTTGCCACTCGCTGGCTTTAGAAGCTTTTAGGGCGGAGATCGCATGGCGCAGTTCGACCTTTACCGCCTCAAGGGCGGGCAGCTTGTCGTGGATCTTCAGACCGACTTGATTGGCATTGATGCGTCGCGGATTGTGGCGCCTTTGCGCGACGCGAGCCGGTACGCCGCTTTTCCAGGGCTGACACCGTCTGTTGAGGTGGCCGGGACGGCTTGGATCGTTCGGGTTCAGGAACTGGCTGCTGTTCCAGGATCGGAGCTGCGTGAGCCGGTCGGGTCTCTGGCGGAACATCACGACGCGTTGAAGCGCGCTCTGGATATCCTGATCGACGGGGTTTAACGCATCCGATCCGGTTGCAAACGACGCTGACGTCGATTTTTCCGACTCTGAGTCCATCGATTTCCCCAAAAAACCGTTCATTATGAGACTGTCGTTCTTGTTCCATTACTGGACTCTAACCCATTGATTTTATTATATTCAT